>Ga0209287_10000024_pt1 | contig 99184 bp, 89 predicted proteins | sample PPLLak3cmMay2015_2_FD_187255 | JGI IMG/M metagenome (GOLD analysis project Ga0209287, IMG submission 187255) | Freshwater sediment microbial communities from Prairie Pothole Lake near Jamestown, North Dakota, USA - PPLs Lake P8 Core (1) Depth... | ecosystem: Environmental > Aquatic > Freshwater... | reverse complement strand
ATTGTATATCCATAAGGTTTATTGCTAGCAGGTTGCTCTCCAGCAGAGCCTACGTCCTCTTAACCTTACTGACTAAAGTTAATCTCTATTTTCATTAAATTCACCAACTATTTTTGGCATCATTACCCCTTTGTGACTTTGCGACTTTGTGGCAAATCTATTAGGAGTCACTAAGGCACTAAGAAGAAGTCAATTTCTATTGTGCTCTACTGTGCCTATTGTGGTGAAAGCATAAAGTACTCTTCATCCTGACTTGCAAAATGGAGAATCAGTCCAAGTACCGTTAGGTCGATAAGGGTGTTCTCCGCATCAATCCTCGATATAAATGCCAGTCGGCTATACTGCCCAACCGTAATTTTTGGATTGGTTTTAAAGTAATCGAAAAGGGCATTCTCCTTTTCCGATAGCACCATCATTATCGATTTTCGATGCCTCTCTGTTTTCCAAATCTTTAGCTGAATAGGCGATGCAACAATATTCTCATCGTTCACTCGAACAAATGCCTTGTAGTCACCATTCTTGTCAGGTGCTTTAACGGGTTTGTGCTTAGCTGGGTTAACAATAACCTCAAGGATAGCCTTCCCGTTAATCGTCCATTTGGTTACTACAAAGGGAATTTCAGGTTTACAGTAAATCTGTGCAGCCGCTTCAATCATATAGTACTCCTCTTCGGAGTCGATGCCTACTATTGAGCCGTTATCCTTGACCCCAATTAGGAGGGTGCCTCCTAAGGTGTTAGCAAAGGCCACCAACGATCGGGCAATCTTCTTCGAATCGGTGATTGAATGCTTAAAATCGAGCGTTTGGTGTTCGCCCTGCTTAATAAGATTGATGATATGCTTGCTCACTACTCACTTTTGGTTGGGTCAACAACCCTTCCCATAAAAAGAATTGTGCCAGTTGATTTTTCTTTAATCAAAAACAGGAATGGCCTGTTTGCGATGAAAGATTTTACAAAATGAACGGATTTGGTTGCAACTACAACCGCAGTTGCGGCAGAAGCCTCGGTTCCCTGTTCATTCACCTCAATGAATGCTTTATGAAAAACATCTGAGATTTTGAGACTGCTCGCTGTTGTCATCCCTGTAAAATCAGCATCATCGGTAAATGGTTGTGGCATACCCATTTTCGAAAGCATCTGTTTTAGCTGATAACCATTGGATAGTTTGAATTTTGGGATTGATATTGTAACCTCCTGTTCGTTTAGCTCCCTTACGATATCATCTAATATATCGTTCGATAGAATTTTAGTAATCTCCTCCAATGATATTTTTGAGAAGGGAAGTATAACAACCATTGAAAAGTTACCACCTATATATGGAAGCTCTAAGGCTTGAAGTTTTGAGTCTTCATAATAGTTGAAATCACCCTTAACGCTCATCATCGAGCATTTAATGGCTTTTTTGGGGGCTATGAAAAAATCCCTGTCGCTCGTTAGCTCCTTTTTGAACATCGTCTTCCAATCACCTTTAAAATATATCGCATTGGTAAGCACAAGTCTTGTAAGGTTATTCAACGAATTGGGGGGCAGTAGGTCTTTAATCTTTTCGTTAGTTGCTTTATAAACATTATCGTTTATGGCTAACCTGCTCTGCTCGAACTTATTGATAAAGTCCATTGGCTTTACTGCTGCCAAATAGGCCTTCTTCAGCAACGTATTGTATGATTGCTTGAATGGAAAAGTCTTTTCAGCCCATAAGGTATTTACAATTTTCAGCTGAATTGGGCCAACCTTGGAGTTTATTTGTTTTATAGTATTCCCAAGCTGAATATGGAATTTGTCATCATTCGAAGTAAAATGAAATACATTTCCAATCTGCTCCTGTGAGACCCCTTTTGTACCTGCATAGGTCATCCCCATTGCCACGCTTAAGCTGAATGGCGAGAAAAGGATATTCCCTTTTTCTTCAATGGCAATCTGTTTGTAGAAATCAATTGCAAATTGATTATTGCTCAAATTTTGAGTATTGCCTTGTTTTGCAATTGATAGGGAAAATAAGGCAATTAAAATAGTTATTCTCATTGCGCTTTATTTTAAGGTAATTATTCACCACGGAGATGCAGAGATCACAAAGGTATATTTCGTTCATCATAGAATAAAACTTTGTTAAGCCCTTTTATAGTCTGCAAAAACAAATACATCTTTTGAGCAATCATCAAGACCGAAAAAGAATAATCTAAACATTTGTTATCTTTTATTCTCTGTGTCCTCTGTGCCTCCGTGGTTTTTTATTTTGATTACTGCTGAATAGTTACATTTTAAGTTTATTGCAAAGTTAGCAATTACTTTTTAACCATCTCTTTGGTTGAGAGTAATCCGCAAGCAGCTTGAATATCTAGCCCCCTTGATGCTCTTATAGTTGTGAAGACCCCTTTTGCTGTAAGGGCATTTCGAAATTCAATAATTCTTACATCAGGAGTACCAGAAAGCGGTGTATCAGGTATTGAGTGGAACCGGATTAGGTTAACCCTACATTTCAATCCCCCTAAGATTTTAACCATCTCCTTGATATGTCTATCGGTGTCGTTAATTCCATCGAACATGATGTATTCGAACGATACCCGTTGCTGTCTTCCTAGACCTGCCTTTTTAATCTCTGATATTACCTTTTGAATGGGATAAACATTCTGAATGGGCATCATCTGACGCCTTTCATCATCGAAAGGATTATGAAGGCTGATGGCTAGGTGGCAGTTGCTTCTTTCAAGGAATGCCTGCATTGCAGGGATAATACCTATGGACGAAACGGTTATCCGCTTTGGACTCCAAGCATAACCCCATTCCGAGGTAATAATTTCGAGGCTCGATAAAACGTTGTCGAGATTATCAAAAGGTTCACCCATACCCATGTAAACAAGGTTTGAAACGGTTCGGAATTCAGAGATACTACGTAGCTGATTTAGGATTTCGTTGGGTGTAAGATTTGCCTGGAATCCCTGCTTACCAGTCATGCAGAAAAGGCAACCCATTTTGCATCCAGCCTGAGTGGAAACGCAAAGCGTTGCACGATCGGTTTCAGGAAGATAGGCCGCCTCGATATAGTTATTGGTTTCTGTCCTGAAAAGGTACTTCTTAGTCCCATCCACCGATTCCATTACTTTTATCGAAGGAGTTAGCCCGTAAGTATATTTTTCCTTTAGCTGTTCTCTTGATTTCAGCGAAAGGTTGGTCATTTCATCGATGCTTTCGATATCCTTTTTGTAAAGCCACTCTGTAATCTGCTTTGCAGCAAAATTGGGCAACCCCTCCTCTTTAACGATTGAGGATATTTCGCTCAATGTTAAGCCGTACAACGATTTCTTCCCTACTATATCTTGGCTCATGATGTGATTTTAAAAGTAAATCTCCGAGATAATATTGCCGTACGGAACCCCCTTTGAAATGAGTATGTCTCTGACCTCTACAACCATCTCCGCAACCCCACAAAGGTAATACTTTTTACTAGGGTTTATAAGGTTTTCTAGCAGGTACTTGGTAACCCTACCATTATAGTATTGGGGAGAATTTGAACCTGAACAGCACTGAATATAGCTGCTGCCTAATGTGCTTTTGAGAAAGTCCTCGAAATAGAAATATTCGGGAATTCTTACACCATGAATAAAGGTTGCATTCCTCCCTTTCCCCGATTTAAGCATTGAGATAAATGGGGCAACCCCTGTTCCTGTTGATATGCAAATAGGTGAGTCGGAATATTCGGTAAAAGTTCCGAACGGATTGGTTACTAGTATTATTTCCCCTTTTTTTAGAATTGAAAGCATTGGGGTAAGTTTACCGTCGGATTTTTCGGTGTAGAGGATTTCAATGGTTTCATCGGTTTCACCGCTAGCAATGCTGTATAAGCGTGGTTCAATAGCCGTATTAACCCCTAACCCGATAACCTGACCTGCCTTAAAGGTAAAGTTTCTCTTAAATTTCAGTATAAAGGCATCTTGTGCTAAATTGGTATTATCAATAACAACAGTTTCAAAGTATTTCGAATCATTCCAAGAATCCATAAAGCAATATTAATTAGTAGTCTAGAAACTTAAAAGGAGAGAAAAGGTTCAAAGTTTTGGTCTCGCAAATATTGTTATTATTGCTTTGTTAGACGAAGTAATAGGCTATCAGACATCTTGTACAAAGAGGTATTTAGATGAAATGATTAAAATTTTACTCTGCAGGATTTTAAAAAAAGCACCTGAAAATGAATATGAAAAATGTAATATCATATTAATCAAACATTTAACATTATATATTGGTGAGCCCAATTTAATAAGTTTGAATTAGGAGAGCAATGACATGAGTTATCTTTAATTTTGATGGAAAAGGGCATACAAGAAAACCTATCTAAAAACAAATAAGGTGATTGATTTTGATAAGAAGCTTAAAAGAGTCCTGGATTAAAGATTGAAAAAAATCAACGTTTCAGACGAGGGGCTTTTTCTTGAAGGTTTTTATTTTGTCTTCTTTTACCTTGTATAAATGCAGTAACAAGACCTGTAAGTCCTCCTACTCCTAAAAAAATTCCTGTTAATTCATGATCATTTATAGAACAATACGTGGCTGATGCTAATGCTGCAATACCAATAAAAAATGCAAGGAATTGACCAATATAACTTTGGGACATTTGTCCGCTTATAACCTTTTTTTCTAACGAAATTCTATGATCTTGCTGTTTCTCTGCCATAGCCATAATTCGTTCTGCACCATTTGGGATTAATGCAGAATATTCTCGAAGAGTTTCTGGGGTGGGCAATGGACCAATATGAACTTTTTGCATCGAAAATGCAAAGCCTCTTAAAATTTGCTGTTTTTTTTGTGGGTTTACACCTTCAAATATTTTAGGATTAACGCTAGTTAATTCCTTCTCTATCTGAACAATAGATACTTGTGGATTTTCTTCAGGTAGGTTCTTTTCAGCCATATTATTCGGCAAGAATCAATTCACTATTTCTTGATTTTGAATCATTAATTACATTATAAATATCTTGCCCCACCATTTCAAAGTCGTTCTTAATTGCTTTTTCATCAGCCTCGCTTTCAGAGTCAGATTCATTAAAACTATAATAATTTCCAGCAATATTTATTACCGATCCTGCCCCAACTAAAAAATTAGGTGTTGAAAATAAAAAATCGCTCATAAATTTATTCTTGCTTCCCATGACGTGCGTCTTTTATAATTTAATACGATAATTAGTAAACAAAGTTACTGAAAAAAGGTTGCAAAATTAACATTATTAATAACGAAAGGCAAAAATTTACAATAAATGTTGTTGGCTTTTTATCATCGTAAATGTAATAACTTTTATAAAACAACCAAATATGGTTAATGTTAAAAAATACTATACGATGATATGAATCATCAAAAAAATGCTTTTCAAATCAATTTTAGTGCAAAGTGATATATACTTAACTAATCTTTTATAGGTCTCCACTATCCGCAAAAGAATAGCACTCTGAATCAGTAATGATAATATGGTCAAGAAGAGTAATCTCGAAAAGTTGAGATGCTTCCTTTAGCTTTTGGGTTATTCGAATATCCTGCTCACTTGGCTTTGGGTTGCCCGATGGGTGGTTATGGCATACAATAATGGATAATGCTAATTTTTCAATGGCCGATTTCAGGATCAGCTTAATGTCGAATACTGTACCGGTTACCCCACCTTGAGTTATTCTTGCTTGGTCTATTACTTTATTCGCACGATTTAGGAACAGTACCCAGAACTCTTCGTGGGGTAGATCGGCTAGCTGTGGTTGAAATATTTCGATAATATCGCTGCTCGATTCTATTTTAGGGCGATTTAGTGCTTCGGCTTGCTTGCGCCTTCGACCCAGTTCAAGGGCCGCCATAATGGTAATTCCCTTGGCTTCTCCAATTCCCTTTGTTGATGTAAAATCGGCAAGGGTGTATTTCCCCAATTCGTTGAGATTGCTGTTGGCCGAGAGCAGTATTCTTTGGGCAATCGCTACCGCATTCTCTTTCTTTGTTCCCGATTTAATTAGTATCGCTAGCAGCTCGGCATCGCTCAGGCTGTTAATGCCACGCTTAATCATCTTTTCACGGGGTCGATCCTCTAACGCCCAGTCTTTTATGGTAAGATTCTTGTATTCTTCTGACATAGAATTTGTAAGTTGATATTAAACAAGTTACAAAGAAGTATGCAATATGGGATAACGAAAGTGCCAACTTTTTAACCTTGACGGTGGTTGATCGGAGGCACGGACTGCAAGTCTGCGTCAGCAAGGGGTTAGCAAGCGAGGTATTTCCTTATGCTATTTTAATCTTGCCTTCTTTTACTTGCTTCAAGAATTCACGCCGCTCTTCAAATGTCATATTTGCCATTCTTGCTGCTAATTTTTCCTTAATTGAACGAAAAAATTTAACAGTATCGAACTTTTTCTTAGTCGTTGCTTTCATATCTCACAAATTCTTTAGGGGAGCGAATTTCAATCAACGGATAACCTAAACGTAAATTGATTGAGTTAAACAGCTTTATTTTATCATAGTTCACAATATGCTTGAAGTTCCAGCTTACAAGAACATCAAGTCTATTTACTGTCGCAACAGCAATATGGAATGCATCGTCAAGGCTTGCTTTACCTAAAACTTTTTCATTTATGTATGTTTCGGCAAGTTCTCTTGATTCATCATCCAATTCAAGGAATCTGTAACAATCAATCGGAATCTTGGATTTTAAATCCTTCACAAAATCGGGTGCTAAACTCAATTCTGCCTCGCTAACTTCTGAAAAATACACTAAGAAATCTTTTTTAAAAACTCTATCAAAGAATAGCTTTGTTACATCCTCAAACTCTTCATCGAAGTACCCTCCAACAACGGAAGTGTCTATATAAACTCGCAGTTTCATTCGGGTATTTTTTACAAATGTACAAAATAATTACTGGTTGTCGCAAATCGCTGCCTGTCAATATTTATGTGCCTCGCTCGTGCAGACGACTTGTTCCGCAAGGCGGGATGTTGTCCGTTCGACAACAGCAAAAAATATCTTATACCCCTGTCAAGGTTCAAAACCAGAATGTATAACATTATACACTTCTAACTTTACGCAGCACTGACTGCAAGTCTGCACCAGCAGAGTTACTGTATATCTGATGTTTGATATCTTAAATTGACGGCTATGCCCTGCGGGGTTCACGCAAAGTCGCAAAGCCGGTAAGGTGTTTGTTGAAAAATAAATACAGTAACAGAAACATAACTGATAGCTCATCGGAATAATGCTTTTTTTGTTAGAATAAATCTAGAAAAATGGAATTATTCGAATTACAATCCATTAGCACGCAAAGGGAAAAACGAATACGTTTTTTCTTTCTTTGCGATCCCTGCCTACCCTGCCTACCGGCAGGCAGTAGGCAGGTTTGCGGCCCCGCCTGCCTTAGTACCTAAGTACGGCGGGCAGGTTTGCGAGAGACGAAAGCGAGTAACAGTCTTTATAACTGTAGTTTACATTTATCCATGAATGAAAATGGTTATCTGATAATGCACCTGAGTAGTTGCAAAAATTGAAATTATTAGCAGGGGTCAATTTCAAAAATAAAAAAAGCCCCGAGGTCTCTCGAGGCTTCAAGGTCATTGGCAAAAAGGGGTTACTACAAAGTGCTCACGTGTTTTGTAAGTGAACTCTTTAGGTTCGCAGCCTTATTCTTGTGAATAATGTTCTTCTTAGCAAGTTTATCGAGCAACGAAGATACTTTTGGAAGTAACTCAGCTGCAACTGCCTTATCGGTAGTTGATCTTAAGTCTTTGATTGCGTTACGGGTTGTTCTTGCGAAATACCTGTTATGCACTCTTTTTTCCTCAGTCTGCCTGATTCTCTTTTCAGATGATTTGTGGTTTGCCATTTTTTTAACTATAAAGTTAGTAGCCCGTAGGGGAATCGAACCCCTGTTACCAGGATGAAAACCTGACGTCCTAACCCCTAGACGAACGGGCCGTTAATTTTCGCTGCTCCTATATCGGTTAAGCGGCTGCAAAGGTAGTTGAATTTTTATACCAACCAAAAAAAAAATATTTTTTTTTGGTAACTTTAGATTATTCTATCATTCCCCCTATTTATAGAGTATCTGACAGATAGTTCTATAGGCTTATTTTTAACAGGAAGTTGTTTTTCTATTGCCATCAGAGAATACCCATAGAAAATTGTAAAGTTAGATGAAAGGTTATGTGTTTTTATTGTCCTCGTTGTGAATCGTTAATAAATTACTCCATTATTGGGTCAACCTCAAGGTCTTCAAAACAGGGCTCATCGCTATAAATTATCTTATAGAATTTTGTCGATGGGTTCTCATCTTCGTCGTTGGGTTGTTTCTTAAACCCAAGTTTTAGTAACGATGCCATAGCCGCTTTGTTACGAAAATCTGCCTCGATAAAAACTTTTCGGAATAGCTTTGTTCTACAACCCCACTTCAATATCTCAACCATGGCTTCTGTGGCAACTCCTTTGCGACGGTGGGGCTCTTCAACCATAAAGAATATTTCTACTTCACCCTGCGGATCAGGATGTCCGTTGAACTCAAATTGACCCACAATGGTTTTCGATTCCTTTAGAATCATGAGCCAAAATGTGTGAAAAAGATACTCCTTGTTCTTGTTTGTCCACCATTCGGGCTCCTGTTGCATAGCCTCATTTATCTCATCCCGATAGAACTCGGGCACTTCTACCCCTGTAACGGTAAGGTTTGCATGCTTCTCGTAATCACTTCGTGATTTAATGAAAATCCGCATCTCGTGTAGGTTGAGCGGCATAATCTCCAAACGTTTCGATTCGAGCTTCATGGCTTAAAGTTTTAACGTTAAACTCTATTGGACTACCTCTTTTGCAAACTCTTGTAAATTCACACCCGAAAAATTCCCCGAGGTCATTATTAGTAAATTTTTATTCTGCCAATCAATCGTTTTTAGCGATTCAAGTAGATGCTGAGCATTGGTAAACACCTTGATGCTTTCTGTTCCAAAGCAATCCTTTACCAGATCAGGTTCAATGAGTTGCAGTTTTTTATGCTCAATGGTACTCGGGTTAAAATAGACCAACGGAATATTCGCTTTTTCCATTGTTCCTTTATATTGTCCAAGGAATTCAGCGTTGAGGCTGCTGAATGTATGGAGTTCCAAACATGCAACTAGTTCTCTGTTGGTGTACGATTCTCTTACTGCTTGGACTGTAGCAGCAACCTTTGAAGGAGAGTGTGCAAAATCGAGGAATACCTTAGTGTTTTTATTTTCTGCTAATAGTTGTAGCCTTCTCGATGCTCCTTTAAAGGTTGATATTGCTTTATAAAAAACTTCATCGGTAATACCAACCTGGTTACAAACCGCTTTTGCTCCGCTGATATTCTGCATATTGTGCTTACCAAAAACGGCTAATGGCGTTTTTTTGCCGCTTACAATTAAGGAAGCAGCTCCATCTAATGATTCGTATCTGTGGGTATTATAAGGAATTAACTTGATATTCTTACCTTTTTCTTTGGCAAGACCAGCCACTTCGGAATCCTCATTGCAGTAAATAAGAACATCTCCTTCAGCAATTTTATCGATAAAAATGGCAAATTGATTTTTGTAAATCTCGTAGGTTGGAAAAGCATTGATATGATCCCACGCAATGCCCGAGATTAAAGCAATGTTAGGTTGATAGAGATGAAACTTTGGCCTAAGATCAATAGGTGATGTTAAATACTCGTCACCCTCAAAAACAGCAATTTTGGTGTTTTTTTTTAAACTTACCATGTTTTCGAATCCATCAAGCTGAGCCCCCACCATGTAATCGAAATCGATACCTGCATTCCGAAGAACGTGCATGACCATTGAAGTAATGGTTGTTTTCCCATGGCTCCCGCCAATCACAATTCGGATTTTGTCCTTGGTTTGCTCGTAAAGATATTCGGGATAGGAGTAGATTCTTAATCCTAACTCCTCTGCCTTTAAAAGTTCAGGATTATCTAAGCGTGCATGCATTCCAAGGACTATAGCATCTAGTTCTTTGGTTATTCGATTAGTGTCCCATCCAATTGAAGTAGGCAGAATCCCATGCTTTTTCAAACGGCTCAGCGATGGCTCAAAAATTTCATCGTCTGAACCAGATACATCGTAGCCCTTTTCTTTAAGGGCAATGGCAAGATTGTGCATGGCGCTTCCGCCAATGGCTATAAAGTGAATTCGCATAGGTTTAATTTACATTTCAAAGTTAAGCCATTCTTGAGTTAAGTGCTAAAAAAACTAACCTAAATTATTGTTTTTAATAAGTTGTTTATTTCACCGCTGAGGTGCAGCGTGCGCAGAGAAATATTATCCTCAGCGTTCTCTGTGTCTCTGCGGTTAAAATTTAGAGCTATTTTATTATCAAACAAATTAATATTTTTGTTGTTAAGTACATCTATTAACTTTATGCACTCTAAATACTTATAATTTTAGGCACTTTTTATGAAACTTCACTCTTTCAATATTGTAAACTTTAAGATTGATGGCGGTGCCATGTTCGGTGTTGTTCCAAAAGTGATGTGGAACAAGGTCTATCCTGCCGATGAGAACAATCTTATTCCACTTGCTCTTCGTTCAATGGTTATTGATACAGGCGATAGGGTTATTCTAATCGATGTTGGAATAGGGGATAAGCAGAGTGATAAATTCTTTAGCCATGTATATATGTTTGGAGGCGAGGGTTTAATTGAGGGTTTGGCAAAACGTGGATATAAACCTGAGGACATTACTGATGTTATTCTTACTCATCTTCACTTTGACCATTGTGGAGGAGGAGTTAAGTTAAACCCCGATGGGAAATTGGCATTAACTTTTCCCAATGCAAAATACCATATCTCAAAAGCACAGTGGGAGTGGGCTATCAATCCTAATTCCCGAGAAGCAGATTCATTCCTGCCTGAGAATCTTCTACCCATGAAGGATTTAGGTGCTCTCAATCTTATTGAGAAGGAAGGAGAGCTCGTTCCTGGAGTTTACCTTCGATTTTTTAACGGGCATACCCGAGGTCAGATTCTACCTATGATATCCTATAAGGGCAAAACCATTGCTTTTGTCGCCGACCTATTTCCATTCCGTGCCCATCTACCATTGCCATATATTATGAGCTATGATGTAGAACCGTTAATTACACTGAAGGAGAAGGAGATTTTTCTTGGAGAAGCGCTTAAAGGCGATTTTATTTTCCATTATCAGCACGATTATTACAGCGATTGTAGCCGTGTTCAACAAACACCCCGTGGGATTAGAGCAACTGAGGGTTTTACCTTTGAAACGCTGCTAAAGGAGTTTGGAGAATAGCTGAAAAGTATATCCGATTAGGGGTGCAAAGCAGATTACGAATAGTATTACAGAGTATATGGAGTCTAAAATTACGATTTTAGATAATTTCAGCCATTCCCCCTCAATAGCGATGGAAACCAGAATTCTTGAAAAAAGTTGAATCAAAAAGAAAGAAAATATTCTTAACCCATAGGGGTTGAGCAATGCCGCTGATTCAAAATTTCCTCTAATCAATTCTGAAAAGCTAGCCGATAACCCTTTACTAGGTGGAATTATGCCTGTTAGCTGAGTGAAAAGCGCAGGGATAGGATGATTATCTCCCCTAAACAGCAATGAGTATAAAACGATACCAATAACAACGCTTACCAGTGCAACATTTATTATATGATACCCCTTTTTATTCATTAACGTGAGCTCGATGTAAGAAGCAACTTAACTACTTGTTTATTATCATTATATCCTTAATGATTAATTGGAATAGAAGAAAAATGGAACTGGAGCGATCCGGCAACTGCCGGACGGCGGAGTCAATATTGCCTGCCTGCCGCCTGCCTACTGGCAGGCAGGCACCATTCCAATTCCAAATGAAAAATTTGTAACAAATTACATTTTAGAGCATTACCGCTATTTCTTAGATCGAACTCACGTTCATTAATGAAAGCCTCTCGTAATGCCTGATATCTAATTTTAGCCTAAAAAAAGACTAGAACACTACGTTGAATGCCCTAGTCTTATTGATAAATCATTAATGCTATTTATTTTTTGCAGAATCTCTTGTGTTTTTTAATCCGTCGGTAGCCTTTTTAATTGCTTTTGCAGCGGCAGCAGCAGCATCGTGAGCTGTTTTTTCATCTAGAGTCGCTTCAACTTCATCCATCTCATTTTCAAGATCGCGCAATGCTGATTCAAGGCTATCGGAGGCTGCCTCCATGTCAATATTGTTTTTCTCCATCTCCTCGTTGAAAGTTTTTTCAAACTCTTTCCCGAATTTTTCAATCTTATCGGAGTTGCGAATTAGCTTATCAGCAATGGTCGATGCTCCGCTAAAAACAGCAATCCAAAGAGCTGCAATAATTATTGCCACAAGTGAGATGATCAAAGCACCAATTCCAAGCCCTTTTGAGCCATAGCCCTGAGATGCCTGAACGATTGAGATTATACTGAATATTAGGGCAAGGGTAGCGGGTAAGAATGCTACAACGCCAACGCATGGAATAAACGCAACAATCAGCGATATAATGCCGAGCACAATACCTATAATTCCCATTACCTGCCCTGCTGTTGATGTTTTTTCTGGTTCCATAGTTTTATATTTTATTGAATGACGACTTATTGAATACTATTGCTGCTTTTATATTCGTTAATAGGTTCTATTTAACATACATTAATACTACTCAATAGATTTCAAATTATTCTGCCAATTTCATTATTTCATTTGAAAATAGCAAATGTTTAATTATGGCTTATTAAAAGATTATTTTTGAGTTAAGCGAATTAATTTGGTGTTTGAACTTTGTTCCTCTACAATGATCTTTGGATCCCCATAGTAGAAAACCCTACCCGTTGATTTAAAGGATACTCTTAGCTCATCAGTCACATAAACGTAAACATCCCCAATGCTTTTCTGAGAAACAATGCAATTTTTAACCTGCATGCCTTTTGCATCGATAAATGCTGATCCCCAGTCATTGAATGTTGCGCTTTTTGCTTTTCCCTTGATGGTATAGTGTCCAAAATTCTCCGAGGAAACAGCTATAGCACAATTATTTACATCAAGAGTTATATCTAGTTCGGTAAACTGCTCCCAATCAATAAGATAAAATTCATTTGTTTTAAAAGTATCTCGGGTAGTAATGTAAACAGGGTTTCTAACATTTATTGCCGGAATGCTAATTAGATGAAGTTCAAGCTCAACTTTCTTATAGCTTCTTGACCAATTGTACTTTACAGAGCTTTGAAGGTAAAGAATTTCATCTTTAATGTAGATGTCAATATTGTGTTGAAGGTTCTCACCACAAACTACTATCGCTTTATTGATGGTGTCTTGAACCAACGTAATATCAAACATTGCCTGAATTTCGATATTGTTGATAATATCTGCTAGCGGAACTTCGCGCGATACCGTTTCTCCAGCGTTAAAAAGCCCTTCTTTCTTACAGGAATATAGAGAAAGGAGTAAGATTAAAATGATGTTATGCCAGAGATGAGAATATTTTTTCATGTTTATATTTTTATTTTTTCCATCTATAACCTATGTTCCATTCCACAAAATCTGCTTTAGCTAACCAATGTGCTTTAACTGATACACCTGCTATCCATTGTTTCCTAAAGTAGTATCGCAATCCGATTCGGTTTGTAATTAAACCGTAATCTTTAACGCTATATTTAAGATATATACCGGGTTGAAAAAGAAAAGCGAGCTTACCCATCCTCATTTCGTAGGATGGATTAAGAGCAAAGCTGTAATAATCGGACGATTTGAAGGTCGTATCTGGAATAATTGGTATCTCAAATTCTTTCTTGATTGAACGATCAAGGTATCCTGTTAATGCCATTCCAAGCCATCCTGATTTTGAAATTTTTCTTGAGTATTCCAACGATAAGGCATAAACAGGGTATTCATACGAGTGAAATCTTGAAATGCTTTTCCAACCATAAGCGATGCTAGCAATGAGTTGGTTCTTAGATGTGTCGGGGTTTGTTTTTTGATCTTTTGAAATACAATTTCTTTGATCGGTTAGCGAATATTGTAATCCTACAAAGGAGGTTACAATATTAAAGCCCATGTTTGGCTCTTTGATTGAGCCATTTGATGAGTGGATTAGGCTTACCCCTGCTTTCATTTGCATTGAAGAGGTAAGCCTTACGGTCCCTTCAAAGTTGTATTGAAGAAAAACATTCAGATTCGATCCAATTGCTATATTATAGTTATTGGAATATAAATCAAATTTTTTCGAGATATGACCTAGCCCGAAGGAAATTCTATTCCCAAAATTGAATCGATTATTCAGATTAAGGAAGGCTCTATCAACGTATAGGTAGAATGCATCTAATTGACCATAAATTTTCCTGTTTCCCAATCCTGAATGATAGTATCCTAAGCCTATTCGAGGATAATTGTAGGATTGATTCCAATACTTATTACCAACTGTAAAAATGCCTGCATTAATCTGAAAACCCTGTACGTGTTCATTTATAAAATAGGCCATATAATTATGATGCGGAGCAACAAACCCATAGTGGGATAACCCTTCAAAGTATAGCTGTTTTTTGCTGAAAAGAGTTTGGGAAATACCTTGTAGTTGGCTTATAAATAGAATGATTAAGGCAATAATTATCTTTTTGATCCACATAATTTGCTAAAAAGTGATGCTACGCTTAAATGCTAATCGTAAAGGTAGTTTTTAACTAATAAAAGAAAAAGAGATAAGGTATTTACAACGGTTTTTTTATCTCTGAACTTATTAAGGGGATTTAAAATAAATAATTCCGATTCAATGTCGTTTACTTAAGGTTGATAGAATGATGACAGGTTCTTCTAACTCTGTCAGGTTAACCGACTTGATTGACCTTTCAGAGTCGGAGGATCTGAAAGCGTCAATTGCAAAATCCTTAAATAAACGGCATTGAATTCCGATTCTTAAAAAGCAATTTTTCTTTACAAAGATAAAGGTAATAAAAAATGGACGTTGAAATAATAAAAGCATTGGAAACATTTTTACCAGTCTTAGAATTTGGCTTGCAAAAAATGACAGGTAGTGAGCGAAGAATTTATTTAGCAGAGATAGCTAAGCGATTAGGATATGGTGGAATAAAGCTTGTAAATGAGCATTTTGCCATTGACTATAAAACCATATAAAAAGGTATGGAAGAGCTGGAGAGCGGCAATTATATATTTGATAATTTTGTTAAACGTGTTCGTAAAGGGATTGAAGCCCATTTGCCAAATATTGCAGATGATATAAAAAGTATTGTAGATTCTGAGAGCCAAACCGACCGAAGGTTAGAGGATAATAGCGTGTTATGGTTAGGGGCATAATGATTAGATCAAAACAAAAAGAGATGTTGATAAACTACAACTTCTCTTTTTACTATTAACACTCAACCTTTAACTATCAACTATTCTTACCCAATCCTTCTTATATCTGCTCCAATGGCATTCAACCGTTGGTCTATATTCTCATAACCCCGGTCAATCTGTTCAATATTATGGATTGTGCTTTTGCCGTCAGCCGATAAAGCGGCGATAAGAAGGGCGACCCCTGCGCGAATATCGGGCGAGGTCATGGTAGTGGGGCGGAGCTGCATTTGGTGGTTATGTCCAATCACTGTTGCACGGTGAGGGTCGCAGAGGATAATCTGAGCACCCATGTCGATTAGCTTGTCAACAAAGAAAAGGCGGCTCTCGAACATCTTCTGATGGATTAGCACGGAGCCTTTGGCTTGTGTAGCAACTACAAGGAAAATGCTGAGCAGGTCAGGGGTGAGTCCTGGCCAAGTGGCATCAGCAATGGTCAGAATTGAACCATCTATGAAAGTGTCAATCTCATAATTGCTCTGCTCTGGAATATGGATGTCATCGCCAATTCTCTCCATCTTGATGCCAAGGCGGGTGAATGAGTCGGGGATTATTCCCAGCTCATCGTAGGCAACGTTTTTTATGGTAATATCGCTATGGGTCATGGCTGCCAAACCTATGAATGAGCCTATTTCAATCATGTCAGGTAGGATAGTATGCACGCAGCCTTCAAGGTTTTCAACACCTTCAATGTTAAGTAGGTTTGAGCCGATGCCTGAGATTCTAGCACCCATGCTCACAAGCATTTTGCTTAGCTGCTGTACGTAGGGTTCGCAGGCAGCATTAAAAATAGTTGTTTTCCCTGGGGTTAGGACTGCTGCCATTAGGATATTGGCTGTTCCTGTAACCGATGCCTCATCTAAAAGCATGTATGCCCCTTTGAGATTTTTGCCCTCAACCTTAAAGAAACTCTCCTTTGTATCGAAGTTGAATTTCGCACCGAGTTTTTCGAACCCAATAAAGTGAGTATCCAATCTTCTACGACCAATCTTATCTCCTCCCGGTTTTGGGATATAGGCTATTCCAAAGCGGGCAAGTAGTGGTCCAACTACCATGATAGAGCCTCTAAGGCTTGCAGCCTTATTCTTGAAATCATCGGTGGTGAGGTATTCGACGTTAACGTTTTGGGCTTTGAATATGCAAACCGATGGCTCGGGGTGCTCAACCTCAACGCCCATACACTCTAAAAGTTCAATGAGTTTTAGCACATCCCTGATGTTCGGAATGTTTTTTATCGTAACCTTTTCAGGGGTCAAAAGTGTGGCGCAGATTATCTGTAACGCCTCATTCTTGGCACCCTGAGGGTGAAGTTCACCCTTGAGCTGCCTACCGCCATACACTTCGAATGTGGCCATAGTCGCTTGGTTTTAGGTTATTTTTTGCGCGGAATGAATTTGCGTTTATTTTTAAAGGCTTCGCGGCTATCGCTTAGCTTTGTTCCCGGTGCCAATGCCAATTTGCCTTTCGAAAGTACGTTCAAATCCCTAATGACATCTTCATCCGAAACCGAATCGTTGTTCCACATCAGGTATGCCTTTTTCATATGGTTGGCGATGAGCTGGGTAAGCGCCTCTTTCTGTTGCCCCTCTTCCATCTCAATGGCTTTTTGAATCATCATCTCGATGGATCTGCCGTAGTGCTTGTAGGTGATTGGTTGTGTTGGATATGGAACAGTTTTTGGCTTCTCCTCATAGGTCTCCTGGCTTGGAATGGGGTATGGTGAATCAATGTCAAGCTTAAAGTCCGACATGATAAAAATGTGATCCCATAGTTTATGTTTGAAGTCGTTGATATCCCTAAGGTGAGGGTTAAGATTACCCATAATCCCGATAAGAACTCTTGCTAACCTGTTCCGTTCGTCCCTATCCTCAACGGTTGAGAGATGGTCAACCATCTGCTGAATATTCCTGCCGTACTCGGGGAGGTTCAACTTCTTTCTGCTTGTGTTATAATCCATTGTATAGATTTATTTGCTATTAAATATAAGAAAACGATTGCTTTAATTAGGTAAGGATAAGTACTATTTAATTCTCCGAAAGGTGGTAATTTATCAGCTACTCTCAATAGCAACAAGTCAACCGTTTCTCTTCTGATGCAAAACTAGCTGATTGAATGATAAAAACAAAATCGTTTAACGATTGATGTGGTTTTTTCTTCATAAAGAAAAAAGCGGAACCTAATTTAGGTCCCGCTTTAATCGATTTTGATTATTAATGATTACCTCCAAACAGGTATTCTTCCCGTTGTGTATGGTGCTCCCTTTTCGTCCATCAACTTGCGTACTTCAACCATTTTAGTTTGTGCAATGGCTTTTACTCTATCCAAAACTGGAGGGAATTCCTCCTTGATGATATTGTAAAGTGTTGTAGATGTGCTTGTAATGTCTGAGGTGCTGTTGATTTGAGTGTCAATTAGCTCATACAAACGATTAATTAACGGCATTTCCACCGGAGGTATTTCTTCCGCGCTAGCCTTTGCCTCAAAGCCGTTGAATAGGAATAGGATATCATCTAGCTCTTTTTCAATTCCAGATAGCGTTGGTAGCAGCTTTTCGTGTGATAAAGGAAGCGTTAATGCTGTTTGTTTCATAGCAATTACCTCTTCCTTTAAATCCTCAGCGAGCTGAATTGTGCCAATCATTGTTTTTGAAAGATTCGATATTTCTTTGTGAAAAGCAACCATCTTTTCACGGTTTTGAGCAGGAAGAGTTGTGTTGTTCAACGCTTTTACAATAAAGTTGGTTGGCTTTGCAAGCTGTGTTATCTGCCCATTTTGAACCATAGAAATTTCGACAGAATAGGTGCCGGGAAGTACGAATACTTCACCATCTCTTTTAGCAAACGGATCGAACTTATCAGTTTTTCTTACTCGAGTATTATCATAGCATAAATCCCAATTGATGCGTTGGATATTTTTTGATGGTTTTTTGGTAATGGTTCGAATAATATCACCTTGACCATCGCGAATTGTTATTAGAAGATAGGCTGGGATTTCATTCTTTTCATCCTCTAGCTCTTTTAAACTTGGTTGTGGGATTGGCTTGCCATCCTTGAATAGCTTCTTCTCTGCTTCGTGGCGAATATCCTTTTTCAATTTGGGTACTTCTTTTAGGAAGAAAGTGAAGGTCGCTCCAAATTCAGGATTTGGTGCAAGGTAATACGATGCGCCTTGTCCATACTTTTTACCAGTTTGAATGTAGAGCAAAGCATCTTTTATAGGGAAAAGATAGCTGCTCATTTTTGGGAATTCACCGTTGATGTCGCGAAGTGGAGCATAGTTGTCGAGGATGTAGAAGCCACGACCAAATGTGGCTAAAACTAAATCACTTTCCCTTTTTTGGATTGCCATATCGTAAACAGCAACCGAAGGCAACTCTGATTCGAGCTGAACCCAGCTTTGACCACCATTTATTGAGAAGAATGCTCCAAACTCAGTGCCTGCAAAAAGTAAATCAGGTTTTACGAAATCTTGCTCAATGCAATGAACCGAGCCGTTCTCAGGTAGATTTGCAGAAATAGATGTCCAAGTTTTACCCTTGTCGGTACTTTTTAGAAGATAAGGTTTGAAATCGTCACGTTTGAGGTTTCGTAGTGAAGCGAATACAATATTTTCATCAAAGCGTGAAGCGAATATGTCGCTAACATATGAGTTGTCAGGTACTCCAGGGAATGATGAGGTTTTTCTCCATGTTTTCCCAGCATCTTCGGTTACCTGAATTAGACCATCATCGGTTCCAACGTATATTAGATTCTCTTTAACTGGCGACTCATCCAAAGATACGATTGTGCCAAATAACGATGTAGAAACATCTTTCGCAACAGCATCAACACTCCAATATTTACCCATTACAGGCCAAGTATTACGATCGATTTGAGCAGTTAAATCATCAGAGATAACTTGCCAGGTATTCCCCCTATTGTCGCTACGGAAAAGCTTATTAGCTGCCATATATAGTCGAGTAGGAGAGTGAGGGCTAATGATCAAAGGACTATCCCAGTTCCACTTATAGGTTTTTTCACCTTTACGGGGTTGTGGTTTAATGTTGATTCGCTCGCCACTTTTTTTGTCGTATCTAACAACGTTACCATATTGTGATTCGGAGTAAATGATGTCGGGATTTGTTGGCTCAATTCTTGGCCAAAAACCATCGCCACCAACGGTAACAATCCACTCGCCACTGGTTACTCCATTTTCGCTGATATTCCTCGAAGGACCTCCAAGGGTGTTATTATCCTGTGTTCCGCCGTAAACATTATAGAAAGGTTCGGCATTATCAAGAGCAACTCGGTAAAACTGAGTTACTGGAAGGTTTGAAACTTGATACCAATACCCTTCATCAATATTATGGGTAATATAAACCCCACCATCTCCACCAATCATTACATGTTTATTGTCGGTTGGGTCAATCCAAAGGGCATGGTCATCAACATGTCGGTCTTTATTGCTAACCCTCGACCAGTTTTTGCCACCATCATTAGTGACAAAGGTGAATGTTTCAACGGAGTACACTTTATCGAACTGAACTGGGTCGCAATAAATTTCGTTGTAGTACTGTCCGCTTGATGCGTGATCGCTCATCTTTGACCACGATTCGCCTCTATTCGCTGTTCTGAAAAAACCTCCTGCGCTATTTGCCGCTTCTATTATTAGATAAAGCACATCGGGGTTTTGAGGAGATATTGCAATGCCCATTCCGCCCATGTGTTCGGATGGTAGCCCGCTAGTTAGTTTTCGCCAAGTTTTTCCGGCATCCTCCGATTTATGAACAGCCGATTCGGGTCCTCCACCTATTTTTGTGAAAACATGCCTACGTCGTTGCTCTGAGGTTGCGTAAAGGATATCGGGATTGCGAGGATCGCAGATAATGTTTGTAATACCTGTGTTCTCGCTAATGTTTAAAATCTTTTCCCATTTTTGTCCTCCATCGATGGTTTTATATAAGCCCCTATCTCCACCTGGACCCCAAGCAGAACCCTCTGCTGCAACATAAACTGTATTTGAATTACGAGGGTCGATAAGAATCATCCCAATTTGTCGGCTATCTTTTAAGCCCATGTTTTTCCACGATTTACCGCCATCTAAGGACTTGTACACCCCATTCCCATATCCAAGTGCACGTTGATGGTTGTTCTCTCCTGTTCCAGCCCAAATTACGTTAGTGTTATTAGGATCAAGGGCAAGGCATCCAATGGAATATGCTCCATAGCTGTCGAAAATGGGCTCAAAGGTTAACCCTTTATTGATTGTTTTCCAGATATGACCGCTTGCAACGGCTACATAAAACTCGGAATGATTTTTTGGGTTTACTGTAAAATCGGCAATACGCCCCGAGGTGAAAGCTGGGCCAATGCTCCTGAACTTTAACCCAGAAACAAGGCTGCTCTTCACTAAAGAATCTTTAATTTCAGGTTTTGCTGTGGCTTTCTTTTGCCCTATAGCGATAGCGGGAGAAAGCATTATTAAGGCAAGCATAGCAATGATTACTACCTTAAAATGGGGTTTGGTTTTTCTCATTAGTTCTAGAATTAGGGTTTGTTAAAATTATGTATTTGAAACTTTATGTTTTAACAGGGTAAACGGTTTTGAAATTTAAAAAATAACCATTAAAGAAAAAATAAAGTTAATCCCAGCAGCTACCATGCCCGAGCTATAAGGTCTGTAGCGTTGGTCAGTTATGTTTTCAATATCTCCAGAAATCGTAAACGTTTTGTTGATTTTCCATTGTGTCTTAAAATTCAGTGTGTACCAGCTTGGAGAGTAAGGGTTATCATTTCTGTCGATGGCATACATGTATGGTTTGCCTCGTTCTTCATCCGCTAAATTTTTATATGGTACTTCTCCGCTGTAAGCAGCATAAAGGTCCAATTTAAGTTTGTTTGACGAATATGTAAATCGAGTAATTCCAAACCATGGTGCCGCATGACGTAGCGGGCTCCTTGTTCCATCATCGAGCTCCTCTTCACCTTTTTGGTAGTTAAACCTCGATGATATAACAAAACCAGCAGGTAGTTTTAGTTCAAAGTCAGCTTGTATTCCCCATACCCTTGCAAATGCAGCGTTTTGGATAGATTGTACTTGGCTTAACCCTCCATCGTACATAATGCTATCTAGACCATTTAGCGTTGAATTCCTTTTAACAAGCGCATCATCAAGAATTGTGTAGTATGCAGAAAGATCAACTTCGAGAAAATCTCCAAATACTTTTGTGACTCCAAATTCTGCGTTGTAAGCATATTCAGCTTTTAAGTCTGGGTTTGGCACAACAACCGAACCTGGCTCGGAGTCGAATATCTTTCCCATATCATCAACGTTTGGAGAACGGAAACCTGTTGAGATATCCGCATTAATGCTCCATTTACTATTTGGATTATAGGTTAACCCAATACTTCCAGTTAACGCCCCATCGCTAACACTTGCATTTTTAAAAGGGAAAGGGTAAAAGGTGTTGTCGAATGTGGCGTTAAGGATATAATGATTGTAACGACCTCCCATGTGTAACATTGTCTTATCCGTTATTTTACGCTGATAAGTTAAGTATGCTGCGTACGATGCCCACTCTGATTTTGGGTAGCGCGATGGGCCATCAATGTTAATGCCTGTGGTTATATCTTCATCCTTACCTGTTGATTTTACATCATTATAGATAGCTTCAATCCCATAGAAAAAAATGCTCTTTAAACCAGCTGCTTTTTTCAAATCGATATTGACTGATAGCGCATTTACTTTCTCAAATCGATGTTTTCTGTTTGTACTATTAAAATTCCTATCAACACGGCTCTCGTCGAAAAGTTGATGCGCAGCATGAATTGAGAGATGGTCGTACAACTCAGCATTTCTATGATTATTAAGAATAATGCTATTCATGGTCCATTTTTGTGGTCCATAATACCATTCAGCACTTTTGGGTAAACCGTTTTTGTAAATGATAAGCCTATCGAATCGATCATAGTTTGACGTGGCTGAGTGATGGAAATTATAGGCTAAATCCCATTTTGAGTTGGGTTTGTACAAAACTTTCTGCATTATGCTGATTTGAGAGTAGCCTGTAGGCCGTTGTAGCTGCTCGTCCGAGTTTTTTACTGCTATATCAACGTTCCCATTATGTTCCACGAACTCTTTGCGTAGGTATTCATTGGGACCATTCGAGCCCATCCTTAAATCCCCATAGTTATTATAGCTAATGCTTGATGCCGATGCCCATTTTTTCCAACCCAAATTAATATCAATATGAGCTGTTTTCTCGCTATTTGCTGTAGCGTAACGAGTTGAGGCGTTCCCCGAGATTATTGTTTTCTCTTGATATGATAATTTTGGAGAGAGGGTGTAAAAACTCATAACACCACCTATGGCGTCGCTGCCATAAATTACTGAACCTGGGCCAAATAGTACTTCCGTTTGTTCTATTGCAAATGGATCGAGCGATATAATGTTTTGAAGGTTACCGCTTCGGAAAATTGCTGTGTTCATCCTAATACCATCAACAACAATAAGTAGCCTGTTTGTAGCAAATCCTCTTATCATAGGACTTCCGCCGCCCTGTTGACTTTTTTGAATAAAAACTTCACCAGAGGTACCTATTAAATCCGCTGCCGTTTGAGGGTTTTGGAGCGATATATCGTTTGGTGTAATAGCCGTTATTTTGTTTGGAATCTCCCTTGTGGCTTGATCCCATTTTGATGCAGAAATTACAATCTGATCGATTGAAAAGGTTGATGGTTGAAGTTCAACTTTAAACTCCCTATCCTCAAGCTCCTTATAGCTATAGATTAGGGTGGCATAACCAATAATCCGAAATTCTATACCCTTTGATTCTTTAAACCCTGTAATATCCGCTTCCCCATTTGCATTAGTAGCGGTTGATGAATGTGGGTTTTGGCTTGAAATGGTAACGAACTCGAGAGGTGCAGCATTCTCCTTGTCAATTACCATGATTGTTTGTGCACTGCAGTAAAAACCTAAGGAGGTAAGTATAAACGTATATATTAATTTCAGCCTCATTTAAAACAAGTTAAATATTTGAACTATTTTATATCAGACAGCCAAAATGAGGATTGGTTTAAAAAACATTGCAGAGCCCTATAATAGCGGCTCTGCAATCACCTAAACTAAACTAAAAAAAGACTAATTGTTTGCTATTCAATGTTCATTTTTACAAAAACCTCTATTGCTTCATATTCGGCCATGCCGAGTTTGTTGTATATAACGGCAGTGTTTTTATTCCTCTCCTCGGTACGCTCCCAAAACTCACGCTCATCGAGGCCAGGGAAAAGCGCTCTGTCCTTCTGCGTTTGATGTTTGAAAATTGCCCTACGTTTCTTTATCAGCTCCTCGGGGCTGATGGGCACAGCCATTTCGGCTTCTGCCACATCCCACTCCTGCCATGAGCCACGGTATAGCCAAACCCAGCAGTTCTTGAACCAATCATCATTTTTTACCACTTCGAGGGCTTGGCTAATTGCCGTTAGGCAGATTCGATGCGTACCATGAGGGTCAGATAAATCGCCAGCTGCGAAAATCTGATGGGGTTTAACCCTTCGCATGGCATCAATCACCAATTCAACATCGGCGGGCGATAGTGAGTTTTTGCGTATTGTCCCTGTTTTGTAGAATGGCATATCCATAAATTGGATATGCTCCTCCTTAATCCCAATGAATCGACATGCTGCTTTGGATTCACCCTGCCTGATTAAGGCTTTTATCTTTTGAATCTCGGGGTTATCGATTTGCCCTGGTTTCTTGGTTGCTAGGAAGTTGATTACCTGGCTGTACCATCTCCCCGATTGCTCGGCATTTTCTAGAAAGGCTTCATTGTACATGTTGATAAAATCGGCATATCGGATTACATCCTCATCGCTAACGGAGATATTCCCGTTGGTTTGGTAAGCCACATGAACATCGTTGCCCTGCTCCGCTAATCGGAAAAGCGTTCCTCCCATCGATATTACATCATCGTCGGGGTGAGGGCTGAAAACCAATACCCGCTTGGGGAATGGGTTAGCCCTCTCGGGACGATTGGAGTCATCGGCGTTGGGTTTACCACCTGGCCAACCGGTTATGGTATGCTGCATCTGGTTGAATACCTTGATGTTTAGCATGTAGGCGGGCCCAAAATTTGCCAAAAGATCGCTCATCCCATTATCGTTGTAGTCGCGGTCGGTTAGCTTAAGGATTGGCTTTTCGAGCTGTTGGCAAAGCCATACCACAGCCCTTTTTATCAGGGGCTCTGTCCAAACGCATGAGCTGACAAGCCAAGGGGTTTTCTCTCTGGTTAGGCTAGCTGCCGCAGCAGGATCTACTATAAACTCCGCATCGGGATGGTTTTGCAGAAACGATGAGGGCACCGAATCGGTAACCGGACCTTCGATGGCTTCGCGTACGATATCCGCTTTCTTTTCTCCCCAGGCCATTAATATAATTCGTTGGGCTTTCATAATGGGGTCAACGCCCATGGTTATGGCTCGACGGGGAACATTCTCCTCGGCAAAGAAGTCCGATGCGGCGTCGGCAATGGTCAGGTGATCGAGGGTGATGAGTCGGGTGGGGGAGTTGATATCCGATCCAGGCTCGTTAAAACCGATGTGCCCAGTACGGCCAATGCCGAGTATCTGGATGTCGAGACCACCTAGGCTGTTCATCTTCTCCTCGTAGCTAGAGCAGAAATCATAGACCTTTTCGATGGGTAAAGTGCCATCGGGGATATTAATATTCTCTGGTAGTATGTCGATATGGTTGAACAGATGTTCGTGCATAAAATGCCAGTAGCTCTGAATATGTTCTTTAGGAATAGGATAATACTCATCGAGGTTAAAGGTTACTACGTTTTTGAAGCTTAATCCCTCTTCCTTATGCATTCTTACAAGTTCCCTGTAAACGCCTACAGGGCTTGATCCTGTTGCCAACCCAAGAATACAAAGTTCATTTCGGCTAGCCTTCCCCTTAATCAGATTGGCTATTTCGGTGGCAACCCAGGTTGAAGCGGTTTTCGAATCGTTAAATATTGTAGTGAAAATTTTCTCGTAACGCCTTTTCATCTTCTCGCGTACATCCAGCTTGGTGTTTCTAAGTCTAGGCATGTGTTTATCGTTGTTTGTTATTTGTTGTCTGTTATCTGTTGTCACTTTCATAATTCATCTCTCACTTCTCACTTCTCACCTCTCCTCCAGCAGCACCTTAACCTTGGTCGAATCCTCTTCGAACTGAGCCCATTCCCAGAAAACTACACCTTTTGAGGGCTTTTCTAGGGCATACCTCATATTCATTTTGAACTCCTCGGGGCTTAGGATCCCTTCGCGGTAGCAACTATTCACCTCAATGCTCGGTATTATCTGACCGGGAGCAAGCGAGTCGAAATCCTTTACCACCGATGCGACCCATTCGGGTTCACGGTAGAGCATCCACGAGTAGCACATGGGCGATATGTAATCGACTAGCTTCGATAGCTCCTTAATATCCTGACCTGCTAGGTAGTAACGGGCATTGCTGTAATCGGACTTTCTCCAGGGGACTGCATGGAGGTTCAGCTTGATGTCGGGGTTCAGCTCACGGGCTAAAGCTGATAAACTTTGAACCATTGAGGTTATTTTAAAACTTTTAAACTCAGCCCACGATTCGCTTTTAGCTAGCCATTGGTTCTTCGAATAGGTTGATGTAAAGGTATCGGGTATTGCAACCCCTTTCTCCTTCGTGAAATCTGCTTGGCAGCTGTCGCAGTAGCAACCGTGAAGTATCGAATCGGTAGGGGTTGATGGTTTTACCATCTCCCAGTAAAGAAAATCTCTTACGAAATCGATGCTAATTCCATCGGGATTTGTGGTGGTAATAAGATTTCGTAAATCATCTAAGACCTGTTGCTGATATCTATCTCTTGATGGGCATACGAACTCGACCCAATCCTGTTTAGCCTTTGTGCCTCTATTTGTTACTGCGTAGTTCGATGAGTCCTTAGCCAGCGCTTCGGGGTTGAAGAATACGGGGAATATGACGAAGACCTTAACCCGATTCTCCTTCGCCAAGCGACGGAATTCATTATCAGCCGCCATTTTTTTGCTTACAAAAGCGGTATTGATTCCACCCTTATGCCATGTTGCGAATAGCTCGGGGTAGCTGCCCTTGTAATCGTAGATTTTTGTACCGATTATGGCATCGTTGGGTTTGCTGCATGAGGCAGCGATTAGGGCAACAAGGCTTAATACTAGATTTCGGTTATAGTGAGGTTGCATGATCTGTTTTATATAGGTGTTGTTAATAATGGGTTGTTTAGTGTTATAAAAGTTTTGTTTGGTTATGTTGGTAATGGAATAGTGGGGTTCTCATAAACAGTTATCTTTCAATGTCCTTTTATTTAGTTATTCGACAAAACTAGTGGGTAGTTGTAATTCTACAATTGTAGGATTTTATCGGTGACCTCTTGAAAACCTTACACACTTTTTATTCATTGGCTTTCTTAATCCCAGAGGGATTATATGTCTATAGAAAATATCTATCCCTAGGAACATTCGACCCCCGCTGGGGTCGCACCATAAATGGGCATTTTTTCTATAAACATCCGACCCCTCTGGGGTCAATATTGGAGCAAAACCAAATTATCTTCCACAACTTTTGTCGAATAACCTTTTATTTAGTTATTCAAAACATATATTGAATTATAGTTACGATCAACATTACCTTGGCGGAAATACATCTATCACAGTAAAATCGACCCAGAATAGCGATGATGTATTGCTAACCCTGCTGATAATAGAGTCGCCAATGGTTTTTGATGGGTTTTCGTAATTACCCCACCAGCTTTTATCGGGGCCATAGCCATACTGAAATCCAACCTTTGCGGGTTTAAAGGCATCGCCCCACGCTTTAAACTCATCGACCATGGCTTTTAGCGACGTAAACTGCTGGCTATCGTCAACAAAAACAATCCCATCCCTAGCATGGGGCGGCATTTTTTCGATTAGCCAATGCTTGAGGAATAGCTTATACTGCGGATGATATTCGCGAGCAATGGTAAGCCATTTGTTGGCCTCCTCGTCAGTTACAGCATTGCCATCGGGCTGGGTGTATGATTTGTACCACTCCACATCAACGCCTACGCCAATAATACACTTGTGCTTGCTATACTTTTTGAGCATGGTATGAATCAGCTCCTCCACCGATGCCATACCCGGTTCAATTTGTAGCCAAACCCTTACCCCATTCTGGTCGAACAGGTTAAAGGTCTCCTCGTTTTGGTCTGCCGATGAACCGCTAATATATTGCGAAGTATTTGTAATGGGGAAGTTTAAGCGGCAACCCTTTTCGTTGAGCGTACCCACAATCCATACGCATTCAGGTTGAGCCCCAGTAAAATTCGATGCCATGCGCTGCCCCACCGATAGCCAGTACTCCCTGCCAGGGTTATACTCAGGGCCGTAGGCTGAGTACCTAAATCCTGCACCTAGGGTTGGGTCAACAATGGTATCGTAATCGGTTGCATTGCTATTCTTAACAACTTCATCCTTGGTGCATTTGCATGAGGTTAAAACAGCAGCAAGAATAAATACCTTTAAGATATGGGAATAAATTTTCATGTTAATTTCTTTATAAAATGGGCATCCTACTATAAATATAGGATTTGGATGCCCCTTTTGGTTTAAATGATGAACGGTTTAAGGTGTTTCTGCTATTAATATTTAATCTATCGAGTTACTTTTTTTACCAATCGCAAATAACCCCATTCAGTTTTAGTTGTACCTGAAACTGTAAAATCGGCTGGTAATGAAGCATCGTAGCGCAACCAGAGAGTATTAGGTGTTATTTCAAGAATTTGATATTCATGTGTGCCGTTTGCTATACCAATCCAACCATTATTTGTAATTCTTAAAACCCAGGCTGTATCGGCACCCGTTCCTAGTTTTTCAGTTTCCCAGCTGCTCTCAGGGGCAGTATATTCAAGAGCTACATCGGCATATTCTGCTTGTGTTTGACCTCTTAATTCATTAGCCCAAGCCCAGCTGTAAAGAAAATCACCATTGCTATTATTAATGTAATCAAATTTTCTGTTGATTTTAAATGAGTATTCATCATCATAACATCCCATACCATCCATTTCATTGTCACCTGATTCCCACCATGTGACATCAATAGGGTCGAAATATGTACTTGGATCTTCTGGTCCTCCACAAGCAAAAGCTCCAGCCGTATGATCCCATACCCAAACAGCAGAACTTTGATTATTCAAGGAACTATAACCACAAATGACTTTGTTCACATAGTTGTAAACATCAGGATTACCAATAGTTGTTGTGATGGACTTGGTAACAACTGTTTGTCCTCCTTTACCCATGGCAATACACTTTACATTGTATGTATCGGCAATATCAAATGACATCTCTGTATTTTCTCCAACAGCTGTTTTTCCATTATCAAAATCCCAGTAGAATTCATACGCATTGTCAGCATTCGCAGTAAATTCAACGCTGTTTCCAGTGATAGTTGCTTGAATTTCAACATTTGCAGGGGGGGTGCCAATACTTGGATCGGAATCTTCCTGTGTACAGGAAATCATCATAAGGGTAAGTACTCCCACAATTAAAAGGCTTATTGTTTTTTTCATTTTTTAATCATTTAAGGGTTTAAAATGATATTAAAATCCACCAAGGTCAACTTGAGCCTGAGGTATTGGGAAGTAGTGATTATTCGCTTCGGTGTAACCAAATTGACCAAGAACTTCAACACCACGTCCTGAACGAATTATATCCCATAGTGCATGACCCTCCATTGCAAGTTCGCATCTGCGTTCATGGAAAATAGCCTTAACTGGATCTGCTAAGTATGGCGATGCCCCTAAACCGACTCTATCACGAACTTCGGTTAAATATGATTGCCAATCACCTCCTGTATGATAAGCAGCTTCGGCTGCCCAAAGCAACACCTCAGCATAGCGTATTACAATCCAGTTATTTGGATCATCACTCATATTTTCGGCTTGTAAGCTAAAAGGTAGTTGATACTTTTGGTTACACATCTTGTCGATATTGCTAGCCCAATTAGTTGAGTTATCGGCAACCACCTCATCAGCGGTTCCTGGCCATAGTATTTCACCATCAGTAATAATTGTTGCATCTCGTCGAGGATCACCAGCCTCGTATTCATCGTATAAATTTTGGTTTGGTAGATTGAAACCCCAACCAGCATCTAAATTACGGCTACGCATAAAAATTGAATATACATTGCCAGTATTCTGATCACCCCAGTTTGAGCCACCGGGTATATTCCCGAATTGAATTTCGAATACGCTTTCGGGTCCATTTTCGTGAGGGTAAGCCCAATTGTTGGCATAGTCTGATTCTAGATGGTATTGTGGTATGGCTGGAGCGGTAGGATTTATTATCTCTTCAGCTATGGCGAGAGCTTCGCTCCATTTTTCTTGATAAATATAGGCTTTACAAAGCATCGCATTTGCAGCACCTTTTGTTGCTCTACCCATATCTTCTGTAGTATATTCACTCTTTTCGGGAAGAATTAAAGCTGCATCTTTGAAATCTTGTTCGATTTGAGCATAAATAGCAGAGATTTCTGCAAGGGGTTGTTTGTATTCGCTGGGGCTAAGTACTTTTGTAACAAGCGGGACTTTCCCATAAGTTCTAACCAATTCGAAGTAAAAGTAGCCACGAATAAATTTAGCTTCAGCAATAATCCTTTCTTTCATATCAGCATCAATGAGATTATCGCTCATTTTGGTAACACCATCAATAAGTTTATTGCATCTGCCAACTCCTATAAAATAGTTTTTGTACGGGTTGATTAACCCCTCGTTATTTGCATTGTATTGGAAACGTAAAAGAGGTTCAATCCATGCATTATCTCCTGCCCCTTCTCCTCCTTTATGAGCATCATGACCAAGAATGTCTCCAAGCCAAAATTGAAGGAAGTTAGAGTCGTCCCAGCCTAAAACACTATAACAACCAGTTAGTGCAAGCTGGGCGTTTTTTTCACTATTAAAGTATAGCTCTTCGTCAACTTGTGGAATGGTTGGATCAAGGAATTTCTCTGTGCAAGCAACTATTCCAAGTAAACTTGCAAAAAGTGTAATCTGTAAAAGGATTTTTTTAGTTTTCATGGTTTGTTGCATTAAAAGGTTAATGAAATACCGGTAAAGAATGTTCTTGATTGTGGATATCTTCCTCTATCGAGACCATAATCAAGATTACCATATACACCATAGCTTACATCTGGATCAAATCCTGAGTACTTTGTAAATGTGAGTAGATTTGTCCCGCCAATAAAGAACCTTAAGGATTGAATTTTGATCTTAGTCGCCAAACTATTAGGAAGCGTAAAACCTATTTGAAAATCTTTAAGTCTTACATAGCTACCATCCTCAACAAAACGATCGGAGAACCAGTTGTTGTTTGCATCAGCAGCATTCATCCTTGGATTATGTGCATCATTAGTGGTTCCTTCCCCTGTCCAACGATTAAGCATTTGAGCATCCATGTTATGCGATGCATCAGGGCGTTCGGAGTAAACCATTGTTCCATTGAATATATCATTGCCGTAAACACCTTGAAATTGGAAGCTAAGGTCGAACATTTTGTACTCAAGTTTACCGCTTATACCATATGTAATTTTTGGGAGAGGACATCCTATACTTCCCAGATATAATTTGTCAGGATCATTAGGATCAACTTTATACTTAATATCACCCGGTGCTGCATTTGGTTGAAGAAGATCACCATTTGAATCAACATGAGCATTAACCTCATCCCAGGTTTGAAATAATCCGTCGGTTTTATAACCACGAAATTGTATTAATGGCTGTCCAACTTCAGCATAGGTTATAAAATCGCCATCGCGGAGACCTGTTCCCCATAATGTTTTTGCACCATCCAAGGTTACTAGCTCGTTTTGATTATAATTTAAATTAAACCCAATTTGGTAGGATAATGAACCTGTTTTTTTCTTGTAAGAAAAATCAAAATCAATACCATTATTCTTAACCTTACCAGCATTTACCCATGCTTGCGTTTCTAATCCAACATGGCTTGGTGTAGGTTTTTCAACAAGCATCCCGGTAGTATTTTTAACATAATAATCGAATGTCATATTAATACTATTGTCAAGTAAACCTAAATCAAATCCAATGTTTGTTGAGCTATTACTCTCCCATTTAATATCCTGATTCTTGCCACTTGGAAATGCAGATCCATCTAAAACGGTGTTTCCGAATACATAACCATATCCTTTACTGGCTAATGATATATATGGGTAGTTTCCAATTTTGTTGTTTCCATTTACGCCATAGCCACCCCTTAACTTTAATTGGTTAATAAAAGATAGATTGGACATAAATGATTCTTTATGAAGATTCCAACCTAGTGAGAATGAGGGGAAATTCCCCCATCGGTTATTTATACCAAAATTAGATGCCCCATCACGTCGAATCGATGCGGTTACTAGATATTTATTTGCATAAGAGTAATTCACTCTTCCAAAATATGAAAGCATTAATAGCTCACCCATTAGGCCGTTCGAAATGGCAGCACTTGCGTTACCATTATCGATAAAAGCTTGATCGGGATTGTTGGATAGAAGATTCGTTACGCTAGTTCCAAAATATTCTTCATACTTATTCATTGCCTCATTCCCTAACATGGCCGATATTGAATGATCTCCATATTCTTTGCTGAATGTAAGCGTATTGTACAAACTCCAGGTTTTGCTTTGAGCATAATTTCTAGATACAGAAGGTTCAGCTTGCCCAGGCTCACTAAAAATTTCATAAGCAGGGCTAAAATTATTCGAATTATTATCGTTATAATCTATACCCAAATTCGATTTAAAAACCAAAGATTTGAAAGGTTTAATTTCAGCAAAAACATTTCCTACAATTATTGTAGTTATATCATCATTATGAGTACGATCAATTTGAGCCACTGGATTTCGCATATCAACAAATTCAGATCCGATAAAATTCCCATCTGTATCTCTTACTGCAGTCACAGGATCAATAGCAAGTGCTTCAATAATAACAGCATTCCATTCATCTTCTTCATTAACTCTATGTGTGATATCCTTTTCAAGTGTAAGGTTTTCACCAATTGTTAACCACTTTTTTAAATTTGATGTAGAGTTTAGCCTTAATGAAGTTCTTTGATAATCACTTTTTTTGACAATCCCCTTTTCTTTGGTGTTGCCAATACTCATAAAATAATTGGTGTTTTCAGACGCACCTGAGATACCAATATTGATGTTTTTGTTAGATCCTACTTGTGTGATTTCATCAAACCAGTTAGTGCCTTCTCCAAGGGATTGGTAATCAACAAGTGATGCGCTTGGTGATAATCCAGCATTGATTTTTGCTTCATTATTGAGCATTCCCCATTGGCTTGCATTGAGCATATTCATTTTTCTCCAAACTTTCGATACTCCTTGTGTTGCATCAATGCTAATTTGCATTTTCCCTTTACTTCCACGTTTTGTGGTTATTAAAACTACACCATTTGAACCGCGTGAACCATAGATAGCGCAGGCTGAAGCATCCTTTAGTATCTCCATCGACTCAATATCTGATGGGTTAAGAAATGAAATATCGTCAACTTGCAGACCGTCAACTACATATACAGGATCGCTATTATTTACAGTTGAGAATCCACGAATACGTATTGAAGGGGTTGAACCTGGAGTTCCTGTATTAGTTGTAACAGATACCCCTGAGGCACGTCCTTGTAAGATTTGTCCAAGGTTAGATGATTTTGATTTTTCTATTTCCTCGGCTTTAACAGATACCACCGAACCTGTGAGGTCGCTTTTTCGCTGAACGCCATAGCCCACAACTACTAATTCATCAACAGATAACGATTCCTGTTCAAGTTTAAAATCGATTATCGATCGGCTTTCGATATTAACTTCTTGGTTGATAAATCCTACGAATGAGATGGTAAGCGTTGCATTACCATCGGCTTTAATGGAGTACTTCCCATTCGCATCGGATACCGCTCCTGTTGTGGTGCCTTTAATTAGAATGTTTGCCCCTGGAATGGGAGCTCCGGTTTGGTCGGTTACCGTTCCGGTTACCGTTAGCTCTTGGGCAAATACTTGCCCAGCTGAAACAAGGCAGACGAATAGGATAGCTACTAGCCATCTTATGCCCGTTACAGATTTTGCATTGGTTGCGTGATGTTTCATAGTTGAATTAAGGTTTAGTGTTATTGTTTAAGGGTTATTTTCTGAGAATTTTATTCTGGGCATCGTGGTATAGCGCTGCTGCGCCCAATACGGCTATATCGGGGTTTTCTGAGACTTCAATTTTGAGAGTTTCGAGGGCGTGCTTGAAGTTGTAGGTGTTTACCTTCTCCCACATGGCCGTTTTAAAGAATGGGAACGCTTTGGCAAGGCTACCGCCCAAAACGATATAGTCGGGGTCAATGGCGTATAGTATGGCTTTAATGGCTGATCCCAAATCGAATCCGAATTGTTCAAAAACAGCTAAGGCAATCTTATCGCCTTCGGTTGCCCGTTGGTAGAAAACATCGGCCTTAATGCCATACTTCTCATCGAAGTACCCCTCTGAGCAGTAGTACTCAATGTCGTAGTCGCGGTAGGGCATTGAGCCGAATTCGCCTGCGCCGCAGTGACTCCCAGAGTATAAGTGGCCGTTAAAGATTATGCCAGCGCCGAACCCTACGCCGATGATTACTCCAACCACGTTGTTGTAGTCCTTGGCCTGCCCAAAGTACTTCTCGCCAATGGCAAAGCAGTTGGCATCGTTATTAACATAGACCTTAACATCCAAGCGGTTTTCGAGTATCTCCCGTAGGTGAACTTTTCTCCACGATGGGATGTTGGCCACCCTATACACAATGCCCTGCTTAACGTCAACCACGCTTGGTACGCCAATGCCAATACCCACCACATCCTTATCGAACATCTCCTTGATGACATTGAGAACCTCTTTGATTACTGTATCCTCCGATTCCTTATTGTTGATTTTCCGGGTGATGGTTTTTTCGAGTTTCATCCCTCTAACCTTGCCAACCGTTATGGTACGGCCGTTTAGGTCGATGCCAAGGATGAGTTCATTCCCTGTAGTTTCATCGTAGATCATGCTGATACGGTTTTAGGGTTATTGTTGGTAACATCAAAAAACATAGCTGCTGCGCCAAGTATCGATAGGTTTTCGAGCGAGGAGTATAAAACTTTAAAATTCTTCAATGAGTTGGGGTAGGGGAAAGTATTTATTTCCTCAAGCATCGATTTTTCGAAGTATTTATGCGATTTTGCGATTGACCCACCCAGTATTACCATTTCGGGGTCAACTGAGAATAGAATGGTTTTAATTGCATTCCCGAGATGTTTGCCGAATTCATGGTAAGCTTTTAGCGCCATTGGGTCGTTGTTCTGTGCGGCCTCCGAGATTTTCTCTCCATTCTGATGGAATATGGTTTTAAAGAACTTACCGCTACAGTAATCCTCATATATTCCATCGAGGTATGGTATGCTTCCGAATTCACCGGAGCCGCAGTTGGCATCTAATATCAGTTTCCCTCGGTTAATAATGCTTCCGCCCATGCCTGTACCGAGCGTTATGCCCACAAAGTTCTCGTAGCTACGTCCCTGCCCGTAAAGCCTTTCACCTATGGCGAAGCAGTTGCAGTCGTTATCGAGGAATACTGGAATGTGAAAATGCTCTTCGAGTAATTTCTTCAGATGAACCTCTTTCCACGAAGGGATGTTCTGAACATCGTAAACGATTCCATGCTTACGATCAACGAGGCTCGGAATTCCAATGCCAATTCCCTTCGTTTCAGGCGAGAAAGCCTGCTCTACGGTTCTCTTAATCTCATCAACAACGATGTTGGCATCGTTTGCATCGAGGGGTACGCGATTATCGGCATACTTAACGATTTTTGCATTCTCAACTAGCCCCGCACGAATATTTGTGGCTCCAAGATCAACCCCAATAACTATATCTTTTGAAATGTTCATAGAAAGAAAAATTACTCTTTTTGCGATTTAAGACTTATGGTTTTGTTGTTTACGATGGGTTTTGCCCAGAAACCGATGCTAAAGATGTACCCCAGCGTTACGTATAGTATTGTCATGCTGAACCGTAGCCCGATTAGGTCGCTTAACCCACCAATTATCCATGGTACAATGGCTCCACCAATTATTGCTGTGCATAGCAGCCCCGAGAAAGCCCCATGATGATTTTCTAGCGAGTTTAGCGCAAGCGAGAATATTACCGACCACATTACCGATAGGAAGAATCCGCATAGCGGAAAGGCTACTATTGAATAGCTGGCAGGTCCAAAAAGGCCAAATGACAAGCTGAGTATTGCTAGTGATGTAAAATAGATAAGCACTTTGCGGCTATCGATGAATTTTAGCAATAGTAACCCGAGTAAGCATCCTAGGGTTAGTAGCCCCCAGAAGCTCGAAACGGCATTTGCACCATCCTCCTGAGGGTTAAATCCGTGGTACTGCTCAAGGAATCGCGACATCCAGTTGGCTATACCCTGCTCGGTTCCTACGTAAACGAAAATACCGATGATAAAGAGGATAACCACTCTCTTTTTGAGCAGCATGCCATAGACCGACGCTTTTTCAGCTTTTTCGTCATCCTTTAGTTCAATGCGTGGGAGTTTGGATATAAGAATAACGCCAACCATTGCTATGGCTATGGCGCAAAACACCCAGTAGATCGACACCCAGGGTTGATTTGCAGGAACCATTCCCGAGAGGGTTTGGATAAGCGTACTGTCGGGAATAGGATTTTTTTGCAGTTCGGTTACCAGATAGGAGTATAGCTGAGGGCTTACAAATGAAGCCAATCCGAAAACTAGCTGGGCGAATACGGAGTTAAAGGCAAAATGCTCTTCCCCCCCGGCAGAGCGTAGCAATGGGTTGATTACTACTTGTAGCATAGCCATACCAATCCCAATGGTGAACAGCGATGGAAGCGCAGTATGGTATGTGGGAATAAATGCAAACCAGAAAGCCCCTGCTGTGGCTAACATAAATGCCCAAGCCATTAGCGTTTTCGCTGAGTACCTTTCGGCCAAAACACCTGCAGGAATGGAAATAATATAGGCAAAGAAAAAGGCAAAGGGTAAAAACCCTGCTAATGAATTGCTGAGGTTAAAGCTCGATATAAACTCGGGGATAATCGGTCCAAGAATATTAGTTAATAGCGAGATTACAAAGAATATCAAGAAAATAAGAGCAACAATAAAATAGTTTCGCTTCATGGTTTGGCTATTTTGAAATATTAATTCCGTCAAGTTCAAATGTTGGGGTCTGACCCTCTAGGTTTTTTGTGTAAACCCATGCGCTAATGGTGCGCAATTCGCCAGGTAGTAGGCTGATGTAATTATCGTCCCAAAAAACTGGTAGAATTGTTTTGCCAGCTTGGCTCCCTTTAATGGCAAGCTCAAGGAAGAAGGCAATTTTCTCCGAACTATTTTTTAGGGTAACCGTAACTCGCTGCTTGTCGCCATCAACCGAAAATTGTGCATTCGATTCCACTTTCACTTTTTCAAGGTCTCTTAACCCTCTCAGGTCTGCGAATTGGCTATTGGGGGTAACGAACCATGCTGTTTTTTTGTAATCAAGGATGTCATCTTGTGTTGATAACCAGTAAAAATTGGTTGCGATCAGCGATGAATCCTCTTGGTAAAGCCTTAGATCAACAAAGTATGCTGTGGTTAGATCTTTTAGCTCCGATAGGCCAAGTACTTCTTTCGATGTGTTTGATTCAATATCAATGGTTGATGAATTGCTAAAGATTAGCTTCGATTCGAGGTTAAAGACTTTTACCTCTGCTCGGAGTTTATTCTTTGGCTCTATTAAATCGGAGGAAACAAAAACCGTTTTACTGCCATAGTTGTATGAGATATTCAGCGGACGACATGCGCTTCGTGTCCCGTAGAACGCCCCGTTTGGCATTAGGTACCAATCGTATAGCTGCCAGTACATCTCGGGCCAAGCGGAGTTTAACATCCATTGGACTACCCCTGTGGAGTTGAATTTGTTTGCGCTGAAAGCCTCGAACATGGGACGGATGGCCTCGTAGTTCGAAACTTGGCACATCTTAGCAAAATCTTTTATGTCCGATGACTCCCCATACCTATGATTAAAGGCGTTAAGAAATCTTTTTATGGAGTGAAACTCATTCCTGCCGCAATGGTAGTTCCATTCGCTATTTGTTGGAGGCCAAAGTGAATCAGCAGGGAGCATTCTTTGCAGGCTTTCAAGGGGTGGAACCTGTGGCCCAGGGCCTGTTTCGGTGTTGAAACCGTATGCACCACCGTAATGGGTGTCAACATACCAGTAGTTCGGGGTTACGTAATCGTAAGGTCCACGCATCTTAACGCCTGTAGGTCCGCTAATTTTACTTGTATTGTTGAAAATGTCATCGGCATCGTAATATTTGCAGCTGGCAAGTATAGGGCGTGTGGGGTCAACCTTGTTAATAGCATTGTTAAGCATGGCTTCAAGTTCTGTAGGGGGGAGCTTATCGCTACCGTAAACCCATAGAAACACCGAAGGATGGTTCCTTAACCACATCACCTGATCGGCATACGATTGGGTGTGAAGGCTAAACTCATTGGGGTTGATTGACATAAAATCGGTTTCGGGTCTTCCGCAGTAACCCTCCCATTCCCAATGGCAGCTCCAACCTAGCATCACAAGCATACCGTTCTCATCGGCATAATCGTAAAATTTTTCGCTGTTTCCCCAGAAGCCTTCGAGGCGAATGGTGTTCAAATTCGTGTGGCGAGCATATTCAACCTGCACCTTAACTTTTTCATCGGTATCGGACAGGGTAAGGTCATCGACCCATCCTGCCCCTTTAATCAATACCTTTTTGCCATTTATTTTATAACCTCTATGTCCATCCCTATTAATGTACTGGCCTATGGTACGAATTCCGAAACGTATGGTTTTATGGTCGGTAATAAGGCCATCGACGCTAGCGCTTATATTTAGCGTGTAGAGTTCGGGTTTACCCATTCCGTTGGGCCACCATAGCCTCGCATCTTTTAGGTTGAGCGTTTCGAAATCATCGGGGTCAAAAACTCCTTCGATACAGCCATTCGCATTGGCTTCAATCTCCTTTTCGATTCTCACCCCTTCAAAATCGGCTGTAATCTTTATCTTCTTCGATGATGCGGCGAAATTTTTAAGGTTAAACCCAATGCTGATTCTCGCTGATTTTAAGGTTGTTGTATCTACGTCGCTTCGGACATAAACATCGTTGAGCGATACAACCCCAGAGCGGATGATTTTAACACCTCTCCAGAGACCCATGTTCGCATCGGGGGCAGGTGGATTCCAATCCACAAAGCCAATGGTTAAATCCTGGGGTTGGGGAGGGAATACCTCTACGGCCAAGGCGTTTTTTGCCTTTAGTAAATTATTGTTGAGGGATATTTTAAAAATCCTAAAGGGGTTCTCAACGGTGTCGGCCTTTGCTATAAGAGTTCCGTTAAGCCAAATATTAGCCCTGTAATTTAGACCTTCAAGAATCAATGTTTGATTGAATGCATCACCATAGCAATCCAATAAAAATTCCTTACGATACCACCATGATGTTTGAAACCTTTCGGTATTTACTTTTTGGAGGTTGTTGCTAAAGTAGATGTCTTTATACTCTCCGGCATTTATCAATGCAGTGAACACGGTGGATGGTATATTACAGCTATACCATGCTTGGGTATTGTACTCAGGTTTTGAAATTACGCTTCCTGAAGTATTCGTTATTGAGGAGGATTGTAGGTTCCATCCGTTATTCAGGTTGCTTTCATCGTACAAGGTTTCTTTTTTTGAACAGGAAAGCAGAATGAAAGAGATTAAGATTACTGAGTTTATGCGCATCATCTCGGTTTGGTTTTGGGTTTTGTATGAACCCAAAATACGCCCATCGGATTTTTAATTGCAAAGAAATGTACAGCAATTATAGCTGTTTATAGGTGGTTATGGTTTCTTTTTTGATGAGCAATGCAAAAAATTGCACAAAGAGGTTTTACTGATTGATTTTGTATCGATTGAATTTAGTGAAAAAAATTAAAAATAGCTAATTATCAGCATGAATAAGCGTGTGCAATATATTGCACACGCTTATTTGAGGTTATTTTTTATCGCAAAGGCTGCATGGTCAAAAGATAGACAGACTTTGCGATCCCTTTTTTTAGCAATTTTTACGTGAAATGGGTTGCTCTATACTTTGAAGTCTAAGGTAGATAAACATATAGTTGAGGTTCAGATGTTTGTTGCGATTGTTGGTTTAAGTCAGGCATTAGTTCTTGCTTGCTGTTTGTAGAGCTAACCTGAATGCAACCATCTCTTGGGCATTGCGAACAATCAGAACATTACCAGCCAGTGCTGGATGGTTCCATGTTTTGCCTTCAATTGCATGAAAATGTGCTAGCTCTTTGAATTGTTTAGGAGTAGCCAAAGCTAGTGCAATATCTCCTTTCTCCGTTAGTACAAGCAGTAAATCTTGATCGGCTAGCAGAAGAAGTTGACCTCCATAGCGCCCCCCTTTCCATTTCCGATCCCCCTTTTCGATGTCGATGCAAGCAAGGCTAGGTCCCTCAAAGCCGTAAACATGACCTTTATGCACGACAAAGTCATTGTAGTCGGGCCTTAGCTTGTTTGATGTCCAGCGTTCCTCAGTAGCCCATCCATTGGGTTCGTTTTTGAGCGCAATACGCTTCATTCCTATTCTCTCCTCTGCACCGATTAGGATTTCGCTTTCATTTATTTGAGCAGGTTGAACAACTCTAACCCCTGGCCATGGGAACTCCCATAGTATTTTGCCATTGCTTGGAACATAGCTGGTTGCCCCTGCATTGTTTGTAAATAGTATCTGCTTAACGCCATTGATTGTGAATGCATGGGGGGAGCAGTAGCTTTCTCCACCGTCATTACCTGACCATTGCTGTTTTCCTGTAGTAATATTGTAGGCAAGAAGTTGACCCGATATGGCAATTAAAACGGTGCTATCAATCACCAAAGGTGAGCTCGTGTAACCCCAACCCGGGATCGTTACCTTTGTATCCTGCGCTGCATTGCGGGACCATACAACGTCACCATTTAATGCATCGAGAACATTCAGGATTCCTGTTGCACCTAATGTGTAAACACGACCATTGCATAGGGTGGGTGTTGAACGTGGACCAGCACCTGCATGGGCGTCCCAAAAACGGGTTGAATCTTTATGAGTCCATATCAGCTCTCCTGTATTGAGGTTGTAGCAGGTAACCATCTCGTACTCCCCTCGCTGTTCCTGAGTATAGACCGTAGCCCCTTGTACAGCAAAGGATGAGCAACCTGGACCAACAGGCCTACGCCACATCTCAATCGGTGGATTTTTTGACCAATCGGATTCAATTTTTATACCATGAACAATGCCATTCCGATTGCGCCCCCTGAAGCCCGGCCATTCGGGCTCTGTTGCCATTGCTATTGAATCTAATGGTGCTTTTTCTAGGTTATCTTTGGCTTGATATAGCAATTGCTCCTCGGCTGTTTTCGCCCATCTCCATTTTAACTCATGATGAAGTTCAGCATCCATGCCATCTGTTCGTAGGAAAGCCCAAAACCCGGATGCGAGTAGGATGGTGGCAACCATAGTTGTACGTCGTAATTTAAGAGAGAAGTTGCGGCTGATCATCGTCCACACCACAAAAGCAAGACACATAACCGGGATTGAGTATATAGCAAACATCAACCCCATATTCGCTGTTGCAATGGATTTATCTAAAATTTGAAATGTTCCAACCAATGCAACGATTATTAGCGGTATTGCAAACCATCGCTCGAAGCGGGGTGCTTTGCTAAAGAATACCCACCATATAACGATTGCCAATCCGAATAGGATAACGCCGAGCACACCGTATATAATGGCATCGGGCTCAATGGCAGGGATAGCATATCTCAACAACCATTGTAAAGTTACGAATACCACTCCAGGCCATAGCCTTAGTGGATTCGGTTGATTTGGAATGTTTGCGTTTTTGCTCATCATCATAATGTTATTTATTTTCAACGATATAGGAGAATACCTCTTCTAAAGGAGAGTGGAAGACTAGGGCGATGCGAAAGGCTAATTCTAGCGTTGGGGAGTATTTGCCATTTTCGATGGCAACAATGGTTTGTCGTGTAACCCCAGTTTTATCAGCCAATTCTTGCTGAGTCATTTCATCGGCATGGAAGCGTAGTTTGCGTATATTATTGCTTATTAAACATTTGCTCATGCTAAAATCCTTTCTTATAAAAAATATACTTGGCGATTCCTGATGTAGTACATGCAATAAAACCTGATAAAATCAGCACAATAAACATCACCCAAGGCTTCATCCCGATAGCCAGCGATCCCATTGAAAGCAAAAAGCCGAAAATGAATATCCGATGGGCTATTCTAATAGATTTTAGCTCAATCAGCTTGTCGCGTTCATCGGTAATGGTCGGCACATCCTCATTTGTTACAATTTTACTGATGATAGCAAAAATGATGTGAATGATAATTTGTGCTAAGATTGAAATGGGAATCAAAATAAGGAAGCATTCCCCCCAGAATTTAAAGTCGTTCAAAATAGCAGGATTCCCTGCAATGTAATTGTAATATATATAAAGGGAATAAAACCCAAGAATCAGCAGAGATGTGATTAAAGAAACAAGTATTTGTTTTTCTTTATTGTACATATTTACCTTTTTTTATCTGGTTAACTTTACTATATGTAAAAAAATATAGACACAAAGATAAATATATTATACATAATGTCAAATAAAATATACATCATGAAATATATTTTTTTTATTAAGCTTTAAACGATCTGTTTATGTTTCTATCGTTTTATACTCGAACCACGAATGGAGAGGCGGGTAGTGATAATGGATGTGTCAGGCGAAATGGATTGTCCTATTTCAGTTTTTTGGAGGGTTTCGAAGAATTTTTTTGTGGTGGCTCGTGCAAATTCAAGGTTGTTCACCTCTACACAGGTGATTGTGGGGGTCCAGTATTTAAGTAACGAATGATTACCAATGGTAACAATGGCAATATCTTCGGGCACTCGAATATTCTCATCCTTCAATCGGCTAATAATCTGAATAGCGATGTTTGGATTGGCTGTGATAATGGCATCGGGGATTTCATTTAATCGGTATAGTATATCTAGAGAAGCGTCAACATCCGATTCGGTGAGGCTACTGCTTACCACGTATTCCTGCTTGAGCGCCAATCCGTTTTTTGAAAGAGCCTGTTTATAACCCTTCAGTATTTCGGAGTAAATGGGGCAGCTTTTCTTACCGATTAGCAGGGCAATACGATTGCAGCCCATGGTAAGTAAATGGTTTGTGGCTAGGAACGCCCCTTGAAAGTTGTCGATGATAATTCGTGGAATTTGCAAATTGAAGTTCACCCGATGGATGGCAACGATTGGAAACCCCTTTAAATCTGGATTGTTGATATTGATGCAGTTAGTGGTCGTATCCGAAAATGAGATGACCAATCCGCAAAGGCCAAGATTTTTAACGTCAGTAATTATTTGTTTCTCAACTTCAGGCCGATTGCCTGAGTTCAAAACAACAACCTGATAACCTTTTGTAAGAGCCTCTTCTTGTAGTATATTATAAGTTTCGATGTAAATGGGGTTGCTGAAATTTGGAACCAATAATCCAATAGTTCTCATTGGCCTGTTAACCTTAGCAAAATCGGGGAAGTAGGGTTGATAATCCATTTCGTTGGCTAATTTCCAAACGGCCTCTCGGGTCTCTTTACTAATACGTGGATTATTGTTTAGCGCACGCGAAACGGTGGATGCAGAGACTCTTAATCGCTCTGCAATTTCTTGAAGGGTAACCGATTCTTTTCTTTTTGCTGCCATGCTCAGTAATGACGAGATTTCAATAAGGACATATAAAATGCGTTAACAAATGCTTTGTGCATTAGGTTGAAAATGATTTCTATTCAAGGTTAGTAAAGTAAATAAAAAGCCTGAACCCTCCAAATGCGTTAACAACCCAAATACAATAAATACGCCTTGGCAGCTGGTGTTATATGTTTTTCACTATTTGCCTAATCAAATAACAAAAATGTAATTATCAATTCTTTAATAATAGTTTGGGTTGTAATTTAAATTTGTTTGGGTTTATGATTATTGCGATATTCACTCTCACGAATCCTATTGTCCTCAACCATTCTCTTTAATTCAGGCTCAATTAACGGCAGCATTGATTCGGCAAGTTCAAACATATTTGTAGAAAAAAGTTCAGGAATGCCATTTGCATCAACTTTATAGTTTGCTTTTGCATTCTCTATATTCTGTTGAATATTAAATACGGCTTTAGTTGGGTTTATACCTCTACCTCCTTGAATGGCATTAGGTAGCCATTTTTTAAATTCCCAACTTATTGTTGCCATTTTTTTCGGAATTGAAAAATCAGGCAAATTAGAACAATATGCGTAGTACAACCAGACTTCAAAGCATGAGTTGCTTATAATCAATAGTAATTCGTCTTTCGCACATAAAGGACTAATTTCAATCAATTCAGGCATAAACAAATCCACATCTGACACAATAAATATTTTGTCGGGTGTTTCTGGATTTTCATCTTGACTTGACTGATAAAGTTCTTTTTTGAATTGAGCAATGCTAAGCATTCCTTTTGGGGACAACTTAGTAGGGTCAGCAATGAAATCAATCTTAATTCGCTTAAACTTATCCTGTTTGCAGACTATCTTGAAGTAATCCTTTTCTCGAACTTCTCCACCTGAAATAATAACGAAGAACGCTTTAGGTGAGATTTCTTTACTCGGCTTTTGATATGTGTTTGCGCTATCTTCTATATTAGGCATCTGAAGAATACTCCCATCAATGGGTTTTATGACCTTTTGTGGAAGAGTATCCTTTTCGGGATTATGTTTGCTATATATTCTTTTACTATTGGTCATTCTTGTTCAAAATCACTAATTTGAGGAATTGCACCAAAACGACCTGATAAATAACCATTCTCTATGTTTATGGTATTATGTATTTTAAAATCATTTATGGAATACATTCTTGTATTTCCATTTTCTTTTTCGGTTAACCAAATTTCATCAGGTCGAAGCAATTCTTGCTGATTAAGCAGTTTCGTAGTATGAGTTGTAAATATTAATTGACCTTTTGATTTAGTATTACTATAAAATTGCAATAGCGTATACATAAGGTTAGGATGGATACTATTGTCAATTTCGTCAATAAAAATAACCTTTTGTTCGTTAACCACGCTATAAAATGCTGGGATTAGAGTCAGCACTCGAACAGTGCCGTCTGATTGAGATGTAATTTTCATTTCTTTTTGATAACCAGATAAACCTAATTGGCTAAATAGAAATTCTTGGACAGTTTCAACGCCTTTTTTTATTGATACAGAAAAAACATTTCGATTGTTTTCAACTCTCGAAATACCCATATTAGGTTTAAGAGGGTCTTGTTCGATAATTTGTTGTAACTTTTTTGCATTTTTATTATCTGTAACCCATTTTTCAAATGGTGTATCGCCTATTTTTACCGACTTAATACCTATGCCAATATTTTCAAATATCTCATTTGCGAAAGTTAAGAGTTTTGGTTGTTTTGACATAATATCAATTAGCATGGGTATTGTGCTATTAATAGCAATAATTTCCAGCTGTTTATGAAACCACTGATATGCATTTTTTACATCACTGGAGGATAAAACAGGAAATTTCAGGTTTAAAGGAAGTAATGACGATTGAGCATTCATGCTCAACAATTGCTTTGCAGAATTCTCGTTTTGAAGGTAATCGGAAGTAACTTCGTTCCCAATTCTTTTAAACAATAGTTTGTCTATATCTTTTCCCAGACCTGATAGGGACAATGTTTCTTGTATGCTTTTTTTATCAATTTCAGTAGAATAGATAAAATATTTTTCTTTATATAAGAATTCAATTTCGAAACAAATTGATGCATGTTTCTCAGCAGCTAATTGAAAGCGATATTCCTCTAAATCAATGGTGTTTAAAAAATCATCTTTGGTAACGAATGATTTTATAAACCACATAGCCTTGATGAAATTAGACTTCCCCGAACCATTAGCACCATAAATAGCAGCTTGCTTTAATAGTGGCACTTCCATATCGTTATAGATGTGGTTAGGAAAAGATGTACGTTTCGGATTGGGAAACATATCGAACGTAGTTTCTTCATAAAAAGAAAGAAAGTTCCTGATTTTCAATCGCAATAACATGGTGTTTATTTTTAATATGACAACAAATATAGTATAAATTTATTATCCGTGAATAATTCACGGATAATTTTATGAGATGCGTTTACCTTTCATTTTTTTTACTTTGGTCGTAAGGTATCTTTAAACAAGCATGCAAAGAAATTTTATTAACTAATTGTGAAGTATAATTCAAATGTATCTGAAAGAATAGGTAATTTAAAAGAAATTGTTTCGAAAATAGTTTTAAAAATGATTACCCGATAATTTTTAGTCTTGCAAACTTCAATAATAGCTGTTTCTGACCAGCCGATTGAAAGAACACCGTTGCCTTCCGATTCTGCCCTTCTCCCTCCACGTTTATTACCTTTCCTACGCCAAATCGTTCGTGTGTTATCTGCATACCTGTTACAATACTTGTTGGATCGCTAACATCGCCTGAATTGCTTTCTGCTTCATTGGTCGTTCGACCGTAGAGGTTGCCACTCCTTTGATTCGACGCATCCGATTGCGAAAGCGATGTTAAATGTTTACCATGCAAATTACTTCCAAAGCGAGAACCTGATGACGAAGCCGTTTCAATCTCTTGGGCTGATGAATTCATATCAGCAGGCATATCAACCCACTCAGAGTCAATCTCGTTAATGAAACGGCTTGGTACGCAGTGTGATAGGTTTCCCCACTTGTAGCGGGTTTGAGCGTAAGAAATGGTTGCCTTTTTAGCTGCACGGGTAATGGCAACGTAGAATAACCGTCGTTCCTCTTCCAAGCCTTCGGGAGAGGTGAGTGTCATCTTTGAGGGGAACAAATCCTCCTCTAAACCTGTTAGAAAAACGTAATTGAACTCAAGACCCTTAGCTGAGTGGATGGTCATAACGGTTACTTTGTCCCTATCCTCGGGTTTTTGGGTATCGGCATCGGTGAGGAGCGATACATTCTCCATGTAATCGGCAAGGGCTATCGTTTCTGTAACCCCTTCAGCCTTTTGGGTATCGGTAAACTCCTTAATACTATTTAGTATCTCCTCGATGTTCTGGAAGCGAGCCATCCCTTCAAACGATTTGTCTTCCTTCAGCTCACGGATAATCCCCGAACCCATAGCAATTGCATAGGCAGCATCGTAGGCCTCCGAGTTATAAACCAGGCTCTGAAATTGCTGCATCATGCCAATAAATCCCTTTATCTTCTTGATTAAGCCTGAATTGATCCCATGGTTTTCTTTATCGATTCCTTCGAGGGTTACCCAAATGCTTTGGTCTTTCGCATTGGCAACCTCGGTGATACGCTCCATGGTGGTATTTCCAATTCCTCGTGCAGGATAATTGATAACCCTCTTTAACGCTTCGTCATCGCTAGGGTTTAGCGATAAACGGAAGTAGGCGAGTATATCCTTTATCTCCTTGCGTTGGTAAAACGATAAACTTCCGAATACCCGATAGGGGATATTCCGCTTACGTAAAGCCTCCTCGAATATTCGCGATTGGGCGTTGGTGCGGTAGAGAATGGCAAAATCTTTATATGGGATATGGTCGCGTTGTAGGATATTCAATATCTCGGAGGCTACAATGTAACCCTCCTCCTGATCGGTGAATGCTTTTAATACCTTTATCTTATCACCCTCCTCCTTCGATGAAAAGGATGCTTTTTTTATCTGCTTACTATTCTTAGCAATTACGCTGTTTGCTGCATTAACAATATTCTGTGTTGAGCGGTAGTTCTCTTCAAGCTTAAAGAGTTTGTAGCTGGGGTAATCGTTTCTGAAGTTTAGTATGTTCTCAATTTTTGCTCCACGGAACGAGTAGATGCTCTGCGCATCGTCGCCCACAACGCAAACGTTTTGGTGCTGCGCAGCCAACTTCTTAATGATCAGGTATTGGGAGTAATTGGTGTCCTGATACTCATCTACTAGAATATACTTGAATTTCTGCTGATATTTTTCTAGCACATCAGGAAAATCACGGAAAAGAATATTGGTATTTAGCAGAAGATCATCGAAATCCATGGCTGATGCTTTATAGCATCGCTGTGCGTACATGGCGTAAATCTTGGCAATCTCAGGTTTGCGATTCTGTCTGTCGAAGGCGACCAAATTGGTATTTGATGCGTAAGCCTGAGGTGTTATCAGGTTATTTTTTGCCGAAGAGATTCTGCCAAAAACCTCGCCAGGTTTATAGACTTGAGTATCGAGGTTCAGCTCCTTTACGATTGAGCTGACAAGGTTCTTTGAATCGGCGGTATCGTAAATCGAGAAGGTTTTGGAGTAGCCCAGCTTATCGGCATCGTACTTCAAAATCTTCAAAAATATTGAGTGAAAGGTTCCCATCCATAGCTGCGATGCGGTTTTCTCTCCAACCACCTTAGCAATTCGCTCCTTCATCTCTTTTGCCGCCTTGTTGGTAAAGGTCAAGGCGAGAATCGACCATGGTGGAACACCCTGCGTTAGGAGATAAGCAATTCGATAGGTTAGAACTCGGGTTTTACCCGATCCTGCCCCTGCAATCACAAGGCTAGGACCCTCAATCGTTGTAGCCGCTTCGCGCTGAACCCCGCTTAGCTCTTCGAGAAAATGCACTATTTATACCCTTTCATTTAGTTAGCCAACAAATGTACTTGCCCCAAACCATTCTAACAAGCTTTGATATAATTTGTTGTTAACAATCTTATAGCCCAAGACAATAAATCATAAAAAGAGGGTGTTTATATGTCAATACGAATGAACAAGTTAAACGAAGTCAGAGTAGCTATAAAGGTGGTGAATTGCCAAAATAATTAACAACACTATATTTTTACTATCAACTCTTAGCTGTTAACTGTCAACTTTTTTTTGCTAATATTGTGTCTTATTTGATTTTGAGCAATGAGAATCTATAGAATCCAAATACTAGCCATTCTGCTTGGTTTATCTACTTTATCGTTTTCACAAATCTCTTCTGTGGGGAAAGATTGGGGTGGGTTAACCAGCTATTCAAGCGGTTTGGTTGCTCAGGATTCAATTTATGTTTTCTTTTCATCGGCTATAGCCCCCAAAATGGGAAGTATTAAAGCCAAATTCTCCGATGGATCAATATCCAATTTTCAGTGGTTTAAATATGATGCAAGTAAACCACTTGCATCTCGTTTCGTTGCATACGCAGTACCTGAAAATGGGGTAGCCGAATCGAATCTTACTAACCTAGCTAGAGGTGGGTACAAGGTTACTGCTACTAGGGTGTCCGACTCTGAAAAACAGGACTACTACTGTTGGGTGATGATTGATGATGTTGTGATTACAAGTTTAGAAATTGATAATCGGTGCGATTTTTTGGAGGTTATTGCTAAAACCTTGCCAAGCGCATTAAGTCTTCGTAATTTAGATTTCTTTAGGTATTGGGATTTTAAGAGTTCAACCACCAAACATAGTGAAATCAATACGCTTGGTATCGACTATTTTAAAAATATTAAATGGCAATCGAGTAACCCACAGGTAGCCCTACCTTCATTCTTCTCGTTAATCCTTACCATTGGCAATTCTGCACCGCTGTACGAATCGAAGTACGATATTCAGATTACAAATCCGTTTGGGCGCGATATTAAAGATACAACAGAATTGCTCCCTGCAAAGGCCGCGAAGGCTGATTTCACGCTTTTTGTTGACAAGGATGCCAATGGTATATGGACTGAAGGTAAAAGCGGCGAAGCACCCCTAGCGATTAAATTTGATACAGAATCGATTAATGCCGACTCTGTTTATTGGCAAATTCTGAACGATGCCCTTCTCCTTAAAAAGGGTGGCGATAGCATTATCTGGAGTGAGGGTTATAAGACTTCCGAGGGAATAGGGATTATCCCTGACGTGAAGTTGATGCCTGGGAAATTTCCCCTTGAGCATATCGCCTATAATATTACCTCGGGTTGTCGTGATACTATGACTGTTCTTGTTGAGGTTGATACCTCATTTATCATTAAGGATGCTATCCCTAATGTATTTACCCCCAATGGAGATGGATTGCATGAATTGTTTAAGATAAAAGATGATAAAATTGACAATAATTACGAATCAATAAAAACCTTTAAAATATCAATTTTTAGCCGACAGGGTATGTTAGTTTACTCTTATTCAGGAAACCCTAAAGAATGGGAAGGCTGGGGTGGTAAAATTGATGGTAGTAAAAGAGATGCTCCTGAGGGGATATACTACTTTATCATTGACGCTACGGGATGGGATGATCGAACATTCAAAAGAGGGCCCTATAAGGGATTTTTATACCTGTTCCGAGGGCAATAGGGGAAATGATAGGTGTACAATGCCCTAATTTGTTACAAGCAACAATTTCTATTCTTCAATTATAATCTTCAGATATCTGCTCTCACAAAACTCTTTTATTTCTAGCTGAATAGCTCTAGGGGGGAGTTTGATATTGCCATAATCCGAATTCCAGGTATTGTAGAGCCGCTGTTGCCCAATCCAATGTATTTCTTCCCCTTTGGGTAGCTTGATTAGCAATGCTTTTAGCGAATCTTCACCCAGAACGCTAATAGGATTGTTTTTTACTTGTGGTAATGTTTTTATGGTATTCGTCCCAACCATTAATGAGTACCTCCAGCTAGAGGTTAATGGCCAGCTGTAAAGTTCCCAGCCTTTCATCGAATGGGTAAAGGTAATGGTGTCAAGTTTTGCGCCAACAATCCCTAGCAAATCGTTTTCATTCTTATCCTTCTGACAGGCAGAAAAGAGTAATGCAACACTTAGTAAGTAAAATGTAATTTGTAATACTCGTCTCATATTGTCCCAATTGTTTTTTATAAAGATGATTTTTGAGATAATAAGGTTGCGAAGGATGATAAAAAGAGAAGTTAGCTGAAAATTCTAATGAAAATTACTTTAATAACATTTACATTAAACCAAATATGGGCGTAAACGCAATAGAGGATAAAAAGCATAACCAAAAATGTGATGTAAATTCCAATAGTCCGCCCAAACAGGTTATTCCCTTTCTTTAAGAATTTTGTAGTAAATTTCTCAACGATACCATTCATGTATTCAAACGCAGGGTAAAAGACCAATACAATTACCCCCATCCCAATGGCAGTGAATTTCAAAAAGTCGGTCTGCCCCCTGTACTTCATCAGGTAATCAGCAATAAATGTTGTAAGCAGGTTTACAAGCAGTATTGTGATTGCAAGAACAAAGAAGTTGAAAATTTTCCGATTCATCTACAATAATTTATGGACTTTAGCGTGATAGAAGTTTGATGGAACAATGGAATAGTGCGGTTGATACTTACTTTTCTCATCCCTGCCTACCCTGCCTACCGGCAGGCAGGTGACAGGCAGGCAATATTCCATTATTCCAGCATTCCATCCCAAAATATCTGCAAATAGTAGCGAAGATTGTTTTAAAAACACTCTTTATGATAAAACAGCAGCGTTATGCTTCAATAATAACAATCTTCTCAATCTTATCACCAGCTTTAATGGCATCGATAACATCAAGCCCCTCGTATACCTTACCGAAGCAGGTGTGCTGCCTGTCGAGATGCTGGGTATTCTGACGCCCGTGGCAAACAAAGAACTGTGAACCTCCAGTATTACGCCCTGCGTGAGCCATTGATAGAACACCACGATCGTGGTATTGGTTACCGCCCGTCAGCTCGCAGTTGATTTTGTAACCTGGATCACCCGTTCCAACCCTAGGATTGCTCATATCCTTTGAAAAAGGGCAACCTCCTTGAATCACAAAGTTTGGGATTACCCTATGGAATGCCAACCCATCGTAAAAACCTTCCTTGGCTAGCTTTACAAAGTTAGCAACAGTAATAGGCGCATCCTCTTCGTAGAAGTTTACTTTCATAACACCTTTAGCGGTGTGTATCTCTGCTGATCTCATCTGTTTATTCTTTTAATTGAGTTGCAAAAGTATGTAGTTTTGATTTTAAAACAATACAAATTTTATGGGAGTTCTATTTTTAGTATCGAGAACTAAGCTTAAAGCAAAGGGTGCCTCTCGGCACCCTCTCTCTTCTTGAAAATATATAGATTTGGTTTTAGGGTCAATCCTCTATTCCTCTTCCTGCTCAGCCTCGTAAGCTTTAAGCAACTTATCCTGAACATCTGAGGGAACTTGCTCGTAAGCGGCAAACTTCATATTATAGGTAGCACGACCGCTGGTTAAAGACGATAATGAGGTGGAGTACTTATTCATCTCGGCCAGCGGAACGCGTGCGTTGATGATCTCAAAGCCTTTATCGCTTCCCATTCCCATGATAATAGCACGGCGGTTCTGTAAATCGCTCATCACATCACCCATTCTATCCGATGGAACAAGAACCTCAACATCGTAAACGGGCTCCATAATCTTTGGTCCGGCATCTTTAAATGCGTTCTTGAACGCGTTACGACCAGCAAGTTTAAAGGAGATTTCGTTTGAATCAACAGGGTGCATCTTGCCATCGTAAACGGCAACACGAATATCACGGGCGTACGAACCGGTTAGCGGGCCTTGCTCAATCTTCTCCATGATACCCTTTAGGATAGCAGGTAAGAAACGAGCGTCAATGGCTCCACCCACAATACAGTTATAGAAAACAAGTTTTCCACCCCATTCGAGTTTAACCTCTTCGGTTCCTCTAACGCTGATGTTTACCTCTTTCCCTCCAATTTTATACTTCGATGGAGCAGGAGCGCCCTCAACGTGTGGCTCAATCACCATGTGTACCTCTCCGAACTGGCCGGAACCTCCCGATTGCTTTTTATGACGATAATCAGCCGTAGCAATTTTAGTAATAGTTTCACGGTAAGGTATGCGAGGGGCGAGGAATTCAACCTCTATCTTATGCAAATGGGATAAGTGCCATTTTAAAATATTTAAATGGTGCTCCCCTTGACCCGAAAGAATTATTTGACGTAGCTCTTTGGAATGCTCAACGATTATGGTTGGATCCTCCTGATGAGCTCGGTTTAGCAGTTCTCCCATCTTTTCAGTGTCCGCCTCGTTTTTTGCGCTAATTGCTGTGCGGAACTTTGAATTAGGGAAAGTCATCGGTTCGAACTTGATACCGCCAAGGGCAGAAACGGCAAGAGTATGATTGGTCTTGGTGCTTTTCAGTTTAATGGTTGCTCCAATATCTCCAGCTACCATTTCGGTCACCTTGTTTCTATTCTTACCAGCTACTACGAATAGCTGAGCAATTCGCTCTTTAGAATCGTTATTGCTATTCACCAAATCCATTCCCTCGGTTACTTTTCCCGACATCACCCTGAAATAGTTAATCTCACCGATATGGGGCTCTACGGAAGTTTTGAATATGAAAAGGGAAGTAGGTGCCGAAGCATCGCATTTAACCTCTTTATCGCCTTCATGCTTTGGCATTGCGCTTTCACTTGGATTCGGCGCAACGTTGATAATGAAGTCCATCAAACGCTTTGTACCAATGTTCCTTTTCCCTGATGTACAGAATACTGGGAAAATATTTCGCGATGTAACACCCGCCGATAATCCTTTACGCATCTCATCCTCGCTTAATGAGCCTTGTTCAAAGAACTTTTCCATTAAAGACTCATCGTTTTCAGCAGCGGCTTCAACTAGCGTATTATGAAGTTCAGTTGCTTTATCCATCTCCTCAGCAGGAATTGGGAACTCTTCACGAATACCAGTGTCACCCTTGAATTTATAAAGTTTCATGGTCAACACATCAATAAATGCGTTGAACTCAGTGCCTGGATTGATAGGGTATTGAACTAAAACCACCTTTTTACCAAAGCTCTGCTTAATCGACTCAAAGGTTTGTTCGAAATTCGCCTTTTCCTGATCGAGTTGGTTAATTGCAATAACCATGGGTTTGTGCATGTTGTCAGCGTGGCGGTTGAAAATTTCGGTTCCAACCTCAACGCCATACTGCGCATTAATTACCATAATAACGGTATCCGTTGGTCGCATTGCCGAAATAACTGCTCCGACAAAATCATCGGATCCTGGAGTATCTATAATATTTAATTTTCGATCGAGAAATTCGGTATAAAGGATAGTGGAAAAAATGGAACGTTGATTTTGTTGCTCTATCTCAGAGTAGTCCGAAACAGTGCTCTTCCCCTCAATAGTCCCTTTTCGTTCAATAACTTTACCCTCAAACATCATCGACTCGGCTAGAAGTGTTTTGCCTGAGCCGGTATTCCCCAGCAGGGCCACATTCTTGATTTGATTAGTAAGATAAGTTTTCATCCTTACACAGTATTAAAATTGTTATTTTATTAAAAAATTAACTCTCGTAATAAATATGCTCCTATATAATAAGGTATAATTCGCTAATCAATTCAATTTTGGAACTACCCTATTTTTAAACCTCCCAAAAATAGTAAAATTTTGATATAAACAGCATTTTACCATAGCGAAGTTGAAATCTACTATCAACTCGCTTAATTCTTAGCAACTTGCTTTAAAAAATATTTATTTATGGGTTATTTTACCAATAGAGTAATGTTTAAATGTCTATAAAACAGGATTGTAACAGTTATTTCAACCCCTATTATTTCTATTAATTGTAAATCAGAAAATAACTTTATTAATATACTGCCGATTGGGCTTGCATATTGATTAAAAAGCTCTACTTTTGCGCCCTCGCTAACACTTTTTAACCTAATTGATTAATTTGCAATAAAAAAAGGTTGAAAATTGTGGTATTTTGAAAAAAACGAATACCTTTGCGAACCCATTTTGTAACGTATTTTTAATTAAATATTTAGTGTTTATATGCCTACAATTCAACAGCTAGTAAGAAAAGGAAGGTCAAAGCTGGTAGATAAGAGTAAAGCGCCTGCGCTCGATTCTTGTCCGCAAAGACGCGGGGTATGTGTACGTGTGTACACCACTACTCCTAAAAAGCCGAATTCGGCTATGAGAAAGGTTGCAAGGGTTAGGCTTACCAACGGTAAGGAGGTGAATGCCTACATCCCTGGAGAAGGTCACAATCTTCAAGAGCACTCCATTGTACTAATTCGTGGTGGCAGGGTAAAAGATTTACCCGGTGTACGTTACCACTTAATTCGAGGTACTCTCGATGCTTCTGGCGTAGAAGGTAGAAATCAACGCCGTTCGAAGTATGGTACTAAGAGACCTAAGAAAAAATAACATTAAACTCTTGAAGATTTAATAGCGATGAGAAAAGCTAAACCAAAAAAACGAATTATTCTTCCCGATCCAAAGTTTCACGATACTTTGGTTACCCGTTTCGTTAACATGTTAATGTTAAGTGGGAAGAAGAGCGTATCGTTTAACATCTTTTACGATGCGTTGGAGATTGTCTCTAATAAGATGAAGGACTCTGAAAAGGCTCCTCTTGATGTTTGGAAAAAAGCGCTTGAGAACATCACCCCACAGGTTGAGGTTAAAAGTCGCCGCGTTGGTGGTGCAACATTCCAAGTTCCTATGGAAGTGCGTCCCGATCGTAAGATATCTCTCTCAATGAAAAACATGATTCTTTACTCACGTAAGCGCACCGGTAGAGGCATGAGCGATAAGCTTGCTGCTGAAATTATGGCTGCCTTCAACGAGGAAGGTGCTGCTTTCAAGAAGAAAGAGGATATGCATAAAATGGCTGAAGCCAATAAAGCTTTTGCTCATTTCAGATTTTAGTAGTTGAGAAATTTAAGAGATAGAAGGATTAAAGAATGAGCAGAGATTTAAGGTTTACGCGTAATATAGGGATCATGGCCCACATCGACGCCGGTAAGACAACCACCACCGAGCGTATTCTCTATTATACGGGTAAAACACATAAAATTGGAGAGGTTCACGATGGAGCTGCTACCATGGACTGGATGGTTCAGGAGCAGGAGAGAGGTATTACTATTACATCTGCCGCAACTACTACTTTTTGGAAGTATAACGATCAGCAATATCAAGTTAACATTATTGATACACCGGGTCACGTTGATTTCACTGTAGAAGTTGAACGTTCGCTTCGCGTACTTGATGGTACCGTTGCAACGTTTTGTGCTGTTGGTGGCGTTGAGCCACAAAGCGAAACGGTTTGGCGTCAGGCCGATAAGTACGGTGTTCCACGTATCGCATTCGTCAACAAGATGGATCGTACAGGTGCCGATTACCTATCAGTTGTTAGCCAGATTAAAGAAAAACTTGGTGCAAACCCAATACCAATTCAGCTGCCTATCGGTGCTGAAGATACCTTTAGAGGTGTTGTAGATTTAATCGAGAATAGAGCGATTATCTGGTTTGATGATCCTGAAACAAAAACCCTTAGTGCCAGATACGAAGATATTCCTTCTGACATGAAAGATGAAGCCGCTGAATGGCGGGCAAAGCTCATTGAGGCTGTTGCTGGGTTTAACGATGATTTACTCGAGCGTTTCTTTGATAATCCTGAGTCAATCACTCAGGAGGAGATGATTGAAACTATTCGTAAGGCAACCATAAACATGGCGATTATACCTGTGCTTTGTGGTGCTGCTTTCAAAAATAAAGGAGTTCAGCGGTTACTCGATGCGGTTATCGCATTCCTACCTAGCCCCCTCGATAAAGGTGCGGTTACAGGTATGAACCCTGATTCTGAAAAAGAAGAAACTCGCAAACCCGATATCAAAGAACCATTCTGCGGGCTAGCGTTTAAAATTGCTACCGACCCTTATGTTGGTCGGTTAGCTTTCATACGTGTTTACTCAGGTAAAATTGATAGCGGGAGCTATGTTTATAACGTACGTAATGGTAAAAAAGATCGTATTAGTCGTCTTTACCAGATGCACGCGAATAAACAGAACCCAATCGAATTTTGCGAAGCAGGTGATATTTGTGCAGCAGTAGGTTTCAAAGATCTACGTACTGGCGATACTATTTGCGACGAGAAACACCCCATCGCACTTGAGTCAATGACTTTCCCTGAGCCCGTTATCGGACTTGCCATCGAACCAAAAACCCAAAAGGATATGGATAAACTCGGAATTGCTTTAAACAAGCTTTCTGAGGAGGATCCAACTTTTAGAGTTAATACCGATGAGGATAGTGGTCAAACCATTATCAGAGGTATGGGCGAGCTTCATCTCGAGATCATCGTGGATCGTCTTCGAAGAGAATTTAGCGTTGACATTAATCAGGGAGCACCTCAGGTTGCCTATAGAGAAACTATCACAAAAACCGTTAACCATCGTGAAGTGTTCAAGAAACAATCAGGTGGTAGAGGTAAATTTGCTGATATCGTGTTCGAAATTGGACCAGCCGATGAGGGCGTAACCGGATTACAATTCATAAACGATGTCAAAGGCGGAAATATTCCTAAGGAGTTTGTTCCTCCTGTAGAAAAAGGATTTACGCAAGCAATGAAAAATGGTGTACTTGCTGGTTATTCAATGCCTAGCATGAAGGTGACATTAAAGGATGGTTCATTCCATGCTGTTGACTCCGATGCACTATCGTTCGAAATTTGCGCACGTCAAGCATTCCGTCATATCTGCCCTAAAGCCAGCCCAATCATTCTTGAGCCCATTATGGCAGTAGAAGTGGTAACCCCCGAGGAGTACATGGGTGATGTTATCGGCGATTTCAACAAACGCCGTGGACAGATCACTGGTATGGAATCAAAAGGTGTTGCCCGCGTTATTAAAGCCAAAGTGCCCCTGTCCGAGCAATTCGGTTATGTAACTGTACTTCGTACGCTTACATCAGGAAGAGCAACTTCAACCATGGAGTTTTCATACTATGCTGAGGTTCCTGCCAACATTGCAAAGAATATTATTGAAAGCACTAGTGGTAAAGTAATTAAGGAAGAAGAATAAAAATTACTTAGCAGTAATAACAATGAGCCAGAAAATTAGAATTAAACTAAAATCGTATGACCACAACCTGGTTGACAAGTCTGCCGAGAAAATCGTGAAGACTGTTAAAGCAACAGGCGCTGTGGTGAGTGGTCCCATTCCGCTTCCAACACATAAGCGAATTTTTACTGTGAACCGCTCCACGTTCGTTAACAAAAAATCGAGAGAGCAATTTGAACTCAGCTCTTTCAAGCGTTTACTCGACATCTACAGCTCCACCCCGAAGACTATCGATGCTCTCATGAAGCTCGAACTTCCAAGCGGAGTCGAAGTAGAAATTAAAGTATGAGTTTGATCATTAATTGACTAAAAAATGTCAGCAGGATTAATTGGACGTAAAATCGGAATGACTTCCGTATTCAGTGCCGAGGGTAAGAATATACCATGCACTGTGATTGAAGCTGGTCCCTGCGTTGTCACTCAGGTCAGAACTAACGAAACGGATGGTTATAACGCCATTCAGCTCGCTTTTGATGACAAGAAGGAGAAGCACACCGGACGACCTTTGTTAGGTCACTTCAAAAAAGCGAACACAACTCCAAAGCGTAAGATTGTTGAGTTTAGAGATTGGAATAGCGAAAGCCAGCTAGGCGATGTTATCACGGTCGATATCTTCAACGACGACAAATGGGTTGATGTTTCAGGTATTACCAAAGGTAAAGGATTTCAAGGCGTTGTTAAGCGTCACGGATTTGGCGGCGTAGGCGGCCAAACCCACGGACAGCACAACCGTCTTCGCGCTCCCGGTTCTATGGGTGCATCATCCTTTCCATCACGTGTTTTCCCTGGTAAGAGATTACCCGGACGTACAGGTGGTGATAAAGTAAAGATCACTAATCTTCGAGTTTTAAAAGTGATCCCAGAGAGCAACTTGCTGCTTATCAAGGGTTCTATTCCAGGAGCTAAGGGTTCATATTTAATTATTGAGAAATAATGGAAATAAACGTACTAAATATAGCTGGAAAGGAAACCGGAAGAAAGATCGACCTCAATGACACAATCTTTGCCATTGAACCTAACGATCATGCAATTTATCTTGATGTTAAGCAATACCTTAACAATCAACGTCAAGGTACATCCAAATCGAAAGAGCGAAACGAAATATCCGGAAGTACTCGCAAACTGAAGAAGCAAAAAGGTACTGGTACTGCACGTGCTGGTAGCATAAAATCCCCCCTATTCCGTGGAGGTGGACGTGTATTCGGTCCAAGGCCACGTGATTATGAATCTAAACTCAACAAAAAGGTTAAGCAGTTAGCTCGTAAGAGCGCTTTAGCTCATAAAGCCATTGAGAATAAAATCGTAGTTATTGAAGACTTCAATTTCGAAGTTCCAAAAACCAAGGAGTTTATCTCAATCTGCAATAATCTTAACTTGAACGACAAAAAGTCTTTATTTGTGTTAAGTGAACCAAATAAAAATATATATTTGTCCTCCAGAAATTTACAGAAACAAAAAGTTGTACTAGCCTCATCTTTAAATACATACGAAGTTCTTGATGCGAACACAATTATTCTGGTAGAGAGTTCGGTTGACGTATTACATAAGATGTTTAAAGTATCATAAACAAAAAGAGCGATGAACATTTTGATTAGGCCAATAGTAACTGAGAAGATGGAACGCTTGAGCGACAAGTTGAGCCAATACGGCTTTATTGTTGAGAAAAGCGCCAACAAGTTAGAGATTAAAAAGGCCATAGAAGAGTTATACGGTGTAACCGTCGATTCGATAAATACAATTCGTTACGCAGGTAAATTGAAATCACGCTATACCCGTTCAGGTTTCTTATCAGGACGCGCAAATAGCTTCAAAAAGGCCATAGTAACGTTAAAAGAAGGTGAAAAGATTGATTTTTATAGCAACATTTAAGTAGAATGGCTGTAAGGAAACTAAAACCTGTTACACCAGGACAGAGACATAAAGTTATAGGTGTTTTCGAAGAGATAACAACCTCAACACCTGAGAAATCCCTAATCCGTCCGATAAAAAGGACTGGTGGTAGGAACAACCAAGGCCGCATGACCATGCGCTATGTAGGTGGCGGTCATAAGCGCAGATACAGGCTTATCGATTTTATGCGTGAGCGCGATGGAGTTGAAGCAGTAGTGAAAACTATTGAATACGACCCGAACAGAACTGCACGAATCGCATTGGTTGAGTACTCAGATGGTGAGAAACGTTACATCATTGCACCGAATGGCCTAAAAGTAGGTCAAGTTATTATGTCAGGTATGGGGGTTGCCCCCGAAATTGGCAACGCGCTATACCTATCGGAGATTCCGATGGGTACTTTGATTCACAACATCGAGCTACGCCCTGGTCAAGGTGGTCAGCTGGCTCGAAGCGCAGGTTCTTATGCACAACTTCTTGCTCGTGAGGGTAAGTACGTTATCATTAAGATGCCTAGCAGTGAAACTCGAATGATTCTAACAGAGTGTAAAGCTACGATTGGTGCTGTTTCTAACTCCGACCATGCACTTGAGAAATCAGGTAAAGCAGGTCGTACACGTTGGTTAGGACGCCGTCCTCGCACCAGAGGAGTTGCAATGAACCCTGTTGATCACCCAATGGGTGGTGGTGAAGGTCGTGCTTCTGGAGGTCACCCACGCTCACGCAAGGGTATCCCTGCTAAGGGTTATAAGACACGCTCTCCGAAGAACAGCTCCAACAAGTTTATTGTAGAACGCAGGAAAAAGTAATTAGATAAATTATAAGCTATGAGTCGATCACTCAAAAAAGGCCCCTTTATTGACTATAAACTAGAAAGACGAGTAGGGGAAATGAATTCTGCTACAAAGAAGACAGTTTTAAAAACATGGTCAAGAAGGTCTATGATTTCTCCTGAATTTGTTGGACATACCATAGCAGTTCACAACGGGAATAAGTTTATCCCGGTATATGTTACCGAAAACATGGTAGGGCATAAGCTTGGCGAATTTGCTCCAACTCGTACCTTCCGTGGGCATTCAGGTAATAAGAACAAATAAGTGAATTGATTTTTAAAGAAACTTAGCAATGGGTGCAAGAAAACAATTAATGGCCAACCAGATCAAGGAGGAGAAAAAGAAGAAGGCTTTTGCAATTCTCCGCAACTGCCCATCATCTCCACGCAAAATGCGTTTGGTTGTAGATATGATACGTGGTAAAGAAGTTAATACTGCCCTTAATATACTGAAGTTTACCTCAAAAGAAGCATCAGTTAAGGTTGAGAAACTACTTCTTTCAGCTGTTGCCAACTGGCAAGCGAAAAACGAAGGCGTTCGCCTTGAAGAAGCAAACCTTTTTGTAAAGGAAATATTTGTTGATCAAGGAAAACAACTAAAACGTATCAGGACCGCTCCTCAGGGACGTGCACATAGAATTCGTAAGCATTCGAATCACGTTACCGTTGTTTTAGACAGTGCAGTAAATAACGATACTCAAAAAAATTAGCTAGATGGGAAATAAAGTTAATCCAATAGCAAATAGGTTAGGAATCATCAAAGGATGGGATTCTAACTGGTATGGTGGAAACAACTATGCTCAAAAAATCGTTGAGGACAGCAAAATACGCGAATACCTCAGCGCGAGGCTTGCAAAAGCCAGCATCTCAAAGATTGTCATTGAGCGTACGCTGAAACTGATCACTGTTACAGTACATACAGCCCGACCAGGCATCATTATCGGTAAAGGTGGTCAAGAGGTTGATAAACTTAAGGAAGAACTTAAGAAAATCACCAAAAAAGAGATTCAGATCAATATCTATGAAGTGAAACGTCCAGAACTAGATGCTGTTATCGTTGGTAACAATATCGCTCGCCAGATTGAAGGACGTATATCTCACCGCCGTGCCATTAAAATGACTATTGCTTCTACCATTAGGATGGGAGCTGAAGGTATTAAAGTTCAAATCTCTGGACGTTTAGGTGGAGCTGAAATGGCTCGTTCCGAAACTTACAAAGAAGGACGAATTCCTCTACACACCTTCCGTGCCGATATCGATTATGCACTTGCTGAGGCTCACACCAAAGTAGGCTTAATTGGAATTAAGGTATGGATCTGTAATGGTGAAGTATATGGAAAGCGCGATTTGTCTCCAAACATCGGAACGACCGCTGCTAATACTCCAGCACATACTAACAATCATCAAGGTAAGCAACAGCGCGGACCAAGAAAGAAAAGGAAATAGTTTAAAGAACTAAAAGAACTATTAGGAAATGTTACAGCCAAAGAAAACTAAGTTCAGGAGGCAGCAGAAAGGCCGCATGAAAGGTAATGCACAGCGAGGACATCAGCTAGCATTCGGTTCATTCGGTATCAAGGCGCTGGAAGGCACATGGATTACCGGTCGCCAAATTGAAGCTGCTCGTCAGGCAGTGACCCGTTATATGAAACGTGAAGGTCAAATATGGATCCGTATATTCCCAGATAAACCCATAACCAAAAAACCAGCCGAAGTTCGTATGGGTAAAGGTAAAGGTGCACCTGAGGGATTCGTTGCTCCTATAACTCCTGGAAGAATCATTATTGAAGCCGAAGGAGTATCGTACGAGGTAGCAAAGGAAGCATTACGCTTAGCAGCGCAAAAGCTTCCCATTGCAACTAAGTTCGTTGTTCGTAACGATTACACCGAAACAACTATCTAACGAGCTATGAAAACAGCAGAGATAAGAGAACTAACAACCAAGGAGCTGGAGGAGCGTATTGAAAATGAAGTGGCACAGCTGCTTAAGCTTAAGCTAAATCATAATATTTCGCCCCTCGATAATCCTATGAAGATTACAGTAACTCGCAAGAATATTACAAGATTAAAAACGATACTCGGCGAGCGTAAACTTCAAGAGAACAAGAAAAGTTAAACAGCGATGGAAGAAAATACAAGAAATTTACGTAAGGAGAGAATTGGGGTTGTTTTAAGCAACAAGATGGAAAAATCCATCGTGGTTGCAGTTAAACGAAAAGTAAAACACCCAATCTACGGTAAGTTTGTTAATAAAACTACCAAATTCTACGCTCATGACGAAGCCAACACTTCAAGTGTAGGTGATGTTGTAAGAATTATGGAGGTCCGCCCTATAAGTAAAACGAAGGGTTGGAGATTAGTTGAAATCATTGAAAAAGCTAAGTAGCCATGATACAACAAGAGAGTAGATTATCAGTTGCTGATAACAGCGGTGCAAAGGAAGTGCTTTGCATCAGAGTACTTGGTGGTACAGCTAAACGCTATGCCCGCATAGGCGATAAAATTGTAGTTACTGTAAAAAGTGCTTTGCCAGGCGGAGAAGTTAAGAAGGGTACTGTTACCAAGGCTGTAGTGGTTCGCACTAAAAAAGAGATGCGACGTCCAGACGGATCATACATTCGTTTTGATGATAATGCTTGCGTTCTTCTTAATACAACTGGTGAAATTCGCGGTACGCGTATTTTCGGTCCAGTTGCCAGAGAACTACGCGATAGCTATATGAAAATTGTATCCCTGGCACCAGAGGTATTATAACAAGTAAATAATTACACTGATGGCAAGTAAGTTACACATAAAAAAAGGGGATTTGGTGTTCGTTAACTCTGGAGAATCCAAAGGACAGCAAGGACGAGTGCTTAGCGTTGTTATTAAAGACAGCCGTGCAATCGTTGAAGGTGTTAACATGGTATCCAAGCATACTAAACCCAATGCAAAGCACCCCCAAGGCGGAATTATTAAAAAGGAAGCTCCGGTTCATATTTCGAACCTCATGCTAATTGACCCTACATCCGGTAAAGCAACCAGAATTGGTCGCAGACTAAACGATAAAGGGAAATTAGTTCGCTTTTCTAAAAAATCAGGAGAGGAGATTAAGTAATGGAATACGTACCAAACCTCAAGAAAAAATACAACGAGGAGATAATTCCTGCATTAATGAAGGAATTCAAATACAAAAGCGTAATGCAGGTTCCCCGTATAGAGAAGATTGTTATCAATCAGGGTATCGGACAAGCTGTTGCTGATAAAAAAATTATTGAGAACGCTCAGAACGAGCTTACCAATATTTCTGGTCAGAAAGTTATCCAAACCAACTCTAGCAAGGATATCTCTAACTTTAAACTTCGTAAGGGCGTACCCATCGGGTTGAAGGTTACACTTCGCCGCGAACGTATGTACGAGTTTCTCGAAAGGCTTAACAACGTTTCACTGCCCCGTATTCGTGATTTTAAAGGGATTAGCGATAAATTTGACGGTCGTGGAAACTACACACTCGGAGTTCAGGAGCAGATTATCTTTCCAGAAATCGATATCGATAAGATTAACAAGATTCTTGGCATGGAGATAACCATTGTTACCTCAGCTAAATCTGATGAAGAGGCGTATGCCTTACTCCGCGAATTTGGATTACCATTTAAAAACGCTAAAAAGAACTAGTGTATGGCTAAAGAGTCGATGAAAGCCCGTGAGGTTAAACGTGCAAAGCTCATTGCAAAGTATGCTGAAAAGCGTGCTAAACTTAAAGAGGAAGGCGATTATATTGGTTTGCAAAAGCTGCCAAAAAATTCGAACCCTATTCGTTTACGCAATCGTTGCATGCTAACCGGAAGGCCACGCGGATACATGCGTCAATTCGGAATCAGCAGGATTACCTTTAGAGAAATGGCTTCTAATGGTTTGATCCCCGGAATTAAAAAAGCTAGTTGGTAAAACTTATAATAATAATTGAAATGATTACCGACCCAATTGCAGATTATTTAACCCGGTTAAGGAACGCCATTATGGCGAACCACCGTGTGGTTGAAATTCCCGCTTCAAACATATTGAAAGATATAACACGTATTCTTTTTGAAAAGGGTTATATTCTCAACTATAAACTTGAAGAGGATGATAAACAGGGTAAGATTAAAATTGCGCTAAAGTATAACCCTGAAACAAAGAAGAGTGCTATCAAGCATATCGAGCGCGTAAGTAGCCCCGGATTAAGACGTTATGTTGGTGCAGACGAACTGCCCCGCGTTCTTAACGGTTTAGGTATCGCTATCATCACCACCTCACACGGCGTAATGACTGAAAAGGAAGCTCGCGTTAAGAAGGTTGGCGGTGAAGTGCTATGCTATGTTTACTAATATCTAACAATAATTACAAATGTCGAGGATCGGAAAAAAACCTGTAAACTTACCAAAGGGTGTAAGCGTTAAAATTAGCGCCGATAATGTGGTAAGCGTAAAAGGCCCTCTGGGGGAGCTATCCCAGAAAGTTGACCCTGACATCGCTATTAACTTGGAGGGAGATTCTGTTGTTCTCACCAGACCAACAGACCAAAAACGTCATCGTTCAATGCATGGTTTATACCGTGCACTAATCAATAATATGGTTATTGGTGTTTCGACGGGATGGGAACTTCAGCAAGAATTAGTCGGTGTCGGTTACAAGGCCGAAGCTAAAGGACAAGTTCTAGAACTTAGCCTTGGCTTTTCACATGATATTCATGTTTTACTTCCAAGCGAAGTAAAAGTAGAAGCTAAAACTGAGCGTAGAGGGAACCCTACTATAACCCTACGAAGCATAGATAAGCAACTCATTGGAGTAGTAGCAGCGAAAATTCGCTCACTCAGAAAACCTGAACCATACAAAGGCAAGGGTATTAAGTTTGTAGGCGAAGTATTAAGAAGAAAAGCTGGTAAATCAGCAAGTGCATAACCTGATTAAAACTGTTTGAAAATGGCTTTGACAAAATCAGAGAGACGACTCCGAATCAAGAGGAGAATCCGCAAGAAAATTTCCGGTACTACCGAGAAGCCCCGTTTAACGGTTTTCAGGAGCAACACTGATATCTATGTTCAACTTGTCGATGATTCAAAAGGCGTTACACTTGCTGCTACATCGTCGTTAGTTAAAGATATTAAGGAGAAAACCAGTATTAATAAAACCGAACAGGCTCGTCTTGTAGGACAACTCGCCGCTAAGGTTGCAATAGAAAAAGGTATCTCAGAGGTTGTTTTCGACCGCAATGGTTACCTATATCATGGCCGTGTTAAGGCTTTGGCTGATGCAGCAAGAGAAGGCGGACTAAAAATCTAGTGGATATGTCAGCAAATACGAATATAAGAAGAGTTAAATCCAGCGATCTTGAACTTAAAGATAGGTTGGTTAGCATTCAAAGGGTAACCAAGGTTACTAAAGGTGGTCGTACATTCAGCTTTTCAGCAATTGTTGTTGTTGGAAACGAGAATGGTATTGTTGGGTATGGCCTTGGTAAAGCAAGCGAGGTAACAACCGCAATATCCAAGGGTGTAGAGGACGCTAAGAAGAACTTGGTTAAGGTTCCTGTTTTTAAAGGGACTATCCCTCACGAGCAGATAGCTAAATATGGTGGTGCGAGCGTTTTTATTAAACCCGCATCGCATGGTACTGGCGTAAAAGCAGGTGGTGCTATGCGCGCCGTGCTTGAGAGCGTTGGTGTTACTGACGTATTGGCAAAATCTAAGGGTTCATCGAACCCTCATAACTTGGTTAAGGCAACTGTTATGGCACTTCTCGAACTTAGAGATGCTCAAAGCATTGCCGAACTCCGTGGAGTTTCTTTAAATAAAGTGTTTAACGGTTAGATTAAGAAACTATGGCTAAAGTAAAAGTTACACAAATCAGGAGTAAAATCGGGAGTTCGAAGCGCCAGCGCTTAAACCTCGAATCTCTTGGCCTAAGACGTATCAATCACTCCGTAGAGCACGAGGCAACTCCTCAAATACTTGGTATGATTGAAAAGGTTAAGCACCTTGTACGCGTTGAATAATAGCTTGCATAAACATTAAAAATGCAATTTCAACTATGAATTTAAATAACTTAACACCTGCAAAAGGTTCTACTCATCACGATAAGAGAATTGGTCGTGGACAGGGTTCTGGTCACGGAGGAACCTCTACAAGAGGTCATAAAGGGGCACAGTCACGATCTGGTTACTCCAGAAAGGCAGGCTTCGAAGGTGGTCAGATGCCATTGCAGAGACGCTTACCCAAATATGGGTTTAAGAATAGATTTCGCAAGGAGTACAAAGCCATCAATGTTGATGTTTTACAATTACTAGCGGAAAAGAATGGTTTATCGACCATCGACATACAAACTTTAATCGATGCGGGCTTTGCTTCCAAGAACGATAACATCAAAATCCTTGGAAATGGGACGCTGTCAATAAAGATTGACGTTAAGGCTCACGCTTTCTCTAAGAAAGCCGTTGAAGCAATTGAAGCACAAAATGGTACAGCTGTAAAACTATAGTTTGATGAAAGCTTTTATTAATACTATAAAGAATATTGCCAAGATAGAGGATTTGCGTCAGCGAATTCTCTATACGCTTGGTATTCTGTTGATTTATCGCTTGGGTAGCTATGTGGTATTACCTGGCATCGATCCATCGCAACTTGCTGGTTTAAAGGCGCAAACAAGCGAGGGCATTATGGGTCTTCTCGATATGTTTTCGGGAGGTGCTTTTCAGAATGCCTCAATTTTTGCCTTGGGTATCATGCCTTACATCTCTGCCTCAATCGTAGTTCAGCTACTTGGTATTGCAATTCCTTATTTCCAAAGGTTACAAAAGGAAGGTGAGAGTGGTCGTCGTAAGATGAACCAGATTACACGTTATCTAACGGTAATTATTCTTGCATTACAAGCACCTGCATACCTAACGAACCTACACTATCAATTACCTGAATCTGCATTTGCACTGAGCGGTGCATTTTTTACCATTTCTTCTACAATTATCCTAATAGCTGGAACCATGTTTGTTATGTGGCTCGGCGAGAAGATAACCGATAAGGGAATTGGTAACGGTATATCAATGATTATTATGATTGGTATTATTGCTCGTTTACCTCACGCATTGGTGGCCGAGTTTGCTTCAAGAATTGAAGAGGTTGCCGGTGGTGGATTGGTTATGTTCCTATTTGAAATGATATTGCTATTTGCAATCTTCATGTTCTCAATCCTATTGATTCAGGGAACAAGAAAAATACCTGTACAGTATGCAAAGCGTATTGTGGGTAATAAGCAGTATGGTGGAGTTCGACAGTATATTCCTTTAAAGGTTAATGCAGCTGGGGTTATGCCTATCATCTTTGCACAAGCATTAATGTTTGTGCCAATGATGCTAACAAAGTTTGATAGCGAAGCTACAAACGGTATTGCAGCAGCATTTTCGAATATGTACGGTTTTTGGTATAACTTTACCTATGCATTGCTAATTATTGCATTTACATATTTTTATACTGCCATTACAATCAATCCTAACCAGATGGCTGAGGATATGAAGAAGAATGGTGGATTTATTCCAGGGGTTAAACCTGGGAAAAAAACAGTAGAGTACCTCGATACTATCATGTCGAGAATAACTCTTCCCGGTTCAATCTTTTTAGCAATAGTTGCTATATTACCTGCTTTTGCAGGTATGTTAGGAGTGAATAATCAGTTTGCTCAGTTCTTCGGTGGAACATCGCTGCTCATTCTAGTGGGTGTTGTGCTTGATACGCTTCAGCAAATCGAAAGTCACCTGCTCATGAGGCATTACGATGGCCTTATGAAGAGCGGTAGAATTAAAGGAAGAACCGGTAATTAGGCAGATTAAGTTAAGTTCTTTATCTAATGATATTGGCAAAAACGGAGGAGGAGATTGAGTTACTTCGGCTAAACAATGAACTTGTTTCAAAAACATTAGCCGAGGTTGCAAAATTGATTCGTCCCGGGGTAACAACCCTCGAACTCGATAAGAGGGCTGAGGAGTATATAAGGGATAATGGAGCAAAACCAGGATTTCTTGGATACAACGGTTACCCGAATACTCTTTGTACGTCAGTTAATAGCGCTGTAGTACACGGCATCCCCAAGAGCGTTGCTTTAAAGGATGGCGACATAGTATCCGTAGATTGCGGAACCTTTCTGCACGGTTTTTATGGTGATTCGGCTTACACCTTTACAATTGGTGAAGTATCGCCTGAAGTGCAGCGGCTGATTAAGGTAACCCGTGAATGCTTGGAGCTAGGAATCGACAAAGCTGTTGATGGATTAAGAGTAGGGGATATATCCAATGCAGTTCAGCATCATGCTGAAACGAATGGATACTCGGTTGTTCGAGAGTTGGTAGGACATGGTCTTGGTCGTAACATGCACGAAAAACCTGAAGTACCGAATTATGGTGCTAGAGGCAATGGGCCAAAATTAGTAAGCGGAATGGTTATCTGTATTGAACCTATGATTAACATGGGGGGGAAAGGGGTAATTCAGGAGCGCGACGGGTGGACTATCAGAACGGCTGATGGGAAACCCTCAGCACATTTTGAACTTGCGGTAGTTATTAGAAAAAATAAGGCAGAACGATTATCTACCTTTAAGTACATTGATGAAGTTTTAAAAGCAGCTAATTAGGAGGCAATATGTCAAAGCAACCTGCAATTGAGAAGGACGGAACGATTATCGAGGCTCTATCAAATGCTATGTTTAGAGTAGAACTGGATAATGGGCACGTAATTACCGCTCATATATCAGGCAAGATGAGGATGCACTACATCAAGATTCTTCCTGGGGATAAGGTTAGGGTTGAAATGTCGCCTTATGATTTAACTAAAGGTAGAATTACTTTTAGGTATAAATAAACATTTGATAACACTTTGTTACGATGAAAGTAAGAGTATCAATTAAGAAGCGCAGTGCCGATTGTAAAATCGTTAGGCGTAATGGACGTTTGTATGTGATTAATAAAAAAAATCCAAAGTTTAAACAACGTCAAGGATAAATAAATTTAATTAACTTTGTACCCTAATTTTTTAAAGTAAAAATATGGCACGAATCGTTGGTGTAGACTTGCCAAAGAACAAAAGGGGAGAGGTTGCCCTAACTTACATCTACGGTATAGCCCGTAGTAGCGCACGCAAAATCCTGGAACAAGCAGGAGTGGGCTACGACGTTAAGGTTAAAGACTGGAACGATGATAATATCAACGCAATCCGCTCTATCCTTAATGATGGCTATAAAGTAGAGGGCGAACTCCGATCATCTGTACAGCTTAACATCAAAAGGTTGATGGATATTGGATGTTATCGCGGAATTCGACATCGTCTTGGCTTGCCCGTAAGAGGTCAAAGTACCAAGAACAATGCGCGTACTCGTAAGGGTCGCAAGAAAACCGTTGCCAATAAGAAAAAAGCTACTAAATAGGAAATAACTATGGCAAAGAAGACAGGAACAGTAAAGAAGAAAGTAGTTAAAGTAGATCCAGTGGGTCAAGCTCACATCCACTCTTCCTTCAACAATATTATTATTTCCTTAACCAATAGCACTGGTCAGGTTATATCTTGGTCATCATCGGGAAAGATGGGCTTTAGAGGTTCTAAAAAGAATACTCCATACGCTGCCCAAACTGCAGCCGCTGATTGCTCCAAGGTCGCTTACGACTTAGGCTTACGTAAGGTTAAGGTTTTTGTAAAAGGACCAGGATCAGGACGTGAATCTGCAATGCGTACTATTAACGCAACCGGAATCGAAGTAACTGAAATCGTTGATGTGACTCCGCTTCCTCATAATGGATGCCGTCCACCCAAACGTCGTAGGGTTTAACGGTTTATTAATCTACTAATAAATAAACTTTTTTAAGTAATGGCAAGATATATTGGACCACGTACTAGAATCGCCCGTAAGTTTGGTGAGCCCATTTTTGGACCAGACAAATATTACGAGAAGAAGAACTACCCTCCAGGAATGCATGGGGTTTCTAAAAAAAGGAAGAAATTATCGGAGTATGGCGTACAACTTCAAGAGAAGCAAAAAGCTAAATTTATTTACGGAGTTCTTGAGAAACAGTTTGAGAACCTATTCCATAAAGCTTCACAGAGCAAAGGTATCACTGGTGAAATACTAATACAACTTCTCGAGGCAAGACTCGATAACGTTGTTTACCGTTTCGGATTAGCTCCAACCAGGGCCGCTGCTCGTCAACTTGTTAGCCACAGGCATATCACTGTTAACGGCAAAGTAGTGAATATCGCATCTTTTACCCTGAAAAAGGGTGATGTTGTTGCGGTTCGCGAACGTTCAAAGTCGTTGGAAGTGATTACCGATGCTATTTCATCTAACCGTCATACCAAATATTCGTGGTTAGAGTGGGATAAAGAATCTTACGCAGGGAAATTTATAAATATCCCTGAAAGATCTGAAATCCCTGAGAATATTAAGGAGCAGTTAATTGTTGAACTTTACTCTAAGTAAAAATACCTATACCATATGGCTATACTGGCATTTCAAAAACCCGATAAGGTTATTATGCTTGAATCGACCGAGCAGTACGGTAAATTCGAGTTTCGTCCTCTTGAGCCAGGCTATGGTATCACGGTGGGCAACGCTTTGAGGAGAATCCTTCTATCATCGCTTGAAGGATATGCCATAACCTGGATGAAGATTTCCGGTGTCGATCACGAGTTCACAACCATCCCCGGTGTTATGGAGGATGTTACCGAAATCGTGCTCAACCTTAAGCAGATTCGCTTTAAAAGAGTAGTAGAAGGAGAAGACTACGAAAAGGTTACCGTAAACATTTCAGGACAGAGCGAGCTAAAAGCAGGATACCTATCAAACTTTACAAGTAACTTTAAGGTATTAAACCCTGATTTGGTTATTTGTAGAATGGATCCTGATGTTAAGCTTGAGATTGAGTTCTATATTAACAAGGGTCGTGGATATATCCCCTCGGAGGAGAATAAACCCGAGGATGGTGAGTTTGGAATCGTACCCATCGATTCAATCCATACCCCTATTAAGAATGTTAGATACTCGATTGAGAACTACCGTGTAGAACAAAAAACTGACTACGAAAAGCTCATCGTTGAGATTTTCACCGATGGATCTATCCATCCAAAGGATGCGCTAAAAGAAGCAGCTAAGATTCTTATCTACCATTTCATGCTATTCTCAGATGAGAAGATTACGCTTGATGCCGATGATAAATACTCCAACGAAGAGTTTGATGAGGAGGTTTTACATATGCGTCAGCTTCTTAAAAACAAACTTGTTGATCTTGACCTTTCAGTTCGCGCCTTGAATTGTTTGAAAGCCGCTGATGTTGAGACTTTAGGTCAACTTGTATCGTTCAATAAGAACGACCTACTTAAATTCAGAAATTTCGGCAAGAAATCTCTTACCGAACTTGAAGACCTGCTGGAGGCAATGAATTTATCCTTCGGTATGGATATTGCAAAATATAAACTTGACAAGGATTAACTGCGATGAGACATAATAAGAAGTTTAACCATTTAAGCAGGACCAGCTCTCACCGTAAGGCAATGCTTGCAAATATGGCAACCTCGCTAATTCTTAAAAAAAGAATTACGACAACCATTGCTAAAGCAAAAGCCTTAAGATCTTACGTAGAGCCTTTAATTACTAAAGGTAAGAACGATACCACTCATTCACGCCGTACTGTATTTAGCTATTTAAAAGATAAATACGCTGTATCTGAACTATTTCGTGATGTTGCAGTAAAAGTTGCGGATCGTCCAGGTGGTTACGCCAGAATTTTAAAAACTGGTTCTCGTATGGGTGATAACGCTGATATGTGTATAATTGAATTAGTTGATTATAACACAACTTATGTAAAAGAAACTGCTAAACCAGTAGCGAAGAAAACCCGTCGTGGTGCTAAAGCTAAAAAGGAAGAAACTGTTGCTGAAGCTAAGGTTGTAGAAACAAAGACTGAAGAAACTCAGCCAGAATCAACTGAAGAGAAAACAGAGTAATCTTACTGATTATTTGAATAGAGTAAAGGGATAGGTTAATAACCATATCCCTTTTTTTATTAATTTTACAAGTGTTTTTTAAAATCTTAAAATATAATATTTATGGGACAAATAGTTAGTGTACATGCCCGCGAAATTCTTGATTCTAGGGGGAATCCTACTGTAGAGGTTGATGTTTTTACCGAAAGTGGCTTTTCTGGTCGTGCTGCCGTTCCAAGTGGAGCATCTACTGGAGTTCACGAGGCGGTTGAACTTCGCGATGGTGATAATGGTCGTTACCTTGGTAAAGGTGTTTTGAAAGCTGTTGAGAATGTGAATACTACAATTGCCGAAGAGATAGTTGGTATGCATGTTCATGAGCAACAACAAATAGATGAAGCATTAATTAGACTTGACGGTTCAGAGAATAAATCTAACCTTGGTGCAAATGCTATTTTGGGTGTTTCACTCGCTGTGGCTCACGCAGCAGCGCAATCAACAAGCCAGCCATTATTTCGCTATGTTGGAGGTGTAAATGCATGCACTCTACCAATACCTATGATGAACATTATTAACGGTGGTTCACACGCCGATAATAGTATCGATTTTCAGGAATTCATGATTATGCCTGTTGGTGCCGAGAATTTTACTGAGGCAATTAGAATGGGCGCAGAGGTTTTTCATCATCTCAAATCTGTTCTAAAAAAGCATAACTACTCAACTAATGTTGGCGATGAGGGTGGATTTGCTCCAAACCTTAAATCGAACGAAGAGGCGATTCAGGTTATTCTTCAAGCCATTGAGAAAGCTGGCTATAAGCCAGGCATCGATGTATGCCTTGCATTAGACCCTGCTTCATCGGAGTACTATCTGGCTGATGAGAAGGTTTATCATCTGCATAAATCAACAGGCGATAAGCTGACCTCATCACAGATGGTTGATTATTGGAAAAGTTGGATTGATAAATACCCTATCATCTCAATCGAAGATGGTATGGCTGAGGATGATTGGGATGGATGGAAGTTAATGAACAAAACCTTGGGCGATAAGATTCAAATAGTAGGCGATGATCTTTTTGTTACTAATGTAAATCGTTTGCAACGTGGTATTGACGAGAAAGCTGCTAATAGTATTCTTATTAAGGTTAACCAAATTGGTACATTAACTGAAACTATCAATGCTGTTCGTTTAGCGGATATTCACTCAATGACCTCAATTATTAGCCATCGTTCTGGTGAGACCGAGGATACAACCATTGCGCATCTCGCTGTTGCCCTGAATACAGGCTTAATTAAAACGGGTTCAGCTTCACGTTCTGATAGGATTGCAAAATACAATCAGCTGATCAGAATCGAAGAAATACTAGGTTCAACGGCAAGATACCTTGGTCGTGATTTCAAGTATTTTAAAAGATAATCAAAATCATTTTAAATAAGAGAAGGTTCCGGTACTACTGGGGCCTTTTTTTTATATATTCACAACAAATCTACTTCATTGTAAACGATGGCATTTAAAAGTTTATTCGAATTTATTGATGTTCTTGAGAAGAATAATGAGCTGATCAGAGTCAAAGAATTCGTCAATCCTGAACTTGAGATTACCGAGATAACCGATCGATTCTCAAAGCAGCCCGGAGGGGGAAAAGCATTGTTCTTCGAAAATACGGGAACTAATTTCCCTGTGCTTATCAATCTTTTTGGTTCTACAAAAAGAATGTGCTTGTCGTTAGGCGTTGACAATTTAGATGAGGTGGGTGAAAACATCAACTCTCTTTTTAAGGAGATGGCAAGCCCCAAGGAGTCGTTTCTTGATAAGATTAAAATGCTTCCGCAGCTGAAAAAGATGTCAGACTGGATGCCAACGGTTATATCAGGGAAAGGTATCTGCCAGCAAGTGGTGAACCTTTCACCCGATTTATCAAAAATTCCTATTCTTAAGTGTTGGCCGTTTGATGGTGGACCATTTGTAACCCTACCAATGGTTAATACTAAAGACCCTGAAACGGGAATAAGAAATGTAGGCATGTATCGTATGCAAGTTTTTAGCCCCAACGAAACGGGCATGCACTGGCACCGTCATAAGGTTGGTGCTAGGCATTATGAGGAGTATAAGAAAAGGGGACTATTGATGCCTGTTGCTGTTGCTCTTGGAGGCGATCCGATTTACACCTATGCTGCCACAGCCCCAATGCCCGATAACCTTGATGAATACATACTTGCTGGGTTTTTACGGAAACGAAAAGTGAAATTGGTGCGTTGTATTACAGTGGACTTAGAGGTTCCTGATGATGTTGACTTCGTTATTGAGGGTTATGTTGACCCTCGCGAGGAGCTAGTATGGGAAGGGCCATTCGGCGATCATACAGGATTTTACTCTCTAGCCGATTGGTATCCTAGGTTTCATGTAACCTGCATAACCCATCGAAAGAACGCTATCTATCCAGCAACAATTGTTGGAGTTCCACCAATGGAGGATGCATATATTGCAAAAGCCACAGAACGGATATTTTTATCCCCTATTCGACTATCGATGCTTCCCGAACTTGAGGATATGAGCCTACCCATGGAAGGTGTGGCGCATAATATATCGGTGGTTAAGATAAAAAATAGCTACCCTGGCCATGCTTATAAGGTTATGAATGCCCTTTGGGGTGCTGGTCAGATGATGTTTAATAAGATTATGGTTGCTGTTGATGGGGATGTTGATATACATAACTCGCTACAGCTCGCTCAGGTCGTATCATCCAATGTAGGAATAGGGAGTGACCTGTTTTTCAGCAAGGGCCCTTTAGATGTTCTCGATCATGCCTCGGATCGACCCTGCTTTGGTAGTAAACTGTTCATCGATGCAACAGCAAAAAAAGGGGATAAGAGCAATCAAATTTACAATCTAGACACTGAAAGAGTTGCGGAGGAGTTGTCGCCAATTCCTTTAGGGGTTAGCGCATATAGCCTGGCCTTAATCTCCAAAGGGATTTCAGCCCTCATTGTATCGGTAGATAAAAAAGATTCTCTGAATGTGAAAGAGTTGACTTCAAGGTTGTTTAGGGTAAGCGCATTGCATAGCCTTAAAGCAATAATTCTTGTAGATAAAGAGGTTATTATAAGTAATATCTCCATGGTTATTTGGTATTTGGCTGGGAATATTGAACCTAACCGTGATACCTATTTTTTTAACGATCAGGAGGGTAATGTTGCTCATGTTGTTTTCGATGGGACAAGAAAAGTATATTCGCAAGACAATCCAACAAGAGACTGGCCAAACGTGGTGATGATGGATGTTGAAACACAGAAACGAATCGACGAGAAGTGGGAAAAACTCGACCTTGGTCAATTTATCCCATCGCCAACCGAAGCGTATAATCAGTTTCAGCTTGGTGGCGGTGCAGCTGTTAGAATTTAGAATTAGTAAATTTTGTTGTAATTATTTGTGCAATCTGTCTATAAAGGGATTAAATTGTATTATTATTCATATTTTTAGTTTTTAGCGTAACCTATGGGAAAGTTATTAAATAGTATAGCTTTTCTTTTCATTTTGATTACTATCAATCTGTCAACGCCGATTTATAGTAAGGCTATTCGTGTAAATGTATTTAATATCGATAAAGGGTTGACCCAATCGACTGTTACCGATATTATTCAAGACTCATACGGTTTTTTATGGATTGCCACCCAGGATGGTCTAAACCGGTACGATGGCTACTCCTTTAAACCATTTCGGAACAATCCCCTTGATTCTACTACGCTGTCAAGTAATAATATTAACTCAATCTGCGAAGATAAAGACGGAAATATTTGGCTTGGAACAAACTTGGGTTTGAGCATGCTTAGCAGAGAAACGGGAAAGTTTACCAACTATTTCAGCAAGAGTGATGATCCCTTGTCGCTGAGCGACAATAGAATCTTTAAAGTGTATGAGGATAGGAATGGCATCATTTGGGTAAAAACCATAATGTCGGTCGATAAATTAAACGACGATAAGAAAACCTTTACGCGATTTCCACACTTTAACGATTTGTTCACTTTCTCATCAGACCCCTCTGATTTTGATATATATGAAGATTCGCAAGGAGTCCTTTGGGTTGGTACTAAGGATGGGCTATGCTTTTTAGATAGAAGTCTAAATATCTATAAACGATTTACTTGTGATCCGTTAAACCCGAAATCGATAAGCGGTGATAAGGTAAAGTGCATATACGAGGATTCAGAGAAGAATCTATGGATTGGTACTAATAATGGTTTAAATCTGTTCAACCGTAGTAACAATACATTTATTCGTTTTTTTGATAAATCGAGAAAAACAAATAAGCTGAGAAGTTCGGTAATTAACGCTATTGTTGAAGATCGTTCAGGATTGCTATGGATTGGCACAGCACTTGGTTTTTTGAGTTTTGATGCTAAAACGCATACCTTTGTAAATTATGATGAGTTAAACTCAGACGGTGAGAAGTATTTATCCCCATTAGTCACCTCTTTTTTTCAAGATAAATCTGGGATACTTTGGATTGGGTCATTTCAGGGGCTAATAAAATTGGATAGAAAACCTACTAAGTTTAAACTCTTTTCTAAGAATTCGAACGGGAATGCTTTATTTGCCAATAATCAGATTGCTTCGTTAACTCAAGATAATTCGGGTCTTATTTGGGTTGGGACGTGGGGCTCTGGTCTGTTTCAGTATAATCCGAAAACAGGTGAGAATATTCAATACTCATTGGCCTCGGCTGATAGAAATATTTGCAACGATTTTGTTCACACTCTTTACATCAATCGTCAGAACGAGCTGCTAATCGGAACCCAAGATGGAGTTCAGCTCCTCCTTGCAGGCAGTAAGCAATTTACAGACTACTTCCGCTTAAAAGGCATTAACGACTTGGGTTTGTTTAGGAATAATAGGGTGTATTCCTTTGTCGAAGATCGTAATGGGAATCTTTGGATTGCTACGAAAATAGGTCTGTTCCAAGTGAGCGGTAAGGTTTTGACTGGATACTACCATAATCCTTCTGATTCTTCTACGATTACTTCGGGCGAGGTTTACGATGTAATTGTTGATGGTAAGGGGTTTGTATGGGCAGGAACGCTGAATGGGCTGAATAAAGTTGACCCACAAACCAAAGTTGTAACCCGTTTTGTGCGAAATGAGAGTTACACGGGTTCGCAGCTTATCTCGAATGAAGTGATGAGTTTGCATGAGGATCAGAATGGATACTTATGGGTTGGCACAAGCAGTGGCCTCCATAAATTCAACGAATCAACCGGAAAGTATAAACTCTATACGGAGAGCAATGGACTACCCAATAACCTTATCTACTCCATCGAAGAGGATGGTAAAGGGAGGATTTGGGTCAGCACAAACTGGGGTTTAGCCGTTTTAAATCCCGAAACGGAGCTGGTGAAATCATATGATGTTAATGATGGGCTTCAAAGTCAGGAGTTTAATGTTAACTGTAGCCATAAATCAAAATCGGGTGAACTTTTTTTTGGAGGTATTGCCGGGTTTAACTCTTTCTTCCCCGATTCCATAACGTCAAATAAAACGATTCCGAATATTGCCATTACATCATTCGAATTGCTTGGTGTGAAAGAGAAGAAGTCGTTATCGGTTGAAGGTTTGGACAAGGTCATAATCCCTAAGGAATATAACGTTTTTACCATCGATTTTTCATCGCTTGATTTCACTCGCCCCGAGAATAATCTCTACGCATACCAAATGCTAGGTCTTTCTGAGCAGTGGATTGATTTGGGGACAAAGCATTCGGCAACATTCTCAAATCTAAAAGCGGGTACTTATATTTTTACTGTTAAAGGTTCAAATAGCGATTTAACATGGAACGAGCAGGGGAAAACGCTAAGAATAATTGTGAACATCCCTTTCTGGCGTGGCAATATTGCCTATGGTTTGTATGGAGTCATCGGTGCGATTTCAATTTTCATTTATCTAAGAAATAGGACAAAGCATTTTCGTCGAACCAATCAATTTCTTAAAGAGCGTGAGTTTGCGATGACTGAGGTGGAGAAGCAGAAAGAGGAGCTTATGCTAAAGAATAAAAATATTACCGATAGTATTAACTATGCCAAGCGCCTTCAAGAGGCGATAATGCCCTCGGTATCGCAGTTTAAAAAGCTATTGCCCGATTCGTTTCTGCTCTATATGCCTAAGGATATTGTAAGCGGTGATTTTTACTGGGTTAATGAAACCAAGAATAAGATATTTGTTGCTGTTGTTGATTGTACTGGGCATGGAGTGCCAGGGGCTTTCATGTCGATTATTGGTGTTGAAATTCTAAGGAATATTACTAATGTTCAGGGTATAAACGATTCAGCCGAAATTTTAAATCGACTCAATACAGGGGTTGTTCAAACATTTAGTAAAGATTACAATGAGGATAGCGCACTGGTTAAGGATGGAATGGATGTTGCCTTCTGTATAATCGATAAGGAAAATAATATTCTCCAATATTCGGGTGCGTTTAGCAATTTATACCTAGTGCGTGACAGTAAATTAACCGAGATTAAAGGTGATAGATATTCGGTTGGTATGGGGAATAAGGCCGAGCAACAGCTCTTCAGCAGCCATTATATCCCCATTCAGCCCGAGGATATGATCTACATTTTCACCGATGGGTACGCCGATCAGTTCGGAGGGCCTGAAAATAAAAAGTATAAGTTTCGTCGTTTCAGATACCTATTGCTGAATATTCATAAGTTTCCGCTCGAAACCCAACGGCAGTATATTGAGGATAGTATTAATGAGTGGAAAGGGAGTAACGATCAGGTGGATGATATCCTTATTATCGGAATTAAGCCCGATTTGAGCTGTATGTTTTAGGCTTTGATGACCTTAATCACATTGATCGACCTCTTGATAGGCGTCATTTGCATGTTTTGCAAAGAAAGCGAAAGTCTATGTGAACTATTCCCGATGAATCGGGACAGGTTGTGCCCAATGTGGTGAATAGATCTCTTGTCTAACCTAGTAAATTTTTCATTTTCTGGATAAGCACCTCGATTTGAAATGGTTTGCTGATATAGTCGTCCATCCCTGCTTCTATACACTCCTCCTTGTCGCCGAGTAATGCATTTGCTGTTATTGCAATGATAGGAGTATGTGAAGAGGTGCTTGCCTCTATTTCTCTTATCTTTTTGGTTGACACAATCCCATTCATGATGGGCATTTGGATATCCATTAAGATTATGTCGTACTTGCTTGTGCCAAATTTATCCAATGCCTCTTTCCCATTACTCGCAATATCTATTGACTTAACCATTTTTTTCAAGCTGAGAACAACTATCTTTTGATTTATCAGATTGTCTTCAACTAGAAGCACATTAGCGCTTTCAAGCTGAATCGGGATCTGGGTTACAGCCTTATCCTTTGATGAGTCTTCGCTCTGAATTGTAGCCGTTTTCTCATCGGTTCGGATAGTGATGCTTGTGAGGGTGTAAGGGAAGTTGAATATAGCATCATCTGATGATAACGAAATGCTGAGTTTTCCACCCTTGCTTTCGATAAGCTTTTGTGTAACATTTAAGCCTAACAGTTCAATGTAGATTTGAGTGCTAGCCGATGAGAATGTGGTTTCGTTCACAATGAATTGGCTGTGATTCTCATTGATCGGGAGCATAAGCGGTTTATTGCTTTTTATCTCAAAAAACAGCTCTGTTGATTCATGACTCTCCTTGCTCTTACCAACTTTTATGTCGATAGTTATTCTATTGCTACTCTTGTTCTTAATGATGTTTTCAATAATATTGAGGAAGATCTGCTTTATCTTTACTGGATCACCGAAGAACTCCTTGGGTAAGTTCTCGTCAATCTTAAGGTTGAATGTTATGTTATTAAAGCTTTGCGAGGTGAAAAGTTTAAGGGTGTTATTGATTGTGGCCTGAAGGTTGAAATTAATGTTGAATTCGCTATTGTCCCTAATATCAACATTCGATATTTCAACCATGCTATTTAGCACGTTTACAAGGTTGTTGGTCGATGCTTGTATGGTATCAATCATGTCCTTCTGCTTATCGTCTAGGTTGGTGCTAGAAAGAATATTTGAGATTACCATTATATTATTCAGTGGAGTACGAATCTGATGAGAGAGTTTTGCAATGAACTCTTCGTTCAGCTTATTCGAGTTTTTCTCATCTAGCACTTCTCTTTCTGAGTCTCGAACGGTTCTGTTTTTTGCAACTTCGTAAACGTATGCTAGCGTTAACGAGGCAAGGTATGATATTGCAAAGAAGAGTTTAAACGAAAGGGGCTCTAGCGCCGAAGGGTTAACGCCAATAGGGATAAAGAATGCTGCTAAGTAAATGATTCCAAATGCCGATGCGAAATAGCTACCTTTCGATTGACCTAGCATCGATATGGCTAGGAATGGGTATAGCCCCAGTATTAAAGTGCTTATTATGCCTAGGTTGCCAGAGATTATGATGAACAGTAAGCCAGCACCGCTAATCAATGCAGTTAATGCTGAAAGACCATTTGCATACTTCCTTTTTACAATAATACTAAGGTTGATTGCTAGGATTAACGTGGTTAAAATTGACGTTAGCATTAGCAAAAGGCTGTCGAGTAGAATAATTGCTAAAACGGATTGAATCAGGAAGAATATCATCAATACAATGCTCGATACACCGAGTTGTGTTACTTTTAGAAAAGTATCCTTCTCGCATTTTCCCTCAAGGTTAAAAGAAGAGATATGAAGCAGTTTATTAGCAAGTTTCATCCCAGATTTTTTTAAGGATAATCGTACTGTGTTGATTTATTGACAAATCGACTTGTAAATGCGATAGGCAATATTGAAAATACAACTACTTAAATATACGCAACTATTCAATGTTTGCAAAAAAATGAATATAAGAATATCAATGATTTAAACTTTCGCAACTATACACCACGGAGACACGGAGATCACAGAGGCATGTTTCATTGACTACAGAATTATAACCTTGATAAGTTTTTTAAATAGTGTACAAAAATGAATACCTTTTTTTGCAATCATTTTGACCGAAAAAGAATATTCTAAACTATTATTCTCTGTGCCCTTCGTGTTCCCCTTTTGCCTCAGCTTGGCAGGCATATCCGTGGTTTTTGTTCATTTTCGATTACTGCTGAATAGTTACAAACTTTCTTAATAATGAACTGCCCGATACGATTGGTTAGTCAAGTTTTCTATCCCTTGAAAATAAGTACTCGAGCAACATTGACAATGGCAAGAACTCCCAATATGAAAATTACTGCCCCTGCAATTTTATTTATCCACCAAAGCTGTTTTAGCCGAAATCTTTTACGAAATAGATTCACTAATGAGCTTAGGGTGAACCACCAAAGTGTTCCTCCAAGAAAAACACCCGCAAGGGTTATCAGCGACAAACCCATGTTTTCACCATTATAGGCAAGGCCTAACGTGGCAAACATACCGACGAAAAGAAATATGGCTAAGGGGTTTGTTATGGTTAGAAGTAAAACGGATATGAAATCCTCAACCAACTTGCTAGGATTTTTTTTATGGCGTCGAAGTTGGTTTACGGGATTGGTGTAAAAGGTTTTAATACCGAGAAGAATTACGATTAGCCCTCCAATCGCTTCAAGGATTTTTTGTTTTTCCTCAATGAAATTGAGGATAAAGGTTAGGCTAAATCCTGCTATTGCAGCAAAAATAGTATCGGCCGTAGCAGCACCCAACCCTGAAAAGAAACCGCTCAATCGGCTTTTGTTGATAGTTCGTTGAATACAAATAACTCCGATTGGCCCAAGGGGAATTGAGGCCAGTAATCCAATCAGTATTCCTTTGACAAGAAAGGTAAACGCCATCTCTCTTTACTGTAATGATTTTATTTACGAATTGCAAATATAGCAATTGAACAAAAGTTTACTAGGTGCTATGCTCTATTTTTTCATTATTTATTGATTGGTAAGTGTTAAATTAAGCGAAGAGATTCATCACCTAATAGTATGATAGTATGCAATTGTCTTCATAAATAGTTCCTAATCAATAGTTTTGGTTCAAGCATATCAAGCATGGCGTATTTTACCCCTTCGCGACCAAACCCCGAGTTTTTAACCCCTCCGTAGGGCATATGGTCAACCCGAAAGGTTGGGACATCATTTATGATAACGCCTCCAACCTTTAGCTCGTTAAATGCTTGATTTTGTTCGTCAAGTTTATTGGTAAATACTCCGGCTTGCAAACCAAATTCGGAAGAGTTTATCAAGCCAACAGCATCACTAAAGTTGTTGTATGGCTCAATAACGACAACCGGTCCGAAAGCTTCCTGTGAGCAAACTTTCATATCCTGTTTTGTATTGGTAATTATAGCTGGAGGGTAATAAGCACCTTCCCGGTTTCCTCCATATAATAGTTTAGCACCACCGTCAATGGCCTCTTTTACCCATTGCTCAATGCGGATTGCATTATCCTCATCAATCATCGATGATATATCCGTTGTTGCATCAATCGGGTTTCCGTGTTTGAGTTTACTCGTTAGCTCAATGAATCGGGTTGTGAATTCATTGAAAATGGATTTGTGAACATATATGCGTTGTGTGTGTATGCAAACCTGCCCTGAATAGGCAAAGGCTCCGCTGACACATTTTAGTGCAGTTTTTTCAATATCTGCTGTATCGGTTACTATTGCCCCCGCATTTCCGCCGAGTTCAAGCACAACCCTCTTTTTCCCGGCTTGGTTCTTCATATTCCACCCAACCTGTGGCGAACCGGTAAACGTAAGCAATGCAAATCGTTCATCGGTAACGAGCTGGTTTCCAGATTCTCTATCCATGGGGAGAATCGATAATGCCCCCTTTGGTAATTCGGTTGTATCAATGATTTTTGCCAATAGCAGAGCCGATAAAGGGGTGGAACGTGCAGGTTTTAGAACAATCGGACAACCCGTTGCAATTGCTGGAGCAAGTTTGTGAACGGTTAGATTTAAGGGGAAGTTGAAGGGTGATACTCCTGCAACCAACCCTATGGGAAAATATTTGACTATCCCCTCCTTGCCTTCTCCTGCAGGGGTCCAGTCGATTTGAATATGTTCCGATGGTAGGCGTTTGCACTCCTCGGCGGCAACAATGAAGGTTTGAATAGCCCTGTCAACCTCGCCAAGTGCATACTTTATGGGTTTTGCTGCTTCAAGGCAAAGGGTTCTGGCAAGTAAATCTCTTTGTTCCTTCATCTTTTGGGCAATATCCATCAGTATTGAGCATTTCTTGTGGGATGGTAGATATCTCAATTCATCTTCAATTCTTTGAGCTGAAATAATTGCCTCCTCAAGCTCTGCGCTGCCTGCAAGATAGACCTCTGCAATGGTTTCATCACTGAATGGGTTCTTAACCGAAAAGGTTTGTTTGGTTGCTTTGAGCTTTCCGCCGATGTAAGGGCTAAACTTTTCCATCATTAGGTGTATTAAGGTGTATGCGAATTTAAAAAATCTTTATTGTTTTATGCTCTGCCGATAGTGTTATTACCATAATTGTATTGAAAAAATAATTATCAACTATATTTGTCGGATTAAATACTGAATTATGATAACGGTAAGAACACCTCATAGAATATTTTTATTCCTTTTTTTCGTTGTATTATCAATTAGCGCTAGGGCAAAAATAAGGAGTAACCTTTCGGATAACTCTAGGATTAGCCTTATCACATGCTCTTCGGGGAATGAGTTGTACTCTGTTTTTGGTCATAGTGCCATTCGGGTTACTGACCCCCAAAAAAACCTTGACATAGTTTTCAATTATGGAACGTTCAGCTTTGAACAGCCTAATTTTTACCCCAACTTCGTTCGGGGGCATTTAAAATACATTCTATCCGCATACCCATTCAAGGATTTTTATCAGGAATACGTAAATGAAAAGCGATGGGTTTGGGAGCAGGAACTCAATATTAGTTTGAGTGAGAGACAGCTCCTTTTCAATTCGTTGCTCATTAACTATAGGCCTGAGAATCGCGCATACCGATATGATTTTTTTAACGATAACTGTGCAACTCGTATCAGGGATATATTTGTAAAGGGAATCCCTCGGAGAATCGAATTTGATTATAGCTCTTTTGAGCAGGGGCAGAGTTTTCGGCAGCTATTGATGCCCAATCTGGGCAATAGCCCTTGGGCAAAACTTGGGATTAACCTTTTGTTAGGTTTTCCAGCCGATAGGGTGGCTTCGCCTTGGGATTATATGTACCTGCCAGAGCATTTGAAAGCTGCTTTTGAGCATGCTTCATTCTCATCAGATTCAGCTAAGCAGCCATTTGCTTCTCAAACCAAAGTCCTATTGAATGGGGAGTCGTCTTCTAATACATTTATTTGGGGTTCTCCGCTGCAATTACTCCTTGTAGTTCTTATGATTGCCATTTATATAACCTATAGGGATATTAAGGGAGGAGTTAAAAATCTTTGGCTCGATAGAACTCTTTTAATACTTGCTGGATTACTGGGGGTTCTTTTTACTTTCCTATGGATAGGTACTGCGCATAAATCGATGGTTTGGAACCTAAACCTTTTATGGGCTAATCCGCTCCACTTGATAGCGGCATTCTTTGTCTCGTTAAAGAAACCCCGAAAGTGGGTTGATGCCTATTTAAGGGTTAACCTTATTGTTTTGCTTTTGGTACTTATTCTATGGCCATTTCTGCCTCAAACGTTGCCTTGGGCAATATATCCTTTGGTTTTGGCGTTAGCGCTAAGGATGTTTGTTATCACTCAATTTCGTAAATAATAATTACCGCAGAGACGGAGAGGGCGCAGAGTTTTCTGATAACGACTTGTCAACAAGATAATCAGTGTAATTCGATTTGCTCTTATTCTAAAATCATTCGTTTTTCGGCAGTAAAAACTGCTAAAAGATTTCATTCATCTTGCTAGCAGTTCGATATGAATTACACTCTGCGTGCTTTGCGCCTCTGCGGTAGAGAATAAAAAAACCCGATATTGCTATCAGGCTCTTCGTATTTAAATTCACACTTTTGTGCTATTTGTTCCTTTTCTTGTATTCTTCAATACCGCTATCGAGGAATTTGATGAAATCCTCAATGTCAAGATTATAACCCCTCGGTTCAGCAAGCGTCTTTTCATCCCCATCTAGCAGAACATAGTATGGTTGACCGTTGATATTGAAACGGCTAATCTGCATATCCCCATTTTGCTTGCCAACAGTCTTTTTTACCTTGCCATCAACCTTTGAGGTGTACCACTCGTTTTCGGGAAGTTCGGTTCTCTCATCGATGTAAAGTGCAACAATCACGTAATCATTCCTTAACTTTTCTAAAACACGAGAATCGCTCCAAACCTTGGCCTCCATCTCTTTACAGTTGGAGCATGAGTGACCGACAAAATCGATAAATAAAGGCTTATTTTGCTTTTTAGCGCAAGCAAGAGCTTGATTGTAATCGAAATATCCCTCTAAACCGTGAGGTAGGTGAAGAATGTCACCATACTTTGGTGTGTCACATAGAGTCGATGGACTCTTGGGCTTATTCGAGAATAAACCATGACTCGATGGAGGGGGTAATAACCCCGATATTGTTTTAAGTGGTGCCCCAAATATGCCAGTTGCCAAATAAACAGCAAATGCAAACGAAGTGATAGCCAGAATCAATCTTGTAGTGCCTAATTTTTTAAGCGGCGAATCGAGTTTGAACTTGATCTTACCCAATAGATAAAAACCCATAAGTATGAAGATTATCACCCATATTCCTAAGAAAACCTCACGTCTTAATATTCCAAAATGATAAGTTTGATCAATAACCATTAAAAACTTAAGTGAAAACGCAAGAACTATAAAACCAAGTACAACTTTTACAGAGTTCATCCATCCACCAGAACGTGGAAGGCTATTCAACCACGATGGGAAGATTGCGAATAGCGTAAAAGGAATTGCGAATGCAAGCGAGAATCCGAACATGCCAATGATTGGCTTTGCGCCTAACCCCGATGCTGCTTCAACAAGTAAAGCGCCAACAATTGGCCCAACGCACGATAAGCTAATAATAACTGTTGTAAGAGCTAAAAAGAATGAGCCAATGAATCCACCTTTATCGGCTTTGCTATCGGTTTTGTTGGCTAAACTACCTGGGAGAACAATCTCAAATAGCCCGAAGAAAGATGCTGCAAAAGCAATGAAAAGAACAAAGAAGATGGTGTTTGTTATCCAATGCGAGGTCAATTGACTAGCAAAGTTTGCCCCAAGATTTGTGAGCGAAACCAATAACCCAATTGATGTGTAAATAGCAATAATCGAAATCCCGAAAACTAACGCATTCAGAAATGCATTAAACTTATTCGCCTGCTTGCTCATGAAGAACGAAACGGTCATTGGAATCATAGGGAATACGCAAGGGGTTAGCAGCCCTGCCAAGCCTGCAGCAAATGAGATTAGGAAGAAAATAAGAAGCGACTGAACATCTTTCTTCTTTGTGGCAGCATCATCAACTTTTCGCCCCTCAATCGAAACAAGCGGTTTTGAAACCTCCTCCTTTTTTACCTCTTCAGTTTTGGCTTCGCCAATATTGCTGGTGCTAACTTTTACCGTAAAATCCTTTTCTAAGTAAATGCACTTATCTGAAAAACAAGCCTGATATTCAACGTTTACGTTGATTTCAGTGGTATTTGTAGTTAACTCAACTATTTGGCTAAAGGTTGCCTCTTTGGCAAAGTAAGATAAATCAAGATTAAAGATTTCATCATGCTCTGTGGTCGATTTTGTTATCTCTTTAACCTTGCCAACAAGTTTAAAATCGGGAGTTGGCTTAAAGGTAAAGGTTGTAGCAATTGGGCCACCCTCAGGGAGTGAAATGGAGTATAAATGCCATCCCTGATCAATGGTGGCGTTTATAGTAATTTCGTATTTATTCCCCTCAATATTAATTGCTTTTGAACTCCAGCTTACTGGGTCTTCAACCTGAGCCTTTGCAAAGGATGAACTTGCTGTTAATATTGTGATTGCAAGTAGCTTGAATAGATTTTTTTTCATATTTTTTCAGGTAATTACATTATTTGGGTTTGCTGAATTCTGTTTTCTTGTAAAGCACAAAGATATATTTTATTGATTTATGTAGATATTGATATAGATCAATATTTGGTAAAAATGGTTTGATAAAAAAGGGGTGAGGTTATAGGGCTCGTCAATAATTAACGTGAGTTCGATCTAAGAAGTAGTGGTAATGCTCTAAAATGTAATTTGTTGCAAATTTTTCATTTGGAATTGGAAGAATGGAACCGATCTTGCGCCTACGATGTGCTCCTACGCTGAAGCTTCGGCGTAAGCTTTAGCGCAAGCGTTGCGAGTTCGCTGTAGGCATTATTCCAATATCCCAACCTTCCAGTCTTCCAACCTTCCAAAAAATAATACTAATAAACAACAACATAACAAGCCACCTTAAATCGAACTTACGTTATTTATGAATTTATTAGTTGTGCTAGGATTGATCCTTTTTTCTGAGAAAGTTTTGATATTAAGTAGGAAATATTAAAATAATAGTTAATTTCGATATGTAAATTATAAAATGAGAGAACCGATGAGAGCATTGTTTTTAGGGGTAATATTTTTTCTGTTATGCCAAAAAGGCTACACACAAGATTCAAAAGAGATATCGAGCAGGGTTGCTTCAGGTAAAATATTTTCAAACGAGCAGGAGATGAAAGAGTGGATTAGGCTATGCGAGAATGATACTGCTCAGCTTTTCTTCGTTTTAGCATACAGTAAGATTGATAGCATATCCGCCGAAAAGTTTTCGAATGCAACGTATTTATTAAAGAATTTGATTGTAAAGCAATCTAGCCAGAAAGTCAAAAAGGCAGCAGTGTTGTTCTTTATTACTGCTGCGAAATCAAAGCACTCAGGAGTATCTTCTATCGCATTTAAAGCATTGTCAAGTATTCCTTCTCGCTTTTATGAGAATGCAAGCATCGATTCAATTTCGAATTTAATCATTGAGCAACCTATGCTATTTAAGAACGCTGTTCTTTTAGCTGGTTACATAGGATCTCCAATTTTTATTGAAAGGATTAAAACCGTATTCCCCAATGCAAAAAATTTTTCTAATCCCGATAAATGGGCTGCATACAAAGCATTAGCCCGTTTAGGCGATCAGGAGGCGTTAGGTTTCTGTATCAAAAGGGTTACCTCTTTGCCATTGAGCGATCAGGTGGTCGATGTTCTATACCCCGATCTGATCTATATACATCGTAAAGAGGCGTTTGATGTGCTTGTTAAAGCGTTAAACTCCGATGAGATGCTCTGCTCCTCAAGCAATCCGAATTCCGATAATAAAATATTATGCGGATATAGAGTAATGGAGCTTCTTGCCCCTCAGATTGAGAACTTTCCGGTTAAGGTATTGCCGAGCGGCGATTTGGATTCAAAGGATTACAAAAAAACGCTCAACGATGTAAGGGCATGGTTTACTAATAATGGTGGTAATTATTCAATCATTAATACGTATTAAAGAATGCAGGCTAAGGTTCTTCGTTTATTCATACTGTTAGCTGTTGTTTTTCAGAGTAGTATCTTAGTGGCTCAAGATATTTCAACAATCTTCGAACAAAAACCGTTTACATTTTCGGGTTCGCTGAACTTGAATCAGATGGCAACCTACCGAAATGTTAGCTATTCATCCGAAAACCCTTATACATTCTTTGCAAATGGTAATGCAACATTCACATTTTATGGAATTTCTGCGCCATTCAATTTTTCTTACTCAAATCAACAGACCAACTATTCGCATCCCTTCAATTTCAACCATTTCGGTATGCAGCCCTCGTGGAAGTGGATTAAAACCTACATTGGTTTTAACTCAATGACCTTCTCGCCCTACTCGTTGAATGGTCATCAGTTTTTGGGTGGTGGGGTTGAGCTAACCCCGCCAGGGCTTGGGCTACGATTTAGCGCAATGTACGGACGATTGATTAAGGCCGTTGAATGGCAGCCCGATAATCCATCGTTCCCTCCATATTACCAAAGGCTTGGTTATGCAGCAAAGGTAGGGTATTCAGGTAAATCTGGCGATTATGAGGTTACCATTTTTAAGGCTTTCGATAAGAAGAATAGCATCGACCCCGTCCCCGATTCATTGGGCATAGCACCTCAGGAGAATATGGTTTATACCGTAAAACTCGGCAAAACGATAATCGAAAAAGTTAAGCTATCAGGAACATATGCCGGAAGCGCACTTACCCGGGATACCAAGCAAACTGATAATGCGGAGCAGGTGAAGAGCAGGGAATTCTTTTTAATAAACCCGAATGCCACAACCTCGTACTCATATGCTTTGAAAGGCTCTGCCGATTATTTGGGTACAGGCTATACCGTAGGGGTTGCCTATGAACGGATTCAACCCAACTATTCAACCCTTGGCGCTTACTACAATAATAACGATATGGAGAATATTGCCCTTACCTTTTCGAAGCAGCTAATGCAAGGGAAATTGAATGTTTCTGGGAGCGGGGGGAAGCAGCGGAATAACCTCGATAAGTCGAAGGTCTCAACATCTAATCAATTTTTAGGCAACCTAAACATTGCCTATGCCCCATCGCAAAGGGTGAATGTGAGCACGAGCTATTCAAACTACTCCTTCTTTACCCATATGAAAACCCCCTTTGAGCAGATTAATACCACAAACCCTTACCAAAATATCGATACGCTAAACTTTGTTCAAATATCACATTCAGCATCGGTGAATACCTCCTACGTGCTTGGTGCCCTCGATAGTAAGCATAGTAAAAAGATAGTAATGGTAAATCTATCCTATCAGCAGTCGGCCAATAGGCAGGAGGGGGTTGGCGTTTTAAATAGCTCATATTTTTATCAGGGTAATGTGGCATATTCCTATAGCATATTGCCAATAAACATGTCGTTAACAACTTCATTCATGGGGGTTTATAGCTATATGCCAAGCGTTCAACGACAGCTGATGGCGGGTCCCGTTTTTGGAGTTGGGAAATCTTTCTTCGATAAAAAATTGACCACCTCAACCAGTTTGGCGTATAACTTTTCGACCAAGGATGGTGATTTTACTGGGGGTGTCTATTCCATTCGATTTGGTGGTGGATATTCATACCAAAAGGCACATCGGTTGAATTTTAGCTTTGCATTCATTTACAAGGATAATAGAATGGATATTATAAAGCCTAAATCTTACGAATTTACTGGTAATATTGGTTATACATACTCATTCGATCAAAATAGGTAACTTTTATGATACAACTTATTAAGAGGTCATTAGTTCTGGTTTGCTTTTCTGGTTTGCTTTTTAATCAGTTTATTTTTGCAGACGATAACAAGTATAGTAATACTGTAACAGTAGGATCAAGCAGTAGAATTCCATATTTCGATATCAGTCAGGCTACATTTACTAACGATACCACCTCACATGGAACTATTGATGTGGATCAAATGGCCGATTCGCTTACTCAAAAGGTGCAAAGCGAGAATAAAATAGTTGATCTACTCGACCCCGAGAAGATTTATACCCTTCCAATTGGAATTGGTAAGAATATAGGTGGGCTTTACTATATAATCGTTCTGGATGATCTGAAATTTACACCACAAGGATTAACGGCAAAAGCCTATATGAGCGTTACATTCCCTGGCTCATCGAAGAAGTTTGGCTTAGTAGCCGATAATGTTAAGATTGGAGTAGGGGGGATTCAGGCTGCTCAGCTCAAGATGCTTAAGGATAAGCGAATCGATCTCCCTGGTAGTAATAACTTATTAATAAAGGCCGATTCTACATACGTTGATTGGGATTGTAATGGCTATAAGGGTACTCAGCTATCCGCAGAGATTTATCTTGATGAGAAAGTATTTTTTAAAGAAAACCCTGTTACTCGTAGCATAATTACTGGGGAGCAGGTGAAGGGCAATGTTTTATGCTCGGTGGTTGATTTTAACGATATTCTATTAAGCATTTCATTAGATCCGTTCCAGGTAAAAGGGGTAAAGGACTTTAGCTTTTACCCTAAGGAGATTGTTTTGGATTTAAGCGATAACCGGAATGCCGAGTCGATGCAGTTCCCCTCGGGTTTTCAATCGGCTTTATTCGATGGATCGAACGAAAATCTATGGAGAGGGCTATATATCAACTCGTTCACATTAAAGTTCCCCAAAAAATTTACAAAAAGTGGTCCCCCGCCCGAGGTAACTGCCAGTAAATTCTTAATCGATTTCGAGGGGATTACGGGTAAGATAACATTGAACTATCCGCTTATCACCCTCGATCAAGGAAGTTTAGGCGATTGGAAATTTTCAGTAAACTCGCTCTCGCTTGAGCTGATCAAAAATGATATTGCTGGGTTTGGTATGACCGGGGGAATTGTTCTGCCAATTACAGAACCCAATAAACCATTAAGCTACAAAGCCTCAATCGATGCTGATAAGAATTTTCTATTTCAGGTAACGCTTCCCGGCGATCTGAACGTGCCGCTATTCGGTGGTGCTTCGAGCATTAAAATAAACAGCAATTCTATTGTGTCCGTTTCATCAAGGGATGGCGATTTTTACCCTAAAGCGGTATTACACGGTACGATGAAGATTGGTGCCGGAGGTTCGTCGGGGGCTTCGTTAGCTGATATTAAGTTTCAAGGGTTAACCATTCAGCGCGAGGAACCTCAGCTCGATATCGAAAGCCTTTCTATGCAGGCTGGCAATATGTCCGGTTTCCCAGTTCAGGTAACCGAAATTAAGGTTCAAAAGGATAAGGCTAAAAAAGCCCTAGGGCTAGAATTTACCGCAATGGCAAGCTTAATGAGCGGCAAAATTGAGGGGGCTACCTCATTCGTTGTTTGGGCTACCCGAGCCGATGGCGATTGGAAGTATAAGAGCCTAGAGCTTCGAATGATTTCGGTCGATGCCAATACAGGCCCAATCAGCTTCAAAGGAAAACTGGCTAACTATAAGGAGGATCCCGTTTACGGAAACGGTTTTTTTGGTTACGTTGACATGTCGGTTACCCCTGGTATTGCCGTAAGCGCAACAGCCCAATTCGGGAATATTGCAGGCGACAGGTATTGGTATGCCGATGCTAGTTTAAGCGTTGCTTCGGGTATAACCGTTTTCCCTGGCTTTGCCATTTACGGTTTTGGTGGCGGTGCATACTACCATATGCAGCGGAATGCCCCTGCCAATATTCTTATGGAGACAAAAACCGATACCTCAACAACCCCTAAACCGGGCAAAACCGATTCGGGGATTACCTATACACCCAATAAGAATATCTTTTTAGGGTTAAATGCTAGCGTAATTATAGGAACACAGCCCTCGCCAAAAGCATTTAATGGTAAAGTAACCTTTGGTATGGAGTTTAACTCCAGCTTCGGGTTAAATAAGCTATACTTCTTGGGCGATGGAAAGTTTATGGACGATGTTAACAGCAATGGTGCCAATGCTAAGGTTAAGGCTAGGGTTAGCATCGAATATCTTTTTGCCCAAAGTGAGCTGTCGGGGTTTGCCGAGGCGTATATCAATGTCGCTAACGTTATTAAGGGTAGTGGGAGTAATAACCTTGCCGGTAGGGTGGAGTTCTACTTTGCCAAATCGAAGTGGCATATCTATGTGGGGACTCCCACATGCCCAATAGGCGTTAAACTTATGAACGTTCTTACAGCAACCAGCTACTTTATGGTTGGGACAGAGCTACCCGATTTCCCTGCATTACCTGCAAAGGTGGCATCGCTGTCGAGTAAAATTAATTTTACCAATATGCGAAGCACTAACCTAACCAAATCGGGGGGAGGTTTTGCATTTGGAGCATCGTTGGTCGCCTCAACGGGCGAGAAAAGTTTCCTGATCTTTTACGGAAAGTTTGAGCTGGGTGCAGGATTCGACTTCATGCTTAAAAACTTTGGTACCGATGCCCGTTGCGAGGGTCGTAGCGGCCCACTCGGGATAAATGGTTGGTATGCACAGGGTCAGGCTTGGGCTTATGTTGATGCTGCCATAGGGGTGAAGGTTCGGGTTTTCAGACGTACAAGGAAGTTCAGTATTGTGGATGCAGGATTTGCTGCTGCTCTAGGCGCTCAGCTACCTAATCCTACCTATTTTGCCGGTGCTGTGGAGGCACGATTCTCAGTGTTAGGTGGTTTGGTTAAGGGTAAATGTCACTTTGAGTTCAGCTACGGCGATCAGTGTAAGCTGGTTAATGCTAGTGCCGTTGAGGGGATAAAGGTAATCTCTGAGGTTACCCCTGCCGAGGGAGGTAAGGATATAGATGTGTTTATCACCCCTCAGGTAGCCTTCAATATGCCTATTGGCGAGGCCTTTAAGGTATTGGATACCGATGGTAAGGAGAAGGCGTTCAGGGTGGCACTCGATTATTTTAAGATTTTAGATAATGAGCAGGAAATACCCGTTAACACTAATTGGAACTCAAATAGGGATGTGCTAGCGCTTAAACCCGTTGAAGTACTGCCAGGGCAAAAGGGTTTAAAGGCTAGTATTAAGGTGCATTTTCAGTACCAAGAGGGTGGCGTGTGGAAGGATTATGCAGTTAATGGTGAGGTTGAAGGGGAGGAAAGCGTTGTTATATTCAGAACAGGCGATGCGCCCGATTACATTACCCAGGGCAACGTGAAGTACACCTATCCGGTTAAGAATATGGTAAACTTCTATAAGAATGAGTACGGGAAAAGCTATATTGAATTAAATCAGGGGGTTAACTACCTGTTTGCTAAGCCCGGTAGCTGGACCTATTTAGCACGATTCAGCTCAAGTGGCAATACCTTAAATATGCCGGTTACCTATAATAGTACAACCAAGAGGGTTGAACTGGATGTACCTGCAAGCTTAACCAATAGCGCTATATACCAAATGCGTATTCTCAGGGTTCCAAGCGGGCAAAGTAATTTGGTGGTTGATAAAAACGTAACGGCAACCGAGACCAATCTAAGCGAAGATCAATCGATTACCACCAAGGATATTGAGGGTACGCTAAGCGAGGAGGGGCTAACCGAACTCTACTCATTGCATTTTAGGACTAGTAAGTTTAATACGTTTGTTGAGAAGATGAATAATTTTAGTCAACGTAAAGCCAGCTATTTTGTAGGGCAAGGTATTGCATTATTATACAATTTCTTAGAACAGTCGGAATTGTTTGGAAAGATGGAAATGGAAAATATCGTTCTTGAGGCTTATCTTGACAATAATGAATGGTATAATAATAGTTACAAGAATTTAATCTATACGAACTATCCCATTAGGAGTGATGTTACAATTGATTGGCGGGAATCACAAGTTGCTGGGATACCTCCAATCCGTTCGTGTCGTTTGGTTCAATCAAATACTCCGATTGAACTTACACAGGACAATATAACTACAGGAAGCCTAAACTTCGATAACACAGTAGTTCCAAGGATCGAATACTATCTTAGCTACTATGTAATTCAGGATTGGGCTAATTTAAGAAGTCAATCGTTTAAATATGCAGGAATAGCGGCATTCGACAGACTTATTAATTTTAATCTTGATGGGTTTGACATGGGGAAAACTTACTACTTGAAGTTAATGTATTATACTCCAGGTCAGATAACTCCTACATCAACATATAATACTTCAGTTTATTACTAATGAACATGAAAAAAACATTTACTATTTTACTATTTATATTAATATACTTGTCAGGTTTTGGGCAGAATAGTCAATCTATAGAAAAACTACAGGTAACAGGCTTTATTAATAATGATAAGATTATGCTTCGCTGGGCTCCAGAAAACTCTATCAGCTGGCAACGGGGGAATAAGCTAGGCTATTCGGTATATCGAAGGGTAGTTATGCGCGATGGTAAGGTTATTGAAAAGCCAGATTCAATTCTATTGGGCACATTCAACCCCCTTCCCCTTGAGCGCTGGGAGGCATATTCCGATAGTAACTACTTTGCCGTTGCAGCCGAGGCAATATATGGAAGCGGCTTTGAGGTTACCACGCAGAGCAAGGGAAATTTCTTCGATATGGTTAATAAATCGCGCGAGCAGGAGAGCCGTTTCTCCATGGGTCTGCTCTGCGCCGATCAGTCGTTCACCGTTGCTAGAATGATGGGCTTAGGCTTAGTTGACTCTACTACAAAGAAGAATGAGGCATACCTGTACAAGGTGGTTCTAAACTATTCCGACACATCGGGGTATCAGGAAAAGGGTTTTGCGCTGGTTGACTTTGGTTTTGGTAATTTTCTTCCTCGACCCTTCGGTATTAACCACGAGGTGGTTGAAAATGTTGTTACCATAATGGTCCCCTATGAACCCTTTAAGGGGATTTATAATACATATCAGCTGCAGCGCTCCGACGATGGTAAAACCTATCGAACCGTTAAGGATAAATCGTACTATTCGCTATCCACAACCCCCGACGATCCCAAGTACAATATTTACAACGATTCCGTTGTATCGCAGGCCTCTACTGTTTTTTATCGGTTAAGGGGGCGAACCCCCTTCGATTCGTATGGGCCATACTCCGATACCCTTGAGGTTAAGATTATGCCTTCGCTTATCGGCAGTCCCTGGATTACCGATATCAAGGAGGTTGGTAACGATAAACTAATTGTTACATGGGATTCGCCTGAGTATAAACCTGAGAACCTTAAAGGGTTTATGCTATATTCCGCAAAGCGTTACGAGGGACCTTACCTCGAATATTTTAAAACACCCCTTGCTGGCAAGGATAGCATTGCGCTTATCGATGCCCCGGGCGGGCATGCTTATCTGAAGGTTGGTGCGTTGGATGGGTTCAATCGCCCCTATTTTTCAGCACCCCGTTTATACCAAGCGGTCGATTCAATCCCTCCATCAGCACCTCAGGGATTAACCGGGGCATTTGATACTACTGGGGTGGTTCAATTTAAGTGGAGCTATGGCAAGGAGCGAGATCTATTAGGGTATCAAATGCTTTACTCCGCAAATGCTGACTCCGAGTACTCATTAATTGGGAATGCCTTTATTTACGACTCTACATACAAAACCTCGTTCCCAACGAATATGCTTAGCTCCGACCTTTTCTTCAAGGTGGTTGCGCTCGATACTCGCTACAACACTTCAAGACCATCGGAACCCATTAAGCTGGTTAAACCCGACACCATAGCACCAAGTTCACCGGTTATTTTTATTGATACCGATAGCACAGGGCTAACAAAAATCTTAATAGCACCTAGTAGTAGCACCGATATTAAGATCCATTATCTCTATTTTATAACCGATGCGGAGAAGCCAGACCGAGAAGAACTATTTAGGGGTAGCATTAGGAACGACACAACCATTACACTATCAAATGGCTATGGGAAGGGAGAAATCTGCTGTGTGGCTGAGGATATTACGGGTCGCAAGGGTTATAGCAATAGGGTATCGTTCAGGCAGCAGAAAAACAGCCTTGTATCAACGTTTAATGCGCTGGCAAAACCCCTTATCGACGATGGAGCGGTTGAGCTGCTCTGGGATAAAACAAACCTTTCGGGCAGTATTATGATTTACCGAAAGGACGATCTGAAACCTTATAATCTAATAGCTACCGTTGATTCTCAAATATTTACATTTAAGGATAGAAATGTTACGGTTAATACGAGTTACAGCTATAAGCTGGTTGGGTTTCAGAGAAATGGTAAGGCCATTAGCAGGGTGATAGCGGTGAAGTATCGGTAGTAAGTATAAACATTAGAAAAATGCTGTAGGCGTGGTAACGGAAGAAAACAACAACAAAACGCCGTAGGAGTGATATAACGGTAGAAAATGAATAAACAAAAAAAATGCCGTAGGCATGTCATCTCGGTAGAGACATAATGAAGTGAATAATAACGCCGTAGGCGTGAAATATCGGTAGCAAAAGACGAACAACAATTAAACGCCGTAGGCGTGAAATATCGGTAGTAATAAATAAAAATATGGCAAATACCTACACACAAATAACCATACATATTGTTTTTGCTGTAAAAAAACGTGAAAACATTATCAAGAAAGAATATCGTGATGAGTTATATAAATACATCACTGGAATAATTCATAATAAAAATCATAAACTTCTTGAAATTAACGGGGTATCTGACCATATTCATATCTTAATTGGGTTAAACCCTTCAATGGCCTTATCCGATCTGGTAAGAGATATAAAAAATAACTCCTCGAAGTTCATTAACGAAAAGAGGTGGATGAAGGGTAAATTTCAATGGCAGGTTGGGTATGGAGGGTTTTCATATTCCCGATCTCAGCGATCAACGGTAATTGCCTATATTCAAAATCAGGAAAAACACCATAGGCAAGAATCTTTTAAGGAGGAGTACCTGAAGATTTTACAAAAATTTGATGTTGAATACGATGAGCAGTATGTTTTTGACTTTTTTGACAATATAAATGAAGCGTAATAGAAAATATCACCCCTACGGGGTTTTGAAAGGGTTGGGTGTTTATGCTTTACCGATATTTCAGCCCTACGGGCTTCAAGCCCTAACGGCGTAACAATGAGGATAAAAAATGAGCAAGAAAATAACGCCGTAGGCATGTCATCTCGGTTGCAAGAAACGAACAACGATTAAACGCCGTAGGCGTGAAATATTGGTAGCAAGAAACGAACAGCAACAAAACGCCGTAGGCGTGCAATATCGGTAGAAAATGAATAAACAAAAAAAATGCCGTAGGCATGTCATCCTGGTAGAGACAGAAAATGAAGTGAATAATAACGCCGTAGGCGTGAAATATCGGTAGAGAAATGAATTCAATAAAGCGGAATAATTTTCAGGGAATGGTGAAGGCAAGGTTTCTAGCCATCATCCTTAGCATTCTATTTTTTCAGTTAAACCCCTCCTTCGCCCAGGTCTTCCCCGTGCAGGCGAACATCCACGTTGCCCCGCCGTACTCGGTCTATCTGAGCCACTACACTTCGCCCGGGCAGGAGAAGGTGATGGTCAGCGCCGTGCTCACCAACCCGAGCATCCCATCCATCGACGTTAAATTTCGGTTCACCATCGAGGGGGCGGGGATCAGGCTCACCACCAGCCCTGCGTGGAACCCCCCGCCGTTCACCCTTAGCGGCGGTGTGCCCGTCAGCCTTCCGCAGGAGCTCATCGCCGAGTATCTCAGGCCGCAGCACCTGCTCACCGAGGGGGTGAACCCCAGCGAATTCTTCCGCAGCGGAAAGCTGCCCGAGGGCTTTTACCAGTTCAGGGTTGAGGTTATCGAGTACCGCCGAAATATAGTCATCTCCAACGCTGGCCGAGCGATGCTTTGGCTTGTCCTCAACGAGCCGCCCCGCATCGTATTCCCGTTGGCCGGGCAGAAGGTGATGGCCACCAACCCGCAGATGCTCAGCTTCACGTGGATTCCCAGCGGAGCATCCTCCCCGCTATCGAGCCTGACCACCCAGTACGAGTTCACCCTCGTGGAGCTGGTCGATAAGGCGATCGACCCCACCGTTGCCATCACCACTGCGAGCAGCGCCAGTAGATACGTTAAGGTCACCGAGCAAACCAGCCTATTCTACGGACCCGGCGAGATGCCGCTCACACCGGGCAAAACATACGCAATCCGTGTTAAAGCATTTACCTCCGATGGTCTAGAGATGTTCAAGAACGGCGGCTACTCCGAGGTACGCACCTTCAAATTTGGCGATGCCTGCAATACCCCGATTTCATTCACGTTGAAGAACCCCAAGCAGAGCGGGTTCGATATCAGCGTTGTCACCGACCCCTCCAACACCGCATGGCAGGCCCATTTTCGCGAAAATGCCGACCCAGAAGGGGAATGGTCCGAGCTGAAGCCCGAACCCGGGGTCAACCCCAAAACCCAAAGGGGTCTAAAGGCCTCCACCGAGTACGAGGTGCAGGTGAAGGGGCTATGCGGCGAGATCGCCAGCGACTACACCCCCTCGCAGACCATCACCACGGGCCCCATGGCCGACCCCAACCGCTCGTGCGATGGGAACGCCACCCCTTTTGCTGCGGATAATGCACCCCCGCTGGAGCAGCTCAGGGTGAACGACTTCTTCCTGGCCGCCCTATTCCCCATCAAGGTAACCGAGGTAAAATCGCAATCCGGCGGCCGGTTCACCGGCAGCGGCGTGGCCACCCTACCCCTTTTCAACGTAGGCCTTGCCGTAACCTTCGAGAATATTGGCATCAACAACCTCATGCAGCTCACCTCGGGCGAGGTTAAGGTGGTGCGCAACGAGTTTACAATGGCCCTCATCGGGGATGACC
>Ga0209287_10000022_pt1 | contig 107363 bp, 91 predicted proteins | sample PPLLak3cmMay2015_2_FD_187255 | JGI IMG/M metagenome (GOLD analysis project Ga0209287, IMG submission 187255) | Freshwater sediment microbial communities from Prairie Pothole Lake near Jamestown, North Dakota, USA - PPLs Lake P8 Core (1) Depth... | ecosystem: Environmental > Aquatic >... | reverse complement strand
GTACCCAAAGTCTGCGTGTTTGGAAGATATTATAAAACAAAAAGAAAAAAAAAAAAAAAAAAAAAATAATTCGATATAAATCAATTCATGTAATAAATGTATTAAATATACCATAATATATATAATGGAGACGGCTATTACATACATATAAAATAAATAGCAATATCATATATAGAAATTTAAAAATGAATCATCAAGGGGGAAGAGCTTTCTTTCGGAGGCAAGGTATGCAAAGAAATGTGAAGACATCAAAGAAAAAGAATATTTCCATTAGTATCACCATCGTCAAAACAAATGCTATTGTGTTGACGTTCCTATTATCATGCACAGTACTATGTCCCGCCTCTATCGATATTCCAACCTCGGAATTAATTTCTCCTCCTAATGAAAAAAATATTATCTGGGACGCAACAATTACGATTACAAATGCTGGCAGTCAGAATGATTATGTTATTTTTGGTGAAGCACCAGACGCCAATGACGGTCCGCCAGCAGATCCATATGATGTTGTAAAACCACCAGCACCAATGCCGCCCTACATACGTACATGGCTAAACGACAACCTGCCTCTTCCGTATGATAGTTTATGGATGGATTACCGACACTATCCATCATCCTCGAAAACCTGGAATTTAACTGTCCATTGGATGCCGAGCAGTGGATCTTCCCCGACTACCATCACAATGCTGTGGACCATCGCAGAGATTGCAGCGAGTGAATATACAAATGTCACATTATGTACCAATGATGGTACACCTCTACAAAACATGCTTTTAGCAAACAGTTACGTTTTCAGCTGCCCTGCATATGTACCACAATTATTCAAAATAATATGCACAGCTACAAATCTACCACCTATCGCGAATGATGATTCAATAACTGTGCAAGAAGATACCTCAAATAATCAAATCAATGTACTCTTAAACGATGACGATCCAGAGAATGATGAATTAACGATTCTCTCTGTGACCCAACCTTCACATGGTACGTCGACAACAAATGGAGATTATTGTTTTTATACACCTACACCTCATTATCATGGATCTGATTCTTTTACCTACACAATCAGCGATACCTACGGAAGCACAGATACTGCAACAGTTTTCGTGACTGTTCAAGCAAAACCATACTATTTAACCATCACGATTCAAGGTTCAGGAACAGTGACAAAAACTCCAGATCAACAAAGTTACACTTATGGTCAGGTGGTGACTCTCACTGCGAATCCTGCATCTGGTTGGATGTTTAATCATTGGGGTGGTGATTTATCGGGGGATATCAATCCAACGATCATTACGATGAATGGGAATAAATCGATTATTGCGAATTTCACCCTGTCAAACCAACCACCAAACACTCCTGGTAAACCAAACGGGCCTGCTCAAGGAAACATCAAGGAGACGTATACCTACACAGCAGTTACAACGGATGCTGACGGTGATCAAATCTCGTATCAATTCGACTGGGGTGACGGTAGTATAAGTAATTGGATTGGCCCTTTTAACTCAGGAATTACCGCCTCTGCATCTCATACTTGGACAAAGAAAGGAAACTACGGTATCAAAGTCAAAGCTAAGGACAGTCATGGTGCAGAAAGCGCCTGGTCAGAATCATTGCCTATCACAATGCCATTATCTCAGGGTTATAATCCTCCAAACATTGCTAGGTTCATTGACTTCCTTTTCCGCTTCTTTCAAGGGCACTTTGTTCATCTTCTCTTCATGCAATGGTCGAATTTAGAGGCTTGAAATAAACTTGAAAAATGGTTTACGATCAAATAGAATATGAGATTCCTTCAATTCTCTAGAACTGAAGGAGGAAAGTACTATGAAAAATAAGGGATTGAAAAAGGTAGGAAATAAAAAGCTATTGGCTGCGCTTCTTGCAGTAACGATGTGTGTCGCTGTGTTTTTACCGACGGTATCTGCCACTAGACTATCATTAGAGTTAAAATCGAATACTGTACAAAACACAGAGCCACTTCCTCAAATTCAAATATCATCATCTGATGTGACTTCAAATTGGTTGTACACCCCCCTGATACCGTCTGTTAGAACTACAATCAGGCCGCAGGAGACTCCTTCATTTGACCCGAGCAATGCTTTGACTGCCGGTGCAAATTACCTGAAGCATGCGCAGGCCGATGTCACAGAGGATAATGCAGGGAACGGTGACTCAGATTCGGATCCTGACGATGGTGGGTGGGACTGGTCCTTAACCTTGCCAGATGTGACCCATTCTACTTCTGCAAGTGAACTAAATCTCTATGGAGCTACTGTGTTAGGATTATATTATGCATATCTTGAAACCAGTGACGCATCCTATATGATTGCGATGACAGATGCTGCCGATATCATTATCACCAATTCGAATATACGAACCGGATCGGATCTGGTTTTCCTGATGCTTTATAATGATCTCCCTGGTGTTTCAGGAACATCATATAAAGACTCTGCCAAGACAAAATATGATGCTCGTATGGCCGTTTATGGAGGTGCACAAGAATTCGCTGAACATATCCGAGATGTCCGCGGAGTGACTCAAGGGTATCCAAATGGAATCATCGCCTGGGACATTGGGATATGGGCACGGGTTGCTTCGATGCTTTACGATCGCTATACAGGGACCTATAATATTGATGCAGATGAGATCGCTGAGGTCCTCTATCAGGATTCATTCATGGACAATCCTGGTTATTTTGATATCGTCGATGATGCAGGCTGGGACCCAAGTTATACAAATGTCAACTACTGGTGGTACACCCTTGGTATCACAGGGTTGATTGATGCGTTTTCTTACTCGAACACTCATACATCAAACCTGTCGCAATTATTAACCATTCTAATGGCTTGCCAATATGGTGGAGGCAGCGGTGGTGCCTTTAGTGGCTCATATGGGGCAAATACTGATGATCAAGACTGGCAGTCAACAGCCTATGCGGTGATGTCGCTTGCTCATTACAATCAAGTAACGTATCAAACAGCGATTAACAAAGCATTCTCCTGGACGGTCGCTACACAGGACCCCTGTGGTGGTTGGGTGTATTCTGATGATTCCCATTATCCTGAGATCGGCGGGGAATGCACTAGTGCGCTTCATTTTGCAAATGGGCCCATCATCAATGTCAATACCGGAAAAGTCTATAGTACCATTCAATCCGCTATCGATGACAGCACAACCCTCAATGGACATACCATCCAAGTAGCGGCTGGAACGTACTTTGAGGATCAAATCACCATCAACAAAGCCCTTACGATTCAAGGTGCAGGATGGGCTTCAACCATCATCGATGGTGCAGCTGCATCACTGACGAGTGCTGGATTGATACGAATCATTGCCACCGGAGATGTGACGTTTTCAGGATTCACCGTTCAGAACGCCGGTGGCCCAGCCAATGGTGGTGATGGCCATGATAGTTTAACCAATATTGGAATATACGCTTCATCCAGTTCCTCTAGTGCGACTTACACCATCTCGTGGAATAAAATCATTGGAACGAATGATGACGCTGATGAGGAGGATTACGGTCTGTATGCGAGCAGCGGACAAGAACATCTGATATTCACTCATAATATCGTTACTCAGACAGGTGCAAACAGCCTACTTATTGAAATCAACCCTGGGTCTACCGATATCAGTTATAACACCATTGATGCCGGATGCTGGGGGATCGATCCGATCTATTACTTCACCTACTCGGGAAACCATATCACAACATTACAAAAAATCAGCAACAACACCATTGACATCTCAACAGGAAGCAATCCTCGAACACCTGGGAATAATAAGATAACAGGTATTGGATTCTCAGGAGCCTGGAAAGGATATTTCGAATCCGTCCCTGGTGACTCTGGGAAATACACCAATATCGTCATTAGTGATAACCTTATTACAGGAATCGGTGTGTGGAATCGAGGAATCGCCCTTGATAATTTCGCTCAAGGAGCTGGAACCGGTGGAGAAATATCCAACGCTATTATCAAAGGAAACATTCTTACCGGACCTGCAAGCCCAAGCGATTGGTCTTCCTCTCAGTGTTTCGGCATTCGACTCTCAGGACTTGTCACAAATACTCTCATAAGAGATAACCAAATTATGCACTGTTGCTATAGCTTCTTCGGAAGATCTGGATTTTCAACAGGTGCTGAAACGGTGTACCCAACAGGTACGATTGTCCATTACAATGTTTTTATGACGAATGGGTATGGACTTCGATGGGAAGGACCGACCGCTTTAGATGCTCTGTATAACTACTGGGGTTCTTCCTCTGGACCAACACCAGTATTTTCCGGAGATGGCGTCTATGGTAATGTTGTGTACACACCTTATATCGATACAAATCCTCCTTGGGAGGTCACTTTGAACTATAAAAGAGAAGGCAGCGGATATAATTGGGATACAACGTTCTTTGGCGAAAGAATCACCGCTTCAGACGCTCAGGATGCATATGATGTCCCAAAACCAGCGATGCCTCCAACGCCCTACATCTACACCTACTTTAACGCGGGATTATCAAGCCCCTATCACCAGCTATGGAAGGATTACCGACGTTTCCTGCATGAAGAAGAGACCTGGGATCTCTATATTCTAAGCGATAATGATGCTGGATCGACCATGAATATTGTAATGTCATGGAATTTAGCCAATATCTCCTCAAGTGAATATGATTTCGTTGATTTATATAGTGCAGGAAACACCCACCTCGCTAATATGATGACCCAGAATACCTATACCATAGTTGGTCTGGCTGATGGGACACTCTTACATCTGAAAATTAAATGCGGAGTCAACCATATCCCCATAGCACAGAATGATATCACATCGGTCCTTGAAAATTCTACAGCCAACACCATCGATGTTCTTCCCAATGACTCTGATGTTGATGGGAATACTCTTACGATACTATCAGTGACAACACCAGCTCATGGATTAGCCACAACCGATGGAACAAAATGCTATTATACACCAACAGCAGGATATCATGGTCCAGATGCTTTCACCTATACGATCAGTGACGGTTTCGGTGGATCTGCGACAGCGACCGTATCATTAACGGTCATACGCCAACATACCATGAATGTCAATGCAAATTGGAATCTGATATCGATACCGTCTAATACTCCGATAGCAAAAACCGACATCATGGTGCGATATGGTGGTACAACATACACTTGGGCACAAGCGGTGAGCAATGGATATATTCTTGCGACATTATACGGTTGGGATGCTTCGATACAGAACTATTACTTCGCTGACACCCTGATGCCTGGTCAAGGATATTGGTGCTGGGCGTATTATGATGTTCAATTCTACATATGGAGCGATGCGGTTGGATCTGGTGACATCGTAGCTCTAGATACATATTGGAACATCATAGGATTGCCATATGAGACACCAATAGACGTAGAAGACCTTATCATCGAGTACAATGGAGATGACTACACATGGAATCAAGCTGTAGCAAACAATATCATTCTTGGGTTTGTCTATGGATGGAACAACAATATGTATACCTTAGAAACCACACTCAACCCAGATGAAGGATATTGGATGTACGCATACCATGATTGTCTTATCAAGAGGATACTCTAATGAGCAGTGTACGAACCAGACAAGAGAAATTCATAATATGTGCGCTTACCGTAGTGGTAGCGCTTTTCTTCTTTTTTTCTAGTGCGACTGGATCAGATAGTGTTTCCCTTCAAACCAAGGACCATGATATTCTCCTAAAAAATGATCGAGGTATCGCATGGGACGTACGAATGAACTTCAGTGAACCCGGTGGGAAAACCGACTATGTCATCTTTGGTGAGGCAACCGATGCAAATGACGGTCCTCCTGCTGATATATACGATGTTGTCAAACCTCCTGCCCCTATCCCACCTTATATCAGGACTTGGTTCAATGATAACATCCCCTCTCCTTATGATTCACTCTGGAAGGATTATCGGCATAACCCGGATACACAAAAAACCTGGAACCTCAGTATTCAATGGATTCCCCCCGGGAGTTCCCCGACATCAGTAACATTATTGTGGAATAAAGATCAAGTGAACAACAGTGAATATGACACGGTTCTGTTACTGAACAATACCGGTGTTGTCGTTGCAGATCTTATCGCTACTAATAGTTACACTTTTAGCTGCCCGCCATGGGTACCACAAGCATTTAAGATCAATTGTACCGCTGATACCAAACCCCCAATAATCTCAAATCATTCTCCCGCATCAGGTGAAACCGGTGATCCTTATATTTTTAATGTCACTGTTATCGATGATACGACTCCTGCAAACAAGTTAGTTGTGAACGTGAATTGGGCTCATGGGGGTTTTTCTGGAAATGATACAATGGTGTATTCTGGAGGTAACAAATTTATTAAAACAATCACCCTCGATAACTACAGCATTAGTGATCTGTCCTATCACATCTATGCAAAAGATAATTCAAAGGCACAGAATACGAATTATACCCCTGAATTCACCGCAACAATAATCGATGATGAAAACCCAAAAATCATTTCTTCTTCTACTACTATCGTAATTGGGACTGGGGATACGGTTACTCTTTGGGTTCAAGCGACTGATAATATCGGGGTGACGAGTGCGAAGGCAACAGTTGATTCTGTTGATCATGCGATGACGTGGATTGGGGGTGCCTCACGGTGGGAGTATGTCTATACAGCACCTTCGGGGAGTACCGCAAGTCAAAGTTACACAGTCACGGTCTATGATGCGGCAGCGAATTCTAAGACCAATGGACCGTATATCATCACGGTATATGATAACGATGCCCCGCTTATCACAAACCTGTTGGCGACACCATCTCCACAGATTATCAATGGCCATGTTAACATCACTGCAACAGTTACCGACAATATCAACGTACAGACCGTAAAAGTGCGGATCACGGGCCCTGCTGGGTTTACACCTCTCAATGTATCCATGACTCTGAATGGCGGTAATACTTACTATTATAATCAAACCTATGTTCTTACCGGGGTCTATAACTATTCGATATGGGTAAAAGACAGTAGCAACAACGCTGCAACATCCTCCATTTATCAATTTAGTATGTACGCAGAAATCCATATCACAACACTACTTTTAGGATGGAACTTCATATCCATACCATTCAACCAAACCATTGCGAAAACAGACCTTCTCATCATTCATACAGGAAATGAATATTCCTGGTCTGAAGCAGTTTCCCAGGGCCTCATACTTGCCTCTATTTTCGATTGGAACCGAAGCGGACAATCGTATCTTCTCACAAACGATCTCGTGCCTGGTCGCGGATATTGGATGTACGCCTTTTACGAAATTGAACTATGGGCTACAGGATTAAACCCTCTTCCAAACACCAACTACATCACATCATTACAGTTCAGATGGAATATCATCGGATTACCCGCGGAACAAACCATAAATAAAACCACTCTCATCATCAGGTATCTCGGTGGTGATTACAATAGGAAACAAGCCACCACTAATCAGAACCCAACAGGGGGGCCACTCATTGTCAGTGATATCTTTGGATGGAAACGAACCCCACCACAAGGATATATTATCTCGACTAGTCTTGACGATGGATACTGTTACTGGATGTACTCGTACTATTCATGTATCCTCAAGCGACAACTATAATTTGGCATCGCGAAGGATTATGAAAAATTCTTGCTGTGGGGAGTCACTAGCAAGACAGAAGACGATAATTTGGTAAAATCAAGCCGAATGACAAATGATACAAACAAATTAAAGACAAAAAAATCGACGTATTTACCTTGATGAAAAGAAATGGAAAATCAAATGACTGCTCCTAGACGAATTCAACCATTGAAACAAAAAGCAAAAACCACCACGATATCCGCAATAATAATAATAATAATAATAATAATCCTTACATTCGGTGGATTTTTTCTTGCTGTACCCTCTAATCATACCCTGCCAATTGCACTAGCAGTCGATAATTCCGAAACATGGAGTGTAACCATTCACGTAAGAGAAGAAAGCGGTATCAGTGGAAATACGATTATAATCGGAAAAGCATCGAATGCATCTGATGGTCTGGATCAATATGATCTACCAGAACCACCCTTTCCACCTCAATATCCTTACCTGAGAAGCTGGCTACAGACTTCGTTTGCAGTTCCATTTAATAATCTCTTACAAGAATACAAAGCATCTTCTACAATCCATGCTATATGGAATCTATCGTGTGTATGGATGGCAGCATCGGAAAATCAATCAACAACGTTTATTCAAATCTCTTGGAAATCCGATGAAATTAATGCGACCCATTTTGATTCATTCCTGTTATATCAAAACAATACGGTTGTTGCAGATTTACTCGCGTTATCTTCCTATTCATTTCCATCAAATGGCACCCTTCACCAGTTCCAGATCATCGGCCAAACTATAGAAAAAAATAATACTTCTGGGAAAAATGATCTGTCGATACTGTCAATAACTGTTTTTATCATCGTACTTATTTTTGTCGCAATCCTAGCTGTTTTTTGGAATAAGCATAAAAAATAAAACAAGAGAACACGTTATGTATTTGATTCAAACATATTGAGGTACTATCAATGAGAAAAAAATTGTATGTCCTTGAAGTCATTTTCTTTATTATAACAATTATAGTCGCTCCTTATGGTAACTTGATTCAAGCGGATGACACTTCTATTTCGTGGGAATGCACCTTATATTGTAACGAAACAAGTGGGATTATCGATTCTGCAACCTTTGGTGAAGCCCCAGACGCAAGCGATGGCCCACCGGCTGACAGTTATGATGTGGTGAAACCACCGACACCATTTCCACCGTACATTCGAGCGTATCTTCAAGATAACCTCCCTTCCCCATATAATACCATATGGAAAGATTACCGAGAGTATCCTGATACGTATAAAGTCTGGAATCTCTCAGTACAATGGGTGCCTCTAGATGGAGTATCTCCTTCTGATATCACTCTTACTTGGAATCCTATGCTTAATGATATGAGCGAATATACAACGATGAATCTATGCACAAATACAGGTACACCTTTGAAGAATATGCGCACCGAGAATACCTATATCTTCTCATGTCCTGCGTATGTGATTCAGAATTTTAAAATCATAGCACAACGCGATAACACCCCGCCAGGGCCACCAAATAAACCTAGTGGTGAAACGACAGGGTACCATGGAACCTCCTATGCTTACGAAACGTCTGTCATCGATCCTGATACTGATGATGTGTATTACCAGTTTGACTGGGGCGATGGCAGCCTGAGCAGCTGGCTTGGACCCTATCCGAGTGGACAGACCATCCAAACATCGTACCTCTGGCACACCCCGGGAGTATATCAGGTGAAAGTACACAGCAAAGATATCTACAGCCAACTAAGCATATGGTCTTCAGTCCTTTCTGTTGAAATGCAAAACAGGGCACCTGCTCAACCCACAAACCCATCACCAGCAAATGGAGCCTCGAACGTTCAGATCAATCCAGTCCTTAGCTGGGCGGGGAGCGACCCTGATGGGGACATTGTCAGTTATACGGTATCTTTTGGTACGACAAATCCACCGGTGAAACTTGTGGACAACCAATCCAGCTCCACTTTCCAACCTGGGACCTTACTTTATCAGACGACCTATTATTGGAGGATCATTTCCCGGGATGGCTTTGGAGGCAGCATCACCAGCCCAGATTGGTCTTTTACCACCAAAGCTTTGGATGATGGCTCAGAACCACCAGGCGATGATACGAATCAAACAAATCAGCTCCCTATTGCAGATGCGTCCCTTTCTGAAACTACAGGGTTTGTTGGTTCCTTGCTGGTCTTTAACGGATCGCGAAGCTATGACACGGATGGATATCTGACAAAATGGTCCTGGCAGTTCGGTGACGGGACAAGCGGGATTGGTGAGCGAACCATCCATGCCTATCAAGCATTAGGAATCTATACGGTGACCCTTACCGTAACTGATGATACCGGAGCAACAGGGACAGATACGATTTCTGTGGAGGTTGGTACCGCGAACTGGCCTCCCACAAAACCCGTGATAGATGGAACAAGACGAGGGACAAAAAACCAGACCTATACGTATACTCTATACGCAACAGATGCGGATAACGATTTCCTCCAATATACTGTTCTGTGGGGTGATGGGACGCAAAATACCAGTCTGTTCCTGCCGAATGGGACGACCTGGTCCTTGTCACATTCATGGAACCGGTCAGGAAAATATCGGGTGGTAGCAAAAGCAACAGACAACACCACAGACTCAGAACAAACAGCAAGAGACGTTTTCATTGATGTTTCCTTCATCACTAATCTTGGATTTCTTTTTGATACAAATGACGATGGCCAGATTGACTCGTTTTATATAAACGACACAGGAAAAATCACCAGAGTCCAGAGATTGAACGATGGCGGGTACTATCTTGATACGGATAACGACGGGAAATGGAACTATCTCTATAACCCAAACTCAGGGTCTCTTACTCCGTTGAGTATGGGTGTTACAACGATTGAGAATCAATGGTTCTTCATCCTTATCATCGCGATTGCTATCATCATAATCGCCTGCATCGTCTATTTATATAAAAAAAATTATTTCTAACAAAGGAGAGGGATTTATCTTGAATAGTTTGTATTTCTCAGAGGATCTTTCTGTTACTGTGGTACTGGATGAATCGTGATCGGGGCTAATTGCTCGATAGCACCAAAGATGAAGAAATACGCTCCGACTTCGACATTAAGTGTGATATTTTCACCGTTCGTGACGAGGGGAATGAATCCATTGTTGGATTCTACCGTGAGGTTAATATATTCCCACTCGAGGCTTTTACATCGATGATTACTTGATTCATTCAACAGGATATATGATCCATTGTATGAAAGCGCTAGATACACCTGGGTAACTCGAGGGAATAGTACTTTACTGATGAGTTTGTGTTTACAGACGACCGTGAAATTTATTTGTGGGATTGAGCCGTTTATCTCAGGGAAATAGAAGTCTGAAGTAGCAGTCTGATTGATGGTGACGTTTGGTGCAAGGTCTTGTAAGGAAAACCGATGGAGAAATGAGTCCCAGGTTACGGTGATGTCTGCTACAATATTGTTATTTATAAGAAGGTTTTGCTGAGGACTTGTTTCTTTTTTTGTGATACTTGCTTGGTTGGGTGTGACACTGATTATCAAAAGAATGGTGATGATACCTAATATGATTGTTTTTTGTAGAATCTTTTTCAATTTTATAACCTCTTATATATATAATATTTTAACGTTATATAAATATTTTGATAATTTTCAACAGTAAAGCCCCTGGATAACGAAAAAAAACATGAAAAAAGAGGTTGTGGTGGTTTTTCTGAGGTAACCCCATTTAACCTTATCCTGAGTCGATGTTTTCCATTATTCTTCATTTTTGGAAGATCCCTGGTAACCCGAAGATGTATTTCACCCTGGTAAACTCACTCAGCCCGTATCCATTTAATTCCACGGTGTACTCATCCCAGGACAATGTCCCTGTCGCGATACAGGGTCCTTCGAACATACCGGTCCGTGCTATTTTCCAGACGTTTTCCGCGGTGTTCGTAACTTCTATATCCAGTTTTAATATCAGGTCATCTTGTTTTGCTTCTATGTGTAATTTTTTGGGATAGTGCAAAAATGGCAGGCCTTTGGGGGTGGCTGTTTCCGGATAGGTGACTGTAAAATGATTAAACTCAGTGATGTTGCGGTTATTTGGGCAAACGATAATCGAGTCAAATGATAGTTTGAATGGTGCGCGAAGGGTGAATTTTGAGACATACATTTCCCATCCGTTATCAAAATGGAGGTTCGCCCAATCCCATCCCTTTGATACCCATCGGGGGACAACGGATTGCCAGACATGATCATGATATCCCATACCGCCCACTTGATATTGTTTTCCGTCCCATGATACATTGCCTGTGACCTTACAGCGTGGGACATAGTAATCCCCTCCTGTTACGAGGCTTGCGAGCGGCAGATTAGCACTTCTGCCTTCGACCCATACCGGGAGGAAATCCGCTGTGAAATCCAGGTCTGCGACAAAATCTTTTTCATCGTTGACTGCATGGACTTGCCAGGAGGGATAAGATCCTTTTGCCCAGCTGTTTTCAAATGTCACATCCACACCAGGACCTGTTGCCTGAAGCGTCCCTCTTCGTTTATTGAATGTACTCAAAGGATAGCTCATCCCGGCATCATCAAAGAGGAGGATGAAGAGATTATCTGGTCGTAAGAAGCGAACGTCACCAAATTTCATTTGATTGAAACTCACAATCATCGAGTATCCTTGGAGGTCGCTTTTTGGGTCATTAAAAAAGACGTTAAAATACCACCATTCACGCCGGCTGCCTTTATGAAATCCTTCATCAGCAAGTTCAAGGATATGTCTGCCTGAGTCAATAACCCGGTTTGTCCCTGGTGGTGTTGGTTCGTTTTCCTCCCCGGAGATCGGTGAATCTATCGTCACAGGTGGTATCTGCATGTCAGGTTTCTTTGTATTCATGTTTTGGTAGATGACATATCCGATAGATGAGACTAGGAGAAGGGAACACATCCCGAGGGCTAGTGTTTTTTTACGGGATGATTTTCGTTTTGTTTTTGTTTGTGGCAAGCCAGTGACATGTTCGTATTGTCTGTAGCGTTTCCAGTAATAGCTCCGTCCAAAGAAACGCCAGGTCAAGGCTGCACCAATCAGAAGGAGAGGGATGCAGACCCAGAGAGGCACATACGTCATGAGATTGTTGATGTCTCTGACCGCGTCAAGATGCGTGTTCATGGAGTCAGTCGTCGTGTTATAGGTCAGTTCAGCAGCCTCTCCGATCGGGTCGTTTATTTTCAGATAATTCGCAATAATCCGAGAATGCATCGCGGAGGGATAATACAGGCTGAGAAACTCTGAGAGATGCGCGGAGAGAACCAGATGCCTGTAGACATGAACAACGTATCCGCTTGCTGGGTTGACCGTCAGCTGCAGGGTCTCATCGCAGAAATAGGTCTGTCCATGCCAGGTGATTTGTGTGTTGTAGAGGTCAGATCTCCACACAGAGACTTCAACGCCGTCGATGAATCCATTTTTAATGCGTTGCATATCACGGACCAGGACAATGGTTTCTTTGCCGTTTGGTTCTCCATTGGATTCAACCCATCCTACTTTTAAGGTGTTGATGTTCCGGTCAATGGCTGGGATGCCCATGCGACCTGCGTTGACGTTCATATAGGAGAGGTTCGTGGTACGGGAGTTGACCCAATACCATTCACTGACTTTCTGTGTATTGTTTATCACACTGAGGATTTCACCGGAATTGTCATAGATAGCGTCATGGATCAAGGCTTGATTTGTCTCCTTTTGGAACTCTGAGACATGGATGACTTCTGTGGCGAGAAAGTTTTTTTCTATGGGGGAACGTTCCGGGAGGAGCCACCGTATGATAAATGGGATGCGTCGTTGGTCTTTCCCCTGGATGAACAGACCGTTTCGCTCCCAGTAATGAACCGTTCCTGTGTCCTGCCAGCTGTAGTTCTCAGGCAGCTTGGTCTCCTGGATGACTTCTTGGGGGATGAGATACAGATAGGCAACCCCACCAAGAATCAGTAAAAAGACACCAATGGTGAGCCCGACGTCCTCGTAGCGTTTGAACTTTATGAAAAGGATCGCTATCACACTGGGGATCAGCAAGGAGAATCCAATGATAAGTAGTATCGTATTCCACGGTAGGGTATCCCAGGGTGACATCATATTTGTATCTTCATATCTTTATATTCCTGCGATTATTAAAACCTTATTGTACACATCTTACCTTAATGTTCAGTGGTTCTAATCACAGTAAGAAATACAGACAGGGGTGATTTCTTGGGTCTTGCGGCTTTTTTATGTATTAAAATACTTATAGCCGAAATAATATGTAGTCTCAGAGGATACTCTGATGCCAGAAGACCCAATCCCGGAAGAAATACGAAAAGAATATGAAAAAACAATGCAACGAGCGATTACTAAAAAAATCGGGACTATGACCATCATTGTTATGGAGGATACCTACGATAAAGCACTCACTGCTTTTAATCTCGGGGTCGCTGGCATAGAAATGGGGATGAATGTTTCCTTGTTTTTCACATCACGAGGTATTAATATCCTAAAAAAATCATATAAACCACGACGTGCTCATTGGGGAGAAGCACCTATCGCCTGGAAAGAGACCTCCATCAAACATAAAGGCGGCATCGTCCTTGCTGAACTGATGTACCAAGCACGGGACATGGGCGTTCATTTTTACGGCTGTTACACCTCGATGCTCTCCATGGGGATAAAAGAATCGATGCTGCTGGACAACATTAAAGTCATACGCATGGCTGAGTTCTTAGGTTTAGCGTTAGAATCCGAGATACATCTTGTCATCAGCTGAGGGATAAAACATGGACCTGGAGGAGATATTAAAGGAGCGAGCATCGATCTTTGATAGGGCATTAACCGGTAATCTGAAACCAAGGGAGCCTGAGATCTTCTATGATGCGTTACGCTGGATCCCCTTATCTGGTGGGAAGCGACTTCGTCCGATTCTAGCCATGCTTGCCTGCGAAGCAGTCGGAGGCGTCCCTGAGGCGACTATCCCGTTTGGGATCGCGTTAGAATACATGCATAACTCTACCCTTGTCCATGATGACATCATCGATAAGGATAAATGGCGCAGAGGTCTGCTGACTACCCATGAAAAATTCGGTATCCCCTTTGCGATTCTAGCAGGTGATGCGTTAATTGGTGAGACCTACCGAATGCTGTCCTACATGGCGCCTCCTGAGTTGAATTCAGTGACGTATAAAGAGATCATTCGATCTATCGCTGATGCGGCAAAGGATTTCTATGAAGGGGAAGCCTTAGATATCGAATTTGCTGTCCGGCTTGATGTGACCATCCCGCAGTATATGAGGATGATTGAGAAAAAAACAGGTCAGTTGTATTACCTGGCTGGGAAGGGAGGTGCGTTAATCGGGAAAGGGAGCAATAAACAGGTGGAGAATCTGGCTCTGTACGGGACCCTTTTCGGCCTTATGTTTCAAATCAAGGATGACTTACTCAATATCTTGACAGAGCAAAGCGTCCTTGGGAAACAAATGATCGGCAGTGACATCCTCAACGGAAAACGCACCCTGATGTTTGTGCATGCGTTAATAGAACTTAATGAAAAAGACAAGAAAAAGATGATGAAGACCGTGGGAAACGAAAACGCAGACCAACAGGATGTACTGGAGGTCATTGATTTGTTTAGGACCTACGGGTCGATCGATTATGCGCAAAAAAAGTTAGAGGAATTCAGAGACACATCGAAAAGATGTCTGGACATCGTTGATTCCTCTGAGAGCAAAGAACTCCTGGTCGCATTGGCTGAGTATAGTGTAACACGATTGTACTGAAGTCTTTTTTTTTTTTTTAGATAAAAAACGCCCATGCAATGATACAAAAGGCGATAAGCAAAAAAACAAGGGCAAGGGTGTAAGGATTAAACAACGTTGTTCTCCAATTCATAGACATTGATTTCCTTAACATCATATAAACATTTTGATTTGGGTAGTTTCACCATATATCCGAAAGCTCATCACCAGAAGAGAAATCCTTTTTTTTCCTCTCTATTTTTCGTTAGATTGTCATTTTGAAATTTTTACACAGCATATTTATTAATTGTTTATGGAGAAGATACAGATAGCGATACAAATAATGTGAGAGCCGAGAGAAGGTATGTCAAAATATTGTCAACGTTGTAGATTTGAAAATCCTGATGATACTTTTTGGTGTTATAACTGTAATACAAAAATAATAAACAATGTTGTTCAGAATACACAGCATCCTATACCTCATTATTTAGAACAAGAAAATAAAAGACCTGCGACTTCTACCGAGCAGCATCATCCGAAAAAATTTTTGAAAATATCTATCGTCAGTTGTATGGTTGTGCTCCCTTGTATTTTTGGATTTATTCTTTTCAATGGTTTTAATTTTACTTTCGGTTATCATAACGAGTTTCTTGGGATAAATTGTCAAATAAATCAGGATTTCTGGTTTGAGGGAAATTATTTAAACACCAGTGAAGGGTGGTCATTTACATTAAGGAAAGTGAAAGATTATACACTTGAAGGTAGAATTTTAGGGTTGAAAACATATGGAAAAAACGACATCCCGTACGACCCATGCAATATCTTCTCACCAATTGATCTTGTCATAGGGATTGATACTGTGCAAACCAATCCTGACAAATATGATTATTCTATTTCATCATTTGATCATCGGAAAGTCAGCTGGATTCTCTACAATGATGATAGTAGCGACTATTATTATTTCAAGTCACATACGGGAAATAATCATATTATCCCTCATACAAAAGCAGTCCTTGATGCATTGAAAAATATTAGTACTAATGATATCGTCATTCTTAAGGGCAGCTTGATTGACTTATACGGCATAAACGGTAATCGATATTGGGAATGGACAACGGATACCATCATTGGCAATTATGATTGTGAAATAATTTTAGTCGATGAAATCGAGGTTTTAAAGAGTAATTAACAATTTTGGTGTCTAGAACTAGTATTATTTTAATAGAGCCGCTGAGGAGATACAGAATGTAAGTTGAATTCTGTAATGCGGATAATGGTTAAAAACTCGTTAAAAAACTGAAACCAGAATTCTTTTAGTAATCGTATCGGTCAATCAAAGACACGGTTTTAAGACTCAATGGTTTTTTGTAAGAAATCAAATGAATGAAAAAAGAAAATGAAAAATGAGATTTAATTTGAATCCCGGCTTGCTTTACTGTTTTAAAACTAGACAACAAGTTCGACATGCAGGAAGAGTAGTTCTATCTTTTTGTACATGTGTCCATACGCTGAATACATTTCAAATGTTACAAGTGTCCCAGGGGGAAAATGGTGAATTGATCTGGGTTCCTTATAGATGACCCATAAGTTGACTGCCTCGATGATGAGGTATTCATCTTGTGTAGTGAGATTTGTATATTTACCAAAGATGAATGCTTGTTTCAATTCAGACGAGTGTGATGGAGTAGTTATTATTGTCCCATTGTCGAGTGACTTGACCGCGGGAATGGCAGTAACAAACAATAGAATACATACAAATATTCCGACGATTTCGTATTTCATGGTTTTATTCCCTCTTGTTTTTAACAGGTGAGGGATTGATAACCTGTCGATTGATATTTAAATGTTTGGAAAAGATAAAAATAAACAAAACCAGGTGGAGGGAAAACGTTGACACGATGTTAACTCATTCTCTTGCATATCTCCGCATGTGGAAAAAATAGTTGATTCCTAAGAGCTCTACTTTTTCAATTCAAAAACCAATAGATGAATATCAGTTTTTCCAAGATTTTCGGTGGTATGAGATGTGGCATCGAACCAGAATGCTTGCCCGGCTTTGAGGTCTAATTCTTGTATTTTTCCTTTTAATGGTATCAGCTTAAATTTTCCATCATTAAAGACATATACCACATGATCAGGGTGCATATGCATTGGTGTTTTTTCACCGGGTTTAAATTGAACATCTGATACACGCACGCGGTCGTTTTCCATAATGATTATTTGTCCCATATCTTTTCATCTCCTTTTTTTTATTAATTTCTACAAGAAATGTTATTAGATTTTTTGTTTATATACCATATTATTATCTTTCTTTATAAACGTATAACCCGTTGAACATTAGTTAATATCTTAAAAGAGAGGATCTATAAGACTCCGGGGGTTCTAAACGGCCTCGTATATATCCCACATGGTCTTTATGTGTCTACGGTCCTCATTTTAAAGCCCCATGAATAGAGCATTGACATGGTTCAAAATGATTTTTTTGTGTGAAAACAAAAAAGAAAATATGCTTAAATTGCCTCCTTAATAAATCCTAGTATAAATCTTGGTAATATCACAACCTTGGCGGAATCCTTAACAAATATTATCTTTTCTGCATCGATATAATGAATCCATTGAAATGGGTCACTAAATATCAAACGAAGGTTAATCGCTTCGATAGTAATGTATCCAACTTCTTCCGTAAGGTTTGTGTATCTACCGAAGATAAAAGTGTTCTTCAATTCAAACTCATGAAGTTTAAGGATGAAACATCTCCCTGATCCGTTGACGTCCCTTGTTCCTGTGGCGATAAAACCATAATCTAGGGTCTGTTGCACACAGACATGGCTAGGGAAATAGAGCGATAAATAGAATCCTTCCCAGATAGTGCTCCCATCAGGATGTATTCGAATGAGCCAAAACTTACCAGAGTTGTAAACTACTCCTCCAAAGACATAATCACCATCCAATGTCTGGATCACTGAATATCCCCAATCCGTACCTTCACCACCAAAAGTTCGATTCCATTGTTCATTCCCCTCCTCATCTGTCTTTATCAACAGTAGATCAGACATATAGGTGGATGCGGTAGAACCTCCGATAATGTACCCTTTATCTGAGGTTTGTTGTACTGAATACCCCCTAGGTCCTTCCCAATTGTTATTAAAAAAATTCTTCTCCCATTCAATAGTACCATTCTGATATACCTTCATCAGGAGCAAACCATAATTACCACTACCCGTAATGATGTACTTTCCGTCAGTGGTAAGAGCTAGGGAGTTGCCAGAACTTTGGTTTCCGTAATACTTCGTCCAGAGTTCATTTCCGAGAGCATCAGTCTTTATCAACAAGAGACTTGTATTATACAAATTTCTCCCCGCCACAATATATCCGTCATCCATGATTTGTTTGACACAATTCCCCCACTGGGAGTAAGTACCTCCAAATGTTTTATTCCATTCCTCATTCCCATTGACATCAGTCTTGATTAACCAAACATCTTCATCGTACTCCTCGCCAGTCCACTGACACGTCCTCCCTGTGATAATATAACCATTATCACTGGTGACCTCTACCCAATTAGCTTCGATATACCCACTCCCAAAGGTCCGATTCCATTGTTCATTACCCTGATTATCAACCTTCAAAAGATAAAAAGAATACCAGGCACCGCCACCCGCATAACCCACTACAACATATCCACCATCAGGGGTCAGCTGAATACAATGACCACCTGTTTTACCTGAAGGGTGAGAGTATGTTTTATTCCATTCTTCAACTGGTGGAGAATCATGGATGTCATCTGTTTTCATACCAGTTGAAATTGATTGTTCGTCTGCGAACGGGATGATGCCTGTCCCAATGAAGAGGAGAATGATCCCGACTGCTAACCATTTCCTTATCGTTTGATTTTCCCCTTTTATCTATATTTTAAATGACTGTTCTCCTATAAAAAGAATATCCTCTGAAGCGGAAGCATTGACACGGTTCAACTTATATTTTATATTGATATAACTCTTACTTTTGGAAAATGTTCCTTCATTCCTTTAAGCCATTCGGCATATCTCCATTGAGGCACTTGATTATCAAATAAAACAATGATAACGCCTTTGGGGTGACTCAAACAGTATCTTGCACATTTTTCCATTATCGTTTGTATATCTTCGACTCTTGTTGGTCCCTTGACTTCTATTCCAATACCCTCGATTGTAATATCAGGTCTTGATGACCCACGAGTTTTTTCAATATCTGATTTGGGGAATTTCTCTTTTAGAAATCTATAAAGTTCCATTTGATAAGGCAATTCATTGTTATGTCTACCTGAGGGATAAAATGATTTTATCTCATTGACTACCTGTTCATAGAATCCTTTGACAGCAACGCCATCATGTAAAATCTCTTTCTTTTCCTGTTTAACCTGGTAATATTCCATTTCTGTGAGTATATCCCTTATATTCACCTTGTTTCTGTTTGCAAATGAGACTATATCATCCAGAGTAACATTATTTTTTATTGCTTGAATGTAATCATCGATTGTTGGTCTACCTTCATCATATGACGGTCGAACATTCCTTTCACGTGCTAATTCTTTAATCAATGTTGGTCCTATTATCCTTAATATTTCGTCTTTCCATTCTCGCCTCTGAAATGCTGTTCGTGTAGTATCTACAACTGTGTTTGCACTTTTCTTAATAACCTTGCCTGTAGTAATAGCAACTTTTTTAACAATCCCACTCAAACCTATTTTCGATTCTTTTTCTATCACTTTCGATTCAATAGGTTTTAGGTTTTGCTTGATTTCTATTTCTTGTGGAGATTTGATATTACGATTATTTTGTGCGTTTCGTTCCGCTTCTTGGTGTTCTCTGCATAATGCTTTACCAAAATAATCTTTTGAGTATCGATATTCTCTTTCAGTTATTGTTGCACGACAAATATTACAATAATATTGTGTCATAATCCTTGCCTCCACTCTAATAGTTTGAAACAAAACAACACTTAAAAACATATCCTGAGAAACAAAAAAGAAAGAAAAGAGTTGATTCCTAACGAGACCATCTTTTTTTTTTTCTTAACCCCATTCATTTTCAAAAGCAGTATAGTCGATTCTATCCCAGTCATTCAGATCAGGGGTCCTTCGTGAACCATCAGAATAATCAACAATCAGGTACGTCCATCCATAATTCATGCAACTTCGATATGAATGAACCCACCACCATCCAAGCTGCCAGGGATACGCACAAAATCGATTATGTCCTGGTATTCGCCAGAAACCGAGTGTATGTCCTAATTCATGGATGTAGCAGCTCGCATACATGATATCTCTATCCAGTATTGGATTGCTTGTTTTAGATTCAAGCTTCGCACTTGATATCTGAAACGCGTTTGACTGGAACGTATACCCTGCGATATTCGCATTATACACAACTAAACCATAATGAAAAACACCTCGTCGCCAGTTATTCGCATCTCCATGCAAGAAATAATTCTGATAGATACCTTCCAGATCTTGACGGTCTACGTCAGCACTAAATGGGAAGATGTCACTTCCACCCATCGTCCCTGCATCGATATGGAAGATAATGTTTTGTTTATTGAAAGCGGTTTGGGCTAGTTCTAGGGAGTTTTCTGGGAAATAGGTTTTTTCACCATTCGGGCCGTCTCCCATGATGTCCATTTCAACAAAAATATCCTTTCTAAATGGATCAGAATACCAATGTTCGGTGAGGAATTCTTCGATATTATTGATACTATCATTGTCCGGGTCAATGTTTTCAAAATCATTCCACGTCAGAGGCTGATAGCCCCATCTGTATTCCCAGTAGGTTGGGATACTGTCGTTATCAGGATCAAGAATGGAATCATCGACTGCTGGATCGGTTCCTAGGGTATTGACCTCAATCCAATACGGGATATGATCGCCATCATAATCGTTCTGCGTGATATCAAACCAGAGTTCGCAGTCGCGGTCATTCTCATAGATGGTCCCATCATCACACCCACACAGTCTCCCATATCCACTCACATCACCACTCGAATCATCACCTGTCCAATGACCTGTTTTTATGCTGTAGAGAAGAGTAACGTCGTAGCTGGCGAGATTACCACCAAGATCATAGGGAACATCTTCTGTTTCATCACTCCAAAGCTGGATGGTAATCGTAACAAATTCCTCCTCATCGGGGACATTCAGGGTCGCATTCCATTGAGGATCAGGAATATATTTCGTATTATTCCATACAGGACTTGTGAATTCCACCTCGTTGGTGAAGACTTTCACATAGAAATTTGGGCTGTCATTTCCCTTGTTTTTTGGAAAGGTTTGAAGTTCATTTATCGCTAAAAAACGAATCGTTTTCATATCTACAGTGACTGAAACATCCACTAACGGATCAAAATCTGTAAGAGTACCAGCAGGAAAGCGAGAGGAAGCGACAAACGTATTTGCTGACAGTACCAGCATTCCAATGAATGAAATAACATAGAGTTTCTTCATAATTATCCCTCGTCTTATGTATTTAACATAATCGTCTCCTATAAAAACATATCCTCATAAAAGAAATAGAACATACATATCGTAGAAAAAATGATTTTTTTCCTCAAATAAAATAACCATGCTACATGTTAAAATGAAGCCGGTTGAGGGATTACGGAGTATGATTATAAAGCCCGCAGGAAAATGGAGGCCTTGTAGTAACTGCAGCCCTTCGAAGGTCTTCACCATCGACACGGTGTTTTTTGGTATCCATACACTTTCAATGCTTGTTGATTTTTAATAGGGGTATTTGGAGATATTATGTTTGTAATAAATCGAATCGATCAGCGTTCATGACCTTGTCCCATGCCGCCACGAAATCGTGAACGAACTTAGTTAACGAGTCGTCACAAGCATAGACTTCAGCGATTGCGCGGAGCTGAGAGTTCGAACCAAAAATAAGGTCGACCCGGGTGCCAGTCCATTTCAATTTTCCAGTTTTACGATCACAACCTTCGAATATGTCTGCGTCTTTTAAGCTTGGCTTCCATGTTGTGTTCATGTCAAGAAGATTGACGAAGAAGTCATTAGTGAGTGCCTCAGGTCGCTTGGTGAAGACGCCATGCTTGGTTTGTCCAATGTTGGTATTCAAGATTCGCATCCCACCAATAAGTACGGTCATCTCAGGGGCAGTTACTGTGAGCAGTTGCGCCCTATCTACTAGGAGTTCCTCTGCTGATACAGAGTATTTGGTTTTCAGATAATTGCGGAATCCGTCTACCTTTGGTTCGAGAACAGAAAATGACTTCGCATCGGTTTGCTCTTGCGATGCATCGGTACGCCCTGGTGAAAAGGGAACAATGATATTTTGCCCTGCGTTCTTTACTGCTTTTTCGATACCTGCGCATCCTCCTAGAACAATTAAATCAGCGAGTGAAACCTTCTTCTCTGTTTTTTGTGCGCTATTGAACTCTTTTTGTATTTTTTCCAGGGCTTGCAGTACTTTCTTAAGTTGTGAGGGTTGGTTGACTTCCCAATCTTTTTGCGGGGCAAGACGAATGCGGGCTCCGTTCGCACCGCCACGTTTATCAGAACCACGGAACGTGGACGCTGACGCCCAAGCGGTTGAAACCAGTTCTGAAATTGACAGTCCCGCTGCAAGAATCTTGTTTTTAAGTTGAGCGATATCCTTTGCATCGATAAGTTCATGGTCGACTGGAGGTATTGGGTCTTGCCAGATAAGGTCCTCTTTCGGGACCTCAGGACCAAGATAGCGGGATCGAGGACCCATATCTCGATGGGTCAGCTTGAACCACGCCCGGGCGAAAGCATCTGCGAACATCGCAGGGTTCTGCAAATACCGTCGGGCTATTGGTTCATAGACCGGGTCGAAACGTAACGAGAGATCCGCCGTGGTCATCATCGGCCGGTGTTTCTTCGACGGGTCGTGCGCATCAACTACCATGTCTTCTTCGGCTACGTCCTTTGCGAGCCACTGATGTGCACCGGCTGGGCTTTTAACAAGTTCCCATTCGTATTTGAACAATACTTTCAAATAACCCATGTCCCATTTTATTGGGTTTGGCTTCCAGGCCCCTTCGAGGCCACTGCTAATCGTATCACCGCCTTTTCCACTGCGGAAACTACTCTTCCAACCAAGACCTTGTTCTTCGAGCGGAGCGCCTTCAGGTTCTGGGCCAACATGTTTTGGGTTTCCTGCACCGTGGCACTTGCCGAAAGTATGCCCACCAGCGATCAATGCAACAGTTTCTTCGTCATTCATGGCCATACGTGCGAAGGTTTCACGGACGTCACGACCTGAAGCAACTGGATCTGGGTTACCGTTCGGCCCTTCCGGATTCACATAAATCAAACCCATCTGAACAGCAGCAAGGGGATTCTCAAGGTCCCGTTCACCAGAGTAGCGCTTATCACCAAGCCATTTGTCCTCGCTACCCCAGTAGATATCCTCTTGGATTTCCCAGATATCCTCGCGTCCTCCGGCAAAACCAAAGGTCTTAAAACCCATTGATTCCAGAGCACAGTTTCCAGCTAGAATCATAAGATCGGCCCAGGAGATTTTATTGCCGTATTTTTGTTTGATGGGCCATAGGAGCCGGCGTGCCTTATCAAGGTTCACATTGTCAGGCCAACTGTTGAGCGGTGGTAAGCGTTGGTTACCAGATCCCGCACCACCACGGCCGTCACCCATACGATAGGTACCCGCACTGTGCCATGCCATCCGTATGAAGAGTCCCCCATAGTGACCATAATCAGCAGGCCACCAGTCCTGCGAGTCGGTCATTAGCGCATAGAGGTCTTTCTTTAGGGATTTATAATCGAGTTTTTTGAATTCTTTGGCATAGTTGAAATCCTTACCCATCGGATTGCTCTGTTGGGGGTGTTGATGAAGTATCTTGAGGTTTAATTGGTTTGGCCACCAGTCCCGGTTAGTCGTACCACGGCTGGTAAATGGTTTGCTTACAGCGCCCGTGACCGGGCATTTATTCTTTTCACTCATTTTTATTTCCCTCTTTGCATTTTTTACATATTCCATAAAAATTTATATCCGTAGATTCAACAAAAAAATTCCTGAATGTCTTCCCTACTTTCATAGCATGAGATAAGAGCTCTTCAGATTGTATATCCAGTATCTTACCGCATTTTCTACATATAAGATGATGATGTGGATTTGATTGCGGCTCATATCTTTGAACTCCTTTGATTCTGACGTCCTGAATCAAACCTTCATTACATAAAAATTGAAGATTGCTGTATACAGTTTTTTTGCTTATCCTGGGAAGTTTATTCTTGACAAAACTAAATATCTCTTCAACAGATGGGTGGTTATAGTTTTCTTTAAGATAATCTAATATTATCGCTCTTTGGTTTGTCAATGTAAATTTAACTCCAGCCATTCAATATTAGGTAACACTGATTGTTATTAAAACTTTTCGTTCTAGTTAACTTGATTTTTATAGTTTACTAGCAAATAATTGCTCCTGTCGGTATTTGATGTCCCGGGTATGAATATCTTTCTTTTTTATCGATTCTTTGATGATTATCAATTGGTTGAATTCCTACGATCGTTAGTATACGAAAGAGTGATAGATTCTCTAACTATTGCTAATAAGATTATTAAATAATAAATGGATAAAGAAGCTGAGGACGATGCAAAAAATTCCCTTTGAAAAATTAAAGCAATTAATTATTTTTTTCCTGATGGGGATGCTGCTCGTGGTTGTTATTGTATCAACTGCGTTTCTCGCATGGAATGTTATTGATAAAATTTTTTTACAATTCAATGAGACTGCATTTCAAAGTGTTATAATTGAACTTTTTGGTTTATTTTTTCTTGTGTTGGTTGGAATCGAACTTTTTGAAACGCTCCAGATGTATACAAAAGAACGTGTAGTTCATGTAGAGGTTGTTTTACTTGTTGCTTTAATCGTCGCTGCAAGAAAAATCATTATGATTGATTATACAAAAACGTCTACTGATATCTTTTTTGGTATCGCAGCTGTTGTTGTCTCGATTGGCATCTCATATTATTTATTAAAGAAGGTATCAGGTTCTTCAAAAAACGATTCTCAATAACAATAATTACAATTCATATTATCGAAAGAGAAATAATAAGAGGGGAGAAACAAGAGCATTGGAATAGCAAACTTAGGTTTCACTTGGCAACGAAAGGAGTTGCGGTCGGAACCGGAGCCTGGCGTTTTTCCCCATGTTTACACATTATTCATAGTATAGCAATATGCATAGGAATAACCGTAAAAAAAATAAATCTTTAAAGCATCAAGGAGAACAATGGACTTAATTGGAATATTACTAAATACAATAGGAAATCCTTACTTGTATTCAATACTTTTTTTCCTCTACGTTATCAGCGCTTCAATCTTTTTGCCCATACCTGTCGAGATCGGATTATTTAATCCCTATATGCACCCGGCGTTGTTGATAACTATCTTAGCTATTGGAAATGGATGCGGATCATTGATAGTTTTTTACATTGGCACAGGAGTTCGAAAGACCGCGAAAAAAAAATGGACATTAAAATCTCAAAAAATAAAACAATTCATCACTTCCTCTGAAAATTTTATAAAAAAACATGGGGCAGTGGGACTCTATATCTTCATGAGCATTCCTTTAATGGTTGATACACTTCCTTTGTATCTTTTTTCACTTTTAAATGCAGAAGAAAATGGAAAGCGAGCGTTATCGAAAAAAAAATTTGTGCTTATCAACATCCTTGCTGGAGCGACACGGGGAACACTCGTCATCGTCGTATATACTATTTTAAAAATAAAACTCACGTAAACCTTAAACACTTCATTTTATGTTTTTCTTTGAGCCTATTTGGAAAAATTTATCTTCTTTCCCTTCCTTTTTTTTGTGAAGAAAAAAATAGATAATAGAACAAGATGCCGAGAAATCCAAGGATTGCACCAAGTCCAAGAACTTCAAGAGGAAGGCTTATCAACATGAATGCTACTGAACAAAATCCTAAGAACGGGATTATTGGCATTTTTCCAATGGCAAAGGGAATTCTGAATCCATTCTGAGTTTGCGGAGACTTATAACGAAGATAAATAACAGCTGCATTGACTGCAAGAAATACGATAAAGATCGTGAAATTAGTGAGATTTGCTATAATAGCAATATCTCCAATAATAAGGAAAAACATCGCAGCGAACATTAAGGCGATAATTGCTATCCACGGTGTTTGTCGAATTTTTAATAATGCAGTGAAACGACCGGGTAACGCTTTTTCTTTCGCCATCCCATAGACAACGCGTGATCCGCTGAGAAGCATGACCAATGTCGTGTTAAAAGTTGAGAAGAGCGCGATAACGGAGAGGATAAGGAAACTTTGTGATCCAAAGACACGTTCTGCTATGAGCGAAAGAGGTGCTTTAGCAGTTGCAAGCTCCTGCCATGGAACGACACTCACCGCTGAGATAGCAACCAGGATATAAAAAACCGTGGTTATGATAATAGAGTAGATGATCGCCCGGGGTATTGTTTTTTCAGGGTTCTTCGTTTCTTCAGCAAGACGAGTGATGCTTTCAAATCCGATGTATCCAAAGAAGATCAACACTCCTGCTTGGATGACGCCACTTAATCCTTTCGCAAGGACACTGTAATCTACCGACCCGTAGTCTGGGATGCCTATGAAGATGATGATAACAAGCCCTGCTGCCTCTATGAGAGTGAACATGATGGTCATAAGCGCGCTTTCTTTGACACCTAAGATAAGGATTGCTCCACAAATTGCTAGCAGGACAAAGGCGGTGATGATGACAGGAGTTTGAAAAAGTACAGAGAAATAGTTTGCAAACCCCATTGCAACAGTCGTTGCTCCAATTATGCTACCTACGATGATGAACCATCCAATCAGCCATGCGAGTTGTGGACCAAAGGAATGTTTCACATAGATATACTCTGCAGCTGCATGAGGGAAACGTGAAGAGAGTTCTGCATAGCTAAGCCCTGTAAGTGATGCAACGATTGCAGCAAGGATGAACGAGAGCCATAACGCATTTCCGCTCAACCCCGCAGCTTCACCAATAAGAACGTACACCCCAGCACCAAGAATGACTCCGACGCTCATTAGCGTCACTTCAATGAGGCCTAATGATCGTTTTAATTGTACCATAGAAAGTACCGTAAATATTTAGGGTGCATATCATCTATCTTTTTGAGTTTTTCCATGGAAAAGACATTCTGTCCCAATGCCATACATAGTAGGACTTTTAATTCATACTAATAGAGCCGTTTGCGAGATTGCATTTAAAGGGGTCTGCAACAGGAGAAAAAAGGAACGGGTAATGCGCCTTTGATCTAGTAGGGGACGGTCCATTCAACGAATCCCACCTCATCCTACTTTTTTCTTTTAATTTCTTCTACAATGATAATGAAAGTCTGATTGATTTTCTATCTCGTATCATAATTTATAGTTTTGCTTCTCGATTGTATTTGTATGCGCCTAATTGTAAAAAAAAAATAGAGAGAGCCGCTGGAGGGATTACGGCGTATGACTATAAAGCCTGCAGGAAAAAACGGTTATTTTTCTCCTTTACAATATAGTAATCTTCTTCAGACAAATAAATATATTGGCGAATACCCCGCTAGATTGTTCATTAAAAATCTATGCTTGAATATTCAATTTATTCAGGAATAATAAACTTCACAGTATACATTATGGAAATACCCAAGATAAATATACCAAAACATATCATAGATTTTTTTAGACTGGTTTCTTTTCTAATTTCAGGTATGAGATCAGATGCAGCGATGTAGAGAAATCCTCCGGCGGCAAACGGGAGAATAAAGAGTTTTACATCATCTACCATATTTGAGATGAAAAACCCGATCAATCCTCCAAGTACAGCAGTAAGTGCTACTAAAAAATTAAGGATGAGCGCTTTTTTCTTTGAAAAACCTCCATAAATTAACACACCGAAATCCCCTATTTCCTGGGGGATTTCATGAAGCGCAATCGCCATTGTCGTAGTCATACCTAAAGGAATAGAAACAACAAAACTCGTTGCCATAATAAGCCCATCGATGAAATTATGGATAGAATCGCCGATAAGATTCATATACGTGAAGGTATGAACCTCGCATTCTCCTTTATGACAATGTCGCCAATGCAAGATTTTTTCTATGAGGAAAAACAAGACAAATCCGACGAGGACAAAAAGGAAGACATCAAGACCTTCACGAAGTTCAACAGATTCTGGTAACAAGTGGAGAAAGGCGCCACCCATCAGTGCTCCAGCAGATAATGAAACGAGAAACAATACGATTTTTTCAAGGAATTTTTCCTTTAATGCCAAAGTGAATATGCCAATAAAAGAGATTAAACTGATGAGAAAAGTACTTATCATTATCCAGAGAAGATTATTCATACTGTCACGGCCAATTTACTATCTGTAAATCGATTACTTTATTGCACAATATATTTAAAAATATTATTGATTCTCATTATCAATAAGAGATGAGTTATCTTATGACAAAAAAATCAAGAAAAACCAAGCAAAAGGAACTGATACTATCTGAAATATCAACCTGTAATTCATTGTTTACTGCGGATGAATTATACCAGAAAATCAAGAAAAAAGATAACACGATTGGCATTGCAACGGTCTATCGATTACTGAAAGATTTGAGAAAAAAGGAAGAATTGCATTCATACATCTGCGAACGGAAAATGATTTACTCTCGACAAAAGAATAATCATTGCCATTTCATCTGCCAAAAATGCGATCAAACAACCCATTTTACTGTCGATAAAATTGATTTCCTGAAAACAAAAATTAAAGGAGAGGTTTGTCATTTTCAAATCGATGTCTATGGTACCTGTGAAAAATGCTTAAAAACATGAGAAAATTCAGAGAGAAACGGCATATAGTTGTGATGGACCATCGAGAACAGACCATTCCGCTTCCTTAAGAATAGAAATGCAATCTTGTACACTCATGCCTCGCTTCTTTTCCGTATCTTTTATTATATCTCTTGGATTAGAACCGACCTCAGCCCAAAGCAAATTTGCACCAGCACACGCACCAACCACATTTGGCTCATGCGTACAATTCCCTTTAATCGAAGAACCAAGAGCAAGTCGTACAGCAGCAAGGATAAGCGCCATTTTCGCTTCAGAAACAATATCATATTTCGCAAGTATTGTACCAGGGATAGGAATGCGCCGTGCCGCACCACTATAGACCGGTTTTACTTCACGTGTAATTATTGTTTTTTCAACTAGTTCATCGAGGGAATGTTCAGTTCCAACCGGTTCTACACAAGTGCCAACAAGTAATCCAGCGTCCTGTGCATTTGAGGTTGTCTCAAGACGCGTTTTGAGAGGAATACGTGTATCTTTTCCTTCTTTCAATCGAACAGCGTGATAGATTCCAGAAAAACCCACTTGTTTTAATTCCTGTGCTTGCGCAAATGTAAAATCCCCGATATTAGCAACAAGAACTGTTTCTCGTTTCAAGGAGTGTCGTATTTCTTTTGATGTTTCAATAAATTGTTCGAACGGGTAGTTTGCTGTTGTCATCAGGTAAATAGCATTCGCTTTATCCGCTTCAAATTGTCTGGCTTGTAAGATTGCATCGTCGATGGGAAGTTCAAAGGATTCGGTAAACACCTTGTTTTGTGCTGCAAAGGAACAAAATCGACAATTTTTTGGGCAAGGAGCGATATTCAATCCAATTTGCGCATGGACTTCTGCTACACCTTTGCTGACTTGATTTGATTTTATACGTGCTGCCCAAAGAAGGAGCGATCCTTCCTTGGAGAAAACAGGAACCTTGAAAAGTTCTTTGATTTCTTTTTCTGAAAGCTCTTTATCCTGTAATGATTTTTGAATTATTTTTTCGATCATATGTTATTTCTCTTCAAGTATTCAAGTATTTTAATGGATTTTAATAGCTGCTGTTGGGCATACTCGTTCACAGCCCTTTAATTTATCACATTTTTTCTCATCAGTTACTTGACACACGTTATCTTTGATGTAGAGTATTTTTTTTTCGGGCAGATTTCCACGCAAGCTCCACAACCAATGCAGTTATTAGAGTCAATTAAGACGATTTTATTCATACTGCAATCCTGCCAAAAGCAATCACTCATCCATTATAAATTCTATGGTCATGTTTGTATAATATTACATAAACAGATTAAGTAATCTGAAAGCGACACCACCGATGAGGACCGCCAACCCAATCTCTGTAATTGAGATCAAACCCGCTTTTTTCCACCCAGTTTCACGAATCAACGCTGCAATCGTTGCAATACAAGGAATGTAGATCATAATGACGAGGGCAAAGACGACCATTTGCACCGGGGACATCACTGAACGTATATCTAACGTTCCCGCAGCCGTCGTCAGTAGGACGAGTGCTGCTTCTTTTCGTATCACACCGAAAATAAAGAGAAAACCAGTGAACGCCGGAAGTCCAAGCCAGACAACAGTAACCGGACTTAATGCTGTTGACACAAGAGAAAGTACATTGGTAATCCGCATCGCTTCAACGATGATACTTCCGATGATAATAAGAGGGAGAGCAGTTATCAGAAATGGTTTGAATCGGTTCCATGCCTGTTTGACTACTACTTTTCCGGATGGGAGCCGATAGGGAGGCATTTCCATGATAATACCGACAGATACACCAGGAAGAAGCCTATTTAGAATTCTTCCGATGATAAAAATCAACATGAAATCAAACACGTAGAGAGCAATGGCCCATTGCACTCCGACATACGCACCTACAAGCCCAAGAATGACAACCGTTCGTGCCGAACAAGGGACCAGTGTTGAGAGAAAGACGGTGATCAACCGGTCTCGTTTTGTTTCCATGATGCGACATCCAACACAGGCAGGGACGTTGCAGCCGAATCCAAGCAACAGAGGTATACAAGCTTTGCCATGAAGACCGATGGTATGACATGGTCGATCCATGAGATACGCAATCTTCGGGAGGTACCCAGAATCCTCAAGGACGCCAAGGATGAGGTAAAATGGTAAAATGAATCCAAGGGCGACAGCAAGCGTTGCATACAAGCCCACAACTCCACCATTCCACGCAAGATCCGGCCAGAACCCAGCGATATGTGGATTAACACCCTCAAAGAGGTTTCGTAATGTTTCAGACAACCATCCTCCAAAGAGCGACATGAACATGAGAATGGAGAGCATGATGGTGAACATGAGAACGTACCCCCAGACACTGTGCATACTCAGTGCGTCAAAGCGTTCACCCATCGAGGGTTTCTCTGATTCCTTAAACGTTTGAACTTCTTTTACAATCCTCGCAGCAACTGCATAGCGTTCTGATGTAATAACCGTTGAACACGGTTCCTTATGAATCTCAGATATTTCTCCAGCAAGAATGTTCGCAGCGACAATCACATCAGGGTGTTTCTCACCAACTTTGTTAACGATATCAGAATCCCCTTCCAACAGTTTTATCGCGGTCCATCTCAGAGGGTATCCTATGTTAACTCCAGTGAGAACTCGTTCGAGTTTTTCTATCCGTGTTTCAATCTCAGGACCATAGCGGATAGTATTCTTGTATGCTGAAGATTGTTTGGCTGTTTGTTCGATGGCTGCGTCAACGATTTCATGAACGCCGATTCCTTTTGTCGCAATGGTTGGAACGACTGGGGCATTGAGTAACCTCTGAAGCTTTTTTTCATTAATTGTTATTCCTTTTTTCTTGGCACCATCCACAAGGTTTAATGCGATAACTAATGGGGTTCCCATTTCAAGGAGTTGAAGCGTAAAAAACAGGTTTCTTTCGAGAGCGGTAGCATCGACAACATTGACGACAACATCTGGATGCTCTAGTGCAATATATTCTCTGGAGACAATTTCCTCCTGAGAGTACGTTGAGAGGGAGTAAATCCCTGGTAGATCGATAATTTTGATATGTTTCTCGTGGTGAAGGAGTACTCCTTCTGCTTTTTCTACGGTTTTCCCTGGCCAGTTGCCAATGATTTGTCCAAGACCCGTGAGTTGGTTGAAAATGGAACTTTTTCCGACGTTTGCATTTCCTGCGAGTGCGACAACAAGGTCAACTTTCATTGTTTATCACGTTTTCTGTACGAAGATTTTTTCAGCGATACCTCGGCCAATGACAAGTTTGCATCCGCGTACACAAATTTCTATAGGGCCGTTCATTGGTGCTTCTCTTAGTAGAGATATTGTGGTGCCATTTGTAAGACCAAGATCGCATAATCGCTGCATCACGCCTCCGCCACCGCGGACAAACACGATTTTTGCTTTTTCGCCATGTTTTAACGCGGTAATAGCAATGATGTCTTTATCCCGTTTTTCAAGCGATAAGGTTTGTTCAGAAAGGCATTCCTGGCAGTTTTTTACTTCAAGATTGCAGGGCGGGATTGGTGATCCATGAGGACATTCGGCTGGTCCTTTGAGGGTTTTACAGAGAGCAATTTCTGTTTCATCAGAAAGTACATGCTCCATTTTACATGCTTGTTCATGGATATTTTCTTTTGGTATATGTAATATTTTATCTAAAAAGACTTCAAGGAGTCTGTGTTTTCGTTTCATTTTTAAGGCTGCTTTGTAGCCTTTAACAGTGAGTGAGACTCCTTTATGGGATTCATATCGGACTAAGCCTTTCCGTTTCATTCTTTGGAATACTTCGGTGACGCTTGCTGGAGCATTCTTGAGGCGGTCTGCGATTTCCGTTGTTTTAGCGATGCCGTCTCGGCCTGCGATGTCGTAGATTGCTTCGAGATATTCTTCGATGTGTTCTTTCGGCATAAAGTCTCACTATACTAAGATGTAGTAATCCTTAAAATATAAATATTTCGGTCGACCTAAATTATATTTTTTGCATGAGTATGGCCAAAAATCATTAATTTAAGTAGACTTACAAGTTTTACCAAAAAGATCCTTTATACCGATTCGTAGCTGGGCAACCAAAACAACGATTCTCAGAATAAGCTGGGCATGTTTTATATTCTACGCCACAGGGAGGTTTATTCATACATCGTTCGACAATTCTAATGGGCATCACGTAATCCTTAATACTCGATATTATAATATTAAAATCTGCACTTTGTACATCTTTATCTGGACGTATCCGACAATCGATGATTGACTCAAGAGACGCTAAATCCTCACCGGCAAATAACAACATAAGGTTTTCATTTCCAGATACTACAAAACCGTTTAAAAAGAAAGGGCAACCACGAAACATATCCAAAATTTTCGAGGTATTGGTCGTTCTCACCATGACTTTTGCAAGATACATCCCTACTTTGTTGAGATTTACTCCAAAGACATGGTCAATTATTCCCCGCTCCTTCAACTTTTTTATTCGCATTGCAACTGAAGGTTGAGATAATTTTACTTTTTTTGCGATTTCTTCTTGAGATATATCCTGATTTTCATTTAATAGAGAAATTATTTTTCTATCCTTTTCATCAAGGGTAAATTTCAAATGTGGCATATATTGACCTCGCTAATACGAATATATTATTAATCATATTTGCAACCTATATAAATATTTCCTATAAATAATAGGTAAAAAATACAATTTTATGATAATTATTATAATAACGTTTATAAGTGAATCCTTATTTTGGATAGTATCATAACTTGAGCTTGAAGGAAAACAATGAATAAAAATAATAAAACGGAGGTGAAATAGAAAATGCCTGGTGGAGACAAAACAGGACCTTGGGGACTTGGACCAAGAACTGGACGAGCAGTAGGATACTGCTCAGGAAACAATGTACCTGGCTACGCAAACCCTGGTTTTATCCGCGGCTTTGGTTCCGGCAGAGGTCGGGGTCGAGGTTTCGGACGAGGATTCCAGGGGTGCGGTAGAGGTTTCTGGAGACAAGGAGTGTATCCCTATCCAGCACCATACTACCCTGAAACATATCCAGAACCCAGCAAAGAGGAAGAAAAAACCTACCTCGAAGGCATGGTCAAAGGTCTGGAAGAAGAATTAAAGATGATACAGCAAAGGCTCCAAGAGTTATCAAAAGAAAAAAAGGAAGCTTCACAATAACACCAATCAAGCCTCCTTCTCTTTCTTTTTATGACAAAAGACAGTATGACAAATTAGGTTAAAAACATAGAGGTGAACGGTTCCATGGAAAAAAAAGAAAATGATGATTTGAAGGTTACACACAATCTCAGCAGAATAAAACATAAGATTATTGTATTAAGCGGTAAAGGCGGTGTTGGGAAAAGCACGGTTTCTGTGAATCTCGCTTTTGCACTTTCAGAAAAAAAATATGCTGTTGGATTAATGGATTGTGATATTCATGGGCCAAGTATCCCAAAGATCCTTGGTGTTGAAGAGAAAAGACCAACAGCATCTGCTACCGGTTTCAATCCTATCTCGGTTACACCAAATCTAAAAGTAATGTCCATGGGCTTTCTTCTTTCAGATACTGATTCTCCAGTGATTTGGCGCGGACCAATGAAGATGGGTGCAATAAAACAGTTTATCGGTGATGTCGATTGGGGTGATCTTGATTATTTAATCGTCGATCTCCCACCGGGTACCGGTGATGAACCGCTGAGTATTGCACAGCTTATTCCACAGAGTGATGGAGCGGTTATTGTGACGACACCACAAGATTTAGCGTTAGTAAGTGTACGCAAATCAATTAATTTTGTCAAAAAGATGAATATGCCGATTATTGGCATTATTGAGAACATGAGTGGGTTTACTTGTCCTCATTGTCATAACGAAATTGATATCTTTAAAACTGGTGGTGGCCTGAAAGCCTCAATAGATTTTCAAATACCATTTCTTGGCAAAGTTCCAATTGATCCACAAATTGTTATTACTGGTGATAGCGGTGAATCATTCCTCATTAAAAATGCCGCGACAGATGCTGGCAAAGCATTTGTAAACATTGCAGAGAAAATTGAACACATTGTAAAACAAAGGAGATGAAAAGATATGCCAAGACAATGTGGCGGCGGAGGCTTCGGACGATGTGGCGGTCGAGGTCTTGGTGGAGGATATGGAATGGGCCCAAGCGGAGAATGTCTCTGTCCAAACTGTGGTCATCGAGAACCTCACCAACAAGGGGTTCCTTGTTATTCGAGGAAATGTCCACAATGCGGTACCTTAATGACGCGACCGTATTAGTAATTTAAAGGATAAATACTTGAGTGTGATTATTTATGAAAAACACAGCAGAAGAAAAGGAGTTCAGTGATATTGATAAGATTAAAAAGTTTTTAGTAGGGTTGGACTTTATATGTAATAGTTTACCTTCAGCGCAACATCAAATCTATTCAAAAAATGGGGAAATAGTTATGATAAAAAATAGAAAAAGCAATAGAGGTGAAAAATAATATGCCTGGTAGAGATGGAACCGGACCAAATGGTCAAGGACCAATAGTCGGAAGGGGTAGAGGTCAAGGACGAGGTCGAGGTCTTAAAGGAGGTTTTAACTTAGGCCCTGGTGGTGATTGCAGATGCACAAAGTGCGGGTATACAGAACCACATCAGCTGGGAGTACCATGTTATAATAAAAAATGCCCAAAATGCGGATCACCAATGTTAAGAGGATAAAGAAAAATTAGTATTGTACAACGAGGTGTTCCTTGTTATACGAGGAAATGTCCACAGTGCGGTGCACTGATGACACGACCACAGTAATATTATGAAATATAATCATAAAGATAAAAATTTATGAAGAAACATCAAGAAAAAAAGAGAAAAATACGATAGGATAAGTGAAAAAATGGAAGAAATACATACAAACGCGATGCCGCTGATAGGAGATTCGGCTCCGGCATTTAAAGCAAAAACAACAATGGGAGACATTACATTCCCCGATGACTACAAAGGAAAATGGGTGATCCTATTTTCTCATCCTGCTGATTTTACTCCAGTATGCACCACTGAATTCATGACCTTTGCAACCATGCAGGAAGACCTGAAAAAACTTAACTGCGAACTTATCGGATTGTCCATCGACAGCATTTATGCACATATCGCCTGGTTGCGGACCATAAAAGAAAGAATAGATTACAAAGGAATGAAAAATGTTGAAGTGAAATTCCCATTAATCGAAGACATCAAAATGGATGTTGCAAAGAAGTTTGGTATGCTGCAACCAAATGCGTCAACAACGCAAGCAGTCCGAGCAGTATTTCTGATTGATCCTGCTGCAAAAATCAGAGCAATGCTGTACTATCCGCTTTCAAATGGCCGAAATATGGATGAAATAAAACGTTTGCTACTGGCTCTACAGAAATCAGATAAAGACGGAATTGCGACACCTGCGAACTGGCAGCCTGGAGACGACGTGATAATACCGCCACCTGGATCATGTGGGAGTGCTAAAGAACGGGTTGAACAAAAAGAAGACGGAAAATACTGTCTTGACTGGTTTATGTGTCTGAAGAAAGATAAGAAAAAATAAAAAAAAATGAGGTTGTGAATGAAATGAAAATATGTATATCATCAACAGGAAAAGATTTGAACGCAGATGTTGACCCACGGTTCGGCAGATGTCAATATTTTTTAGTAGTTGACACGGAAACGATGACGGTAGAAATTATTTCGAATGAAAGTACGGCGGCATCAAGTGGCGCAGGCATTCAAGCAGCGCAAACCGTTGTTCGATCAGGGGTTAATTCTGTTATTACTGGAAACATCGGACCAAATGCGTTTCAAACCTTGCAAGCCGCAGGAATAAACGTAATCACCGGGGTAAATGGCACTGTAAAAGACATTGTGGAAAAATTTAAAAAAGGTGAACTTAAAGAGACAAACACTCCTAGCGTGGAGAGTCATTTTGGCATGGGTAATAAAAAGAAGGGAAAATCTATGAAAATATGTATACCGACAAATGGGAATAACGGATTAGATGAAGCTATTGGTGAACACTTTGGCAGAGTACCTACCTATACGATTGTGGATCTTGATACCAATGAAGTCAAGGTAGTACCCAATACAAGTGAACATATGGGCGGGGTTGGATATCCACCTGAAATTATGGTACGAGAAGGTGTGAACGTATTGGTGTGCAGGGGACTAGGTCAACGTGCTATTAGTATGTTTGCGGAGACTGGCATTGACGTATATATTGGTGCCTCAGGAACCGTGAAAGACGCGATCTCTGCCTTCCGGCAAGGGCAGCTCAAAAAAGCAGACATTGGTGACGCCTGTGGGAGACATGCATTTCGTGATGAACATGAACATCATCATGAGCATCATGGTGAACATTGCAAGTAGATAACGAACCACAAAAATCATCACAGTTCAGGGTCAAGAAGATAAGGCCTCTCTTTAGAAGGGGAAGGATGATTCTATGTCAATCTACGAGTTTGAAAAAAAGAAACCATGCATAGGGAAAGGCACATTTATTTTTCCGTCAACAGACGTGATTGGGGATGTTACTATTGGAGAAAATTGCTACATTGGACCCGGAGCTCGTATACGAGGAGATTACGGGTCGATACGAATTGGCAATGATACCGCTGTAGAAGAAAACGTAGTTATTCATGCACGGCCCAATGAAAAAACCATTATCGGAAATTCTGTGACCATAGGGCATGCAGCGATTATCCATAACGCCACGATTCACGATTGGGCCATCATTGGAATGGGTGCAATTGTCAGCGATTACGCAGAGATAGGTGAATGGGCGGTTGTTGCAGAAGGAGCTGTCGTAAAAAATAAAACAAAGATTCCTGACATAGCGATCGCTGTGGGAATACCAGCAAAAGTGGTAGCAGAAATAACTTCAGACTTTAAGAAACAGTGGACTGAATACAAAAAAATATATTCTGATCTTGCCAGAACGCGACTTCCGAATTCTCTCAAAGAATTACCTATGCCGGAGCTTTGAAAAAGATGATCATCGCTGTTGCTAGTGGTAAAGGCGGGACTGGAAAAACAACAATTGCCATCAATCTTGCATTAAGTCTCGATACAACTCAGCTTATCGATTGTGATGTTGAGGAGCCAAACGTGAATATTTTCCTCAAAGCAACGATGGATACCCATGAGAATGTTACCGTTGATACTCCTACTATCGATACGGAAAAATGTGATTACTGTGGGAAATGTGCTGATTTTTGTATGTATCACGCTCTTGCGGTAGTGCCAAAGAAAGTCCTTATTTTTCCAGAGTTATGCCATTCCTGTGAAGGATGTGCTCTGGTATGCCCAAGAGATGCAATCAGTTGGAAGAAACGAGTCATTGGAACCATCGACCATGGAACTCGTGGTGCCGTTGATTTTTATCAGGGTGTTTTAAACATTGGTGAAGCTATGGCGGTTCCTCTTCTTCGATCTCTGAAGAAAAAGATAGATGCGACGACACATGTTATTTTAGATGCGCCACCAGGTACTTCCTGTCCGGTGATTGAAACAATACGCGGCTCAGATTATTGTCTTCTTGTGACTGAGCCGACCCCCTTTGGACTTCATGATCTTAAGATTGCTGTCGATGTTGTAAGGCATTTATCTATTCCTTTTGGAGTAATCATCAATCGCGATGGCTCTGGTGATAACAGAGTTGAATGCTATTGCCAGCATGAAAAAATCCCTGTTCTTATGAAGATTCCTCAAAGTGAAAAGATTGCTTACCTTTACTCAAAGGGCATTCCGTTTGTCAATGAATTACCTGAATGGCGTATAGGGTTTCAAAATCTTTTTCAGAGACTCCAAAACGAGGTGACCTCTTGAAACAGCTTACGGTTATTAGTGGAAAAGGTGGAACAGGAAAAACATCGATTACTGCTGCGTTTGCCTCTCTTGCAAAGAATGCAGTTCTTGCTGATTGCGATGTTGACGCTGCGGATCTTCATCTTATACTGAAACCTGAGATTAAAAAAACTATCGTGTTCCATGGTTCAAAGATTGCACAAATTGACAAGGATACATGTACTGACTGTAAAAAATGCTATGATTCTTGCAGGTTTGACGCCATTGATAAAAACATTAATTTAATCCAGGGGGCTTGTGAAGGATGTGGAGTTTGTGCTTATGTTTGCCCTGTTGATGCGATTACGATGGTTGATAGGGATTCAGGCTTTGCATATCTCTCTGAAACAAGATTTGGACCAATGGCCCATGCCGTGTTAAATACTGCAGAAGAGGCTTCAGGGAAACTTGTAAGCCTTGTGAGGAATAATGCTAAACAACTTGCTAAGGAGAATGAAAAGGACTTTATTCTTATTGATGGACCTCCCGGGATCGGATGCCCAGTTATCGCTTCAATAACAGGTGTTGATCTCGTATTGATTGTTACAGAACCAACGCTTTCCGCAATCCATGATCTGGAAAGAATACAAGAGGTTGCCCACCATTTTAACATCCCGTCGACCGTTTGCATCAATAAATATACTATCAACCCTGAGAACACAAAAATAATTGAAAAATATTGTAAAACGAATAATATCCCGATGGTGGGGAAACTCCCGTATGATAATGTGATGACCAAGGCAATGATTCAGGAACAAAGTGTCATAGAGTTTTCAGATGGAGCTTTATCCCATGACCTTCGTCAAATGTGGAAAAAGATACTGGAGGTGCTAAAACAAAATGGTTGAAGACGAGTTGGTAAAGACAATAAAAGATATCCAGGAGAAAATAGACTACGATGAGGAACAAACATATTCAAAAGTAGTAATCAGAGAGTATCGTAATCCTCTAAATTTTGGGGTTCTTGAACATCCAGATGCAGTTGGAATGATCAAAGGTACTTGTGGTGATACCATGAAAATCACCCTGAAGGTAGTAAATGGGAAGATTCAGGATGCACGTTTTTGGACAGATGGTTGCGGTGGCTCACTTGCTTGTGGAAATATGCTCACTAAGATGATAAAAGGAAAAACACCTCATGAAGCTCTAGAGATTTCTCAGAAGGATTTAATTAACAAGTTGGATGGGTTACCCAAGGAGCATTCTCATTGTGCAAAACTTTCTGTGAACACTCTACGTAAAGCTATCAAAAATTACCTTGAACGGAAAGGAATGCTTAAAAAATCCTAAAAAATGAGTAGAAAAATAAAAAGGAATGTTAAAAAAATACGAAGGAAACTATGTTAAAAGAATCGTATGTCGCAAAGCTTAAAACTCTCCCGAAAGACGCAATGAAAATAGCGGTTGGATACCCAAGCGCGTTTTCTCCGTCGGAAACGTTACTAAGAGAATTCAATGAGATTAAAAGTAAGCTAATGAAAAAAGGAATAAATGAGCCAGATGCAAGAAAAACAGCATGGCAGCAAACAGATTTTGAGAAACGATATAGAAAAGAAATTGAATCAAAACCTGACGTGATCGACAAATTAAAAGAGATTAGAAAACTAGCGAAAACAAAGGATGTCGTTCTCTATTGTTATTGTGGGAAAAAACCTTGTCACCGTTTTGTTCTGATTGATATGATTAACCATTTGGATAAATAATGAATAATGCTTGGGATTATGATAGAAGAAGACAAAGATTTAGAAATGATTGCGTTTGGCCCGGTTCCTTCGAGACGTTTAGGGCAAAGTATTGGGATAAACAATATTCCACCAAAAATCTGTACATATTCTTGTATTTACTGTCAACTCGGAAGAACGCATACTCTGCAGATTACTCGTAAACCATTTTATACACCACAAGAAATCGTAGCGGATGTAAAACAGAAAATTGAAGGAGCGAAGGAAAAAAAAGAGGCTATTGATTATCTCACTTTTGTTGCTGATGGCGAACCAACATTGGATAGTAACCTCGGTGTAGAAATCGGGCTGCTTAAGACTACTGGAATAAAAATTGCTGTTATTACAAACTCATCGTTGATATGGAGAAAAGATGTTCGAGATGATTTAAGTAAGGCCGACTGTGTTTCTCTGAAGATCGATACCGTCGACCAAGAAATCTGGCATCGTATCAATAGACCGTATGGATCTCTAAAACTTAGGGATATATTAGATGGAATGTCAGAGTTTTCGCACTTGTTTTCAGGTGATCTGGTAACTGAAACTATGCTTATTCAGGATGTTAATGACGAGACTGAAGGATTAGAAAAGGTTGCTGAGTTCATAGCAGGGTTATCGCCCAAAAAAAGCTATATTTCCATTCCAATTAGACCACCGGCAGAAAAATGGGTAAAATCTGCTGGTGAAAACAAAATTAATAGAGCGTTTCAAATCTTCAAAGAACCAGGAATCGAAGCTGAATATCTTATTGGCTATGAAGGAAACGCTTTTGCTTTTACGGGGAACATCGAAGAGGATTTGCTTGGTATCCTGTCCGTACATCCCATTAGAGAGGATGGCGTGAGAGAATTATTATCTAAAGCCAACGCAAATTGGAGTATTATCGAGAAGCTTCTTGTTCAAAAAAAAGTGATACAAACAGAATATAATGGTAAGAAATTTTATATGAGAAAGTTACCAACTAAAACTCGTGATGCAAGAGAAGGTAGGATTTAAAGTTATGATTATCAAAATAGTGGTTTAATATGATGAAGCGAAAAACTACTGAGGAATATATCGAAACCATATACGTTCTTCAAAATCGAGATGGATATGCACAGACTGGTAAAATATCTTCAGAAATGAGTGTACGACCATCTTCGGTAACTGAGATGTTGCAGAAACTTAATGAAGAAGGCTACATAAAATATGAGCCGTACAAAGGTGCTATACTCACTGATTTCGGAAAGAAAATCGCTCGTGAGTTGATGAAAAAACACAAGATCATCGCAGATTTTTTAGAGATAATCGGTATCGAAAGAGAATTAGCAGAAGCTGATGCATGTCAAATTGAACATCATGTGACTGTAAAAACACTGGAACGGTTAGGGAAATTCGTAGAATTCATTAATAACGCGCCAAAAGAGCCGAAATGGATCGAACATTTTAATCATTATATCAAGACAGGCAAACGAAAAGAGTGTACTTTCTATAAGGAGAAACAAAGGATTATGGTTTAATAATAAAAAAAAAAAGGACGAGGTTATGTGATGTGATATGGTTCCAAAACGAATGTTTTTCACGAAAGGAGTAGGTCGGCACAAACAGGAGTTGCAATCATTTGAATTGGCGCTTCGTAACGCGGGGATCGAGAAATGCAACATTGTCAATGTATCCAGTATCGTTCCACCGAATTGTAAAATTATTCCGCGAGAGAAAGGAATTCAAGAGCTTAAAGCAGGGCAGATAACCTACTGTGTCATGGCAAGAAATTGCACAAATGAGCCGAATCGATTGGTTGGAGCAGCAATAGGGGTAGCACTGCCTAAAGAATCAAACTCCCACGGTTACATTTCTGAGCATCACTGCTTCGGTCTTATCAGCAAAAAACTTGAAGATTATACTGAAGACCTTGCTGCAACCATGCTTGCAACGACACTTGGTCTTGAGTTTGACCCAAATAAGGCTTGGGACCAACGAAAACAACAATACAAGATGAGTGGTCAGATTGTCCGTACGCAGAGTATCGCTCAAACAGCCGAAGGCGATAAAAACGGGTTGTGGACCACGGTGATAGCGGTAGCGATTTTTAATGAGAAGTAAAAGGTGAGAAAATGTTTACGGAAGAAGTAATGAAGCGATTTAAGAACCCAAATAACGCAGGAGATTTGAAACCGTTCAATGGGTTTGGAACAGCAGGAGATCCCGGGTGCTCAGATGTTGTTGAAATAAAAGTCCAATTTGTGAACGGCAGGATAAAAACCGCGAAGTTTAAGGTTTTTGGCTGCCCCGGTGCAGTATCAACAACAGATGTTTTTATCGATATGATAAAGGGGAAAACCATTGAAGAAGCATTGGATATTAAAGAAGAAGCTATTGCACGTGCGTTAGGGGGACTTCCTGTCGAATCCATGCATTGTGCCCATCTTCCCATGGAGGCGTTTCGGGACGCTAAGAAGAACTATGAGCATTCTATCAGAAAAGAGCATCGAATGAAAATTAAAACTAAAAAAAGAGAATGAACGAAAGGATACAACGCATGATAACAAAACTGAGAGGTGATGAAAAGATGAAGATCGTAATCCCAACCGAAGATATGAACGGATTGGAAAGTAAAGTGTCAGAGCATTTCGGCAAATGTAATACATACACGTTTGTTGATGAGAACGGAAATGTGACCATGATAATACACAACACCAGTGAACACATGGGTGGCGTGGGGCTGCCTCCTGAGATTATGAAAAAAAACGGAGCAGATATTTTATTATGTCGAGGGCTTGGACCACGAGCATTAGAGCTGTGTAGTGAGTTTGGAATAGACGTGTATGTCGGTCAGGTCGAAACCGCTGGAGAGATGTTTTGGTTGTGGAAAAATAAAAAAATCAAGAGAGCCGATGCTAATGATGTTTGTGAAGAGCATAAGCAATAAACAACTCTGGTGATGGTATGACAATGAATCATAACGAGAGACGGTCATATCTACAGAGTTAACTGAAAAAATATGAGAAAAAAAAGACCAGAGATGTTCAATAAAAAAGTATCAAAACCAAAATACAAAGCAGATCAAATCATGCAAACCCTTTCATTAAAACCGGGACAGATAATAGCAGATATCGGATCTGCAGGAGGATACTTTACATGTCGATTTGCAAACGCAGTAGGTGATAATGGCAAGGTCTATGCAGTTGATACTAACCAAGAATTCTTAGCATTCATCAAGAACCAAGCCACAGAACAAGGATTAAACAATATTGTTACACGGTTTACTGCATCCGAACATCCAGATCTTCCAGAATACACGTTTGATTATATCTTCCAGCGAAATGTCTCTCATCATCTGCCGAATCGAGTCGAATATTTTCAAAGATTAAAAAAGACGTTAAAACCAGATGGGAAAGTAGTTATCATTGAGTATGACGGCAGAGGAGGATTCTTTAGTTTCCAGAAACTTCATCAGCATTTCGTTCCTCAGAACATACTCCTTGAGGAAATAAAACAAGCAGGATACTTGATACAGAAAAGTTATGATTTTTTATCAGAACAATCGTTTAAAATATTTACCCTAAACTAACATTGGGGGGCTTTTAACCTATACTATAAAAGCCGCCTGCGTGATTGAAAAATGAGGGGTGTTCAAAAGGAGAAAAAAAGTTTCAGAAGCCTCTAGAGGAATTCTTACAAAGGATACAAAGTCCAAACAGAAACACAGTATTACATTGTGTTTTTTGTATGTCGTATTCTTCTTTGAATAATAATTTTTATGAATTTACTCCTCTGTCAGAATTTACGACTTACGGAATTATATCTCTGAGGATATTTTTTAGCAAGTAAACAATAACTATAAATGAGACTGATTTAATTAAGGTAAAAAAAGTGGAGGCGTATTTATGAAATATACTATAAGGAAATTAGTAGGTGTTATATTTGTTGTATTTTTTAGCTTGTGTGCAACCAACTCAGTTAGCGCTATTGGCGTAACCTCGACGATAACGGTTGGGATGAATCCTGAAGGCATCACGTATGATTCCGCAAAGGGCGAAATCTTCGTGTCCAGCATGCATAACAACACGGTATCGGTTATCTCAGACACCACCCATACCGTCATCGCAACCATACCGGTTGGAAACGGTCCTCGTGGGCTTGTGTATGACTCGGCTAAAGGTGAGATTTTCGTTTGCAGTTCTGGGGACAGTAAAGTATATGTGATTGATGATGACACGAATCAAGTGGTTGCGAATGTGACTGTGGGATACTTCCCATCTTATATAGCCTACGATTCTGGCAAAGGCTATATCTACGTCTCGAATGTTGGTAGCGGCACGGTTTCGGTCATCGCGGATAATAATTACACCGTGGTTGCAACCGTGAATATGATTGCAGTCCCAACCGGGAATTTCGGGACGGATCTCCAACCCCAAGCGTTATGCTATGATGCTGGCAAAGGAGAAATCTTCGTGCCATGTAGAAATGGAGTCGGCCCTATTCATGTCATTTCAGATACCAATAATACGGTGGTTGCAACAATAGTATTGCCAGAAACATTGCAAACCCGCGAGCCTGAGGTCGCATGTTATGATCCTAGCAAAAACGAAATCTTCGTAGGTAACGCAGACAACACCGTCTTTATCATATCCGACACCAATAACTCAATCATTGCAAGCATCCCAACACTGGGGGGGCCGGTGGGTTTAGTATATGATTCTGGCAAGGGCTATATGTTCCTCGCCAACCAATATGACAATTCGATATCACTAGACTACAATTCGGTCTCGGTCATCAGGGATAGTGACAATACGATAATTGAAACTATTGGGGTCGGGGTTCAACCCAAGACTCTCGCGTACGATTCTGCCATGGGTGAAATCTACGTCGCCAACTCATACGTCAATACCGTATCGGTGATATCAGATGCTGCGAGCGCACCTAACACAGGTGGAGGTACAATTACTGATAATAATGATAAGAAAACTCCGGGGTTCGAACTGGTGATTGTCATTGGAGCAGCAGCTATTGTCTTGTTCCTGAATCGAAAACGATAAGAAAACGGGTAATGCGCCCTTGATCTAGTAGGGGACGGTCCATTCAACGAATCCCATCTCATCCTACTTTTTTCTTTTAATTTCTTCTACAATGATAATAAAAGTCTGATTGATTTTCCATCTCGTATAATAATTTATAGTTGTGCTTCTCGATTGTATTTGTATGCGCCTAATTGTAAAAAAAAAATAGAGAGAGCCGCTGGAGGGAATTGAACCCTCGACCTATTCCTTACCAAGGAATCGCTATACCTCTAAGCCACAGCGGCAGTTCAGATACTGCCCTGAATACCAAAGGGGGTTATTTTACTTTTTTCCTTCAATTCAGAGCAACACAAAGGAAAACCAAAGAGAAAACCAGCAAAACCACCTAGATTCTTCTATGGCTAATCCTGCTGTAAAATCAGGATGGGATTCACAAATGAAGAGGGTGTTCGGAACTCAATAATGCTCCATGCTCCATCTTCAGGGATGACATTGCCCATAATATTGACATTTTCACCAATTCCATTAAAGACCGCAGTCGTATTCAGCGCAAGCATCACACTATCCCCTCGATTAATCACCGGCGTATTTTGACTACAGGAGCCATCATCATCAATTAAAACAATAACACCATACTGCGAGGAGACCGAAGAAAACGCATCAGCATCAAAAAGATCATCTAACCCAGCCGACCCATCAACCCAATACGCTGATGCATACTCCAAAACATTCTTTTGTTCCGAATTAGAAAGTTCAACAAGCACCGCACTTAAATCGATTTCCGGAGAACCTGCCCGCGGAGTGACAATCATAACAATTTTATCGATCAACCCGGAGGTGTTATGCCCCTGGATCGTTGACACTTTTAATCCGGTTGAGACTTCTTTGATAGTCTGGGTCCCTGTCGAACCTGATTGATTCTCCAGCTGCGAACCTGTAGATAAGATCACATAAGCGACAATCCCAGCAACAAGGACCATTGCGATAAAAATAATCATCGAACCGATGCCTAAAGCCCCTTTCTGATTTCTTCTCACGGTCGTATGCAGATACCCCTCTATTCCCTTCAATAACATGTAAACAAAAGGTACTATTTGAGCATTATCAAAGATTCTGAACTACGAGGAGAAATGACATGAATCCTTTTATCTGACAAATCTGAGTATAAAGCGAACGTTTTTGATATATAAGGGTATTCCGCAGTCGGTGACCCCTATAAAAACCATTGATTTACCGGATGTACAATCAAGACTAGCTTCATCCCATTTCAAACTTACAAGAGTCGGAGTGACTGGTGTAAAAAAACTTGTACACATCCAGCGACCAAATAAAAAAACCATCCTTCCACTCACCGTGACATTAGACCTCTTCGTAGATCTCCCTGCATCTCAGAAAGGCAGCCATATGTCTCGTAATCTTGAGTTAATATCCGAAATTATTGACCAAACCCTGAAAACACCAGTATCTGATTTAGAATCATTCTGCGCAAAAACCGCAGAACTCCTCCTAAAAAAACATGAGTACGCCACGTTCTCAGAGGTAAAAGCAGAAGCAGATTATTTTTTAGATGTCGTGTACCCTTCTGGTCAAAAAGGATCAGAACCCTATAAACTCATAGCAGAAGCACGAGCAAATCGCAACAGTGAGTTGAAAAAACTCATCGGCGTCAAAGTCATCGGAATGACCGCCTGTCCATGTGCTATGGAAGTTGTTCGAAAACTTGAAGGCCGTGAGAAATCCTACTCAGCTCCGACCCATAACCAACGAAACATCGGGACATTAATCGTTGAAGTCCCACGAGGAACTGAGATGGTCGATGCAGATGATCTCATCGAAATCGTTGAGAAATCATTTAGCAGCCCAACCTATAGTATCTTAAAACGGAAAGAAGAAGCCGAACTAGTTCTCCAAGCCCATACGAAACCAAAGTTCGTTGAGGACGTGGTTCGTGATATTCTGAGTGCAGTGCTAAAAAGATACAAGGATCTACCTGATGAGGTTTTAGTCATAGCCCGCAGTGAAAGTGAAGAGTCAATCCATAAACACAACGCGTTTGCCGAGCGAGTCACCAATCTAGGAGATTTACGAAAAACATAATAAATTCCTTCCTAACCACATTTTTTTGGTAAAAAAGCTTAAAAAACAAGGGAGGATTATCGTTCCTTATGTCAAAATATCATATTGCAGTACTCCCGGGAGATGGTGTCGGTAAAGACGTCATGGACGCAGCAAAGATAGTTTTAGATACCATTGATATGAATGCTGAATTTACATATGGGGATATCGGGTGGGAATTTTGGAAAAAAGAAGGAAACCCGCTCCCTGACCGAACCTTGTCGTTATTAAAAGAAACCGACTGCTGTCTTTTTGGTGCGATCACCTCAAAACCTGGTGAAGATGCTAAAAAGGAACTCTCCCCAGACCTTCAGAACAAAGGAATCACCTATTCCAGTCCGATTGTTCGACTCCGTCAGGAGTTTAACCTTCATACAAACATCAGACCATGTAAGGCGTACTTAGGTAATCCATTGAACTATAGAGACGACATTGACCTCGTGGTATTTCGAGAGAACACCGAGGATCTCTATGCTGGCGTGGAATTTCGGCCATTGCCGAAGCTTGTCTTCGATGCGCTGATGACCCATAAGAAAATGAAACGATTCGCACAAGTCCCACTTGATGAAATCGCAGTGTCCTGCAGAATCTTTACAAAGAAAGCTTGTCAAAGCATCGTACGACAGGCGTTTCAGTACGCAAAGGAGCACAAACGAAAATCAGTCACTCTTATAGAAAAACCAAATGTGATCCGTGAGACCAGCGGGATGATGATTGAAGAGGGTCGGAAAATCGCAAAAGAATACCCTGAGATAAAGTATCAGGAAACCAATGTAGATGCCATGTGTATGTGGCTGGTGAAAAACCCGCAGGATTACGATGTTTTAGTATCATCTAACATGTTTGGGGATATCATCTCTGATCTTGCTGCCCAGCTCGTTGGCGGCCTTGGCTATGCCTCCAGTGGCAATATTGGGGATTCGTATGCCGTGTTTGAACCCACCCATGGGTCTGCCCCGAAATACGCAGGCATGTATAAGGTCAACCCCATGGCGATGCTCTTGACTATCACTCTGATGTTAGATTGGCTTGGGGAGACAAAATCCGCAAAAAACCTAGAAAGCGCTATAGCACAGGTCATAAAAGAAAACACTATAAGAACTTACGATGTCGGTGGATCCAATACCACCCTTGAAGTAGCCCAAGAAGTTGCCAAAAAATTCGATGAATTCTAATTTTTTCTCATTTTCTTTATTCATCAAAATTCTGTTGATAAATGTACATAAAATTTTTTTAAGAGAAAAACTAAATTAAAAAAAAAGAAAAAATAAAGAGAGAAGATAAATTGTTTCTCTTTAGAATTCTAAGGCGCCAATGCACCAGCCCATGACAACGTGGTTCATCAGGACCCCATTGAAGTTAGATGGGATAACCATTTCCTGACCACCGTATCGGATACCAGTTGTGCGCTGGCCCAGACCTTGGCAGGCGTAGTGGACAAAGAGACATTTAAATGAAATCAATGCTCCACCGTTTACCTGTTTTGGTTGGGTAAGGGTGATTCCCTGAATTGTGGTCCAACCGATTTTACCGGTTTCTGTGTCGTTTGTGGTCGCTCCTGCTGCTACAGGTATCATGGTCATTACCAGCATGCACATAAAGATGCCTAAGATTTTTTTTGTGTTCATACTTTATTCCCCAACAACTAATATATCAACATAATATATAAATCTTTTGTTGATTTTCATGGTAAATCGCGAAAATTTGCTAGTTTTTTGGTGAGACGACTTAATTTTTCCTGGGATCGTTCTATGACCTCATTTGAGATTTCAACGAGTAAAGACAGATGTTTTTCGTCACAAAAAAGACAGCCGTCTCTCCCTATAGGGGCATCAAGACGCTCAGTACTGCAGATTTCGATGATGATTTTTTTACTTAGTGATTTTACCGCTGAATTTTTGAATCCACATGATATCGCGTTTTTCACCATCTTATCGGCAAGTTGAAGGGTTTCAGCACAGATATGCAGGATAGGTGCTTGCGCAAGTAACCAGAGAAAACCTTCTGTAGCTTTTATCGAGGCAGCTCGCAGCTCATCTATTTCTATGGTACGATGCCAGACCCCAAGGAATCTCGCACCACGTTTGTCACCAATCTGCGGAATCTGTAATAGGACGATCCGTCCCGCACAACTACTCGAAGTGTAGAATCCTTCTATCTTATTGATCAGATCAAGTATTGGGAGCACGCCTTTGTCTACCTTTTCATGGCCACAAGCATCGTGTAAGGAGTTCAACGCGTTCTCTTTTGCGTCTAAGAATTCTTTTTTCTTCATTTTGAAACGCTTCTATCAGATATAGAAAGCATGATATTTCGTTTTTTTAGCTCCCTGAAAAACTCACTTGGGGGTATGATTTCCTCAGGGCAAAACACACCCCGTTGCTGGATTGTTCCATTCGCAATCATCTGCGCGGTGATAGCAACAGGATAACCGGTGGTTCGCATCATCGCTGTTATCTTGTTCTTTTTGTCATAGGAATCAATCAAGAGGTATTCCCGTGAGCGTTTCTTCCCCTGTTTTATGCCTTCGCTCATCACTTTTAATAACACGACATCTTCCCCTGTTGTAGGAATGTTTTTCATCAGCAATGATGCAAAGACATCTCGAGGAGCGATCATCTGACCCGCGCAGTTGATTTTCTTATCATCGGCAAAGCCTAGGTCAAGGATTGCTTTGATTTTCTCGCAATGACCAGGGTACCGAATCGTCTTATAATCAAGATACTGGATTGTACCTCTATATGTATATGGTAAGGTGGAGCATCCTCCTGAGGTGAGGAACGCTTCCATGGTTCCAAACGGGTCAGGAAACTGTAAGGTCTCAATCTCGGTCATGGATTTTTTCTGGAGAATCTTGCCATGGTCGAGAATCAAAGCGTCTTCTACATATTCATTGATAAGTCCATAAGGAGAAAATACGATCTGATACTGCAGCGGTAGCTGAGGATGACGAGGTAACCCTCCGACACGGAGTCTTACGGAGTTGACGGTTTCGAGATGATCAACGATATCACGCGTGATAATAGACACAAGACCCGGTGCTAACCCTGAATCAGGGATGATGGTCACCTCATTCTTTTTTGCTTTTGTGAACAGGTGTCGTTCTTTTTCGACGATAGTATTGTTCCCACCAAGGTCAATAAAATGTGTTTTTGTTTGTAATGCAAGCGTAGCCAACCTGTAATTATATCGATAGGGCAGCGCGGAGATAACGACATCTCCTTTTTGTAACACACGTTTAATTCCTGAGGAATTCTCAGCGTTCATCACGAGTGTTTTGACACCGGTTCCTTGCAGGAATCGTTTGGCTGACAATCGTGTTTTGCTGTCTTTTTCACCGATAACGATGTCATCAAAATCTGAGAATCTCGACAGGTCATATGCAATCGCACGACCCATCATACCAGCTCCGAGTATTAAGACCTTCATATCGACCAACCCTGTAACAGGGGAAGGATTACGTTATCCCTGTTAAATGTTTTCAAAACTCTTTTTCATGAGAGCTTCTTCTTCTTTATCCTGCTTCCGTATGAGGCTAAAGAGGATCGTTAACAGGAACGACAGCGGAAGGCCGATGAAGATAGGGTCCAGCATATTGATTACATAATCCCCAATAAGTGGTGAGCCGATGATCTTCGGGGCGGTTTTGAAGTAGATGAGGATGTACCAGGCCATGGTAAAGACAAAACCCCCTAGCATACCGACCCATACACCAAACCTGTTGGTTTTTTTCCAGTACAACATAAGGGTATAGGGTGCAAGGAAGGTACATGCCATAAGACCAAAGAAAAACGCAGTCATATAGGCGACCACATCTAAGGGATTCAGGGTGATTATCAGAGTTGCTATCACAATGACGAACGTGGCAATACGGGTGATAAAGATGGATCTCTCTGGAGATATTTTTTTCTTTGATGATTTTTCATAGACATCTCTTCCTAGAGAGGCTCCTGCGGTATGGAACAAAGCTGCCGCTGTTGACATTGCTGCTGCAAGGATTGCGAAGAGGAATATCAGGATAAACCAGGAGGGAAAGAGCTGATTGATGATAGTTGGAACAACTGCATCTGGGTTTGCGACCATCACCCCTGCGGTTTCCTTCACCGGGTATGGGATGTTATTTTGATACATCAGGACGTTGCAGAGCGGTCCGATGCTAAAAGCAGTAAACGTCATCAGCAGGATAAAAACACCTCCATAGGGGATAGCCCGGCGGAGGGCTTTATCGTCTTTCGCGGTAAGATATCTGGTGATCAACTGCGGTTGTGCAAGCACACCGATACCTACACCAAAGATGAGGGTAAGAACCATCATGAACGGCTGTGATAAGAACGGTGGCATGGATGTCAGACCGTTAGGTGCCTGGGTCGCAGCAGGGCTACCAATACTTTTAAGCATCTCAGGGGTGAGAGCTGCTGCTGCTTCATGTGCTGGGCCGATTCCTCCAAGCATCGCATAGATTCCCACGGTTAGAATGATCATACCAACCAACATGACAATGGCTTGTACCGCATGGGTGTACATCACTGCATAGAGGCCACCGAAGATAAGGTACACACCGACGATCAAGGTAAATACGACAACGCAAATCCAATAGGGGATTCCAAAGGTAACCTGAAACAATGAGGCGATCGCAAGAAACACCGCTGAGGTGTACGCCACCATGAACACACCAATGATCAATCCTGATATTTGTTGAAGTTTCACTGAGTTGAAACGATTCCCGAGAAGCTCAGGTAATGTCATCGCCTTCAGGGATAGCCCCATCTTTCGTGTGCGAAGCCCATAGAAAACAAACGCGATGAAGATACCAACAAAGACATTCAGAAACGCAAGCCAGAGGATCGAATGTCCATAGACTGAGGCGATACCAGAAAACCCTATCAGGGCAACTGCGCTAATGAAGGTCGCGCCATAGGAAAACGCAATCAGCAGCGCTCCCATTGTTCTCCCTGCGACAAAATAATCCTCTGCAGTCTTGGTCTTTCGATACCCAATGTAACCGAGAAAGATAAAGACACCAGCAAAAAGCGCCATGGTAATGATGAAGAACCAAATGTCCATCAGTGGTCCCCCTGCTGTTTTTTCTCCTCTTCTTTCGAGGATTCTGGTTGTTGTTTTTTCTCTGATTTTTTAATGAATTGGTAATAGAGCCCATAGACGATGCAAAGAACTGTGGCTAACAACGTTCCAATCCATGCTAAAAAAACCCCCATATCCATACCTAAGATTAAATTCATCATTGCCTCCTCCAACTATTGTCTCAAATCAGTTTTTTTAAGGGTTGTAAACCAATTCTCTTGTTTTATATCTTTCTTTATTTTTCAATCAGAAACTCTTATAGAGCAACTCAGTATTCTTACTGACCTAAGTGGAGTGTTTTTTATGACACAGGAATACTGGGACCGTAAAATAGAAACCATGCCATTAGCTGAATTAAAACAACTACAATTGAAACGAATGCAAAAATTAATAAAATACGTCTACACCTCGAATCAATTTTATCATAAGAAACTCTCAGATGCTAAAGTAAAAACAGAGTCGATAAAAACATTAAAGGATATTGAGAGACTCCCTTTTTTAACAAAGCAGGATTTACGTTCGTATTATCCTTTTGGTTTGGTCTGTACCCCTCTTGATGATATTATCGAGGTTCATGCTTCTTCAGGGACTACCGGCAAACCAGTTGTGGGTCCCTACACGAGAAATGATGTGGATCTTTGGGGGGAGATGATGGCACGATCCTTATACGCAAACGGTCTTCGTAAAAACGATGTCATGCAGAATGCCTATGGGTACGGGTTGTTCACCGGAGCGCATGGGTTTGAGAAGGGTGCAGAGAAGATTGGTGCAATGGTGATAACGATAGGCTCGGGGAACACCGAGCGGCAAATAGATATCATGAAGGATTTTGGGAGTACCGCACTTGCCTGTACACCTTCGTATTCGTTGCACATTGCAGAGGTTGCTGAAGAAAAAGGGTTAGATCCCGCAAAGGATTTCAAGCTTCGATTAGGTGCGTTTGGGGCGGAGTCCTGGAGTGAAGAGATGCGGAAGAATATTGAGAGACGCTGGGGGATTGTTGCGCATGAGCATTATGGGTTGACTGAACTGATCGGCCCTGGTGTTGTCTCTGAATGTGAACATAAAAAGTTGCATATCAACGCTGATCATTTCTATCCTGAGTTGATCGATCCGAACACAGGTGAGACCCTTGATTTCGGAGAAGAAGGTGAGCTGGTGTACACGACTTTGACAAAGGAGGCTTTCCCTGCGATTCGTTTCCGGACAAAGGATCTTGCCTCAATAACAGAGGAGATTTGTGACTGTGGACGAACTTTACCTATCCAATCCCGGATCAAAGGGAGAAGCGATGATATGATGAAGATCAAAGGCGTCATTGTGTTCCCCTCTCAGATCGAGGCTGCTCTCATGCAGGTCCCGGGGGTCAGTGATAACTATCAGATCGTCAAAACCAAGCAAGGGGATCTGTATTCGCTTTCTGTTGATGTAGAACCTTCGGAGGACCGCTATAGAGAAGGTCATCTTGATGACTTTGAAAAGAAAGCGGAAAACGAAATCTACCGGATCCTTAATTTACATGTCCCGGTTCATGCGATCTCGCCAAAGACGATTCCTCGCAGTACAGGAAAAGCAAAGAGAGTTATCGAACGGTAACCCCTGTATGTGTTAACTTTTTTTGGTCACTGCCCATAAGACGACGCAGATACATAAGGCGGCAACTATGGCAAGAAAGGTTGCGATCTCTGTCGGGAAGAGAATCGGGAAAATAACAGGTAAGACCGCTGCACCGATGTTACTGACGGAGATGTAGAGGCTCGCTGCGATACCAACATTTGCCTCTGTGACTCCTTTTTCTGTTTCTTGACTGTACAGCGCAAGTGGCCAGGATGCCTGGAAGCAGGCGCCGAAAAGAAATGCGACAAACACAAGCAGAAGCCAGGTGATGTTATACTGGTAAAGACCAAACAGGAGAAGCCAGAAAAGAAGGGATCCTCCAATGACTGTGAGTGTGACTTTTTTCACCCCATACTTCTTTGCGAGAAAAGGGGCGAAAAAAGCACCAACTGCGCAGCCATACAGCAGCATACCTGCGATGTATCCTCCTTCTTTCGTAGGATAGAGTCCATGAATAAAGGCAGAGATTACCAGGGTGATTCCGACAATGAAAAAGCCAATGAACGGATACAAAAATGCGTTCTTTGAGCTAAAAACCTGCTTCATACCCTGGGAAAACTTCATTTTTTCTACCTTGGCATGTTCTTCAGGGGGTGTCGCAGGATGGTCTTTTGCAATACATAACCAGAGGATAAAAGCAATAACTGCCAGGGAACCAAAGAGGAGAAAACCATTGAAAATTTGTGTAGAACTCTTCTCCGGGGTCAGCAGCGGCATGAACAGGGAGCCTGTTCCAAACCCGATAAATAATCCTGATGCACCAATCCCAATAGGAAGACCCGCATGTTTTGCAGGGAACCATCGGAACATCTGTGGTGCAAGAGCAACCAGGATCCAGGCAAGACCTATACCGGCTAATACACTGGTGAGTAAGATTGATTCAAAGCTGTTAAGCATCCATGGTCGAATCCCAAAACCAAGAGCCATGAAGAACCCACCGATAGATATTGATAGCTTCGGTCCTTTTTTATCAATCAGTGCACCAGCTGGCCAGGCGAAAAAAATCACAAACATACCAATTAGAGAGAGTAAGAGATGTGCCTCCCAATCAGGGATGAGAAAATTTGTTTCAAAGGTTTTCAACATCGGGGATAATGCAAACCAGTTTGCGCCATACGCGAAGATCACAAACCAAAATATTCCGACGGTCACCCAACGATATCGATACAGTTTCTGTTCCATAGAATACCTCTCCGGCCCGATGATACCAATGATGTTTTTATAGTTACCGACTTAACCCAATCTCTGATAAAAAAAGAAAGAAAAAAGAGAAAAAAATCTTTTCTCTATAATATGACGTAGATGAAGAAGACAAATCCATCCACAGTTTTCGTTACTTCTGAGAACCCATCCGCTTTGACTTTTATCGTCACGATGACGTTCCCAAAGCCAATGATTGGTGAGTTTTCGATGGTTCCCGTAGAGTCGACATCAAGAGTAGTCATCGTCCCTGATGCGGTCTGTCCTGAGAAGATGAAGTTCCCGTCAACAGTCATCGTCCAGATGACGTTTGTTGCGACCCCCTCGCCGATATTGTCAATGGCAGAGGAAATGGCAAATAAGCCGCCGTTCACATTCCCGATTGTCAGGAGTGGTTTGAGATCGGTGATCGTGACAAATAGCGGGGAGGACCATTCACTCTCATACTGATTTTGATCCTTTGCCTTTACCTTTATTTCATAGGTGCCTGGGATCGTCCATGTATATGGTGTTTGTGTCTGTGCCCCTGAGGCATACGGGCCGAACCAGATGGTGGTATACGATCCAAATTGCCATTGGTACCAAACCTGGTCCTGGTCAGGATCTGTCGTGCTGGAGCTATAGGTATATTCAATGTTGATTCCTCCGCTTGCTGGTCCTGTTGGTGTTGCTGGTTTCTGTGGCGGGTTCCCTGTTCCTCCTGTGATCGTTGCAGATCCTTCATATGGTAGATAGTTCTGTTTTGTCACCGTGACATACATCGTTCCTGGACTAGTTGGTGAAATGCTGAAGGTGACTTGACCTGCGCTGTTGGTAGTCCCGGTGACGTAGACGTCCGTGCCTTTCCATAAGCAGACATATGCTTGGTTGACAGGGTTTCCCCCGGAGCTTACCGAGACGATAAACGATGACGAGCCAACTGGTGCTTGGGTCGGATGAGTCACCGTCATGCTAATCGGGTTTTCCTTCCAGATCGGCAGCTCAGGATCACCAAGCAGCGTTAGTTCAGTATAGCAGTATTTCGATACCTGGGAGGAATCGACTCCATCGTTTTTATGATCCGAGAACGCAGCACCCAGTTTATAGAGGTTATCTTGGAAGATTGATTCGAAAAACTCAATGTCATATCCCATGGAAAGCGTATCCGTAGAGCCGACATAATACCAGCCGTAGCGTGAGTTTCCGATAAAAGCAACTCCGCCGCCATTGCTGTTTTGGACGAAATGTTCTGCGATGCAAGTCGATGTGTCATACGCAGCAGGGTCGCATCCCATGGAATAGTAGATTCCTTGTTTGTTCCCATTCGTCAACTCGTCCATATCTGAGTTCCACAGACCGATGTCATGATTCACATAGCCGGTTCCCATGAAATCTGAGCCGGAGTGATCTGCATGATTCATCAGGTTCTGTCCTGCGTTGAGCGATGCGATGACGTTTGTTTTATGGTTTCCGCTATGGCTGTCGTACACGTTAGTCATCGTCCAACTAGATGGAATGAAAGTATTATCGATATAGATTTTACATTCTTCAGCTTCGGTGCTGCTGTCAAGATCAAAACCGTACATCCCTGCTTTTTTTGCAAAATCTGTCAATGGTGGGTTTTTTTCATAGGTAAGAATCTTATTGATAAAATTCCCGATTTTACCAGTTCCGCTGCCGGTGCCGGTCACTGATGCGCGCCCGACATTGACTTCACAAACCCAATCCGTATCAAAATCAGCGTAGTATGCATCGTTTGGGACTGGATCTGGGTCGACCTGAGAAAATGTCCGATAATGACAGGGGACGACATCGATATCTCCTCCAAGGAGGATAAAGGTAGTGCCCCAATTCGCATACACATCTTGGGTAAATGCCCGGATTTTGTCGACATCAGAGCCGCTATAACCACCACTGTTGTAGATCCATGTGGTGGTGACGATATTGGCTGGGATGCCTTTTTTTGTTTTCCAGTCTGCAAGTGGCTGGAATGCACTCACCCAGCTGTCCTGGGTGATGATAACATAGTCATAATCACCGGGTTCGACACCAGCAGATTGTGGATTCTGGGATGTTCTCAGTACGACATCCTCGGGATTAATCACCATATTTTGGATCATTTGTTGGTAAAGGTCTTTACTGCTTTCTGAAATGGAGGGTGAGAGATAATCACCACAAATATATCCGTTCGTTCCTTCAACAGTGAAGGTTATTGAGGTGATGGTCGAAAGTTTTTTTTGCGCTGGAATATAATGAAGTGGGTAAATGGTTAACTCAGCAATGTTTTGACCTGCAAGATCATTCTGACCGGTTACCTGGATATATTGTGCTGGGTAGATTTGATTTGATTGGTAGGTTTTTGTATCTGGTTGGACGAATTGCAATTCATTTGCTATTTGACTGCTTCGCAGTGATGGTTGCGCAGGATGCATGAAAAAGGTACCTTGCAGGAATTGTTCTTTAAGTTCCTTAATCTGGATGCTTGTGATTTTCATATCCTGTGGGAGTGCAATTTTTATGTTTTTCACAGGAAGCATGGGTTTTCCTATTTCTGTAGTTACTCCTCCGTCTGATAAAGAAACGATATCGTATCCGTTTTGAGTGTTGAAGGAAAAATCATTTTTTGAGAAGGTAAGCGTAACTGTCTTCTGGTATTGTGTCTGGTTCTCATCAGCGTTTTGTTGTCCAAGGATCGTCGATGGTACAACAGAAAATAATAGACTACTTATTATCAATGATAATACGATAGTTTTTCTGAATTTTTTATATAGTATTTGATATACCCCCTAATTATACTATTGTAGGGTTACGAGATATTTAAACTTAACGAATGTTAAGAACAAAAATATTTTTTTAGTACGGTTACCCTGAAAACAGTGATGAAAAAATTATAAAACACCCAGAGGAGAGCCCAGCGGGGTACCAAATACCACGCGGCTCCGCACAAGACAGCCAGGACGGCACCAAATGCCGCCAAACCGCCTCTAGGCATGTTATTCTTTGTCATTCATACTATATAAACCTATCCTGGTAAAACGACAAATTGAAAACAAAAAACAAGGAATAAATCAATTAGACCAACAAGGGAGACAAAAATTTTTTAATCCAGTGACGTCTTTAGAACAATACCTCTATCAAAAGAAAATCGGTGAACGATGATCCGATTTGACGACATAGAGGCACAGGGAACCTCCGGTGCCCTACCGGGGGTTTCCAACCAATATTTGATTGCTCGAAATTCCTGTCTCCTTATTTTGAAAACTTTCTTTATTTCTTTCTTTTTTTATTTAGAAATCTTCGATACGAAAGATTCAGAGATAAAATAATCAGAAATCTGTGATAACCTATGACGACCTTTTTCCCCAAGATTAATTCTTTCAACAAGAAAAGTATTCATAAACATATACTGTGTTTGTGAATAGATTGCCCCGGGACCTTAATCGTAATCAGCAAAGCAAGGCGCGGAATTGCCAAACATAACCAAAAACCCGGAGCCACGTATATGATATAAGCAAGTGGCTATAAACCTTCCTATAGTAAAACAAGGTACATTATCTGGTTAAAAACCATATTGAAATTATTTCTATTTTTTATTATTTTTTACATATGTTAATTGTTATGAGGGCTCAAAAAATATCTTAATGGTGTGAAGAATAAACGACATGACTCTACGGGAGGTTATTCATTTTGAATTTTTCTGTCGTAAGTCTATAGAAATCCACCGATGAACGTTATCATAAAAAAAACATAATTTTTATATATGATACATTCTATTTAAAATTGGATATTCAATAAAAAAGTCTGGGGGAATTGATAATGAAAACTACGTTAAGAAAGCGTTATTTTTTGAAAAATGTAGAAGCTGTCTCAGAGGAATTCACGGTCCTTCCTGCACTGTCTGTGGTAATGATCGGATTCGCACTCTTCGTCGTCCTCTTAGCCCAAACCTACATCACCTATGCAGATCGTATCGATCGGCTACAGAGTTATCAAACAGCGGATGGTTTGTTACAAAAATTGACAAATCCTGATTGTTTTTTCATCAGGGAAGCTGGTCTTGTTGATCTACATCTTCTTCAGAACGATACCATATCGTTACAAAATTTCCTTGAACAGTATACGAAATCAGGCTTCTTTTTTCACTTACAGCTTCACTGGGACGATCAGATCTGGGTTTTTCCTGAATCTATGGCATCAGATCCGGATATTCGAATCGCAGTATCAAAAGAGATAGGCATCTATCTGAACGAAGCACAAACAACCCCGGGGACGTTGACCATTCTGCTCTGGAGGGGATCTTGAATGAAACACAGGCCTTACCTTGATGATCTGTTTGGTATTTCTATGATGTACGACGCAGTATTTTTTATCATCATGGTGTCCCTTGCAGGAGTGATTCTCCTCCCCGTGTTACGAACAGATATCGCACTGGATACCTCAGTGGACAAACACCGTGAAGAACTCGTTGATGAAACCTTACATACCTTCCTTGTGACGCGTGCAGATTTTTTCGAGTACAGATTTTGTGGGAACCTCATCGATGAAATCGCTGGACGCATCGGAATCGATAATGCTTCCGATGGCCTGTATGGGTCTGTTACCCATTGGTTGCTAGCTCATGAACAACGTCATAAGACTTATGCGACGCTGCTTGCTGAATATCTTGGATGCCAATTCAGACTGCCGTTCTCCTTTATTGGGACTGATCAAATAAACATATTCGTTGGTGATTTTGAATCACAATTGAGCAATGAAACCGAACGGTTCTTCTCCTCCCTTCTTGGTGAAAAGTATCGATATAATCTTTCCGCATGGTGGCACCCGCTCAGAGGAGTGCCGTTCGGGGGTGAGTTTTCCATTGGTGAGCATCCACCGACGAAGGATAGTTATGTTGCGCAAAGTTTTTTCATGATGCCGTACACCCCGGTGTTTTCTCTTGGTAATCATACGCTCATCTTTACGAAACATTGGCTGAAGCATCAGCTCTTCGACAACGATGTCGGATTAGGTCGGTCAACAATCCCAGCGATCGCAAACATGACGATTGTTTTTGAGAATTACACCAACAAGCAACCACCGTACGACACAAGGCAGAATGCAACGAGAGCAACAAAGGAGAACCTCAGCGACCTGGTCTATGGGTTTCTTATTGATGGGATTATCAATGAGTCAAACGTGACCGTGTTTCCTGGGATCGTCCATACAACCCTCGAATATGGTTTTGAGAAAATCAAAAACATGACCGGTCAGTTTCTTGATAAAGCATTGAACGAATCGTTTGGAGCTTCGATTCGGACAATCGATACACTCTTTAGCGGCCTGAATTCAAGTGTAGCAAATCCGCTATCACAGGCAATCCTCATGCAGCTTAACACAACACTTGGTGAATTGTTTAATGGATCGTTTGCTTCGTTGAATGACGCATTTGATGCGTGCGAATCCGCAATCAACCAGCGAATTATTCTCCTGATTCAAGACTCTATTGATTTCTTACTTGAGGCTTTTGTAGATACCCTTTTTGATGTCATGGACGCAATCATGGATTTTTCAGAGAAACTTATCGATTTGTTGTTTGACTGTATCTCTCTGAATAGAGCCGAGGTGATGCTGACTATCTGGATGGTGAGAGAATGATTCAACGAAAATTTTTATCAAACCAGCATGCTCGTATTCCGTTCTCCATCATTGGCGTCTTCCTCCTGCTTGGAAGCAGTGTCACTGCAGTGTACATCACCAGATTGGAGCTGGAGAAATCCAAAGAAATAGCCCGTTCCCTTGACATAAATGAAATAGAAAATCTCCTGTACTATTTTGAAGCAGATCTCACAAACGCCTTGAACCTTGCAGGGATGAAAGCGTTAAAGGAAATCGGGAAACATCCGGTCATAGCATCGTCTATAGGATCAAGCCAAGAAATAAATCAGTATCGTGCGAAAAGCATCATCAAAGAGGAGTTAAACGTGTACCTCACGGGTCATTATCTCTACAATATGTTCTCCGATGGTCATTATGCTATCAACGTATTGCTTGAGAATGAAACTCCGATTCTCTCGTTAGAAAACATCAGCCTTGAGACTTGTTCCATGCAGCTGGAAAGATTTTCGATTCCTACGGTCGGGCCGCCTGGAACCATGAATTATTCCACGTACCTGATCGCCTCACTGCCATTGCGTATTGAGATACGACAATTAAAAGAGTACGATTGGGATCTTCTCACGACTCGAACCGTAATTGTGTCTTCGATTCTCACTTCGCGATATCCACTTCTTGAATGTCTGATGAACGAATATAATCGGACAATTAACGGCACGTTTTCATCATTATGGACGTACACAACGGTGTCATCGAATCTCTATTCACTTCTCAGAGGATTCAAACATTACCGCTGTGGACGACCATTGAATGTCATGGACAACCGTCATCTTTCACTGATCCTTAACAGCGGATTACTACTCGACCAAAGTTTGGTGTTTGGCAGTGTTGATCCCCTAGGTCTTGTTGACCTTGCCCGAGAAATAAAACAAACTCTGAAGCAGACACCTTCAGATGCTCTTACAACCTTTAATGATGAGATGGAAGGTGAAGGATATCCTGTTGAAGCTGAAAACCTTTCGAAAGGAAGTGCGAATGCCGATGCAGGATTCCCAATCAACGAATCCATCGACATATCTCCTTGCTTTAATCTCTCAGAAATCGCAGAACGAATCCTGTATACAATCAGTAATGCTACCTTCCATTTTGAGAACGAGGACGGAGAATTTTATGATGAAATCATCCTGTTCGATGATGATGTCCAAACCAATATAAATGAAATGATACAACATCAGGCGAATCAATCCTTTTACTTCACAGGGGTCACGAAACAGCTCAGCATGAATACAACAACCCTTCACATCCTGGAAACAATTATCTCTGAAATGTATCATGATTTGATGTCGATAAGAGTCCTCAACCGCTCTATTCTTACCGAAGTGTGGGGCGATCCTGGGGACGGCTGGGTTGATGGGGGATATTCACCATGGAACGCTACCGGTATTCTCCCTGTCTCAAAACAGATGATAAAACCACAAAAAGGGCAGGTCATACCAGGTTGTGCAGTCTATGAGGAACACTATAATGTCTCCTATGGCAGAAACCATTCTTGGTGGCGTCTAGAAGAGCATTTGGTCAATGGCACAACGATTCAAATCACCATCTGGAATAACAGAACTGATCTGCTCATTGAGACCGTAAGTCTTCAAACCAACCTTCAGCACTGGGCGTCCTATCAAGGATCTCAGGATGATATCGTTGATATTCTTTACTTCAATGAGACGCTCAATGATCTGAACCTCGAAGATACCGTGAACACCTATCTTTCATTGTATAATGATTCTGGGTTGGAGAAACAGCAGCTTATCACAACAAGGAACAACACAGGAACCATTGGTCTTGATGCTGATGTTTCAGGGTCTTATGCAGAATGGGTTCTTGATGAAGCTTGGGATGCACTTGAAAAGATATTCGAATCAGTACGCCATATCACCCTTGACTCAGGTATCGATGCAGAGCATTACCCAAACCCTGTCCTGCTTGTTGAGACCGCAAAAAGTGATCTTCTCACAAAATATGCTCAAAATATCTCCAAATACCTTGATTTTCCCACCTATCATCCGGGTCTACAGTTTTGCAGTGTTGGAAAGAAAGCAGTGTACTACATCCGTGAATGGTACGTCCGACTCATTGAAAATACGACTACGACTGTTTTTTCTGAGATCTCTCAACAGTTGACTTTTGCGATAGAAACAGCGTTACCATCATCTGCTGGTTTTACGACAAAGAATATCACAGAAACATTAGATGATGCATCAGATGCGCTTCGAAATCAATTCACCATCCCTTTTGGGTATGATATGAATCTTACCCGATACAATCATCAGGGGGTAGTATTGTGGAATGAAACGATTCGTCTCGCAGTGGATCAGTACCCTAATTATCTCGATCCCTTCCAAAGAACATCATGGGGTAACGAAGAGCTCTGGACTCTAAAGATTCGTAATCGTTGCGTGTTTGGACCGACCGGTCTTCCTCTTCTACCCCCCTCCCCTGTCACAGCCTGGTTGATGACCTTGAATCTCTGGGTCATCGATGTGCAAGGGGAATATCCGTTATTCAAAATCATCGATAGCAGTGATGAGACGATCTTTAACCCTTTACTGGGACATGAGCCTCAATCATATGTGAGAGAATTAAAAGTCATCTCCGCTGGGAATATCACACTTGGACAAAACACACGTCTCTCCTTCGGTTTTACGACCGTTGCGTTTGGTCTTGTCCCACCATGGGGCATGATGCTAGGAGACATTCAAGATAACTGGTTTGATGAGCATACCTCTGGTTTTCATGAGGGATGATCCGTATGATCCGACCCTTTGGTATAGTCTTTTTCGTCAGCCTTCTAGTTCTTGTCTCTGCAGTTCCCACCAGCAGTGCAGCTGAATGTGCCTATGGATCAGTTGATGCGTATTTCCGGACATCAAACACAGACTGGGAGAATGCCACCGCTCATCCGATTCTGAAGCGTGGTGAATCCTTCGAGATAAAAATTCTGATCAGGATAAAGACTGATCTGCGAGTCGTCTATATTAAACTCCATGAATTTGGCACACCTGTTTTCGAAGTCATCACTGGTCCATCAACAATAGAACAACTCCTCGAGCACTGGAGACCAACTGACTCTGATCAACCGATGATATCTGTTTGGAAGATGCGTGTGAGGGCAAACACATCTTGGGTTAATGGATACAGCCCCTTAGAAGTATTTGTTCAATTCACTAAAAACGATGATGATGACTTGTCAGTCGGCTTTGATGTACTGAATGCGTATGTCATCGATGAACTCTGGAAAAACTATTCACAGGAACCCCCAAAAGAAAGTTATTCCTCACAAAGAAAAGATACATTACGACTTTCAAGTGTATCAATCACGTCAGAAATCATCATAGTCTTTTTCATTGGTATTTTTCTACAAAGACGATGGCAAAGAAAAAAGTTTTTTTGAAACCTATAATGGGAAATGATAGACGACATAGGGGTCTTGATGCCATCCTATTTTTTCATAGACCTCGCGTGCTGAGGTGTTGTTCTGATGAGCGTAGAGCCGTAGAAACGCTACCCCTTGTTGACGTGCCATTTCTTTTACTTCATCTAATAATTTCGTAAACACCCCCTGTTTTCTCCATGGTTTCTGTACAAACACACTTTGAACCCACCAGATTGGCTTGTTTCTCCAATCGCTCCATTCCACGGTGATCATGAGTTGTCCAACAATCGTCTTGTTTTCCTCAGCAACAAGATAAAATCCTTTTTTTTCATCTGATAACAATGCCTTTACTCCTGCAAGAGCCGTCTCCTGCTTGAGAGGGATATTTTCAGATTCCTCAGCAAGCGCAATATTTTGTGCTGTTATCGTCTCAGCATCTCTCTTTTGTGCAATTCGTATCTTCATATTAAAAAAGAACGTCATCCTTGCTTTTAATATTTCGAAAAAACATCAAGATACTTTTTTAAGAAAAACTCTTCTCAGCGAAGAAAACAGAATGGAAAGATAGGATTGCACATAGCTGAGGTCATCATTGCGGAGAGATTTTTTCAGAAGGTTGATGAAAAATGATGGTCGTCCATAAAAAGAGCGTTGTGCTCGTATGCAATGTTCGAATAATTCTTCTTTCGTATAGTTCCCTAACCCTCGGTTTTTATCGGCAGGAACAAGATATTCGTTTTCATTGATCTTTCCTTCAGATGTCGCTTGGTTCCATAGTTCAGATCCCACCATATACCGTAACGGCAGAAACGAGACTGAATCAAGAGGCAGTGATTTTGCGAACTGCAGGGTTCTGTTGAAATGTTCTGCTGTCTCGAAAGGTGCACCGAAAATAAACGAACCAATAGTAAAAAACCCAGTGTCATGACTTAGCTGTACTGCTTTTCGTATGGTGTCAACAGTTGTGTTTTTATGATAGAAATCAAGGACATCCTGATTACCAGACTCTAACCCGAACTGGATATGAGTAACACCAGCCTGTCTCATTTTTTTGTATAGTTCCTTGTCTGCAAGGTCCACTCTTGTTGCAGTGACTGAAAATTTCAAGGAAAGATTCTCATGGATGATTGCTTCAAATAAACTTGTGGCTTGTTTTTTGTTGGCAGGGAAACAATCATCTGAGAAGACCACATGTCGGTAGCCTTGCTGTTGGATTTCTTTGAGTTCTGCGATGATATTCTCTGTCGAGCGTGTTCGGTATCGTTGCATAGTAATAAACCCTCGGGAACAAAAACGACAGGAATAGGGGCATCCTCTGCTAGTGATGATTGAAGTGAATTCCCCTGCTTTCAGATGAGGGTTATATTCACGACCATACGTGTAGTGTTTCACGAGCTGACGGGCAGGAAAAGGAATATTATCAAGGTCTTTCATCAGTTGTGGAGCAGGTCCGTGCTTGATACCATGAATGCTCTGATGGAAAACCCCTGGTATTTCTGAGAAGTCTTTTTCATTGTTGAGAGCTTTTTTCAGATCTGTGAGAAGGGTTTCACAGTCTCCTTGAACACCTATGGTTGCTTCTGTTTCCTCCAATGATTTTTCGGGAAGGAGCGTGCAATGAGGGCCGCCAATGATGACAGGGAGATCGGGTTCATGCTGTTTAATCAGTTGAATTAACTTTTTTACTTCCGTAAGCGATGAACTTAGGACAGACATGCCGATGACATCAGCCTGTTGTACAGCGGTTATGAGTTTCTGTTCATCATAACTCTCTGCTGAAAAATCAAGGACCTGGACGCTATCTCCATCGTTCTGCAGCATTGTTGCGACATACAGAAGACCAAGGGGGGGTGATAGACCATAGAATATATGGGAGGGGCGAATAAAAAATGATTCTGGAGGTGGATAGATCAATAAAAACCTCATATCCGCTCCCTTTTTTGAAACCTAACGCCTCTCACAAGCACCATATTTTCTTTAAACGACATGTTCGTAATTAAATATTCTGGTCGCCTGTTTCAGTAGTTAGTGATCTGTGGTTGCAGAGATGACTGATTTACCCGTTAAGGAGAAGTCGTAGGAGTGGGAACGCATGAGGGAATCGTTGGATGAGCCCCTGGAGAATATCCATGAGTGTGAGATGGAACTGATAGGGTGTTGCAAGAGTTACTGGGACCGTATCGTAATCACTGCTGTTTTCACTGTTGACTATCTTGACTTGTCCGCTGAACGTTGTGTTTCTTTTGAATGGGGCGACAACGGTTACAGTGATGGTGATTGGTCCGTCCTCTGGGGTCAGGTGCTCTCCCTGTGATGGTGTAAACGTCCAGGTGCCCCAGTCAGGCCACTCGCTGACAGTCCAGCTGAGATTGGTGAGTGCTGCACCGATATTTTCTACAGTAAAGCTTCCTGTGATTGTCGATCGTGGTTTGACATCAACCCAGGTCAGAGAGCCATTGCAGGATACTTTTTCATGGATCTTGTATCCTGTTTGTAACGAGACAGGTATGATGGAATAATCGGTACTATTCTCTAGATTTTCGATTTTCACTTCTCCAGTGAAAAGCTGATTTTCTTGGTTCGGCACGGTGACATTGACAGTTACAGTTATTGGTCCATCCTCAGGTTTTAGATTATTTCCGTTTGAAGGAGCAAAGCTCCATTCTCCCCAGCTTGGCGATTCGGTGATCTCCCAGTCAAGATTTGAACCATCTTCACCGATATTACTGACGGTAAAGCTGCCTGTGACTATTTCATTTGGTGTCACATCGTTCCACTCAAGTGTTCCCTCGCAGGTTAAATCAGGTACAGCGGTGTTCTTGAGGATGTCAACGACGACTCCTTCGACTACTGTTAAGTCATAGGGGAGCTCCTCTGGGATAAGGTACCATCCATTATACGATCCACCCCATCCGAAGTTCACATGGAAGTAATTGTCTGTGTTGTATCCATCGAGGACGACGTTATGCCCTACAGTCCAGCCTTCATTCACCACTGCAAGATGAGCGGGGAGCGCATCTTTCATATTACTCGACATTCTCTCATATAAATCTGGGTCGTCTTCATCAAGTAAGGAAACAGTTGTGCAATTGAATCTCTGATACGCTTCATAGGCTTGGTCCACCCCAAACGTCCCTGACCCACTTGCTCCATAGACTTGGGTAGCAGCAACCCCGCAAGCGAAGGTGAGTGCTGCCTTGTCATCGTTTGTGGGTGGTATCTGACTCTCATAATGGGATTGAAGTGTTGAAAGATAGGTGTTCAGTTGTGGGAATGATTTGAAACCATATTGCACATAGCTATTATCAATCCAATAATTGTTCCCCCCATAAGCATGATAATAATCATCACTGTCATCAAAAACAACATTCATCGTTGTATTATGATAATTCAATATTTGAGCCATCGCCACCGCAGGGCATCCAGCGACGCTTCGTGCCCCTCCATTATAAAGATCAAGTGGACAGAAATTATAATAGGGGGCATTCTGGTGCCAATTGGTGAACAGCCATCCTCCTGTCGGGGTTGATCCTTCCGGAGGCCATTGTTCAAATCTGCCATTCGAAAAAGGAATCCCTTTGGTATACGAGTCCCATTGGAGGTGACGCTCTTCAAGCGTTACTTCAGATATATAGTCAATATATTGAAGTCGGAGCGTTAAATCAGCATACAACAAATCGAATAGAGGATTGCCTTCAGTGGTGGTCTGGAAATTGCTTGTAAAGGAATACGCGATGACCGGTGGAAGATCATACGAACCTGTAACGATGAGATATCCTGGAGGGTTTAACTCGAAAATATAGAATAATGTCGCTCCTTTTTCATTGGTTATTTTAGTTGTTTCTGTTATCAAAAAACCTATTTTCTGAAGCTCCTGTAATTTCGCAGTAGCGACCCTTGATGCGGCTTCAATGGTGATGTCAACGTTTCTATTTTCAGATATTTGAGCGCCGTTCATGATCGGGATAAGACCTGCTGCAAGGAACAGTCCACTTACAACAAGAACATATATTTTTTGCATGTGACGTAATTCAATCATATTTTATTCCCCTTCAATACTAATTGTATATAGGTCATGGTATATAAATATTGATTGAAATTTATTATATATGACAGGTTAGCAGAGGCGTTTGAGTTCTTCTATCGTTTCAACAAGGTTGTGTTGGATATCTTGTTCGGAGAACTGTCTGATCTTCCATCCATCTGATTGTAGTTGTTTTCTGTTCATTTTTGTGTCTTTGGCTTTTATCTCGATAGCATATCGATTTCCATTTACGAATAACGCGAAATCAACCTGATAGGGTGTATTTCCTTTTACCAAATAATTGGTGATGATTGGAATACCATTTTGTTTTGCCTGATGGTAAAAAATCTGTTTTGTTTGGGGGGTCGATGTAAATGGTTGTGTGCTAATGTTTTCAACGTAATCGCAGAGATTCCGAAGGGGACCTGTTTGTCGACAGATCTCCTTATCCCCGATGATGATGAATAAGCTGCGTGCTCGTGTGACAGCAACGTTTAACAATTGACTTGTCGTCTGTATCCACTGGAGAGTACCAGGTTTGACACCCTCAGAAACCGCGGGTGAAAAAACAATGATGTCTTTTTCATCTCCTTGGAATCGATGCGCCGTGCCGATGGTAATATCTGTTTCAAAAAGATCCTGGAATTTACTGAGTTTTTCAGTAATCATCTCCGTTTGTGCTCGAAAAAGAGTAACAACCCCTATCGAAGCATGTAGAGAAGAAACAACATCAAGGATTTTTAGTATTTCTTCGACGACCCTTTCTGCTTCTTCCTCGTTATAAGGGCTTTTTGTATGAATGGTTTTTCCTTTTACATGATGCCAAAGAATCCTTGCGTGGAACGAGGGATGATGCAAAAGTCTGGTTTCATCGGTTGCTATGGTGAGTTTTTGTCCATAATAATACTCGTTAGAAAATGAAACGATATCTGGATGACATCGGTAATGTTCATTCAACAATAATGGTTGTTCGCAATGTGTGTGAATAATTTGTTCAGCGAAATCATAAAGCGAATGTTTTGTGTACGAAATATTGATGAAGAGTTCTTCGCCGATATGATGAGTTGTTGCAAGTTCCCGATCTTGGGTTTCTGTGAGCAGCGATATGTGTTTGAGTTGATAGGGATCTCCGATAATGACAATGTGTTGTGCGCGGTAGAAAAGTGGCAATGCTGAGGCGATATCACATTGAGATGCTTCATCGATTATCAAGAGATCAAAGATATTATTCTTCAACGGGAAGCTTTGTTTTGCAGAGAGATTTGTAACGACCCACACCGGTAAAAATTTTAGTATTTTCTGAAATGCTCGCGTCCGTTGGGACTGGAGCTGTCGGAATACAAGTTCATCTCCGTTCCATGATTCAAGTTGTTCAGATGCAGAAAAATACGTCTGAATATTCTGTCTGTCATTTTCTTGTGCATCGAGGAATTTGTTGACCCAATGGTGTTGTAATAATGTTTGTGAAAGAGCGATGTACTCCTTCTGCAACATCGCTTGTTTGCTTTTCAGTTCATTAAAAGGAGAAATAGCGAAAATTGTTTTTTTTAAATGTCTGATCTCATCCAGTGCCAATTCTTCTTTTTTCCAATGTAAAATCCATTGTAAAGCGGTTTCTTTTGTTGTTTGTTTATTAGAGATCGTATTCTGAAGATAGACTTTCAGAGGGGGTGGAAGAAGATTGTAATGTTTGATGAAGCAGTTTTCCTGTTTTCGTTGGTGCCGTTTTGGATGGAACTGTTTTAAAATAATGGGGACTTTAAAAAATTTTCGAAGGTCATCTTGTAATATCAGAGGGTCAATTTTATCGAGGCGCGAATTCTGTTCATGGGTGATGAAGTCGTCTGGATGTTGTTCTTGGAGGAAATCAAGGCTGGTCTGAGTTTTTTCTAATGATTCGTTGAGGCTTGTGAGGCTGGAAATTTGATCTTTGATGTTTTTTGTTTGTGTGGTAACCCTTCGTAGGTCACTGAAGGTTTTTTCTTGTAATGTTATCTTCTGAATGTGTTGCTTTATGAGTTGTTCGAGTCCTGCTTTAGCGTTTCTTCTATGCGCCTGATGTCCCATCCGGACGATGAGTTTGTAGGGTAATATCGCGTTTAGTTTTTCGATGACGACGTCAACAGCTTTGTTGTTTTTACTGGCGAAGAGAACGGTTTTATTTTGATACACAGCGTTGGCAATGATGTTGAGTACTACCTGTGATTTTCCAGTCCCTGGCGGTCCGGTGATGACCGTTATAGAATCATGCAGGGATTTTTGTATCGCGTTTTTTTGAGCAGGATTCAATGAGAAGATCTCTAAAAGAGGTTTGTTGTCATCATTGGTTTTTTTAGGTTGATATTCACCGGTAAGCAAAAGAAGCAGCGACGTGGATGCGAGTTCGTCGAGTGGTTTCTTTCGTAACCGTGTGAGTTCCATGATCAGGTTATAGGTGATATCGGTTCGTTCTCCGAAGTACAGAATTGCTTTGTTAAGAAGTTTTTGCGTAATGGTTCGTTTGAAGGGTTTTTCATCAAGGGTTGATGTACATTCTTCGCTTGGATAATGAAGCAGATTGCATATTGATTCAAGTGCTGAAGAAAAGGTGTCTCCTTCGATTTCTCGTTGAATATTTTTGATTTCCTCGGCAGAAAAACTTTGTTGTGAAAGGATATGATGATTGAGTTTTTGTTCAGGTGTATTGTTGTTAAAGACAATTACGTCATCTTTTAACTCGTATTGTAGTTCGATGAAAAACAAAGGGCTTATTGTCCCTTGAGGACCGATGACGACAGGATATCCATAGAACAGTGTTTTATTTTTCTGCCGAAGCAAAGAGGTCTGAAAAAACTTTTTAGCACCTTCTGTATTCTTGATCATCACCCGTTTGTTGTTGGTGTGGAACAACACTTCCGTTTGGAAGAGGGTGGACAAGAACGAGGTATTTTCCGAGGAGACGTTGAAGGTGACGGACAGCAGGTCTTCTTGTTCGAGGCAAGCGATGTAGTAGTCAAGAAGATTGCTGAAGGTCTTTTCAGACATTTGCTTCGGCATTGTCCTCCCAGACAACTGCGTTCATTGGGGTCTTTTGTTCCCCTTTGAACGGAGGGTATAATACGTCAATCCTATATAAATCTTTTTTTTGTATTATAATATTTAGATATTTCTATTATTATTAAAAACATTTTTTGATTTTTATACTTCTTTGAGAAGTCCGCCTTTGATCGCCCATTCATACAGGTTACGATTGTGATCCCCGATAAAGATTTCTTCACCAATGGTATGTTTCTTTTTAATGGTCCAGATGGTGAATCCTTTCGTTACAACATATTTGGCAAGTCCGGAGGAGAGATAGGCAAGATCCGTGTTGGTGTACTCTGAAAGCTCTTTGAGTCGTTGTGAACGAAACATCGAATAGTTCCCTGAGTAGATTCTGATGTCTGCATCGGTCATGAAAAAAATCGTATCTGTCACGGTGTCAAGGAATTTTCGATCATGGGATACGATGATGACTGTACCGGTATACGAATTAAGTGCGGTTTCAATCGCGGTTTTTGATTCAATGTCCATATGGTTCGTCGGTTCGTCTAATAGAAGGAAGTTGTACGGCTCCATGATGAGTCTGAGGAAGGCAAGACGAGCGCGTTCCCCCCCAGAGAGTTGACCGACTTTATTATGGATGGTCGTTCCTTTGAAATTGAACTGACCGAGGAGTGCTTTTGCGTCTTCCTCTGATAAATCGATATGGCCTCTGAGGATTTCATCGAGAAGCGTGTTTTCTATATTTAGAGAAAGGTGTCCTTGGTCGAAGTACCCCCATTTTGCTCCTTGGCTGAGGGTAAGTTTCCCTTGACTATAGGGTTCTTCTTTTGTCAGCATTTTTAGAAAGGTTGTTTTCCCGCACCCGTTTGGTCCGATAAGTCCGATTTTTTGTCCGGCTAGGATCTCGAAATTCGCGTTTGAGAGGATCCTTTTATCTCCGAAATATTTTGAGAGATTCACGCCGTCCGCGATGTTTTTCCCTGATTTTAACACGGTTTTAAAATGGAATCTGAGAAGATAGTTTTTCAGGATGGGGTTTTCCACATGTTTAAGTTTCTCAAGTTGTTTTATGCGACTATTAATTTGGATGTTATAGCGGTTTCTTCTGGTGATTTTTTTGATCGCTGCTTGTTGGCGTTTCATTTCTACGGATGCTTTTTGGTATTCCTGCTTTTTGATATGCTCCCTGATCTTTTTTTGTTCTTCGTATTCTTCATAGGATGCTTCATACAGTTCAAGGTGTGAACCATGAAATTCAAAGACTCTGTCGACTAGATCACTAAGGAGATATCGGTCATGAGAAATGATGACGACCGCACTGGGGATATCAGCGATTTTCTGCTCAAGCCATTCGATGGTTTCTATGTCTAAGTGGTTAGTCGGTTCATCAAGAAGGAACAGATCACAGTTTTGTGGTTGTGTGAGGACTGAGGCAAGAGCGATTTTTTGTCGTTCTCCGCCAGAGAAATTTTTCATCTGCATGTCCAGGGTGATTCCTGTGATTCGAAGTTCTTTGAGGCGGTCTCGTGCTGCTTCGAGTTGTGCGTTCCCGCTTGTTTTGCTTGTCTGCGTCTGTAACTTTCTGAGTTCATCGAGTATTTCTTGATGACGATTTGATTCGTAGATGGCTGGGTCCTCTAATTGTTGTTCTAAGTTTTTGATTTGTTGTCGGATGTTCTCTGTTTGTGCGGTTCTTGTAAAGTAATCATTTAAGGTGGTGTCTGATCGGTGCATCGGGTCTTGTTCAAGAGAGCGGATTTTCAGTCCATCTTTTTTTTGTACATCTCCATTGTTTGGGTGTTCATTTCCAAGTAAAATGTTGAACAATGTTGTTTTTCCACATCCGTTTGGTCCAAGGAGTCCGATGCAGTCTTCTGGGTAGATTTCAAATGTCGTGTTTTCAAAAAGTTGTTTTCCAGCGATGGATTTACTCAGGTTATGCACTTGTAGTATTGGCTCCATGGTCGGCAGGGTAATCTTCTTCTGTGGTATATGGTTTTAGGTTTGTTTTGTATTTCTATAAAAAGAACAGGAACTCCGCAGCAAGAATCCCTAAGCAGGCAAGCAAGGTGACTGGAGTGACAAGCAGTCCATAGGTGACAAATTCTTTGAAGCTGAGTTTGACTTCTTTGTCACGCAGGATGCTCATCCACATGATGCCAGCGAGTGCTCCGATTGGTGTGATATTGGCCCCGAGGTTTGACCCAATGGTTGTTGCAAGGACAGCTGGCAGGAGGTTTGTGTGGGCGGCTGTCTGGATGATAGGGACATATGCCACCGTCATTGGGATGTTGTTCAGGATGTTTGCCGTAAATGCGGAAGAGATGCCATAAAGAAAGGTCGTTGCAGTCGTTGAGGCTCCGCAGAGATTGTTGAAGAAAATGCCGATATCTTTGGTGATTCCATAGATCCGAAGCGCTTCGACGGTGATGAACAAGGAAATGACAAAAGGGATGATGCTCAGCGGCATTTTTTTTATGGTTGTCTTAACTGTGAAATGCTTTTTATTCATATGTTCTTTCGTGATGGCAACTAGGGTGTCACGCAGGAGGAGAAGCAGTAAGAGCGCAAGTCCGAATCCTAATGAGATGATCCACATTTGTATGCCGATGTACGGGGCGATCGCAAGACAAATGATGCAGCCGGCAAGCATGGAGAGTGCTAGGATTGTGCTAGTTGGGTCTGTGATGGCTGACCGTGGGTTGATTGTCTCGGTGTGTTTGAGTGGTTGGTTTATTTTTTTCTTAAAAATGATGTAGAGGAGGATCATGTTGATGAACCCTGCAGCTAACGCTGGGAGTAGCATCCATTTGGTGTACACGTCGAATCGGAGATTAAACGCTGCAGCGAGCACGATATTGGTAGGATTCCCGATGTACAACATCATGGACCAGGTGTTTGCAGCGAAGAATTCTGCGATGAGGTAGGGTTTTGGGTCGATCCCTGCGTTTTTTGAGAAATAGTAGATGAACGGGGTGAATGTCAGGATAATGATGTCGTTTGAGGTAAAGATCGTCAGAAGGGAGACTGTCAGATATACGGAAAAATAGAGTCGACGTCCGTTTCCACTCGCATATTTCAGGGCGACCCTGGCGCAATATTCGAAAAACCCAGTGATGTCTAAAAAGATGCTCATAAAGACCATGGAGAGGAAAAGAACTAAAATTCCAAAAGGGTTCAGGCTTCCTGTCCCTCCTAGACCGGAGAGGATCTGTGAGACGTTAAGGATGCCAAAAAGCACTATCAGGATTGGACCAAGCAATGCTCCAAAGAAATACGTATCAATCCGTATGTTTCGCATGCCTAAACGTAGGTAGAGATATCGTCTCCTGAGGATGAGGTAGATGGTGACGATCGACGAGGCAAGAAAGATCAATTCGATGATGAGTTTTGCATCCATCTTGTGAGGTTATCTTGTTCTGGATTTTAAATCTTTATAGAATTTTCCTATCGAGTGAAGAATGATTGTTTTTTTTCTTCCTATAAGCCTTCCTGTAGTTTTTTATCGAAATTTATATATATATAGCAAGTATACTGTACATCATCCAAAATATTTATTGGAGGAAATAAGATGACCATGAATAATAGAAAAATGAATAATTATTCCTTAATGCGCATTAGTACAGTCTTTGTTCTAGTCGTAGCTCTAGTGACTTCAACGTTTGCTATCCCGTTTGTACCACGAACAGGGGCAAAACCTCTGACTCCACCGAATATACCAAGCAACCCTGATCCAACAGATGGTTCAACGAATATCTCTATATCTTATAATCTGAGTTGGAAAGGTGGAGATCCTGATAACGATACGGTGACGTATGATGTGTATTTTGGAATCAGCAGTCCACCACCAAAAGTCTCGGGTAATCAAACTACAACCACATATACCATTGGAACAATGGCATACAATACTACTTATTACTGGCAGATCAACGCTTGGGATAATCACAGTGAGTCAAGCACTGGACCACAGTGGGAGTTTACGACAGAAGTTAAAGTAAACAACCCACCAAATATACCCAGCAACCCTAATCCAACAAATAATTCAACAGGAATTTTGGTATCCTCTGTTTTAAGCTGGACTGGTGGTGACCCTGATAATGATACCGTGAAGTATGATGTCTATTTCGGTACGTTAAATAACCCTCCTAAGGTATCACCTAATCAATCGAGTCTGAATTATAATCCTGCGGGGGATCTCTTGTATAACACTCTTTATTATTGGAGGATCGTCTCTTGGGATACCAGCAATGCATCAAGAGTAGGTCCGTTGTGGCATTTCACAACAAGACCAGAAGGACCTCTGTCCGTGACGATTGTAAAACCACTACAAGGTAAGTTTTACTTCAATGATGCAGAAAAAATGTCTTTTTCAGGAAATAATACGATAGTGTATGGGAAGATCACGATTTCCGCAAATGTCACTTCATCTACAGATATCTCTTATGTAGAGTTCTGGGTAGATGGAAAGCTAATCAAAAATCTGACTGAAGAACCGTACAGCTTTATCTGGCAACCGATCATCCAATTCAATAGTGCACTTTCAGTTAAACGAACCATAATGGTTATTGCCTATGATAGTGAAGGCAACAACGCATCTGCGAATGTCACGATTGCCAAATGGAGATTCCATCCTCTCCCCTGGATCATCGCAGGGATGGCGATTGCTTCACGATTGGTGCTGCATACCACGGTGGTAGGACTGTTTTATAATGTTCAAGAGTCACGGTTCAGCGTCTCGTTCTACGCGATTCGGGCACACTATAAGACCGTTGGTCCCTTACAGATGCGAAGAGGGAATATCCACTTCAAACATTGCACTGGTGGTATTCTCATTGGGCCGACGACATTGACGAAGATGGGTCTGTTCCATAAATTCGCGATCGGGTCGTTCACGTTCATTGGGAATGTGAATGCTGATAAGATTGGGCTTGGGGGCTCGTTGCTTTCTCGGATCCTCCAACGTCGATCAGGTTGAAGCATTTTGTTCAACCTGAATCAAAACCGTACCTGGTAAGAATCGCGAGCGACACGACCTCTTCATCACCAGCTCGCAGCTGGTCTCCCATTTTTTTTTTTTTTTTTTTTTTTTGGAATCGTTGATTTATTCGTATAACTCTTCAACCAGTGGATTGCTCGCGACCTCAGATTCAACAGAAGGATCTATGACCTCTAGATAGATGGGATTCAAAGACCCCGTTGTTTTGACTTTGATTTTCCCACTAGTTTCAAATTTCTGTAATTCTTGCAGATGTTTGATTGTTTTGTTTGTCTTATCAACAATATCAGCAATCGTTGTTCTCTGCATGTTAATCTCGTCTATAAATTTACTATGCCACCATATCACATATGTCTTCAGCATACGTTTCCCCCATTTCCTTTATTATAACGGTGTCATGTTTATAACAACATCTCTTGTGATGGAAAACACCTTTTATAACACACCTGCATTACCCCCCTAAAAAATATCAGAGGTGCAACGATGGAGTTTATCGATGTGATCAAAGCAAGGACCAGCATTCGTCAATACAGCGAGAAACAAATCGAGGAAGAGAAAATCAACTATATCCTTGAGTGCGCACGATTTGCGCCATCATGGGTCAATAAACAATGTTGGCGGTTCATCGTGATAAAAAATAAGGAAACCATTGAACAGATAGCAAAAACAAGCTTGATTAACCGCTGGCTGAAGACAGCCCCAGTTCTTATTGTCGCATGTGCCGATCCAGCTGACAGTGGATCGAACAATTCTCAACCGTATTATATGATGGATGTTTCAATAGCCTTTGATCATTTAATTCTTGCTGCAACTGATGTTGGGTTGGGGACCTGTTGGGTCGCAGGGTTCAATGAGGAAAAACTAAAAGAACTCCTTGAGATTCCAAAACGAATACGCATTGTCGCACTAAGCCCTGTGGGATACCCAGTGGATAAGAAAGGGATTTCTGAACAAATAACAAAAACCCTTCTCAAAGCAAAAAAAAGAAAAACCCTTGATGAAATTATACATCATGAGCATTGGTAATTTCTCCATGCTTTTAAATAACTGATTTCTTTTGTCCTTCACAATCCATGAAGCCGTACGACGATATTAAAAAATCTTTTGCAAAAAAATATTTTTATTTGATCATCCTACTTCCTATTGTTTTCTGGGCGTTCGCGTTTCCGTTTATAAAAATCGGTTTAGAGGAGCTTAGTCCAGTAAATCTCACCATCCTGCGTCTCTTTACAACCTGTGGTGTCTTTCTGATTTTTCTTTTAATTTTTCCAAAGAAATTCACCCCGATTCAAAAAAAAGATATCATACCGCTGTTTTTACTCGGTTTCTTTGGCCTGGTGGTGTATCATCTTGGGTTGAACTATGGCGAAATGTACATCACTCCGTCTGTTGCCAGTCTCATTATTGCAACTATCCCAGTGTTTACCGTGATTTTCGCCACCCTTCTTTTGAAGGAGAAGATCACGAAGAAAATCGCAATAGGTGTTCCACTATCGCTCTCTGGTGTGGTGATCATCTCCTTGACTGGTGCCTCAGGAAACCCCTTTGAGGTGTCATACCTTTCAGCAGCACTGGCTGTTTTAATCTCTGCGTTTGTTGGCGCAGGTTACACTATCGCTGGAAAAAAACTTTTGCAACGATACTCAGCTCTTTCACTTACGGTATATGCTTTTCTTTTTGGAAGTCTTGGTCTGTTGCCATTTCTCTCGTCATCATTGATACCAGAAGCAACATCCTTATCATGGACTGGTTGGGGTGCTGTGCTTTTTTTAGCACTCTTGCCAACAGTGGTAGGGTATATCCTTTGGTATGTCGCCTTAGAGATAAAAACCGCTTCAGAGATCAGCGTTTTTCTTTATTTTATCCCTGTTCTTTCGACGATCATCAGTTATTTTCTTTTCCAGGAACCGGTCACGTGGCTGTTTATTCTAGGAGGAACACTTGTCATTGGTGGTCTTATCGTTGTGAATATGCAAAAGACATCTTCAGAAAAGGCAAAACAGCATTGATGTATATGCATCAGATGTCTTATTAACCCCTTTTTCTTTCTCACAGGCTGTACAATGATTTCAGTTCAGAACCTCACGAAACGGTATGGGAAAATTACAGCACTTAGAAATGTATCGTTGCAGTTCGATGACGTAAAAGTCATCGCTATCATGGGAGAAAACGGTGCAGGAAAAAGTACGCTTCTTAAGATCATCGCAGGAATTTTGCCGTATGATTCTGGTGATGTGAGCATTGACTCATATTCGATTGTGACTCAGTCGCTTCTCGCACGACAACGGCTTGGGTACCTCCCTGAGATGCCTGAGCTCTATGATCGTATCACTGGACGGGAATTCCTTTTTTACATTGCCTCGTTACGAAAGCTCCCAGATGCTGAACGGATCATCACTGATCTTTCTCAGATGATTGGTATTGATACTTCTTTGGATTATGAGCTTGGTGGGTATTCGAAGGGGATGAAACAAAAAATATCCATGCTTTCTGCAATTATGCATCAGCCGCAAAACCTTCTTCTTGACGAGCCTGTCTATGGTCTGGATCCGCTTGCATCTAGAACTATACAAGATTTTATTAAAAAAAGGAAAGGAACGACAGTTCTTGCGACTCATTCCACCCAGCTCGTCGAACATGTTGCAGACTCCGTCTATTTTTTAATGAATGGAAACGTTATTGTCCATGATACAGTCCTTAATCTTATGAAACAGCATGGGACTATAGAAAATGCCTATTTTTATTATAAAGATAAAAAATAGTCTAAGAAAGGATTTTTCCCGTATTGGCCATAACATCTGCTGCATCGGAGAAAGAACCCCAAAAATTATTATTCTAAACATTTGTTTCAATTAGGGGTGATAGGATTTTTATATAGGATATGAGATAGCAATGGTAACGGAGGATAGTTTATGAGAAATAAAATTATTGGAATACTAGTTTTTATGCTGTTGCTCATCTCAAGTACCGTTGCGGTTGTCGCATGGAACTTTACACCAGACCAGAAACAAAATGATATAAATAATCCACTTGAAAGAGATTATCTTGAGTACGGCGACGCTCCTGAAGGACCAACTCATATAGCGTATCCCGCGACAGGCGTTACTGGAGCGTTTCCCACCTGTATGGGTTGCGGACCAGCATCATGGATCCAGCATAACAATTTTGGAGCATGGTTCGGCCCAAATTTCGATTTTGAATTTGAAGGTAACGCGGGATGGTGCCCCGGTGGTTTTCCACCTTACGACCAAGATGAGGGATTTCAAGATGGTGATGCAGGGCTTCTCATGCCACAGCCTTTTACAATCAATGCTGCAATGAATGTTGTTCCGTTCACAGGATGGACTGGTACTGCTCTTGGCAACACGGGTCAGAATGCAGTATGGGGTGTGAACGTGGATATTTGGGTACATAACACGATGCCAAATCACGAACCATATCTTCCAGCTTTTGTCAATGTGTTAATGGACTGGAACCAAAATGGCGCATGGGGCGACCCTGGTGAACATGTACTAGTGAACTTCGTCATCCCACCGCTCTACATTGGTCCTCTCTCTGCACTCGGTCCACCTAATTTTATCATCGGACCAAACCCAGGGTATGTTTGGACACGATTCTCTATCACAGAAGCAGCAGTTCCTTACAATTGGGTTGGCGAGGGATCATTTGAAGATGGAGAGACAGAGGATTATCTCCTCTTAGTCAACCAATCTACTGAAGAAGGTTGGTACTATAAACCAGCGTATGCGAACTATGCACCTCAGGGGATGCCTGATTTTAATCAAACGCAGGATACGTGGAAAAGCATTCTTGATGGTGGGAATGGAATTGCGAACACTGCTGCTGCAGGCGATGATATCCAAGTGGTCCCTGTCGGTGGTGCGGTCAGTCCCGGTGCTGTCGTTGTTGCACCAGGACCAAATTGTGCACTGAACACAAACTCTGCTGGTGATGATGTCGCAAAATGGTCGTTCTGCGGACCTGTAGCTGTCGCCAACTGCTTCTGGTGGTTTGACTCAAAATTTGAAGACCCGACCGGTTATCCAGGGGATGGAGTTGATACCTATGCCCTTGTCCAAAAATACAGCGGTATCAACGATGACCATCTGAAAACAAATGTCCCGCCCTTGATACAGGATCTTGCAGCAAAGATGAACACTACAACGAAAGGAACCACGAACATCACGGATATGAAAAATGCGATACAAACCTGGCTCATCAACAAAGGACTATCTCCGGTTTTCACCGTCAATAAATACAACGCACCAACCTTTTCGTTCATCGAAAATGAAATTGAAAGTTGTCAAGATGTGATTCTGTTGCTTGGTTTCTACAATGAGACTGAAAAACTTGTAGACCAAATGCAGATGCTTTGGACAACAAATGATAATCTGCAAATTCAGAACTGGTGGGATTACCAAAGTTTCGTTCCAACTGTCAACAAAATTGATGCGATCAATATCACTCTTGTCAGTAATGGACCACCTTGTGATGTCCAAATCAACCTGTATAACACAATGGGTGGAGCTCCTATTGGAACTTCCATAATGAACCCAGGTGTTCTTGCTGCCCCGACATGGGTTCAATTCCATTTTCCCTCAACCATTCCCCTGACCCCCGGTAGCACGTATTATTTTGACGTACGAGAAGTACCCCCACCTGAGCTGAACCATTATGAATGGTTCTACTTTTCATCGAATAACAATTATCCCCCCGGCCAAGGATGGATGAATTCAATCCCGTTTAACTATGATTGGACGTTTCGAACAGAATACTATCCTGAGACATCTCGCCTAAAAGGACATTTCGTCACATGTGCCGGAGTCAACTCGAATCTGTCAAAAATAGCAATCAGCGATCCTGAGCTAAACATCCAAAACCCAAATGGAGACCATAATGATGCAGCAAACATCTCCCATGATATCTATAATGTTGGGTATGGGTCTCCGCTTCCATCGCTTCCGTACCAATGGTGGTTACAGAATTATCAGTCTGTATACGATTACACGATTGTTGAGCAAGCAGTGATTGTCTGTCCGCGCTCTTATAATTACCCACCAGCATTCGGAACGCCTACCCCTGCAAACGGCTCTACAAATAATCCACGAACATTCACCTGGAGCCTCCCGATTAATGACCCTGAGGGCAATCCGTTCTCATGGACGATCCAATGCAGCAACGGACAATCTAATAGTGGGACAGGTGCGACCAATGGCACAAAAACCCTTGCCCTCTCAGGTCTTTCATATGCAACGACGTACAAAGTCTGGGTGAACGCAACCGATCCACCTGCGGGAAGTGGGATTTACAACAGAAAATGGTATACCTTTACGACAAAGACAAGTCTCCCACCAGTCTTTGGGACACCCTCTCCTTCAAATGGCTCTAGTAATAATCCTCTAAGTATAAGTTGGAGCATTTCGATTAATGACCCTGACGGGGATACGTTTTCGTGGACGATCCAATGTAGCAACGGACAGACCAACAGTGGCTCTGGTGCGACGAATGGAACGAAAACCCTTTCGCTATCTGGTCTGGTGTATTCTAGTACATACAAGGTCTGGGTGAACGCGACCGATCCAAGTGGCAGTGGTGTATATACCAGAAGATGGTACACATTCTCAACATTAATCAATCTGCCACCTGTTTTTGGATCAGCAAACCCATCCAACGGCTCTACCAATAACCCTCTCAGCCTCAGCTGGAGCATCCCGATCAATGATCCTGAGGGCAATCCGTTCTCATGGACGATTCAATGTAGCAACGGACAATCCAATAGCGGAACAGGTGCGACCAATGGAACAAAATCTCTCGCGCTCTCAAGTCTTGCGTATGCGACAACCTATAAGGTCTGGGTGAACGCGACCGATCCAACAGGCAGTGGTCTGTACACCAGGAAATGGTTTACGTTCTCCACGCAACAGCAACAAAACTCCCCACCGAACAAACCAAATAAACCCACAGGACCAGCTTCAGGGAAACCCGGTACAGTATACACCTATTCGACGAGTACCACTGATCCAAACGGCGACCAGGTGTACTACTTATGGGACTGGGGTGATGGATCTCAGAGCAATTGGCTCGGACCTTACAATTCTGGTGTTACGGTCAGCACAACCCATACGTGGGGTAAAGGTTCTTATAGCATCAAAGTCAAAGCAAAGGATTCAAAGGGTGCTGAGAGTAACTGGTCAGATCCGTTTACAATCACCATGCCAAAAAACAGTGCGTTTAACCCCTTTTACTCGTTTTTACAGATAATGAAACAGTTCTTCGACCAGTTTCCCTGTGCATTTCCGCTGTTGCGATCTCTGTTAGGATGGTAGTACACCATCCTCTTTTTCCTCCTTTTTTGAGTAAAAGGACTTTATAGCTATCAAAAATCTAACAGGTCAATCTCCCACTTTAAAAGATATACTCGGCTTAGAAAATGACCTTATCTATGATTATCTATTTCTTATTCAATTTCTGTAAAAAAAATATAGAAATCGATATCGAGGATCTCTGATTATTCACAAAAACAATATATATGGGAAGCACATTAGCTATATATAAGGGGAATAATTTATGAAGAAATTAACTCCACTATGTATAATAGTTGTAGTAGTCCTCAGTGGACTTGGAGCTGTTGCACAACCTACCACAGGAAATTCATTTGAAAAATTTACTGTGCGATTTTCAGAACCAACCTTACAAAACGAAGACACTTTTGTCTCTATCGTTTTAAGTGAAGCAAACTCGTTTTTAATGGAGCAAGACAAACCATTGCTTCCAAGCTATTCAAAAGTGTATACGTTCCCGTTTGGGACAACAATTCAAAGTGTCACCGTCACACCCCAGAACATTCAGACACAAACACTCTTAAAAGATATTGAACCAACTCCTCAATATGCCATTATCGGACAAACCACCCCTGCCAAAAGGGAAACACCCATAAATTACGGAATAGATCCCTATCCATCAAGTTGGTTTGGATACCGAGTGGGATGTGGTCTGTATGATGGAGAATTAAGTATTATCGTAACTGTTGATGTGTATCCGATTCAATATCATCCATTAGAAAAAATAATAGAATCAGCACAACAAGTGGACATTAATATTCAATACACCACAACCACTCCGCAGACGTCACCTCGTGATAATTATCAGTTCGTCGTGATCGGCCCTGCAGGATATAGTGCACAAATTAGTCCTTTGATTACTCATAAGATCGGTCGAGGGATCACCTCAAAATTTGTTAGCTTAACTGAAATTTATGATGGAACTTATTTCCCAGTAACAGGACGAGATAATCAAGAGAAAATAAAATATTTCATTAAAAACGCTATTGAATCCTGGCTTACTGGTAACATTCTCTTAGTAGGTGCTGCTGGAAGTGGAAGTACACAGCTTCCTGTTCGGGATACCCATATCTATATCGGCGGGACTGAACCTGACAATGAGATATTTTCCAGTGACCTTTACTACGCAGATATCTATGACGGAACCGGTGAATTCAGTAGTTGGGACACCAATGCGAATAATATTTTTGGAGAATACGACTGGGCAGGTCAGACCGATACTGTTGACCTTCATCCTGATGTGTATCTTGCACGATTACCTGCAACTAGCGGCAGTCAAGTGACTGCTTGTGTGAACAAATTTAAAACCTATGAAAACACACCTGGTTACCAGCAGACTTGGTTTACAAATCTTGTCGTAATTGGTGGTGATTCATTCCCTGACAGTAATACAGTTAATGAAGGAGAATTTGCAAATCAAAAAGTCATTGATCTTATGACCGGTTTTGTCGCTGATAAACTCTGGGTGACCAATGGGAAATTGACCGGTTGGGCTCCTACTGGTGTCGCCAATATAAAAAGTGCTATCAATGCAGGATGCGGTTTTGTTGACTTTTCCGGGCATGGAAACACGAATGTGTGGGCTACTCACCCCCATGATGATTTTGCAACATGGGTACCGACTCCTGCAATGGGGATTAAAAGCTCTGACATTCAAACATTATCGAATGGTAATAAATTACCAATCGTAAGTGTGGAAGCATGTTCCACTGCCAAATTCGCCTCAGACACAAATTGTTTCAATTGGGCGTTTCTCTATAACTCAAATGGTGGGGCGATTGGAGACTTTGGATGCACAGGACTTGGGTACAGCTACATCGGATCTGGTGTTACACAAGGATTAGTTGGTAAACTTGGCTTAGATACCTACAAGGCATACAAACTTGATCAATCGGAAACCTTCGGGGAACTTTGGGAAAATACATTAAACAGAAATATCAATTCAGGGATGGACGCCACCGAGTATAAATCAGTAGAAGAATGGCAAGCCTTTGGTGACCCAACATTAGCGATTGGAGAAAATTCACAGCCACCAGCAAAACCACAGGCACCAAGCGGTCCTGCGTCAGGGAAGATTAACACGGAATATACGTATACATCTTCGACGACCGATCCTGAAAGCGATCAGGTCTCCTATATGTTCGACTGGGGAGATGGTTCGTTTAGCAGCTGGGTTGGACCATTGAACAGTGGGGCGACTGCTTCTGCGAAAAAGACCTATACTGTGGAAGGTTCATATCAGATAAAGGTCGTCGCGAAGGATTCCCATGGGAAACTCAGCATATGGTCAGATCCGCTATCTATTAGTATGCCCTATACGTTTGAACAACCGTTGATGCATTTCTTGGAGCGGTTGTTCGAACAGTTCCCGCATGCGTTCCCGCTGCTCCGCCTTCTCCTGGGATATTAATCATCCCTTTTTTTCTTTTTTTTCTTTATTTATAAGATAGTTGATAGATATTCTATATGTTGGAAATGCATGATATATCATCTGCTATCGTTTGAGATGAAATTTATATAATAAAATGAATGAAACTTTTTTATAGGCGAAATAGATATGATTAGACAAGGGGTTTTATTATGAAGAGCAAATCAAGAAATTATGCATGGGTGGTCTTAGATATAATGATTGTTTCTCTGCTATTGTTAACTGTTGCCACAGCAGCCGAACGAAGCATATGGACAGGTGGTTTTTCTGAAAGTCAGAGAAATGATTTTGATAATTGTAGTGTAATTTCACCTCCTGGATTTTCCACGGATGTTACACTCTGGGATAATAACAATTTTGTATTCTCCGATGATCCGAAGAGAGCTCCACAGGAGGTGCTCGTATCTCTTCCCATTCAGCCAAAGACATCTCTACGAGATGGCAGTGACTGGAGCAACGCGGGAGGGAATGCAAAGAGAAATGGATTGTCCGATGTCAAAGGTCCTCTTACAGCAGATCTGCTCTGGTCAGGGGGACCAACTTCGATTATATCATGGCTGCCTGTGACGGAGGATAATCGACTTTTCGTTGTACGCCAACGAGGGTGGCCTGGTTCTACGAATGATTCAATGGTGTTCGCAAAGGATCTCTTCACAGGGCAAACACTGTGGAATGTCTCAATTCCGTATCATACCAATGATTGGACGACCTGGGTGGCAGGGGTGAAAAATGGTCAGGTGTACGCGTCTCGTTCTGGGAATGGTGCTTCAGTGCTGGATAATCTGTATGCACTTGATGCAGAAACCGGTGATACCCTTTGGGTTTCCACCGTGCTTATCGATGCTGGTCCATATGATGGTGTTGTGTTTGCCGCTGATGGTGACCCTGTGATTGCTTCGTTTACCGATATCTGGCGTTTCAATAGCGAGGATGGATCACTGGTATGGCATGCAGATCGTGTCGGTTCTGTTTCCGGCAGCTGTGGTGGTGCATTATTCCAGAATAGCTTGTATGTCGCAGATGCTGCCCCCGGTGGACATATTATTGTACGATTTGATGTGGAGACCGGGCAGCGACTCTATGAAAGTCCGGTCATGTCAGGTTTTACGCTGCAGAACACCCCTTTTGTGGGTCCTGATGGCACGATTTATCTGAGCCGGACCCAAAACAATCCGTCGGTTGATTTCTTTTATGCGTTCACGGATACCGGGACCAGTTTCGTAGAAAAATGGCATAAAGCCTGTGCATGGACAACGTTTTCTGAGTATGCAACTAGTCCTGATGGCAATGTCTATTGCATGTTACCAGGTCCGCGTATTGGAAAACTTGATTCGGATAATGGCAGCACGCTTGCTCAAAGTGATGTCCTAGAGGATACCGATATGTATTTATCACCGCATTTTGCTGTTGATACGCTTGGGACGGTGTATTTCTCAAATGGAGGTTTTGCTGATGGTCATGTATCGTTCTTTACCTCTGATCTGGTTCCTCTTTGGAATATCACGATGACGAACATCAATATCGGTGGTCCTTCTCTTGGGAAGAACGGCATCCTTGTTCTCAGTGGCACCGGAACCAACATACGTGCGTATCACACGGCTCAACCATCATTTGACATTAACATTACTGATGTGTTTCCTCGGATTTCTGCATCTATCATCAATACTGGGGAAGCAGTTGCAACAAATCTCAGCTGGAGTATTTCTGTTACTGGTGGACTATTAGGTCGTATTAACAGCACGAGTTCTGGTCTGACCGGGGTTCTTGAAGGATTGGAACAGGTCAATGTTTCTACGACAAAAATGATTATTGGATTTGGACAAGTCACCATGACGGTCAGTGCAACATGCGATGAAGGGGTTACCGCGTCGAAAACCGCGGATGGATTTGTGTTCCTGTTTTTTATAAAAAGGAATACGTGACCTTCTTTTTCCTCTTATTCAATAGTTTTTTTCAACTCATTTGATACCGGAGGATAGCGTACTAATCCATACACGTAGACGTTATATTGATTTTTCAACAATTCTTCGATTTGTGTGATACTGTTAAGATCCTTCCGGTCCCAGATATCATCAAGGATATCAAGAACACATCCTGCTACCACATACCCTTTGACGGATGAGACATAATCCCTTCCCAATTTTTCGTTCACTGCTTTTTTCCATGCAGCAACTCGATCTTTCCTTGTCATTGACACCATCTCTACCATCAGCTATATTATTACCTTGTTATTGTATATAAATATTATTATTTTAATTTTGATAAAAAGAGCTGTTTACGAATCCCCTCAGATGATCGACGAGGATATCTATTTAAGGAAGTAACGATTATGATTCCTGGATATAGGGAGAGGAACCATGGCAAAAACAAGTAAGAAACAGATTGAAGTAGATGAACAGAAAGTTATCGATCAGCTTCAAAAGAATTGCATGGAAAATCTCGATTTGTTCGCTAAGAATTGTGGCTTTTCGCGACAGAAGGTCTGGAGGATAATAAAAAACCTAGAACGCGACAAGATTGTATGGGGATATACTGCGATTATCGACACCGAGGTGTTACACAAAAAACAGTATATGCTGCTGATGAAGCGAAACACTCAAAAAATAAATCTGAAAATCGTTGATATTCTCCTTTCCAGAGATTTCGAAGAGGTTGTCACAAAGCTTGGGATCACCATTGAAACAAGCTCCTATGTCCATGGGGAATACGACTGGATCGCCACATTCCTTGCTCCTGATATCATCCATGCGAAAAAATTCAGTGAGTTAGTCAAAACAACCTATCCGGATACCTTCCAGAAAATCGATCTATTAGAGACGCTTTTTGACATAAAACGACAAAATGTTTTTAATCCTGATACAAAAAAGATAAAAGAATACCTCTGATCAACAATGGATTTATACGACGTATCTCCTGAATGAATATGATAAAGATGAAATTTTTTTCTCTTTCTAAAAATGAATTTTTATGATTATGGGATCTCATTCTTGTGATCTTGCGATATTTTTATATAAAGAACTTTGTTTTCAACATCAAACGAGGGATTGGGGAATAGCATGTTGGAAACCAGCAGACTTCTTCTTAGGGAAATCACACGAAGCCTTCGAAAAAAAATAAGAACATCTCCGATTTTATACTTGTTTTTTTCATCGATGATTTTTTTTTCTCTTGTGATGTTTGCGTTTCTTACTTTTTTTCTGCTAAATACGGAGACACTGTTTAATTTCATGGATGTCTTCTACACAGTGTTTTTTTTACTGCTCATGAAATCCGCATCTGATATGCATACGCATTTCATCTCAGCGCCTCAGATATCTTATGCACTCTCCACTCAGGTTCCACATAAAAAAACAGCCGGACAGATTGTTCTTGCTATTGTCCTGATCAATATGAGTCTTTGGTTTTCTTTTTCAGTATTGTACCTCCTGGTTCTCTCTTCCTTACGTATATCGATATACTATCCCTTGGAATATCTCTTCTTTAGTATGAGTGTTCTCAGTGGTATCCTTTTAGGGTGTTCTTTGTCATTTCACTTTTTTTCCTCAAAACAATATCGGATGATACCTACGCTTCTTTTACTTTGTTTTTTTTGGTTCTCGCAAAGCATGATGTTTACCGCTTGCATGCTTCCATTGGCAATCATTCATTGTCTGTGGAGTCTTTCTCATCCGTTGGATTCCTATCGGTATGTAAAACGAAAGGAGAGAACCAATGGACTGACGCAGGTTCGTCCGCAAGGTGTTCTCCATGCGTTGTTTCTCCGTGAAGTGACTGGGATCTGGCGGGATCGATTATATTTCAGTTTTATCTCGATGTCCATCTTTACTGCTCTGGGGACTGGGTATCTCTTCCTGTATGGTACAGACTTGTTCATCCCTGAATCGATGCAGCGGTATCTGAGTGGATTTCTCCCTTCGCTTTTTGTTTTTTTAGGGTGTTATGTCGTCGTTATGTACGCGGCTGTCTTTCCTGCGCTGAATTTGTTCCTTACTGAGGAAAAAACCATGTGGATCCTGCGGAGTCTTCCAGTGTCTAATGAAACGATTGTCTATGGGAAAACTCTTGCACTTTCATTGTGTTTTTTGACCACACTACCGTTTCTTGCGTTCATACCGATTTTCCAAGGGGTGTCTGATCTTTTATTTTTGTTCTGGTTTCTTGTTTTTTCTTTTCTTGCTGCAGTCATTATCGCACTTCCTCTTGGGGTGAAATACGTTGGGAAGAAATCAGATATCCTGCTGCTGTATAGTGTGGCGATGATTTTGTTTGTCTTGCTAAGTGTTGTTGGGGCAGGGATGAATCTTCTCCGCAGCAACACGGGTTTTTCTATTCTCCCCCTCTGCGTCTTACTGATTTGTTTGGAACTAACGGTGTTGTTTTTATCTCTGAAGCTTTCTACGTATCTGCTGACTCTTTCGTTAAAAAATCCTGCAAAATCTTTTCTTTAAGAATGGTGTTAGCGTTTTACACAAATAACCAAGGAGATGACATTCTATTCTCTTACAGGTATCGTACGTTTCTCTGATATTTTTTAAATGAATTTCATGGGACCTGCGTTGTGGCTTTGTATCAATGCACATTGTTGTATCATGAAGAATCGTTTAAAATCTTGATTGGGAACATAGGATTCTCTGGATATGTTTTTAGCGGAGGGTGATCTCTAGACAAACCTATGGTTCTTTTTCTATTTTCGTACTATCTTTTTTCACATTACAAGCAGGATTATTCTGTTTTGCCCTCTTTATAAATGAGAAAACCATATGTTATGTTGCCACAGCGCGGACAACAGACGACTCCATCTTTATATTCTGTATCAGGGGGTTTTTTACCCGATTCTTCAAAGTTATTCTCACACCATCTACAGATATAGGTCATTTTTCTCTCCTCAGTATTACAAATCGTGTTGTTTGTTTTATATTTTTTGGAGGTTATCCGTAATTAAACTAGATGAGGGTATCGGGATTCAAAAGATATGTTTTTATAGGGAAAGATTCTTATAAAACCATTAGACCAAGGTAAAGGAAAAAACATGGATGACGGTATTAAAGCGATAATTATTATGATACTGGTGCTTTTCATATCTCTATTTTTTTTCGTATTTTTAATCAAAGAACTTATTGTGGTATTTCTCCTCATATTAATCATATTAACCTTTCTATTAGTGTATACATGTTTAATGGTTGTCACAACCAAATGGGATACCTATAAAGCAACCAAAGAATGGGCTGAAGTTGAAGAAATAAAAAAAATATCACCACCCACTGTTGATATTATAATGCAAGAACAAAAAAAAACATGAGTCTTACAGTCGTTTTACGGTATTTCTGATAAGAGCATCTCGCTGTATCATTTTTTCGGTGTATCGATGCAGAAAACATAATATTCAGATACAATTCTATTTAATACTTATGAGATTTAACCCGACATCCTCATGATATTCTCTGTTGACTTGACCATCGATGATCTCAATGATCCCTTCAAATGTCGCACTGATCACCGCACTGGTCAGATGACCACCAAATGCCTTATGCTCGACGTTGCCTAAAGTAACATGAAGATGAAGGTATACCTCACCATTCATCCTGGTGATGTTTCCAACCAATGAGGTAATCTCATGGTCTCCGGCGAATTCCTTTGATTGATATTTTTTTGTTTTTGTGTTCATCAGACCGACTGTGACTTTATCGGTTGCACCTATTCCAATGATTGACCCTAGTGGAATATCAAGCTTTTTACAGATTGTTTTGAGACTCTCGACAAGTTCTTCTCCTTTGTCGATGCGGACAATGACTTTATTGTGGAATTGTTTGTAATTCATAAGTGATGCATCATCAATCGTTTGTATTTAAATATTTATCAAATCTTTACTCTGCTGCTGCCTCTTAAAAAGATAGTAAAGAAGTCTTACCATGCGCTGGAGAAATGATTTGAAAGTATCACGAAATCGAACACATCAATTCTCCCATTATTATCAATATCCTCACGGACCCATCCTGGTGATCCATTTTTTCCAAATTGATTAGAGGTTAAAATGAAGTCTTGCATCGAACAGACCCTATCAGTATTGATATCCCAATTTGGTGGGATCAAAAAAGGAGAGCTTGTTGAAAAAGCCATGTTGTTATACGTATCATTTGCCCATACCTGGAAGGAAAAATTCCCATAGACTGAAAAAGTGGTGTTATAATAATAAGTATCTGTGTGTATTATTCTGTCCATGGTGATGTTTGTTGAAGTATTATCCGGCTTATGAATGCATATCATTACATTATTTACCATGTTGTTGTCTGTGACGACACAACTCATATTTTCCCAGCCAAACCCAGGTTGTAAGTCTATCGGGTTTGATGAGAGGTACAAGATAGAAGAAATCTCTGGTGGGATTACTTCTTGATCTTCTGTGGTAAACCAGAACGTGCAGTTCGTCGATTGGTACCCATCTGAGACCGTTACAAACCAGGTATAGGTGGTAGAATAGGACAGACCAGAGATGGTGCATGATTTTGTTCCATTTGTACTGTTGTTTTCAGCGTTGCTTCCAATGTCTGGCGTAGTTTGTATCGTATAATTCAGGAGATTTCCTTGCAGGTGTTGAATATTCACAGTAAGTGCTTGTGTATTGATAGGAACATTTGTTGATTCATTGCATGGGTTTTCATTCATTATCGTAATATCAGATACATCAGGGTTTTTTAACCGCAAGATTTGTGCTGGGTCTGCGAAGAGATGTGCGCTATACCAAGCATAACACCAGGCGTGGCTGGATAGCTCTATTCTTGCACTCATCTTTTCATGAGCGTACGATTGTGCTTTTCCCAGTTGCCAGTTAGTTATATCGTTGGATTGATTGTTAAAAAAGTAATCATAAAAATAACATTGGATGTATTGACTAGGCCCGTTTGATGACGTGGAGCTTGCATATCCATATCCTGTATTCAGGACCACTGCGAACGCATGGCGTTCGGGGTGGCGGCACATCAGTTGTTCTGATCCAGCGTACCCTGCGTGGAAACGACCAGCTAAACATCCTTGTGAGTATCCGAAGAAAGGTTTTGTGTTGTATCGATTTTGCCAGTTAGTCAGACTAAACGGTGAGTTCCAATCACTATGATCAAGGTGATTCACAATCGATGCATTATCATCTTCTAGGGAGTTGGAAAAATAGGTTTTGTAGTTGCTACCGAGATCGACATGGTAGATACATTCTGATGAGTCGACCGGGGTTTCCGGGTGGGTTACATTCCATTCTTCAAATCCTGTAAAACTTCGGAACGTATCGGTTCCCTGTCTGAGTTCCTCCATGTATTCTTTTGAAGTCACAGTCCATCCGAGATTCCCCCCTAAGAATGAGACTTTCGAGAGCCAATCATCAGGGGCATCCAGATCATACCAGATGATTTTTTGGACCGCGTTGGAGACCATAGAAGCGTTATATGCTGCGATTCGTCCGATATAGAGTTCAGCGTAGTAATCGTTCACCCCGCTGTTTCTTCCACCACCCCAGATGCTTTGTGATTCATAATACCAGGTTCCATCGAGATGGCTGTAATATTTGTCACAAGCCATGGTATTATAGGCTCCTGTTTCCTCTCTATCTGTGAATAATCGATATGGGACGATTTGATGATCTGCTGTGCTGTCCCAGTCTCCTCCCAGTAGGACATATTCTGTACGCCAGTCAAGATACGCATCTTTACAGAATTCTCTGATATGGGCCTGGCTGTCATTAAACAGAGGTGTAGTGTTCCAATAATCTTGACAAGCATCGATGTCTTGAACAGTTACAAGAGTCCCATTCAGACCACTATAGGTGTTTCGATGGGTAATCAAACTTGACCAGTTATATGAAAAACCAGTGGTGTCTTTGAGAGATTGACTGGTGATGATCACAAACTGGTAGTGTTGTGCTGGAGAACAGAGGCCTCCAGTGTACTCGCTGTCCAACACTCCATCGCCAGTCAAGTAATCAAGAACCTTGTTCTCTTGAGTCGTTTCTGTTTCTCCATCAAGTTCATCTATATCAAGTGGATCGTAGGTGGAGAGGATCGAAGGGTTGGTAACTAACTCTCTGACAACGTCTTCATCGGTCTGACTAAAGCGAAGGAATGAAGGATTCTCAAGGAGGGATTGTTCTTCTGATTCTCGCAGTTGTACCGTGATCGTCATCTGTGGAAAATAGGTAAGAACCCCCGTCCCCGGGGTGTAACGGATGGGGTGGAGATAGATAGTTAGAATTGCATATCCACGACAATATCCGATACCTCCATTTTCAAAGATTTCCTCACCCACCGGTGTGAGTGCTGAATATGCAGTATCGTTCATGACAAAGGAGTTTGGATCTTCCATTCCAACACGGACAAATTCCTGTTCAGGAAGAATTGGTTTCATCAGAAATTCATTCGAGAGTGTCTGCTGGTTTTGATACGACCCTTGGATGTTTGCTACCGAATATCCTTTAGGAAGAAGGATCAATGCACGATACATAGGAAGTTTTGGGAACCCTGGTTGTGCTGAGGAAAAACAATTATTCATATCGATTGTTGTATAAGTTTTGTTATTGACTACAACTTCATGAAAGACTGGTTCGTCGAAAAAAAAGGTATACCTTAGAGTGTTATCAGATGATTCAATAAGATATGACGGAGAGAGTGCAGAAAGCACACTTCCTTCAACAGGGACGAGAGATAGTGTGAATATGACGATGAATAGAACCGGATATGTTTTTATTTTTCTTTGTTTAAATATGATGTTCTGCAAACGCTTTCCTTCCTTCTCTCTATGAATACCTTTATGATTGAGTTACTGTTTGTTTTGATATCGATTATATAGGTTAGTGGAGAAACTATCATTTTGGAAAAATACCAGTAGTTCTGAGTAAGAACAGTTTTGTTTCTTTAGCTTCATTCTGCTCTTACAACGGAAGGTATATTTTTAAACAAAGATGCGTTATCCTTTTTAGAGTGAGGAGACGTGGGTGAAAATGAAGATTAATATCATGTATGAATTTGATTTTGAGGATATTTTTGAAGATTAACGAAAAGGTACATTTGTCTGTCGGAGGAAGGAATCAAAGTGAAAAAATATATTTTGGTTAACATTTGTATGTTGCTTGTTGGGATCGCAGTACTTGTTTTATTTCAAGATACGAGTAATATCGCGCATGCTTTTATCAAATTCATTGGATTATGTCTGACGTTAATAAGCACATTTCTCATCATTTGTTATTTCTTTGGTATTACCCTAAATCGTTTAGAATAAAAGTATCATATGATGAAAAATGTTGCGTTTTTTCCTTTTTTTTCTGTTAATAAGGGTTTCTTAGGGATAGGTTTTTATAGCGGGTCTAATATTATTTTTCTTGGGAGTCTGGCTATTTTTTCGTAAAGAAGAGATTCTTTACCTCCCAGACTTAACCAGACTCCCACTTTTATACCATTAAAGAGGAAAACGAGAAATCTTTTTTCTCCGAAATAGAACAAGACTGATCAGAAAATCGGTGTGGTTGACTGGCTGTGTTGTTTGAACCATGGACAGTTGACACAGCTGCCGTTCATGACTCCCGGATTTCCTGGTTTCATTCTGTTGGTGACCCAGCATTCTTTTTCAATACCAAGTTTATACACGATACATTGATTTTTTGCTTCGTTTAGGCATTCATGAAATTCCCAGCAATGTTGAGGTTCACGAACCTTCATGTTCGCCATAGATGTCCTTTTTGAATCTTGTGGTTTCTTATTAGATTTTCGGGTGAGAATAAGTCAGTAAGAACGATTTCTTTTTGATTGCTTTATTTAAAAGAATAAAAAAAAAATGTGGAGGGGTATTAATACCCCATGAACTGTCGAAGAATAGGGAAAAGGTGCGGGTATCTTTCGAAGAGATGCTGCAGCAACCCGTTGAAGGAGAATTTATATTCCGTGGGTATTATTATCGAAAGATTTCCCCAGTTGCTTTCTGAATCCATCGTATCTTTTGCTTTGGCTTTGACAGTATATGTTCCTTGTTCTGCCCAGGTATGTGTTACGTGAATCTCAGTGCCAGAGACATAGGGTCCAAGCCAGGTGGATGTGGTGTTATCTCCCCAGTCTATGAAATAATAGATGTTTTGGTCTGGGGCTTGCGCATCGTTGGTGAGGAGGTTGAAGAGATACGGCTTGCCAGGTTTTCCTTGGGCAGGGCCTGTGATTTGAGGGATGTCTGGTGGTGTGTTATCGGTGATGGTCACTGTCAATGGCTCTGATCGTGGACTTGTTGCGCCCCAGATGTCCTTTGCCTTTACCGTCACATTGTATGTTCCAAGTACTGTCCAGACGTGGGATCCTGTTCCGGTTTGTCCTGAGGCATAAGGCCCAAGCCATCCGCTGGTGCTCCCGTCGCCCCAATTGAACTGATAGTAGATCTGCTCATTGTCTGGTTCTGTGGTGGAACTGGTGTAGGTGTACTCAATGTTCCAGATTCCGAGTGTCGGACCAACTGGTTTTGTTGGTTGTGCTGGAGGATTGCTCGTTACTTTTAGGGATAAATACGATCCCAGACCTTCAGGGTATTCCCCGTACTGAGGGCTTTCATCATCGGTATCATGCTCTACAGCATAGGCGTATGCCTCATCCAGTGTAATGATCCCGTCTTGATTCGCGTCTGCGTTAACTGGAACGCCATAGGCATCTTCCCCTTTCATTGCAGCTGTCCAGTGAAACACATAGGTATCATAGACATAATCAGGAGGCATTGCCCATGAGTATTCATCATAGCGACAGGCTGAGGATGCTACAATCGGGCCTGGTTCAACGATGATGTTATCTAAAAACCCACCGGAAAAGCATGGTTCAAAGGTGCAGATTTTCTCAGCGGCCGGGATTGGTGCTAAAAGCTCTGCGAAATGTGCATCGGTAAGCTCCTCCCAGTTCCAGAGGTTCTCGTATGTATCATAACCACTATTGCTGCCACCATGATCGGTAGTAAACACAAACAATTTTTCAGTACCTGTGAAATTTTCAGCGAGGCTGGCAAAAACCATCTCGACATTTGATAAGACACACGAGTACATAATATCGTCATCGCCATCACCGTCTAAATCTGGGTTGGAGTTCTGGCCATTGGATTGATCCACCGCTGGGTTTGTCCCATCAGAGCAGAGTACAATGATGTTCTCATCAGCGAACTCATACACAGTTGTTAAGGTAATGTAGATGTTTGAAAGATCATTCCAATACCGGACATGATTGTTTCCCGAATCAGCTCCGCCATTCATCAGTACCGCCCAGAGGCTGTCTCTCTCACTTTTTTCCAAGTTCGGTGTGATGTTTTCAGGGATAGCGGCTCTCCTGTTTTCTATCGCGAAGAAGAATTGAGAAAATGCAGTGTCTACCACTTGATAGTCATCAAAATTTAACGGGGAGCATTTTTCGTCAAATACGAACAGTTCTTTTGTTTGTTCTTTCAGAAATACGTATTGTACTGGATGGAACAGGTTCGCAGTAGGATAGAGATCGATATACATGACGTATCCTGAGCAAGGAATCGTGTAAATTGGTCCTTTTGCTGTGGTAATTTTGTCACCCTCAGAGACCGGTCCCCAGAGATAACAGAGGATGTTTACGTCATCACCGTAAGCGAGTTGGTCAAGTATAAAATGTGCGATTTCTTCGTTATCTGCTTTTGGTAATGTCGCCAAGGTCATGGTTGAACAGGTCGCTATAAGCAGTACACCAGCTATAATATAGGTATTTACGATAGATATTCCTTTATGTAATTGTTTCTTCACTTTTATAATCCCCCTAATTCTATATTAGAGAATGATAGGACTAGTTTAAAATAGTATCGCTTAGGATATTTTTCTAAATCTTAGATTTTCTATGAATTTTTTATCAGGATTTGGGACTTCATTGATAGTGTCTTCAAAGTCATTTTTTTCAGGATAATGGTTTTAAATAGGGTATAGGAGGTTTTTTATATGATTTTGATATTGATAAATTCAATTGGGAGGCATGAAACATGCTACAAGGAAAGGTCATTATTCATTTTGAATACGATGAAGAAAAAGAGAAATGTCACTGGGATTTGAAACAAGATGGGAAAGATCTGTTAAGCAAGGACGATTTGATTCAATTACTGCAGCATTGTATTGGAGAGTTACTGTCAGAGTAGGTATTAGAATTTTCTTTTTTGATACAAATTACATAGCAGTTTTTACTCTCTGTTCAGATTCTTAAATTGCTCTATTCTAATTTCGAGAAAAGAATGTAATTCCATATATTTTTTATGAATTTTTAATTATTCTTTTAGCGTAATAGTGATTTTTGGATACCAATTGTACACACCACCGAAATTCGTTGAAGCATTCACGGTTTCCCAGGTCAGTTTTGCGTACCCCTGAAAGACTTGATTATAAACATGATTTTCATCTTTCATATTGGCGGTACACTCGATATAATTTCCTTCTGAGAGTTCAAAGTCACCGGTTGCTTGGCAGAGTCCATTTTGCATCATTCGTTCAAACACTAATCGATCGAGTCTGTTTTTTTGGATTAGGATGATTACAGTTGCTGCATCAGTGTTTTTCTGAATGATGTTATTGTTCGCATCTAAAAAAACAATATTGACTGCTACCATGATATTTACCGAGATATGGTCTGGTTTGATGATTAATTGTTCACAACCGCTGCAACACAATATCAGAAAAAACAGACTGACTACAATGGTTATTGTTTGTCTTCGCAATCCTTTTCCCTCTCAAATAACCATAGCACATGATGCCTTAAAAAATATATCCTCCGAACTTTTATCGTTTACGAAATTCAGTTTTCATTGATAACGGATAAAGATAGCATTATCATTTCCGACAAACGTAAAAAAAACAATTTTGTTTTGGTGGAATGTAGGAAAAAGCGCACCATGGATTTTATATTATCCGATGACTTGCTTATGTATGACGGGGGAGCGAGAAGATTAAACCAAATAAGATAGTTGAATTGTTTGCATTGTCATTCACAATCGTTTTTCAGTTATCTCCTCCATCGAAAGCCCAAATGGTATGGCAGCTGAACTTCATACATCTCTCCAACACCTATCTCTTTTGATGCTGCCATACTTTATTCTTCATAATCTTTTATAGAATAGGTTACGAGTGTATCTGAATAAATTTTCTGTATTTCAGTCGTTTTAATAGGAAAATCAAGTGAATTATCTTGTTAGGGGATTACCTTTCAAAATTGTTTAAAAACACGTTTTCCTGTTATTTCTTATTTATTATAGGAGCTCGATGAGGCTTTTCATTTGAGGATTCTTCAATCCTACTTTTCGAATCGGAATAAGAGTCTCCAGGAGGAGATACTCTGCTAATAATTTATCAAGATTTTTGGAAATATTTTGTATCATTTTTTTTGCAGTGACAAGATTAGGGGCGTAGAAGGTAACGACTCCATCGTATGTTCCATGGGTAAGATAGATATTCTCAATTTTCACATTCTCAGGAAGCATAGAATCAATTTTCCCACCTGCAAGTTCTTTTTTGAAATCAAAACGTATGGGTAGTGTGCTTCTCTTCACGAGCAGGACAAAATGACTAAGGCCTTTGACTTCTTCGTTTTCTATTCCAACGTACCCCCAGATTGTTTTATTTTCCTCAAAGTGTTTGATAATCCGCCAAACTTTCTGACGGGAGAATTTACATCTTTTAGCGATATCATCGATGCTTTCCTTCCCGTTTTTCTCTAGAGCATCAAGAACTTTTTTTTCATCCTCAGTTATTGGCTCGTTCATGGTTATCATAACGATCCCTTACAGTTTTCAATCTTCTTTGTCAATATTCATTTAGATGATAATACCTGATTCCTTAAAAACCAATGGATTTACGTATTAGGAGAATTTGTTGGATTATATTTTGTGTACGAACCACATGAGTGCACATATCTTTTTATGATGCCTAGCTGTGATGTCGTAATCAAGGTAGTTGGCGTTTCCTTGAAGTGGAGTAATGATTTTTACAGAACGGATTTGCTCCCCGGTAACCTTTTAATACAAAACACTATTCTCATTCGCTACAACGCCTATAATTATGCCGTCCTAGCTCAGTTGGTAGAGCACTCGGCTGTTAACCGAGCGGTCACCGGTCCGAGTCCGGTGGACGGCGTTACAACCTTCTTTTTTCTTATTTTTAGTCATTTGATTCACACAAAATCCGGTTTATAAACATCTAATATTTCAATAACCATATATACCATATGAAATATTAATACAACTGAATCCTATGAAACATAACCAGAAATCCCCAGCCCTTATTTTTTTGTTATTCCTTGTCATGATAGGTACTTCCTTTACCTCTGTGTCAATATCCAAAAACATTTCTTCGATGGAAGAACAAGAAGCGGGACTGATCAATGGACAGATCCTGTTTGCCCCCTATTATGGCACAACAACGTATTTAATTGATAGCACTGGTGCTATAAATCATACATGGTCAAGTTCGTATCGGCCGTTTACTGAAGCGTATTGGTTAGGGAATGGTACTATTCTACGTCCAATTATTTCTGGCGGAGGCGGTATTCAAAAAATTTTATGGAATGGAACACTCGCGTGGGACTATCGATATACAGTGAGCGGATGTTCCTGCCATCATGATATCAAGTGTTTACCAAATGGAAACGTGCTTATGATCGTGTGGGTCACAAAATCACGTACTGAAGCGATTGCTGCTGGACGTAACCCAGATACTATCGAAGGAAACACATTTACCCCTGATAAAATCATTGAGGTGCAACCGACTGGCACAACAAGTGGGACGGTCGTCTGGGAATGGCACGTCTGGGATCATCTCATTCAGGATTTTGATTCATCAAAAGAAAATTACGGTGTCGTCGGAGATCACCCGGAATTAATTGATGTCAATTTCGGTGATCCTTTTGTAGGTGACTGGCTTCATACGAATTCAGTTGATTACAACCCAGAGTTTGATCAAATACTCATCGACGTCCATAATTTCAATGAAGTCTGGGTCATCGATCATAGCACAACAACTGAAGAAGCGGCAGGTCATACCGGTGGAAACAGTGGAAAAGGCGGAGATTTATTATATCGCTGGGGGAACCCAGAAGCATACGATGCTGGGGCCGCTGGTGACCAAAAATTATTCTTCCAACATGATGCATCATGGATAAAACCTGGACTCCCTGGTGAAGGACATATTCTTGTCTTCAACAACGGCAACAACCGTCCCGGGGGACAATATTCTTCTGTGGATGAATTTGCTCCACCTGTGGATGCCAATGGGGAGTATTATCTCGAACCAGGTTCAGCGTTCGGCCCTACGGATTATACATGGAGTTATACTGCGAATCCACCAAATAGTTTCTATTCACAAGTTTTCGGTGGTGCACAACGCCTCATGGACGGCAATACCCTTATTTGCAATGGGATACCAGGAAAGTTCTTGGAAGTAACCCCGGATAAAATCACGGTGTGGCAATATACAAACCCATATCCAACCCCCGCCCAAAACTCCGTGTTCAAAATCGATTATATTCCACCTGAAGAACCACCACAACCTCCACAAAACGATACCTCGGATTTGGAGTGTACAGGAAGTCTCTCTTGGACTGATACTGAACCAGGTTCTACAGTTATTGGGAGTTTTCAGCTACAAAATATCGGGGATAATGACTCATCGCTGAACTGGACAATTGATTCTTCATCAATTTCTTGGGGGACATGGTCCTTTAACCCGGAGTCTGGAACAAGGTTAACCCCCAAGGATGGGCAAGTGACTGTACAGGTTTGGGTTGTTGCTCCAAATGAAGAAAATACGGAATTTCAGGGTAACCTTCGAGTTGAGAACCAAGACAATTCCTCAGATTTTTGTGTAATTCCAGTGTATCTCAAAACACCATTGAGCCAAGATCTGTATTTCCAAAAGTTCTTTGAGAGAATGTTCCAACAGTTCCCCTACGCATTTCCAATCCTGCGATATCTAATGGGTTACTAAGAATCCCCGCCTTCTTTTTTCCTTTTTCATTTTTATTCACACAAAAAACCTTTAGGGTCTTAAAACCATATTAAAATGCCTGATTCTTCAGGATATGTTTTTAAGGGAAAAATAGCTACAAGATTTAAGAGTGGAGGCAAAATGTATAATGAATGAAGAAGACCTAAGAACTATAGTCCTTCGTGACCTTCAGGCAAAAGGAATTAATGTGATAAATTTTAAAAGCGGCACTTTTGACTTACTGGTAGAAGGCAGTAACCCGATGATACTCGAACTGAAGATGATAGCAGATGTTGCAAAGAGAGGGTCTATAGAAGCAAAGGATGGAAACAAGAAAGGATTTACCTTTACGGAAGATCAAATGCATGAACTTCTAAAAACGAGGTTTCCGGTTTATGTTCTTGCCAATGATGGACATAACTATTACCTGTTTGATCCCAAATGGGTGAAATTTCAAGTTGAAGACTTGAAGGGGCATGATCGGACAATAGTATATGAATCTCGGTGGAATGATACAGATTGGAATAGTGTTTCACCAATAACATACGACGTGGCAATCAACAATATAGTAAAAATTGTAAGCCGCAGATAAAAGATGATGAAAACCGTGCCAAAGCATCTGGTTTACACGAATAAGGTTTTTTAAAAAATAAACCTAAATAAAAAAAAGAAGAAAAAAAAGGTTCTACACCTCAGTTAATACGACAATAGCTTTTGTGGTACCCTGCAGGGTCATCATATCAATCCCATTTTCAGTCGTCCACGTATACAACCCATTGTAGAAAAAGAATTTTGCCGCCCAGATCCCTTCTTCATTTTGATTGTTCCATAATTCGTTCCCGTTTTTCTGATCATAAATCTTTACGGTGACGAGATCTGGTCCCATCCACTGAAGGATCCAACAAAGGACAAACGCACTGGTCTCCCCATGGGGCCTCAGAAAGACATACTTAACCATATTATAGAGCCCATCTGCCTGTGCTTCTACTTCAACGTAACAATCCTTATACATAGTTCTTTCTTGTCTCGCCGCTACGGTCGATACCGTTGTCAGGATGAACAGCATACCTATCAAAATACCTAATAGTTTCTTTCCCATAGCATGACCTCAACAATAGAATGATACAAAATAATATAAGACTATTTCCCGTAATTTTGTGCAAAAAGATAAAAAATGAACTATTTCTAAGGTTTTTGTACATTTTTGCTTAAAATCAACTATCTTTTTTTTTCATATGATTCGCACAAAAAACTTATAGAATAATAATCGATAATTTCATTGGATGATTGAAAAGCACAAAGAAATCATAATCTGTTCACTGTTTTTTGTTTTTATTATAAGAGAGATTAGGCTTTTTTTCTTGTTAGTTCTTCGTCAAGGATGGAAAGAAGTCGAATTTGAGCCAAGGTAAATCAATTTTTGCAATGACAAAACTCCCGCCAATCGGTTTAAAAAGTGGAAACACAAGGCGTCCCCAATAGTTCCCAGACCATACATCAGCATTCCAGACGTTAAACGTAATAAAATATGCATCGCTCTTGATATTATCAAGAAAATTATTATTTTTAATGGTCGAGGAACGGGTACCGACTGTTCCAAATCCATAATCATTATCTGTGAATGTATTATATTCCACGCTGTTCTCTATCCCTATATCAATAACTAGACCTTCAGTGTTGTTGCTGAAAAAATTATTTGAAATTGTGTTTTTATAGCAATCATGTAGATACACACCCCAGGAGCAATTGAGGATTGTATTATCACGTATGGTATTTCGATCGCATAAAACGATACTCACACCACGTTGGGAGATATTTTTAATAACATTATTTTCTATGATGTGGAAGGTTTCCAACGGTACGTCACGTTTTATCCAAATCCCGTGATAAGACTCAGAAACGATATTACCAGAAATTTCGACGCCTAGAACATCGATTTCTACATAAATTCCTGCATCCCGTCCTTCTTGTCCATAGTCTGTTATTTCAAGTTGTGTTATTTTTACACTATCGGCAAAAATTGAGATTCCCGTTCCGGTACCATTACCGATAAGTTTCGGACCGAAATGGTCCACTTCGCCAGGAGAATTACTCCAATAACCAATTGTTAAATCTACTAAATTCGAAGGAATTATCAGGTGTTCATAGTAGGTTCCATTCGCCACCAAAATGATACCATTGGCTGAGGCATTGTTAATAGCATCCTGTATAAATCTGAATGGGTATTGCTCGGTTCCCGTCCAGGGTCCAGCGACATTGTCATCATTTACATGGATTGTATTTTTGTATACTAATGGATCTGAAGCGTCTGTTTGTGATGAAAGAATGGAGAGGCCGATTACCAGCATGACAATAATTGTGCTTATAAGTTTTCTCATCTTTATTTTCCTCCTTCCATAAAAGAACTGAGTAAATGAATTTCCTGAGAGTATTTAAATTATCCTATAATAAAATTTTTGTCGTTTCTATTAGTTTTTGAAAAAAATATACAATCTGAGGATATGTTTTTAAAGGAAAATATGAATTTTTATTTTTTCCAAACCTTTAAATACGAAATCATGGGATAATAATTTATAAACCAGTTTTATCAGGGGAGGATAAAAAACTATGCAAAAAAGTCGGGTAACGAAAGCTGCTGTTTGTGGAATATTATTTTTATTTGTTGGTACCGGAATTATTTCTGGTGTATCAGGGTTTGATGAAATAGTAGATCAACATCAAGATAATTTTTACACAGGCCAGGGATTCACAGTAAACGTCAACGAATACGGCAAAGAACACGTCGTAGCTCAATCCTTCAAACCCTCAATGACCCCTTTGACAAATGTTGATTTAGTGATAAGCACAAGTGTATTTGCTACTCTGCCTGTAATCGTCTCTATTCGTGACAGTTTAGACGGAAATGATCTCACATCTATCACCACTCCTCCAGATCAGATACCCCAAGACAATGCTTCATGGCACACGTTTGATTTTCCAGATATCACGGTTGTACCAGAGAATACCTATTATATAATTATCCGAAGTAACCAAACAATTTATGGTTATTTTATAGGATTTTTTAATTCTCTAGTTGATAACTATCCTCGGGGAGCCGCTTGGTCATATTATGACGGGAATTGGACACTTTGGGACGAAGGATCCAATTACTTTTTTGATTGTGCTTTTAAAACATATTCGAATAATCAACCTCCAAACCCACCAATCATTAATGGCCCTACATGGGGACAAAAAAACGTCAATTACACCTTCTGCATAACCTGGACCAGCCCTGAATCAGACGATTTTTATTGTAGGTGGAATTGGAGCGATGGAACTATCTCTGAGTGGTTGGGTCCCTACTCCACGGGTCAAACTATCTGTGCAAATCATTCATGGTCCCAAAAGGGAACCTATGAGATACGAGTGAATCTCATAGATGTATACCACGGTGTTGAAATCTACACAGATCCTCATATTTTCAATGTGTATGAATTGAAACGAGCAATCATCTTTGGTAGATTTACAAATCTTAGTGAAGAAGGCGGATTAAACACTATAGAGGCAATCAACCTGCGATTGATATTTTTCAAACCTTTCCAATTTGTTCATTATACAAATGGGGAGAAAATAACATACTTTGATGATACAATCAAATTGATGATTTTAAATCAATTTATCATAGGAGTAGTCAATGGAGTAACCTAAAACTTTTCTCATCTTTTTTTTCATATAAAAAAGTTATTCACTGTTTATCATTGTTAAGAGTTCAACTACAAAAATTATACCTGAAATTTTAAGAATATAAAATATTGAAATCTTAATAAATACGTACTAAATTATAATAATGTAAGATAGAAAATTATATGTATGATGTATTTTATAAGTTATTGGATAATATGAAGCATCATATAAAATATAAAGTGGGTATACTTTTCATTGGTCTTTTATTTTTTGGGACTTGTTTTACGCCTCTTTCATCACCACAAAGGGTTGATGAAATTGAAAAAAGTGTTTATCCGCCGGTAATCATCGGACAAATCTTATTTGCCCCTATGTATTCTTTTACTACCTATCTCATCGACTACACAGGTGCTGTGAACCATACTTGGGAAAGCAATTTTTTCCCTGGTGAAGCGGTCTATTGGTTAGGGAATGGAACTATTCTTCGTACGATAAAGACGAAAGAATTTGGTCTTGGTGGTTCAGGTGGTGGAATCCAAAAAGTCCTCTGGGATGGTACAATCGCTTGGGATTACCGTTATGATACGAATGGAGATCTCAGTCATCATGATATCAAGGTGTTACCGAATGGGAATATCCTGATGATCGCCTGGGAAACAAAAACCAGTGAAGACGCTATAGAATCGGGGCGAGACCCAAGCACTGTTATCAGTGATACGTTTATGCCTTCGCATATCATTGAGATTCATCAAACAGGTCCGACGACTGGTGATATCGTCTGGGAATGGCACGTCTGGGATCATCTCATTCAGGACTATGATTCCTCAAAAGAGAATTATGGTGTGGTTGAACAAAATCCTGGATTGGTTGATATCAACTATGGAGGCGAGCTTGTAAAATCTGATTGGCTCCATACAAACTCTATTGACTATAATGAAGATTTTGATCAAATTCTTCTTAGTATCCGTAATTTCAATGAAATCTGGATCATCGATCATAGTACCAATTCAGAAGAAGCAGCGAGTCATAGCGGTGGAAACAGTGGAAAAGGCGGTGATCTCCTCTACCGCTGGGGGAACCCAGATACCTATAAAACAGGGAACAATACTGACCAAAAATTATTCAGTCAACATGATGCAACCTGGATAGATAAGGGATGCCCGGGTGCAGGACACATCCTTGTCTTTAATAATGGTCTGGATCGTCCAGGTGGATCCTATTCGACCGTAGATGAAATCGCACCTCCTGTCGATGTGGAGGGAACATACTTCCTTGAACATGATTGTGCCTATGGGCCCGAGGACCTAGAATGGAGCTACATAGGGAATCCACCGTCCAGCTTCTATTCCCATGGAATTTCCGGTGCTGAACGTCTGAAGGATGGTAACACCCTTATCTGCAACGGAGTAGAAGGAAGGTTCTTTGAGGTCATACCAGAAGGGACAACTGTCTGGCAATTTGTGAATCCGTACCCTATGCCTCTCTCAAATCAAGTTTTCAAAATCGTCTATATACCACCTGAAGAACCATCTGAGGAGGAACCGAATCTTGATTGTAATGGGAGTCTCTCCTGGTCTTCGATACAACCTAAGCAAACCGTCGAAGGAACATTCGGGGTACAAAACATAGGTGAACTAAAATCATCGTTGAACTGGGAAATCAATACCTCATCTATTTCCTGGGGAACCTGGTCGTTTACCCCGGAATATGGTGAAAACCTTACTCCGGAGGATGGACTGATTACGGTGCACGTATCGGTCATCGCACCCGATGAGAAAAATAAGGCATTTACAGGATATATACGCGTGGAAAATAAAGACAATTCCCAAGATTTTGATATTGTTCCTGTGAATCTTAAAACCCCAAAAAACACTTCTTTCATTTTGAAATCATTTATACTGTGTCAATTATTCGAGCGATTTCCCAATGCATTTCCGATACTACGACACCTTTTGGGATACTAAATCCCTATCATCTTTTTTTTTTTTTTTTTTTTTTTTTTTTTTATCATTTTGATTCGCACAAGAAATTATGAGTCTTAATATCATGTGAATTTTCCATTTTAGTGATTTTTATTATCCTATATAGATGTTA
>Ga0209287_10000021_pt1 | contig 107415 bp, 136 predicted proteins | sample PPLLak3cmMay2015_2_FD_187255 | JGI IMG/M metagenome (GOLD analysis project Ga0209287, IMG submission 187255) | Freshwater sediment microbial communities from Prairie Pothole Lake near Jamestown, North Dakota, USA - PPLs Lake P8 Core (1) Depth... | ecosystem: Environmental > Aquatic >... | reverse complement strand
GAGGCGCCCGGCGAGGAAGAGGACAAGCGTGGCGTCCCCTTCATCGGTCGTGCAGGGCAGAAGGCCAGGACGGTCATGCTTGCGGAGGGCCTCGACCCAGACACGGCCTTCTGGACAAACACGATTCTTTGCCACCCGCCGCGGAACCGCGACCCGCACCCTGACGAGATCCGACGCTGCTGGTATCGGCTCGCTCTGACGATTCGGTTGATCATGCCGGTTGCGATCCTCGCCTTTGGTCTGCCAGCAACGCGCACGCTCCTACGCAAGCCGGAGCTGGTTCGCGGGAAGTCGATGTCAGAGCTGCGTGGCCGGCCGCAGCCGTTCGAGGTCGTCACTCGCGGCGACCGCCGCTTTGGTTGTCACGTCTTTCCGACGTATCATCCGGCTTACATCCTCCGGCCGACCGGCAGGCCCTTCGAGGGCGAGTGGCGGTCCGACTTGCGGCTCGTGAGGAATGTCCTGGAGGCTACGCGATGAGCGATGAGCTGAAGTACTCGATGGACTACGTGGACCTCGGCCTCATTTGGTGGTCGACCATCTGGGCTGCGGTGCCGTATCCATTGCTCTACATCGAAGACGAGTTCTGGGGGTTGCGATGAAGCTGAAGGTCATCGCTTCCGAGCTGCCCGCTCACGCCCGCGAGCTGCGGCGTGAGCTGCAACAGCACCGCGCGGACTTGGAAGTGAAACGCGTGAAGATCGACGAGCTGCGTGCGCGGCTCTGGCGCTACTTGCAGCGCGAGTTCAACCTCGATCTGAATGGAAAGCAGTACCGTATTGACGCGGCCGGGCAATTAGTCGAAGTCGAAGAGGAGCAGAACCAAGGGGGCGAGGAGTCGGTGGCAGGTGCGGTCGCTGCGCGGTATCTCGCGAGCCGCGACGACGATCCGGGTCTGCACTGACCGGAAGGATCGAAGGATGGGAGACAAGGCGAGGATCGAAGCTGTCCGCGAAGCACTGCGCCAGCTCATCGTCGAGCGCGTTCCTTCTCCGAACCACGGCGGCGCGTTCGCTGGGCCGAGCGACCCGACTGCCGTCGTCATCCACTACACTGGCGGGCCGCACGGGACCACGGCCAAGTGGTTCGCCAACCCGCAAGCCCGAGCGGCTGCGCACCTGATCATCCAGCGCGACGGCAAACTCATCATGTCCGTTGACCTCGACTGGCAAGCCTGGCACGCGGGCGTTTCTTCGCTCAACGGCCGAAAGGACTGCAACAAGTTCACCTGGGGGATCGAACTGGAGAACTGGGGTCCCATCGTGCGGCGCGGCGATGGGTACTTCGTCTGGCCGCCGATGAAGGATGGCGTGCCGCTATTCGAGCGGCGCTTCAGCGGCGGCGCGATCTCGCACGCGCCTTTTGATCGTCGGTACGAGTACTGGGAAAGCTACACCGACGACCAGATCGAGACCTTGACCGACGTGCTGCGCGAGATGGTTTGTCCGCCCGGGTACAGCTTCGCTATTCCGCGCGAGATGATCGTCGGGCACGAGCACGTCGCGCCAGAGCGGAAGATCGACCCGGGTCCCGTGTTTCCGTGGAAGCGGGTCTTGGATTCGGTCTACGGCCGCGAAGACCGCGCGCCGGTCACGACGCTGGCGGACGAGAGCGACGAGTTGTTCTTCGAGATGATGGGAGCGAAGCCGAAGGATCGGGGGTAAAGATGAAGCGCAAGCCGTTGACGACTGTGGTGAGCTACCCGGAGCGCGGGCCGTGGGGCGATCAGAAGTTCCGCGGCAACTGCTCTGGCCATCTTGTCGTGGACCTATGCTGCTATCTCGCGCCGGCCAGCGTGCTCGACCCGATGGATGGCAGCGGGACATCCCGTGACGTCTGCCGCGAGCTGGGTATCGAGTACGCTGGCTTCGATCTCGCGCGCGGGCCGGAGCAGGATGTCTTTGCCGTGCCGTGGGGCGCGCAGCGCTTCGACCTAGTCTTTTGTCATCCGCCGTACTCGGACATGATCACCTATGGCCACGGCGAATGCGACCTTTCCAGGTTGAAGCCGCGCGAGTTCCGCGCTGCGCTCGTCGCGTTGGCCGAGCTTCTTTTCAGCGAGGCAGTTGCGGACGGCGGGCACCTGGCGATCCTCATCGGTTCGCTCCGTCGCAACGGCTGCGTCTGGGCATTCAACCGTGGCCTCATCGAGTGGCGCGAGCCGAGTGAGCCCGAGATTGTCAAGGTCCAGCACAACGTCGCGAGCGCGTCCACGCGGACCGGGATGCTCTATGGCAACCGTTTCATCCCCATCGTTGACGAGCGTGTTCTGATCTGGCGAAAGGAGTGAGTGATGGCTGTCATCGGGACCGACCGGTTCGCAGAGAAGTGCGCGCGCTGCGGCAAGGGCCCGGTGGAGCAGACCAAGTTTCAGCCGCCGAGCACGCCAGACCGGCCAGCGAAGATCGGCCCGGGTTATTTCCGGGTCCGCCGCCGCTGTAAGGCGTGCGGATTCGTCTGGGAGAAAAGCAGATGAAACCAGAGTACCTTCCAAGCCGCGCCGACGTGGTCTTCGCTCTCGCGTGTCTCGTTGTGCTGGCCCTCGTTGTGGTGGCGCTCATCTGCGCCGACGAGGCTTCGTGCTCTCGCGCTGCGGAGATCAAGACGTTGCAGTCGTGCCTTGCCCCGCCAGAGGATCGACCGCCAGTACCGGCTGACGCTCCCGACCCGTGCGCAGCGATTCGGCGTATCGAGTCGCGGCTTGCTCGGCTCGAAGGCAAGTTGAGCAAGCTCGGGAACAACTGCGAGGACTTGGCTGGTAGCTGTATCCGCCTGACCGGGCTCGTTGACGGATCGTTGCGGTCCTTCGTTGGTGCACACGTCGAGCCCGCGCAGATCGCACGCGCGCGCGAAGGTTTCGAGCGATACCAGGAAGCCGAGGGCGTCGGTGGCGAGTAGTCCGTTTAATCCTTGGCCTGCGAATCATCCTTTGGAGAGGTGCCCAGTGCTCCCGAGGCAAATTGTTCTTGCGGCGATGCGCGCGGCTCTTGACGGTGCGGAGCTGACGCTTGCCGACCGCCGAGTACTGGAACGGTTGCTCGTGTTCGACGCTCGCGGGTACCCGGCCGCGGTCAAACGTCACCTGAAAGCGCAGTGCGCAGAGGTGGAAATCCGCTCGCCAACGCTGGCCGAAGAACTGCTCACGCTATTCGAGCACGCTCTTCCCAGCAAGTGTCGGAACGCAGCAGAGCGCTTGCTCGGGATGTACACCATCATCCCGAAGTTCCCGGAGATGCGAGGCGATAGACAGCTCGTCGCGAAGAAGCGCGGCGGCAGGAGAAGGAGCAGATGATGAACACTTACGACCGTTTCGTGGGCGGGTGGATCGGCGCGCTGGTAGGCAACGCGCTCGGCCGGTTCACCGAAGGCAAGTCGCCGCAGCAGATCGAGGACAGCTTCCCGCTCGGGCTGCGCAAGTTTCCCGAGGCGTCGACCTTCGACCAAGGCAACGCGGTTCGCGTGCTGCGGGACACCTCGCGGGCGATCACGTCGCGATCCGTCTTCCGCCGTGTGTACGGTGCCAAGTCCAGCCCCGTCGATCCTGTGCTGCGCGTGCTGCCGACCGGGCTGGCCGCCGCATCCGCTGGGCTCTCGGCCGAGGAGACCATGACGCTCGCCGTGGAGGCGATGCGCCAGGACGATCCGCCCTTCGAGGCCGCTGCGCTCATGTGCGCGGTCTGGTACGCGCTGGTTCTGCGTGGACTCGTCTCCAGCCATGGCGTCGCGGAAGTAGACAGCCTTCTCTTCGACTCCGTCGAGTACATGAAGCGCCCCTCGCCGGACCTCATCCTCACGCGCGATGGCGAGACACAGGTCCAGGTCTGGGGCGAGGCCAAGCTCTTGCTCACCGAGGGTGTTGGCGCGGGCATCAACTCGCTGGAGCGCTTCGACTTCACGAGCGAGTTGTCGGACCCGGTCCAGATCGCGGCCGGCGTCATCGCCTGGGCGACGACGACGGACATGGCCTGCGAGCGCGCGCTGGAGTACCTGGTCAGCCGCGGCGGCGCGGCTGGTGACTACGGCATGATCGGCGGCGCCCTCATCGGCGGGCGCGTCGGTTTCAGCCAGTTCCCAGTCTCGCTGCTCGACGGCGTCATCGGTCTCGCCGCCGCTGTCGAGGAAGGCGCCAAGCTCTACCGCGCCGCGCAGGAGTACAAGGGCTGATGGCCAAGCAAGGGCAGGTCTCCTGCGTCAACTGCGGCGCGACTCGCTCGAAGCGGGCCCGCGAAAACCACGGACCCTGCATCCTCGTCCGGCCGCGGCACAAGCCGAGTCAGTACTATTGCGCCCGGCCCGCGTGCCAGGCTGCCGCGAGCGCGTACCTCGGCACGAGCAACAAGGATCTTTCCGAGTTCGTGAAGCGGTGCGAGGCGAAGCGGGCCGCGGAGCAGAAGAAACAGGATGTCGAACCGCAACGCAAGCCGAAGCGCATCCGGCCAACGTCGTCCCCGCAGCAGACGGCGAAGACGCGGCAGCGGCCTGTCGTCCGGCAGCGCCCTGCTGTCGTCCGGCAGCGCCCGGAGGTCTGATGAGCCGGGTTACCTTCGCCCGCCGCGGCATCACCGAGCAGCGGATGATCGCGGAGCTTGTCCGCGGTGCGCTCGCGCGTCATAAGACGGACGACGGGATCATGGCGATGCTCGCGGCTTACGACGTGACGGACATCCGCGAGCTGCCTGCGATCAAACGGCTCGTCCGCGAGCTGGAGCATAGCGAAGTCGGAGGTCGGACGAATATGGACGTCTTCCTCGACTACCGCCGCGAGCAGCTCGACGTCATCAAGGACCTCGACGAATTTGTCGAGGACATCAACAAGGGCGAGGCTCACAAGTCCGCGATTCCGACAGCGCTGCGCGCCAAGTCCGACATTATCGAGCGCATACTGAAGGCCGGTCAAGACCTGGGCGTGATCTCGCGGAAGCCGCTCGAAGGCGTGCTACTCGGCGGCATCGTCGTCGGCGAGCTTGACGACAACGCCATCCGCGAGAAGGCGAACGAGATCCAGGGCCGCTTCGCGGAGCTGACCGGCGCGGTCAGTCGCGGTCTGCTGCCGGCTGGCTTCAAGTTCACCAAGACGCCAGAGGAGGTTGAGGGCGCCGTGTGTGGTGAGCCAGAGGACGATGACGAGGACGACGACGAGAAGAGACCCCTCAAGCGCGACCCGCGCAAGCGGCCGATTCGCAGACGGCCGACTTGATGCCTCACATTGCCAGCCAGCAGAAGGCCCGCATTTTCTCTGTTCCGTGGGAGTGGGAACAAGCCGTCGCGGTCCTGCTCAACCTCGCCGAGGTCTGGTCCCGCCGGCCTATCGTGCGGCCGACGTCGACCGAGATTGCTGCCGATGAAGGCTTGTCGAATCGCGGTTTCTCGCTCACCAACAACACGCTCGCTCCGCTGCGGCGAGCAAAACTCCTGGAGTTTACTCGCGCGCGGCCGATGGGCTGGCGGCTTACGCGGACGCCATCCAGGATCTCTGCTCTTGACATCTGCACCGGCATCGGTGGCCGGAAGACAGATAGCCTGTTCGTTCACCTCGCGATGCGCGTGCCGCGGTCGCAGCTGCGACGCACTCGCTCGCATCGTGGGCTTGCTGACCCCCAGGCGTGGCTATTCAACTCGCTCAACCAGACCGTCGCAGAGAAGCTGCGGACGACCTCGCTCGCGAAAATTCTTGCGACCAGTCTCGGGCTTGAGCCCGTGGTTCTCTACCGCGACACTTACGTCAAGAACCGCTACACCGTCTCGCTGGCCGACAGCGTGCGACCGGTCTTGCTGGAGTTCGCGCCGCTCATCGAAGTGATGAACGGCGCCCTCGTCGCGTGGACCTACTCCGGGATCATCAAGAGTCTGCGCGGTTGCTTCCGGCCTTGGCACGACGCCCTGCCCGAGAAGACCTACGACGAGCCGCGACGGATCAAGCCGGTCGACCTTTTCGAGCTGTACGAGTTGGTCACGAGCGGAGTCGCTGTCAAGCCGGAGCCCGGCGAGATCGCTCTCTTCAAGAAGTGGGAGCGGCTGTGGGCGACAGAGGTCTGCCACCAGGCGCCGGGCAGCATCGCCGTTGTCGAGGGTACGCCGTGGAACAAGCATCCGTCCTTCGAGGTGTTATGCACGGACCGCGCAGCGCTTATCGACTTCGCCCGCAAGGTCGGTCGTGACGAAGCCGTCGATGGAATCTGCGAAGGCGGGCCAGGCGAGCCCGTGCCGATGACCAAGGTCGCAACTATCAGAAGTGACGGTTGCTGGTCCTTCACGGACCGGCGCGAGCGGGCAGAGGTCATTTACCGGCGGCTGGCTGGCACTCTCTAACCGCGGAGGACGTGATGTCCGACAAGCCCGTGATTGTGATCGATCTGCCAGGAGTTCTGCTCAACGAAATCGGAGACCACATGCCCGACGAGCCGTCGAGCGTGCGGCCTGGCGTACGTGACTTCCTGAAGGCACTGTGCGAGAGAGGCTACCGCGTCCACGTCTGGACCGCCATGCCAGAGGACCTGGTCGTGAAGTGGCTGGCCGTGCACGGGCTTGACCGCTATGTCGAGGCTGCACACTTCGGCAAGGCGCCGCGCGCGATCCTTCTCGACCCTTTCGCCGTCCTGTTCGACGGGCAGTGGGGCCACGCCCTCGGCCTGCTCGAAGGCGTCAAGCCGTACTGGGAGACTCCCACCGAACAGCCGCCTGTCCACGGCCGCCCGGCCTTCGTGAAACCCAAGCTCGACTCGGCCATCGCGCTCGGGCTCCGTCTGCGGCAGGCCGAGGAGCGCGTGGCGACGGATCTGATCACGCGGCTCGTCGTGCGGGCCAAGGATGCGGAGTGGGAGCAGGACAGGATCGACGAGCTGATCGTCCTGCTCGAATCCTGGTTTCAGGAGCGCGAGTGGCACTTGCTCGACATCGCCAAGGCGGAAAACGAGGAGCTGCGCTCGCTGGTCCGAGAGACAGGACAGCGGCTCGGCCAGATCACGGCGGGCCAGATCTCGATGCTGAAGGAGCTGCAGACCTACCGAAAGGAGCTGCCGGAGCTGAAGCGCGCGCTGGCCGAAGCCGAGGCCAGGCTGGACGCAGCCAACGCGACGGTCGATCTCATGCGCGACCAGGCCGCGCAGCGCCGGGCCGGAAGTCCACCTGGGGAGCCTGACGCGAATCATCAACCGGACGAGCTGCCGGACGTCATCGGCGGCGAGCTGGACGGAGATCGGGAGCCATGAAGCAGGCATACATCGAAAAGAGCTTCCGCGCGGCATCGCTCTCGATCATCACGCACGCGCTGGAGATCATCAACGAGTACGCCGCCGAGGGTTACTCGCTCTCGCTGCGCCAGCTCTTTTACCAGTTCGTCTCGCGCGACCTCCTGCCGAACACGCAGAAGAGTTACAAGATGCTCGGCGGCGTGATCAGTGACGGCCGGCTGTGCGGGCTGATCGACTGGGACGCCATCGAGGACCGTGGCCGCGAGACCGACCGCCGGACGCGGACGTTCTGGTCGAGCCCGCGCGCTATCCTCGAAGCCTGCGCGGATCAATTCAGGATCGACCGCTGGCTCACGCAGCCGTACCACGTCGAGGTCATTGTCGAGAAGCAGGCGCTCGAAGGCGTGCTGGTTCCGGTGTGTGCCGAGCTCGGCGTCCGCTTCACGGCGAACAAGGGCTACAGCTCACAATCCTTCATGCGCGCGAAGGGCGTTGAGCTGCTGGAGTGGCGCGCGAAACACCACAAGGAGATCGTGGTCTTCTACTTGGGCGACCATGACCCGTCCGGGCTTGACATGGATCGCGACGTCCGTGAGCGACTGGAGATGTTCAGCGAAGGTCCGGTCGAGGTGCGGCGACTGGCGCTCACGCGCGAGCAGATCGACCGCTGGAGCCCGCCGCCTAACCCGGCCAAGTTCACCGACTCGCGCGCCGACGCGTACATCGTGGAGCATGGCCGCCAGTCGTGGGAGCTTGACGCAATCGAGCCGCGCGATCTGGCGCGGCTGGTCAGCGAGGCCGTCCTCGCGTACCGCGACGAGCCGCTCTGGGTTCGCGAGTGCCGCCGCGAGAGCACCATGGTCGACGACCTGAAGAAGATGGCCAAGCGCTACAAGGACCCGGCGATCGACGACGAGAGCGAGGAGGATTAAGATGTGGATCTTCAGTGAGCACGGCTTCTTCAGCATCGTTGTGGACCGCTTCGGCACCGACCCGAACGTGATGCTGGTACGCGCGCGGTGCGAGGCCGACCTCGACCGCTTCGGCGACCTGCTGCCGTCGAGCGGCTGGGTGGCGAAGCCCTGGTACGCACACGACGCCGACTACCACTGGCGCGCGCTGGCCGACCGCGGCGACGTGGCCGAGGCCTTGGTCGCGATGATGCGCGGGCTGGAGTACACCAACTTCAAGGCGCACGTCGCGCGCTCGCCGTCTGGCCTCGCCGAGGGTAGGCTTCACGCCTTGCACGCGGTCTGGCTGGCGATGGCCGAGTTCGGCGACAAGTTCTGCCAGCCCACGAAGAAGGCGAAGCGATGATCCATCCGGTCGACGAGTTCAGCGGCGCGCGGCAAGCCCTTCTCGATCTGCTCTGGGATCTGAAGTGGCACAGCCGCAACACGCTGGAAACCGTAGCGGGCAACCGCTACGGTGCGCGGCTGTACGAGTTGCGTCGGCTGGGTTGGATCATCGACTCGCACCCGCATCCGCACGGCAAGGGCAAGTTGTACCGGCTGTGCCAGCATCGGAAGGGCGTGCATGCCGTGAAGCGGGTCAAGGTGCTGTTCTTTGAGCGCGATGCCGATGTGCTCATCGAGACCGGCACGCTGACGCGGTCCGCTACGCGTTCGCTGCGTCGCGCGCTCGCGTCCTTCCGGCGGCACAGGGAGAAGCTGTGAGTAGCCAGGGCGAAGACGAGATCCTGTGGCTGGCGGCGCTCGCCTGCGCGCGGACGGCCGACGCGCTGGTTTCGGTGCGTCACTTCGAGGTTGTCGCGGCTCTGGCTGGAATCGAAGCCGCAGTCGAGAACGCCCACGGGTGCTGGTGCCGCGCGAAGGATGCGAACGCCGGGCCGTGCGCTTGCTGTGAGCTGCGCGAGCTGCTCGGCATCGCGCAGCCGCGCGAGAGCAGGTTCTATCGAGGCGAACCGTCGAGGGCCAGGGGGTGATGGAATGAGCGCTACCGTATTCGCTCGCCAGCCCGACCGGTACGAGATCGTTGCGCTGCCAGTCGAGCGCAAGCCCGGCTGCCTGACTGTCAACCCGACTCTGGTAGACATCCTCTATCGCGAGACGATCGGACAGATCCTCGCGGAAGGCGTCCAGCTCGGCGGCGAAGCCGGCTACCAGCGCGTCATCCACGGCCTGCAGACCATCGTCAAGCTCCGCATGGGAGCGCGAGGTGCAAGGATGCCGAGCGATAGCAAACAGTCGCTTTTGAAGCTGATGGAATCTGCGGCAGGCAAGATGTTCGAGGTTGTAGTCCGCGAGACCGCGGATGACCTTGCCATGCCGCGCGAGCTGGTCCGCAAGGCCTTCGGCGAGCCGCAGCCGGATGACGGGCCGGAGGTGACCGCGGCGCGCGAGAAGCTCATCCAGTATTTTTCCTGTGCGTCGCGCCTCGAAGCGCGGGCCGTGGTCAGTAAGGACGTCTAATGCCGACGCTGGACGATCTGCGCGAGCGCTTCAAGCAACACCGGCCGCGAGCGCTGCGCCGTGACAACATCCGGTCGGTGCCGTCCGGCAACGTGCCGTCGACCGAGTGGATGTCAGTCAAGCCGCTGCCAGCGTGGGCCAGCCCGGCCGACGCGGAGATTCTCGACACGATACGGATCAAGATTCGCGTGTCCGAGAGAACGATCGAGAGGTTGTTCCGACCGCCGATGAATGAGCGCGAGCTGCGTGTCTTCTTCCTTGACCGCTTGCTCGCGGTGCGCGGCGTGACTTCGCTGTCGCCGGAAGAGATCAAGCCCATTGCGCGCGACTGCGATCTTTCGTCTGGCGACTTCATCTTCATCGTCGAGGTGCCGCGCCGGTTGCGCGCCGCCCTGGCTGATGAGTTAATCGAGGAGATCAAATTATGATCTGGCACGTGCTCGCCGGCCTGGCTGTGCTGTTCCTGATTCTGATCTACGCGGCCCGCGCCCGCATCGTCCGCGGCAGGAAGATCCACGTCCGTGTGCCTGACGAGAGCGTGGCGCAGACGGACCCGCGCGAGGCTGTGCGCGTCCGGCTGCACACCGCGATCAACTGCCTGATGACGGCCAAGCTCCACGTCGAACGTGGTTTGAAGGCGAAGCTCTCCACGCGGAAGACCGACGAGCTTCGCAATCGGCTGTTGACCGAGCTGGCAGTCGCGCAAGGTGGACTCGCCGAGCTGTTGCTCGCTGTCCGGCCCGAGCGAAGCGACGTCGAGGACCTGGAAGAAGAGATCGAGGGCGCGACGCCGAAGGTTGTGCAACTCGACCAGGGCCGCGGACTGCCGCCCATCGAGAACGGTGTCTGCGTGATCTGCGGGAAACTCCCTTGCCGGCACTATCCGTTCAACGCCGGGGAGCAGAACCGATGACCGTGCTGACGCTGCCAGAAGTCGCTGCCATGCTGCGCCTGAAGAACGAACGCACGGTGCGCAAGTGGTGTCGCGCTGGCAAGGTGCCAGGCGCCTTCAAAACCAGCGGCGCTCGTGGCCGTTGGCGCATTCCGTCCAGCACCGTCGCGGTGCTGGTGAGCAGAGGAGGAGACATGGTCGAGAACGAGGGAAACGACACGCTGTCACTGGATGAGTACCTGGCACGTCACGGCTTGCGCCGGCTGCCGTGCGGGCTCCACTCCCGCATCAACGCCACGGCCGAGCCAGTGGTGGAGCTGTGGGTTGACGCCTGCATCAAGGACGGGAGGCCGGAGGCTGCGCTCATCTTCCGGCTCACGCGGGCCGATCTGGAGATCGTGAGCGCGCACCTGGGGCGGATCGAGCTGGCCGCTTCGCTCGGCTCGATGCTGAAGGGGTTGGGGCTGTGCTCGACCTCATCCGGCGCCCTGCGGGACGCGTCGAGCATGAAGCCGTCAAGGTACATGGAGAGCTGACATGCGCGCGTTGGTGTTCCTGATTCTTCTGGCCGGCTGCACGACCGACGACGGCCAGAACGGAGAGCAAGGGTTGCCCGGCCCGCAGGGCGAGCCAGGCGAAGCGGGTGCGCAAGGCCCGCCTGGTCCGCCTGGCGAACGCGGCCCGCAGGGCGTGGCTGGAGAGCGCGGCCAAGCCGGCGAGCGGGGGCCAGCGGGCGCACAGGGCCCGCCAGGAGCGCAGGGTACGATCGGAGAGCGTGGCGAGCCCGGCCTGCAGGGAGAACGCGGCCCAGCGGGCGCGCAGGGCCTGCCTGGTGCGCGAGGAGAGCAGGGCGAGCAGGGTACGGCTGGCGAGCGTGGTCCGCAGGGTGAACCCGGCGAGCGGGGGCTGGCAGGCCCTGCTGGCCTGCCAGGTCCAGCCGTGGTCTGGTGCGATGCCTCCGGCTCCTTCGTCGGCTTCGGCAGCGTGACCGATACGCGGCTCTGGTACGCGGACCGGGACGGCCTGTTCTGGAAGTTCGACGTTGGCTGGCTCACGCACTCGCCCGATGACCTCGCGGTCTACTGGACCGAGCCCGGCTGCACCGGCACGGCCATCGTGGCCGAGCGAGCCCCGCGCGTCACCTTCCGCACCGATGGCGAGTACCGCGTCCGCGGGCTTGAAGTCGCCAGCTTGCTCGACGTGCAGGCCGCGTCCGTGACGCAGTTGAGCGGCCAGTGCGCCGAGAGCGGTCAGTTCTTCTACCGTGCGCTACCGCTCGACGCGCTGGCCGTCGTGACCGCGCCGGACCTGCCATTTTCCCGGCCGCTGTACCCGGCGGTCGGCTCGTGTCAAGAGGAGGAGTGAGATGTCCAGACGAAGGCAGTGGTTCGAGACCATGGCGGCTGCGGTTTCCGCCGCGGCAATCTACACCGAGAGGGACGGCAAGAAGCACCGCGTCCAGAAGATCGCGTGGAGTTCAAAAGGCGAATTCTACGTGTCGGCCGCGGGTGCCAGCGCTGGCACCCCGAAGGCGAAGGGCGCTGCCGCGCGAGCGGCAAGCCAGAGTGCCAAGCTGTCCAGTCGGGTCAGCTCGGCGTCGAAGAAGCACTCCGCGCCAGCGAAGCTCCGGGCGCCGAAGCGTGGTGACGTCTACCGGGACCGCGACACGCGTATCAACGGCGAGCGCCTGCTCACGGTGCGGGCGATCCTCGATGACGTCGCTCACTGCGACGTCAGCATGAACGCGGAAGCCACGAATCGCAAGGTGAAGATCAAGCTCAAGCGGCTCGCGAGCCGCGACTACGAGCGGGTCGTCTAGTGCTTTCGGTGCTTTGAGAAGCTGACCGGCCGGAAGCCGGGGGAGGTAGTCGATGGGTGACGAGCTGATCGGGACCGCGGAGGCTGTGCCAGTCTGCCAGGTGCGCGACCGCTGCAACTACGCCGACCAGGGCGCGTGTATCTACGCGGACCCTGCCGGCTGGTTCGAGCCCGAGGTCCGCGTGACGCGCTCGCGGAACCCTGACCGGCCGGCGTGGCGGTTCGGCTGCGTGGCCTTCGTCGAGAAGCGGAGGCCCGGATGAGCTGCCCCGCCCTCGACCGGCTGTTCTACCGCGTGATCGAACCGGACACGCCGGACGGCCTGCCGCGTGCGCGCCGCTTGCGGCCGGACGAGGTGCTGCGGCTCGAAGCGAAGCTCCTGTGCCGGATGAAGACCGAGATCGGCGCGGTGTTGAAAGAGCACGGCCGCCCTGGTGCAGCCGGCCCAGCGATATCGAAGGCGGTCGCCGCCGCGCTGCAGGAGCTTGCCGAGCAGGAGGGCCTGGCATCCAAGGCCAGCGTTCACTTCTTGGGCCTCGTCATCGAGGACGATCTGCCCGGCCCGGAAGCGTGAGTCGCGCCTTTTCTGGTGCGAGTGAACTGCTTAAAATCATTAGCTGAATCGGCTCGCTAAAAAAAAACTTGCAATTAGCTTTGCGCCGTGTAGAATGGCAGCCATGGGAAAGAAAAATCACATCGCGTTAACCGGAGGAGAGGCGAGCATGAACGATCAAGAGTATGAGATGGCCAAGCGGATCTCGCACAGCAAGAGCTGCTCGGTTTATCGCGACTGGCACGGCGGCCACGGTGGCGGATTCATCGCTGCGCTGCGCGGGGAGTTCGACACCGAGGCTGGCGTCCACGAGTGGATCGTGCTCGGAGTTTTCGCTTCGCGTGGCGAAGCGCAGAAAGCCGTCGCGACCGCGATGGGCTGGGAGGCGTGACGATGAAGGCAATCATTTTCAAGCCCGCGAAGGCCTGGATCGAGAACCTGCGCGAGGGCGATCTTGCACCCGACTGCTTCGGCCGCCTGGCCGAGGTGGTGCGGGTCAGCTACCGCGGAACCGACACGCTGGGCCGCGAGTTTGTCGGCGTCGACTTGCTGTTCGGCGAGCGCGGCACGATCAGCGACTCCTACAAGGCCGGTCGGATTCATCGCAGCGTACCGCTCTGCAACCGGTACACGAGCGCGGAGCTGGATGCGCTGGAACGGCACGCGCCGGAGCGCAGCGACATGTTTCTCGGCGACCATGGCGACGACCTGGTCGAGCTGGAGGTGTGACGTGGATCGCCGGTACTACAGCCGCAGGCACTTCGAGCTGCTCCGCAATGGCCCGCCAGACACCGCCGAGACCATCGCGGAGCGGCTGCGCCAACGTGCCGCCGCGGAGCAGGCGATGCGAGAGCGCGACGAGCGCTGGCCGGAGCTGACGGCCGAGAACGCTGGCGAAGCGCTGGTCTGGCAGCGAGCCCGTGAGCGCGAGCTGTGCGAACTGCTCGCAGCGGAGAAAGCATGAATTTGACGCACATCCCGCACCATGCGGAGACAGGTGGCGACTATGTGCGGATCAAGTTCCGTCCGGTCGCGGCTGACGGAACTGAACTCCGCGCCCGCTGGGCGTGGGCTGTCCGGCTGCACGCCGGCCAGACCAGGCTTCCGCGCTACCTTCTGATCACGCGCGAAGGCGAGAACGTGGTCGCCGACCGCGAGCAGGACAACGTGATCACCGAGACCCGTTCGATCCTCGTCGGCACGCCAATGGAGGAGCGGCCAGCCGCCATGAACTTGAAGTACGGCTGGCTAGAGGAAGTCTGATGGCGAGTAAACTTTCTGGCGCAACGCTCGTCGATCGGGCTCACTGCCGAAGGCCACACGTGGGCAGAGGAAGCCTCCGGTTGAACCCGGGCCAGAGGCGAAAGCAGGACGACGTGGACGCGGTACGGGGACGTGATGCCGACGCTCGATGAACTTCGACGCCGTTTCAGGAAGGACACGCGGCTCAAGCCCGGCGGCCGGTCAGGTACCGTCTCGCCCAAGCTGAAGCTGGAGCTGAAGACCACTGGCAGCGACGGCAAGCCGCTGTTCACAGAGGAAGCCCTGCTCGAGATGGTGCGGTTGGAAGCGAACTTCCTCGCCAAGCTCGGCATCCCGCCAGAGCTTGTGCTGCCGACGCTCGAACATGCCAAGTCGGATGACCCGGCCCGCATCGCCGAGGCGATTTTCGATCTCGCGGACAAGGCTGGGATCGGACTCGGCCCCGCCGCAGTCGCGACGGCCAGAATCAGGACCCAGCTCGCGAGCCCATGGCTGGAAGAGTTGCTCCAGCGGGTGAAATCCGAGATGCGCAACTCCGTCCACCGACACCGCCGGAGCTACGCGGAAGTCGAGTCCGCCATCGGTGACTTTCTCAACGGGGCCCGAGCCGCGTGGACGCCGAGGGCGGACACGGACCCTGCATGGTCGCGCCCACACGCGGAAGCTGTGCGCGAGGCCACGAGCGCGCTGGATGCGGACTGGCTGGCGAACGAGTACGTGGTCAAGACCTTTAGCACGACCGCGACCGTGGAGCTGCACGGCCGCGGGAAGATCCACATTGGCACACCAACGGTCGTCCTCGCGACGCGGGACGGTGTCGTGCCGTGGATGCTGGTCGACAGGCTGTTCTATCGCTGGCAGAAGAAGACCGGGAAGCGCGACGGCAGGACCGTCTTCGAGCATGACGTCGCGATGGCGACGGTCAAGGAGCTTGGCCGCCGCGCCGGGTTGAGGCTGACGACGGACCGAGTACTTCTGAACGACTTCGCAATCGTCCCCAACCGCAAGAACTCGTCAGGCTATCTGTACACGCGACTCGTCATGCGAGCGGAGGACGCGAACGCGTTGATCGCGATGACCAGCCGACACGGAGGGGACGACCGATGACGAAGAGGAAGGCCGAGCTGCCAGATCTGACGAGGACCGCACGCGCGGTTGAAGCGCTCGACGCAGAGTACGCGAAGCCCGACAGCGAGATCGACTGGAGCAAGATCATCGAGCTGGACAGGGAAGTCGGCCGCGCCTTCGGCGAGGACACCGCGGACCGGAACAACCAGAGGACGTGCGAGCAATGCGTCCGCGCAGGCAGACCGAGCCCAGGACCAGGGTTCGAGCTGGCGCCCGTCCGCAGGTGGGTTGAGCAGTGGAAGAAGAAGAAGCGCAGCACCAACACCAGCAGCGAGCAGGGGGGTGAAGGTGGTAGGACCAACCGCGGAAAGGATGGGCCGGGACGCAGCGGAGAAGGTGAAGCAAAGCGCGTTGTATGGAGTACCCCCGAAAGATAGGGATAGAAGAAGACGGGCCAGCGCGAGAAGAGATGGGCCAGCAAGACAGGAAGAGAGGCAGGAGAAGGACATGGAGAAGAATGGGGCAAGATGCAGGGCGGGCCCGCGGAGAGGGGAAAGGGGGAAGCCCTACCTCGCGCCCACTCCGGCCGCCTCCAGTCACATCCGGCCACATCCCTCCGGAGGGAAAAGGATGAATCCCTCCCCCCGCTGCTCTCGCCGCGGTCCCCACCCCGGCCCGGCGCCGCACCAAAAGCCTAGCCCGCAAGCCGCCGCGCCACGCTGCAACGTGCCAAAGGATAGCTAACTTCGCATTATCACAACAGAACACCAGCGCCAACGTGCCAAAGGCCCAACGTGCCAAAGGATAGACAACTCCGCATTATCACACGATATTCGCCGCGACAACGTGCTAAAGACCCCAGCGCCCAAGGCGCGCGGCTCCGGCGCACCAAGCCCAGCGCCGGGAGCGCGGGCCACGCGTAGCCAAGGCGCGCGTGGTGCGTGAGCCGAGCCCGGCGCGCTGGCAGCTCCGCGTCCGCATCCTGCCACCACCTGGGCAAGCCTGGGCCAGCCCGCCACCTGCCACGCACTGCCACGCGGGCCGGCCTGCCACCTGCCACACGCTGCCACGTTCTGCCACGCCACGCGGCCAGCTTGAGCTTGCTCGCCTCCTACCGCATCCTGCCACCAACCAGGCAAGCCGGGCCAAGCCCACCTCCTACCACATCCTGCCACCAACCATGCCCGGGTTCAGCCAGGCCCGGCAATGGCAGGAGGCCAGGATGGGAAACCGCGGTGCCTCGGGCCGGTAGGATGCCGCGCAGGATTGGCTCTCATCCTTCCGATCCTGCCCGAACAGGCCGGCCCTTGCCCCGTCGCCCGCCAGCCCGCGCGTGCTCGGGATTGCCTGGCCCCCTCCCGATTCAAGCACGCCCCGGAAACCCGTCACTAAAAGCCAGGCTTTAATAACCCAGGCCTGGGCCAGCCGCACGGCTGCCTCCCGTGCCCACGTTTCCGGAAAAATTTTTTGGCGCGAGGACTCGGTACCTCCGCTGTGCTCTTCGCGAACCATCGCGCGGAGGTGCTTGATGGCGGCAAGAAGCTGTAAACGCGCCCTGCGCTGGCTCATCGAAGACGCTCCACTCCTGGGCTTCGCGCGCGGCTGCGCGTTCCATTTTGTCTGGCGCGGCCCGCTGCCGCGCTGGGCGCAGGACGCCGCGCCGTGGCTCATGGCCTTCGCGCTGCGGTCCTGGCCGCTGCGGGTCAGCAAGCTCGTCGAGACAGACCACGGGCAACGCGGCGTCGAGATCTCCAACCGCTACTGGCTGGGCGCATAATGAGCTGGAACAATGTCGTCCGCCTCTCCGCGCCGGTCGTCAACCAGCTGCGGCGCGAGAGCGACAAGGTTCAGCTCCCGGAAGATGTTGTCCGGCTGCTCCTGGACGTCTACGGCACCGCGACGCTGAACTGGGTGCGCGCCATGCCCGACAGCCGTGCGGGCTTTGAGATCATCCGTTGTGCCGCGCTCGACGCGCTCGGGCTCCACGGGGACACCTTGCTCGGAATCCTCACCGGTGCAGGTCTCGACCCCCTGGTGCTCGAAGCGTTCTGGCGCGCAAGGGCACGGGACACGCGATGACCTCGCAGGAGCGAATCGACAGGCTCGGCCGCGTGCTGTGCTTCACGCCGGGCTCGGCCGGGTTCGACCTGAAGCAGGACATCGGTGGTCGGCGGTGCTGGTGGCTCGTCGGCGGTGTCGAGGGCGACCAGGCGCTGCCTGGCACCTGCGGGATGAACACGCTGGCCGAAGCGCTGGACGCGGCCGAGGCGTGGTTCGCGCCGGAGGTCGACGAGTTCGAGAACGCGTCGGCAAGGGCAAGAACGCGATGAGCGAGTGCGACTCGGCCGCGCGGCCGCGGCACGCCCGGGCTCTGCGTGACGTGGGGCTCGCAGCGGTTCGTCGTCACGGTCGAGGAGCTGGAGGAGAGACGGTGAAGAAAGACGCACGCACGGAGCACGGGCCGGTGATCATCGAGGACCTGGCCGGCGTGCCTGCGGCCCTTTACGAGCTGGCCGAGCGTCTCTCGTGGAACGGGAAGCCGATCTCCGCCTCACGGGTCGAGAGCTGCGCACGGGAAAGTGCTGTCCTTCTGGCCAGCGCGCGCTTCGTGCCGCTGTTCTCCAGCCTGCCTCAACTTGGGCCGTTGAATCCGGCCCGGAGGAATCGCTGATGACGGCGAGACGGTGGACCAAGGAACGGCCGACCGGCCAGTGGCAGATGGCGGTGGTGCTCTACGCTGATGGCGACTTCGCGGTGCGTTTTCCGCACGCCGTCGAACACCGGCCGGTGGCGGCATGGCTCGTAGTGACGCCGCCGCGCTCCAGCCAGTGCCCAGGGTGCGACTCCGAGGTGCTGGCCGGCGAAGCGTGCGGGGTCTGCGGTGCTACGCCGTCGAAGGGTCGGGCGAGGTGATGATGTTCGATCTGCGGAAGTTCGTGCGCGAACATGTGCTACTCATCCGGCAGCGTCCGACAGTACGGATTCCTGATGGTGCGGTACGCGGAGGGCGCGATGGGCGCGTCCGACAGGTATGACACCATCGCCACGATACGAGCGGAGGCGTGATGTGGTTCTACTTCAACGGTCACGGCGAGATCGATTGGGACTTTGACGACGTGCCGGGCGGTGCGCACGATTCGGCCAGGCTCATCAAGGGCGCGATTCGCGAGGCCCTGGTGAAGTTCGGGCTCGTGAACATCGACCTCGCCGTTGAGCCCGACACGCGCGACAACCCGGGCAGCGAGCCCCGGCTCGATCAGAAGGCGTTGGAGGCCAGAGAGTGGAAGTTCAAAGACAAGCCGAAGGTCTCGGCAGAGCTGGAGGACTTGGCGGTCGAGTTGTTGGCCAAGGCCGTCGAGCGCTGCGGCGAAGGCCAGCCGCGTGAACTTCGGCACGTCCACCTTGAACGCCTCTTCGCGACCGGCTCGTCCTTCGTCTTCTGGCTCTGCCGCGAGTTCGGCATCGACCCTCACGAGGAGCTTGGCGAGCGCCGTTGCGGCTCCCGTACCTGCCCGGAGTGCAACCGATGAGCGGCAAGCCGATGCTCGTTCTTGACGACCTCGAAGTCGGCGGCACGATGACCGAGGCGAGCGCGCGTCGGTTCATAGGCCTCTGTGAGCGGTACAGCCTGCTCGATGTTTACTTCCCGCCGCGTGTCGTGATCGGCCCGCTGCCCTTGCTCGACCGGATGGCCCAGGCGGTGTGCAACTGGAGCGCGGCCTTGCAGCGCGCTCACGTCCGCGCCTGGTGCAAGGCGCACGGCGTCGATTGCCCGTGGGGCTACATCGACCACGTCCGAAGCCAGAGCGCGAAGCTGCGCACGCCCTGGACGCAACGGCCGGACTGTACGAGGTACCCGCGCGCAGAAGTGCGCGACGGCAACGGCTCGACCATCGTGATCGTGTCGACGCGCGCGTTCAAGCAGGATCTCTTCGAGTCGTTGAAGAAGCGAACGAAAGGAATCGAGGGGTGATGGCAAAGCCAAAGGTGAAGGCGACTATCCTGCCGCTGGTCCAGGTCCGCATCGAGGGCGAGCAGCCGAAGGGGAAGATCGGGTTCCCGGTCATCCGCGACGATGGCGGCCTGGTCCACGAGTTCCTTCTGTGGCAGCTCGACTCCGGCGTGTTCGGTGTGGCGCGGGCCGGCGGGCAAAGCGGCGGCGGTTCCTTCTGCGGGTACTTCTATCCGGAGGATGCGGAAGCTGTCGCCGCGTGGCTGCGCGAGCACGGCGTCGAGGTGGAAGCGTGACGGAGCTGACCACCTTCGACCTGGTCGTCATCGTCGTCGCGACGTTCGGGACCGGCCTGCTGATAGGCCGACTCTTCGAGCGGACTGGCTGGCGGTACGGCATCGCGCTCAACACCGAAGCGGACGGTTTTTTTCATGTCCTTTTCCTCAAGCTCTGGCGCCGCGAGCTTCATCCTTCACAAGCCGCGACCGCGCTGGTCGCGTGGAGTCGCGGCGACGCAGCCTTCCGGGTCTGGATCAGTGACCACGTTGACTCTGACTAAAGCGCGTTTTTTAGGTCCACGGCCGACCGCTTCCGCGAATCATTGGCTAGGTACGGGCATGGCGCCCGATAGTCGAACCAAGGAGGGCAAAGATGATCAGGGTCGATCAACGCGACTTTTCGGCGGCGTTGGAGGCAGCGCGGCAAGCCTGTAGCCGGGTAGGCTCGCTCCCCATCCTGGCGCAGGCGAGCGTTGTCTGCCACGACGGCGAGTTGAAGATCGACTGCACCGATCTCGACGTGCGGCTGGTCTGCACGCTGGCCGCGGCAGGCGAGGGCAAGTTCCTTCTGCCTGCCGCGAAGCTGGCCAAGGTCGTAAAGCCGCAGGGCGCGAAGAAGGCTTCGCGCCAGATCGTGATCGGCGTCGAGGACGAAAAGCCCATCGTCATGATCGACGGCGCGAAGGTGAAGTTCCCGCTCCAGTGCGCGCCGGAGGACTGGCCTGTCGAGGCCGTCTGTGAGTGGAAGCTCCGCGGCCACTACGCGACGGCCGAGACGCTGCGCGCGTTGAAGTACTGTCTGCCGGCTGCTTCCACCGACGATATGCGCCCGCACCTGGGCTGTGTGTTCTTCTTCGGCTCGCGGCTCATCTCCACGGACGGGCACCGGCTCCACATCGTGCACCTCGGCGGCGAGCCACACGAGAGCACGTGGCTTGCGCGTCAGGGCGTGTGCCACCTCGTCAAGCTCTGTGACGCCGAGTCCTTCGATCTCTTCGCGGTCGATGGCGAGGATCACATCGGTCGTTGTCGCGTGACGTGGCCAGGTCGTGTGCTCGTCCGCGACACGCCGGTCGGTGCCATCGATCTGAACTTCGACCGAGTCATCGGTGACACGCGCGCATCCCGCGGCATCGTCTTCAATCTGACGCGCGTGGATCTGCTCGACCGGTTGAAGAAAGCGAAGGCGATGCTCGACAAGAGCGCGGATCTGATCGTGGAGTACGAGTCGGGACGCTGGCTGAAAATGGAGGGGTGCGAGCGTGTCGCGGACAAGACCACGGTGGAGTGGAAGCAACCGCACGACGGCGTCGAGGACAATCGCGAGAAGTTCGTCCCAGACTGTCAGCCGAGCGACGTGAGCGACGAGGAGTGGGCCGAGCATGCGCACGCCGAGCCACAGTCCTGTCACTTCGCGCAGCCGGCCAAGTTCTGCGTTGGGCTCGACTACGCGATTGACGCGCTGGCCGATGGTGACGACCTGGTCGAGCTGAAGTTCACCGACTCGCTGCTGCCGATCCACTTGCGCAGCGGCGATTATGAATCGATCGTCATGCCGATCAGGATCTAGTTCGGAGGTATGCGAGCGATGAGCAAGTGTCGGGTGGCGCGAGTTCCGAAGGAGGAAAGCAAGGGCTGGCATGAGTACGGGTGGCTCAAGCCGATCTTGCTCGCTTGTGACAGCCTCATCGGCCATGGCCGGCTGGAGTACTGGCTCGGCGTCGAGGCCGAGGGCAAGCTGCCGGCCGAACCCATCCCGCAGATCCACTGGCGGCACTCGATGGATACCGAGACCCGTGAGAACTTGCGCGAGTTGTCGAAGACGGTCGCGGAGCGCGGCGAGTACAAGGGCCCACCGCTCTCGCCCAAGGGTGCGTACCAGCACGTCGGCCAACTGATCGACAAGCTCGGCGGCGGGTGGGATGCGCTCACTTACTTCATCCGCTGGCTGGCCTGGGGGCTGGGCGTGAGCGCGGAACGCAACGAGGAACCATACCAGCCATGGGGCGCGGATGCGGCCTGGGGCGATACGCTCTTTCGTGAGTTCCACCTTCAACGCCTGCTCGCGGCTGACGCGGACGTGCTTGGCTACTGGCTCGCGGAGCGACGCGGCAAGGGCTGGAATCCTAACGCGTTCTTCCCGACGCCGATGAACGTGTGCGATTGCATGGCGCGGATGACCATGCACGATGTCGGTTCGACATTGCCGGACGGCCGGGACGCGCGGCTCGCCTCGGTGTGCGATCCATGCGTTGGCACCGGGCGGATGCTCCTGGCTGCGAGTAACTTCTCGCTCAACCTCCACGGTATGGACATCGACGGCCTGATGGTCGACGCCTGCTCGGTGAACCTCGCCCTTTTCGCGCCGTGGGCGGTGTACATCGGACCGCGCCAGCGGGAGATCCTGTCGCGCGACTCGGGCTCCGGCGAAGACGGTGAGCGGCGCGTGGAACAGATCGATGCGCTCCGCGCGGAGCGCGGGATGCCGACACTACCGAAGACGATCAAGCGCGAGCGGCCGGGATATGTGGTCAGCCGTCACGGCAGCGGCGACATCTTTTCGGCCAAGGTCGTGAAACGTGAGCGACCGAAAGGGATCGTATGAATGCGTATGAGTGGGGGCGAACACGCAAGCCATACCCGAGCTGCGAGGTCGCGCTGGAGTGGCGGAGTAGGCTTGGGCCGATCAGGAGGTACCCCGTGAGCGAGTCGCATGCGTTGATGAGTGCAGAGTTGGTGGCTCTGCGTCAGGAGAACGACCGGCTCCGCGAGGAGAAAGACCAGGCTGTGCAGGCGCTCCGGCAGGAAGTGGAAGCACTGCGCCAGCGGTACTCGGTGCTCATGCAGCAGTATCAGGACGAGGTCGAGTTGCGTCTGGCCGCGGAGTGCGACGCGAAGACCCTGGAAGAGAAGCTGGCTGTCCTGCGCGAATCGATCACGGTCCTTCCGCAAAGTGGCGGCAGGATGCCTTGACGACACGTGGGCTATCATCGACGACGAGCGCTGGCTCGGAGGAGGCTGCGATGGGATGGATCGGTGATGCGAGCAGGATCGAAGACGCGCTTAAGGCGCGCGGTGCCGGGAAGGACGAGCAGGGCCGCTTCCTGATTCGCAGCGGGCGCGTCGTGACTTTCATGGGCGCTGGCGGGGAGGCCGTGGTGGACGACGCTTGCGAGTGCCTGATCAACGGTGAGTGGACGCCGCTCATCCCGCTGCTTCACGGCGGGCTGCGCGTGACGGTGATCTGATGTTGACCAGGACTGCGCGCTTGAGGGTTGTGCTGGAGATGCCGGAGGAGCACTGCTGGCACGATCCACCGTGCCTGGTTTCGGTTGAGTTCGTGGACCCGACCGCGTGCGAGCCCGGGAGGATGGCGGATACGAAGGCGTTCCGCGAGGAGTGGGGCGCTGTCGGCGAGGCTCTGTTCTGGGATGTCGAGGATCGCGAGTTTCACGGGTGCAGGATCGAGGTGGTCGGGACTCTCTGGTGGGAGAGCACGAGCAGCGCCGATTATGGGATCGACTACGACTGTGGCTTTGATGTCACGGAGAGGAGGATTGTGCCGTGAACACGGAGATCCCGTGCATGGCCGATGTGATGCCCGAGGGCGAGGTTGGTGCGGCACGGGTGTCGCACTTCGAGCTGAAGGGTGATGCGTTACTGCTCGCCAACGTGCGCGCGATCTGTAGCGGGTTCGGCATCGGCATGGTGAGTACCGGACGGTACGCGCGCTTGAGCATCGGCAGCGTGCTCTGGATGTCTGACACGCAGTTGGAGCGGCGTTCTTCGGAGGAGTTCTTGTGCGAGGCGCGGGGGGACGTGCTGATCAGTGGCCTCGGTCTGGGGATGGTCGTCGTCCCGCTGCTGTCCGATTCGAAGGTGCACTCGATCACGGTGATCGAGCGCAGCGAGGATGTCGTGCAACTCATCGAGCCCAGGCTCAAGGCGATGCCAGGTGGTGAGAAGCTCACGGTCATCGTAGCCGATGTGTTCGAGTGGCAGCCGCCCAAGGGGCAGACGTGGGATGTGATCTATCACGATGTCTGGCTGGACATATGCACGGGCAACCTGAAAGAGATTGCGGTGCTGAAGCGAAAGTTCGCTCGACGGAAGCGCCCTGGCGGCTGGCACGGGGCGTGGTTGCACGGCTGGTTGACCAGGAGGCGGCGTCAGGAGCAGAGACGGTCGGGGAGGATCTGGTGAACACATCGAAGAGATCCAAGAAGTACCGCAAGCGAGACGGTGCGGCGCACGAAGGGCCGCGCAGCCTTCCTCACGGAGCACGGCGTGGTCTGCATCCACGACGCCGTGAAGCTCGGGCCGTGGCGCGTCGTTGCGTACAGCGAGATCAAGGCTGGCGACGTGATCCGGCTGGCACCGCACGAATCAGGGATCTGTTCGTGCTGCGGCGAGATTAACCCTGACGCTCACGAGCCAGTCCTGGTGCGGCTCGTGAGGTCCGACGGTTCGCGCGAAGGCGTCTTCGTCCGCGACTTGAGAAGGTGAAGCGATGGCGACGTCTGATGCAATCCCGATCCAGGAGATCGCGGATCTGCGGCGAGAGAACCGACTGCTCCGCGAGCGGTGCGAGGTGCTGGCCGACCAGTATCAGCAGGAGGCCGAGCTGCGTTATGCTGCCGAGTGCGACGCAGCCTGGCTGAAGAAGAAGCTGGACGAGGCGCAGGCGAAACAGGTCGCCTGGGAACGCGACGAGGTGAACTGGCCATGAAGCAGAGTCGGCGGCGTGGGCGGCAGGAGCGGCGGCGCGGCCCGGACGGGGACATGTGCGCGCTCCGAATGATGCGGAAGGATCTTGGTGTGCGCCAGAAGGAACTCGCCTTCGCAGTCGGCTGTTGCCGGCAGTATCTAGCAGGCTGCGAGATCGGCACCAGAGTTCCGAGCCCAGAGCTGCGAGAGCGAATTCGTGCTGCACTGACGCGGTACGATCTCGGCGGAAGCCTGGAGGCGAGGAAGCCGTGAAGACCTTGCGCGAGTTCGAGGTCGGTAGCAGCTTCGAGATCAAGGACAAGACGGACCTCATGATCCGGCTTGTCTGCTTGAAGTGCGGGCACGACTTCGTTGTGGACCTCACCTGGCTCGACAACGCGGCCTGGAGCTCGCGTCTTGCTTGCTACATGCCGCGCTGCCCGAACTGCGGATCGACCGGATGACGGACGAGCTACCGATCCGGCCCTGCGTCGGCTGCGGGTATTGCTGTCGCAAGGCGCGCTGCGCTGTGTCCTTCATCGCGGAGGGCTGGCCAGTTGGCGTGGACCCGTTTGATGTCGTCGGCGAGTCGCGGGCTTGTCCGTTCCTGTTGCGGCACGGCGGACTCTATCGCTGCAGCATTGCCGGGCAGTATGCGGCGGCGTTGGCTATCGGAGCCGGCTGTTGTGCGCCTTTTAACAGCGACCGGCTGGCGATGGTCCGTCGCCTTCGCGAGCAGCGAATCATCGAGCAGACCGCGCAGAGCCGCGGCGAGGAGGACAGCCGATGAGCGACGAGAAGAAACGGCCGGAGCCGCGCGAGTGGGAAGTGGTGCTCGACGACGTGGGTGACAAGCTCAATGAGGATCTGGCGTCTGGTGCTCTTGGCCGGCGCGTGGTGGGATACATCCGCGAGGTGGTCCTGCAGTTCTTCGAGACCGAGTTCAAGGCAATGGCCGAGCGTATGGACGCCGACGAGGACAGGATCTCCGAACTGGAGGAGGAGAAAGAAACCCAGCTCACGGTCGAGTGCGAGGACGTCGAACGCGCGCTCGTCATCGGTGGCTTGCTCTCGCATCGCTTCGAGGCTCACGATGCGGCGCGCTTCCTGTCGGAAGTCGCCGACCTGCTGCGCGGGGCGAGTCGCGAGCTGGCAGAAAAGCTCGACGAGGTGGCGCGCGTGATCGGGAGGTGCTAGGTGGCGAAGCCAGGGAAGAAGCGGAGCCCAGCGCCGGCTGCGGAGCCAGCGCGGATCACGGCAGTCACAGTCGCGATGCAACGGGTCTATAGCATCGGTCGCTTCAAGACGCTGCGCTACGATGTCCAGGCCCAGGGCGAGGTCCAGTCTGGTCACGACGCGTCCGACGCGGTCGATCAACTCACGGCATTCCTTGACGCGAAGGTCGCGCAGTTTGCAGCGGACCGAGACCTTGACCACTTGGTCCCGAACCGCGACTCGGCCGCAGCGCTCGGCAGCGAGTTTGAGGAAAAGGAAGAAGACGAGAACGATCCCGATTATGACGACGAGGGCGAGTAGCGGGGCGCCTGGCGCGGCAAGTTCCCCTCCGACTTGCCGCGCCAGGCGCCCGGGGCTCAACGAAAGGAGCACACGGTGAAGAAGGAACGAACCGGAAAGGGTCAAGCGCCGAGGCGGCACAGGCGAGACCTCTCCACGCTCGGCGAGTTCGTCGTGGCGCGGCTGAAGCGGCTCGACGTCGAGAAGCAAGCCGTTGCAGCGCGGCACGGGATCTCTCCGCAGAACTTGAGCGCCATGCTGCGCTCTCACGATCCGCGTCTTTCAACGATTCGCAAGCTGGCTGCGATTCTCGGCACGACTGCCGCCAAGTTGCTCGGCGACGTGGACCGTATCGCGCATCGGCGCGGAGCCATCAAAAGGATGCGGCCGTCTTCCACTTGACCATCCGTCTCTTCGTCTGGTAGGCTATGTCCGTCTTGCAAGGCATTTTTGCCAGGAGGAAGGACAATGGCAATCGTAGCTCTCACAGCGGACCAGAAGCTCGCGGAAGCGGACCTCGAAGGAAGCGGGGCATCGACAAGCCACGCGCCGGAACTGAAGGAGAAGTTCAACGACGTGGTGGACAAGGTGAACGAGCTGGTGGCCATCGGCTCCGACGACATCGCCAACGACTCGGGCGTGACCGGCACCACGATCAGCGACGCCATCGACCAGCTCGACACCGATCTCGGCGACCGCATCGAAGGTTCCGTGGCCGCCGTCGATCTCAAGGATGCCGGAGCCACCGACTACACCATCGCGCTCGGCGGCACCACGGGCAAGCGCTTCGTCCCCACGAAGGTCGCGGTCCGCTGCAAGACTGCCACGGCTCTCACCGGCGACGCCAAGATCAAGATCGGTACCGCGCTCGGCGGCGAGCAGGTCGCGGCCGAGATCACGCTCACCGGGCTCAACGTGGTGGACGAGGTGTACGTCGCGACGCCGGCCGATGGCGTCCGCGCCGTGGCCGCCGACGCCACGATCCACGTCCAGGTCAGCAGCCCGGACAGCGGCACCAGCGGCACCGCCGACGTGTCGATCATCGGCTTCGAGGTCTAGCCGTCAGCGGTGGCGGTAAATCGACGCGAGCCTGACCGCGTGGTTCGTCGAGCCGACGACGGCGATGAGTCCGCACTGTAGAAGCTCGCTTTTCCTGTACTGTGGATTGATGGTATCGAGCCACACGGCGAAACCGCCGGGCTCCAGCACGCGTGCCACCTCGCGCAGCACAGCGAGTCGGTGCGGTACCTTCGGCACCCCGTAGATCCTCGCATCCTTGTCGGTGTACGGCGTGTCGGCCAGGACCAGATCGAAGCTCGCTGGTCGGAACGGCAGCGCACGCGCGTCGCCGCGGACGTCGGCCTTGGCCTCTGGGTTGGGCTGCAAGTCGAGCCGCACGGTCGCGGGCTCGGCTCGGAGCGAGCCGCTGAACAGGTGCAGGGTCCGGCACCGGTCCGGGAACATCGAGCGCACGCGGGCCAGGTATCTACGCGGGTAGGAGCCATGGTACCCGCTCCCGCGGTAGCAGGCCCCGGTCACCCACACGGCCTGAAGCCAGCGCCCGGTTGCCACCACTGGCCAGGAGTCGGGCCACTGCGGGAAGGCCCGGGCGTATTGCTGCGCGCGCCATCGGAGCGGCCTGCGGTCCACGCTTCACCTCCGGGTTGATGGTTAGAAAGAGCAAGAGTTTCCGGAGCTTCCGTGCTAAATTGGGCCTAACTAGCTGGTATTATTAGGGGTTTTTCCAGGGGACACGCCGCCACCAGCGCCGCAAGAAAAAAACGATTTTTTTTAGCCTCCCTTCTATGCGGTATTCTTACTGATTCTGATTCGCTAAAAAAAAACCTTTACAAGCTCCGCGCCCCGTGTATAATGGGAACCATGGAAAGAAAGAACCGCAAGCGGGAGAAGAAAATGGAAACGAAGAACTGGGAAAGCGCGCACATCGAGATCAACCTGGCTCGTCGCGCAGAGCGCTTCGGTGAGTACGGGGCTGCCGTGGGCCACTGGTGCAGGGCCGCTCGCATTCACGAAAAGCGCGGCAGCATGCACGCTGCGGCCGAGTGCCGTCGCCAGGCGGACATCCAGCAGGCGCTCGCGGAATAGGGAGAAAAAAATGGCAAAGCGCACCAACCTGATCTGGAAGGGCCGTGGCAGCAAGCTCACCAGCGTGGCCGCCCTGGTTACCTTCCGCGGCACGCGGTACGAGGTCAAGAAAATCCTGCGCTCCAACGGGCGCGAGGAGATTATCTATTCGGAGCTGACTCCGGCCGGGATCTGCCAGCTGAAGCTGGCCAGCGTTCCGGCTGCTCTTTACTGGAAGCGGGATCTCGTCGCCCGCTGCTCACTCGGTTAGTGGAGGACACGATGAAGACCAAGAAGACCGGCCCCAGCAAGCGCGACGTCGCCTTCGCGCTCACGTCAACCCAGGCCCAGATCGTCCAGACCGCTGGCCGGCTGGCGCGCGCCTTCGACCCAGCGCAGCAGGCCGAGCTGGTCGAGGAGCTGGAGTGCCTGAAGCGCGCGGAGCGTGGCTTCCGCGCTGTGCTGCGCAGCTTCCAGCCCGAGCAGGAGCCCGCGCCGCGCTTCTCCAGCCGGCCCCAGCTGCCCCAGGCGCTCACGGTCATCCGCCGGCCGCTCGCGGCCTGCTAACAGGAGGAAAAGATGAAGACCAGCAGTGCACAGCTCGCAGCCCTGCGCAAGATCCGTTCCTGCGGCGGGTGGATAGTCATCGGCCTCGGGATCTCAAGGACCATGGCCCGCGCGTTGGAACGGCGCGGGCTGGCTGTCGTCACCGGCCAGCCGATGACCCAAGCGGATCTGGAGTGGCGGGCCATCACGGAGCAGATCGGGCGCGTGGCACTGACCAAGGCGGGTGCGAAGCTCGCAGAGCAGGAGGGCTAACCGATGAAGGACAACCAGACACCGAAGGCAATCCAGAACGCACGTGATGCCCGCGCCGAGTACGATGCCACCGAGAAGCGCTGCCGCGCAGTGCTCGACGCGATCCGCCTGCGGCTCGACGCCGAGACCGTGGGCGCGAAGAACTGGGCCGAGGTCGGCAGCCTGGGCCACGTTGAGGAACTGCTCGGCGAGGTCGCGGCCTTCCTGGACTGCCCGGGCTACCGTGACCGCTAGCTTCCCGCCCCCGCGCCTGATCGCTGGCCCAGCCGCGCAAAAGCCGAAAATCCCGCTGGTCAACTGCGCGGAATCCTTGCCGAAACAAAAAAACTAAAAAAAATCCTTTACAAGCAATCAGCACCGTGTATAATGGGAACCATGGAAAGCAAGAACCGCAAGCGGGAGAAGAAAATGGCAAAGGCAACGGCCAACGGCAGCCACGGTGCGAAGTGGATAAGACGCGAGAAGCGGCTCGCGATTTACATCCGCGACGGGCTCTGCTGCTGTTACTGCGGGGCGAGCGTCGAAGACGGCACGGCGCTCACGCTGGACCACATCAAGCCGCGTGGCAAGGGCGGAAGCCACGACCAGACCAATCTGGTGACTTCCTGCCTGCGCTGCAACTCCGCGCGGGGCGACCGGCCGCTGGCCACCTTCGCCCGCGCGGTCGCAGAGTACTGCAACGATCGGACCGCGGACCAGATCGTGAAGACGGTAAACCGCCTCCGCCGCCGGGTGCTCGACGTGCCCGCTGCGAAGGCGCTCATCAGCAAGCGCGGCTCCTACGCTGCCGCGCTCAACAAGTAGGGAGGATGCAAGGATGAAGACCAAGGATCTGGAGCCCGGGATGGTGGTCGCCGTGGGGTCAGTGCAGGACTTCGAGAACGGATGGTGCCAGCGCGCGATGGTCGTCGAGGTCGGCAACTGGGAGGCGGACGGCCGTTTCCACAGGATCATCCGCCGGCCGGGCGCGACCGGCATCGCGCTGGCCATCGCGTACCAGCGGGACGGCAAGCCCACCGAGTGGAACAGAGTCGTCAAGCTCGCGAACCAGATCCGTTGCACCTGGGAAGCGTACCTGGAGCACGGAGAGCTGGTGGAGGCGCGCAAGGCGCAGGCGCTCAAAGCCAAGGCGCAGGGCGAGGCCAGGCGGGATGAACTGGTCAAGAAGCTCTCGGAGCTGCTGGGTGTGCCCTGCCGGGTCGCCTTCGAGCGCATCGGCGGAAACTACGTGCCAGGCCACATTGCCATCAACTTCAGCGACGCCGAGTCGCTGGTCGACACGCTCTAGGGCGTGGTGGAGGACGTCATGCGCGAGACTTACGAAATCCCGGTGAGCCGCTTGGAAGAGCTGAAGGACCGGATGGCCAAGGTCAACAAGGTCGCCGACAAGCTCGGCTGCGCGCCGGTCAAGCTCTTCGAGGGCGACGAGATCGTCCGCGACCATCCGGAGGACGGGCACAAGCCCGAGCACCTGCGGCGTAAGGTGAAGTTCATCGCGGTCACCATCGAAGGCGAGACGCCGATGATCGCTGGCTACACCTTCCGGGCAACGCTGCTTCACACCTACGGCGAGGAGGCTGGCACCATCATCCTCGCAGTGCCAGGCTACTCGAAGGATCTGCCGCCGCAATACCGCGAGGCCAGCGCGACCTGCGACCATTGCGGACACGACCGCAAGCGCAAGAAGACCTACGTCCTTCAACACGAGGACGGCTCCTGGATTCAAGTCGGCTCGACGTGTATCTCGGACTTCCTCGGCGGCGCTCACGACCCGGACCGCGTGGCGAGTCTCTGCGAGGGTCTGGGCAAGCTGGTCGCGTTCTGTCGCACGGCGGCACGGGAGCCGGGCGATACCGCGGAGCCGATCTTCGACCTCGTCGCGTACCTTGCGATCGTGATCGCGGTTGTTCGAGAGCACGGCTGGGTCAGCAAGGCGGTCGCGAGGCGCAGCGCGAGCACGGCGACGGTTGCGCGGGTCGACGCCCGCCTCTTCGGCCTGAACACGGATGCTAGCCCTTCCTTCACGGAAGACGACAAGACGCGGGCCGAAGGCATCGCGGCGTGGATGGAGAACCTCGGCGAGCGACCGGATCTCAACGACTACATGCACAACCTCTCGGTCATCGGCGCGGCCGGATACGTTGGCCTGAAGACCTCCGCGCTGGCTGCATCCGCGCCCGCCGCCTTCGCACGGGAGTCGGACGACAGCAAGCCCGCCGAGATCCCGAGTCGTGGCAACGCTTACTTCGGCACGCTGGGCGAGCGCGAGACCTTCACGCTCACGGTCACGCGGATCGGCACATTTGACGGCCGCTATGGTCGCACCTGGGTCGTCGGCTTCGCGGATGCGGATGGCAACGAGGGAGTCTGGTTCGCGACCAAGGAGCCGGAGATCGCGCGCGGCGACTGCTGCGCGGTCACGGGCACGGTCAAGAAGCACGGCAGCTTCCGGGGCATCAAACAGACCACCCTGGCGCGCTGCAAGGTCGTCGTCGTCAAACGGTGTGCTGCATAGCAGCCGCAGGAAAACAGCGGGGCGGGCGGTACCGCCCGCCCCGCGCGGGAGGAGAAGTCATGCCGAGGATCAACACCGTGAAGAAGGCCAGGAAGGATCAGGGCGCCTGCTCGAAGTGCGGCAAGCAGATCGTTGTCGGAAGCCCGTACCAGTGGATCGCTTTTCGCCACGGTGGGCGCCGCGTGATCTGCGACGGCTGCACGTTTCGCGCCAGCGACCTCACGCAGTCGAAGATGAGCGGCGTCTATGCCGCGCAGGAGAGCGCGGTTGAAAGCATCGGCAGCTGGGACGGCGAGGACGTGGAAGAACTCCGAGACATCCTTCAGGCCTGCGCGGAAGCGATCCGCGAGGTGGCGCAGGAGTACCAAGACAGCGCGGACGCGATCCACGATAGTTTTTGCGAGTCCGCCACTGCGGACGAGTGCGAGGAGAAGGCGCAGGAGCTGGAGAGCTGGGCAGACATGATCGAGGGCACCGAGTTCGATGAGTTCGACGAGGATGAGCACCGGAGCAAGTTGACCGAGGAGTTCGAGGGCTTGGAGCCAGATTATGCCTGCGAGGCGTGCAATGGCGTCGGGCATGACGTGGCCGGCGCGGGGTGCCAGGCGTGCGGCGGTACCGGGAACACCATCGCCGCAGAGATCGAGGACCGGCTGGAGAAGATGAAAGCCGACTGGGTCCAGGAGCAGTGCGACGAGGCGTCCAGCGTCCTGGAAGATTGCCCCTGCTAGCGCAGGGCGCGGAAGGAGACTGGAAGTTGACGAGCGGGACAGACAAAGTCATCGAGGCCCTCGCGGACATGGCCAACGGCGCGCGCACTGTGTACACGCCGCAGGCCAAGCAGATCGCTTCAGCAATGCGGAGCCTTGTTGGCCGCTGTTGCTGCAGCGGGACGGACCGGGCGCAGCTCGACAAGCTCGCGGACGCGGCCGAGCCGATGATCATCATGCTCGCGCAGAAGATCGCAGCCGATGCTCTGGCGCTGGCAGAGGCCGTCGTCGAGCGCGGCGAGGTTGAAGAGAACTGATGCCGGAAGGCGAGGAGGATGGAAGGATGATCACGAGCATCGACAGACGGGCATGCAAATTGATTATGCAGGAGTGTGGCGAAGCGTTGACCGCGGTCGCGGCGCGGCACGGCCTCAACCTCACCAAGCGTCCCGGTCGCTTCACCAACGCGATGATGACCTTCAAGTGCGAGTTCGTGGTTCAGAACGAGGAAGGCATCCCGGCTGACTTCATCGCGCACGCCAACCGCTTCGGGCTTCGCGCAACGGACCACGGGCGCGAGTTCAAAATGATGGGTGGTGCAATCGCCATCCTGGTCGGTATCAACCCGCACGCCAAGAAGTATCCGATGATCGGCGAGCGGCGCAGCGACGGCCAGCGCTTCCGCTTCTCCGCACACTTCATTCGCGAGCAGTTCGCCAGTCCAGAGTAGCTCACCGGCCCTAGCCGCTGGTTAGCGTCCTGCCAGCTAGCGGCCCCCACGCAGGCCAGCCCTCGGGCTGGCCTTTCTATGTGCGGACCAGGCTTGACCAGGGCGCGCCAGGCGCGCGAACCGGGTCTAGGCTGGACGCTTGCGCGTGACGAGGCGTGTGCGCTCCCTGGCGCGCTCCGGTTGGCTGGCTTGTCCTGCGCTGGCGTGAGTGCCCCCCGCGGCTTCGGTTTTCCGGTGGAGCTTCCGCAAGTACTCCTGCCAGCGGTCATACACGCGCTGGCAGTCGCGGTCGACGAAAGTTGCGAAGGGGACTTTGATCTTCTTGCCGGTGCTCGGGTCGCTGACGATGAGATCGTAGGATGTAAGGATGCGGACGTTGAGCATCGCGCCGCTGACCAGCCGCGAGAGGTTGAAGAAGTACCAGTGCTGGACGTCAGGCGTCAGCCAGCGTCCGTCCGACGTCTGACAGCACTTGGCTTCCTGTACGAGCGGAAGATCGAACCCGAGGTCCTTCATCGCGCCTCCCCTCCGATCAGGTTGCGTGCAAGCCGATCCGCGCCGGGCCCCATTCTCAATTTGCACGTTGACGGCGAGTGCAGCAGGCGCACCAGACATTCCTTGCGTCTGGTCCGAGCCTGAACTTTCATCGCAGGCCTCCGGCGGATAGTTCGCGAACTGCGAGCCGCACGAACGATAGAAGGGACTTGCGCGGCTCGGCGCGTCCCGTCTATACTTGCTGGCGAGATGCGCCAGGAGGTTCGGATGTTCTGGTCTGGGTGGGTCGACGTGGTACGGTCGAGATCAGGGACAAGTTCCCCCCCCTTGGCTTTGGTCGAAGCCGTGTCGGCCCACCCGCTTTCTCACCTAGACAAGAGACGAGGGAGCGTGCTACATGGGCGAGCGTGAGTACACCGACGCTGATCTCGGACTCGATTTCATCACCAGCCGCCGAGGCGCGACTGACCTCCGCGAGCTGGTGGTTGTCGGCTTCACAAAACAGGGTGCCGCAATCAAGCAACTCGGACGGGACGTCGAGCGCCTGGAGAGCGTGATGGTAACCGACGAGTCCTGCAAGGTGCGCATTCTGCAATTAGCAGCGGATGTCGGCAAAGTGGTCAAAGCCGAGACGAAGGAAGCGATCCAACAGGCAACCAGAGCAGCGGTCATGGATGCTACCACGGAGGCGGTGCGCAGGTCGAACGGATACAAGCCGTTCTGGCCGGTCGATGCGCGCGGCTGGTTAGCGCTCGCAGTCATGTTCGTCACCTTCCTCGGCTGGGTCGGTGCCAACGTCCTGCTCCTGAAGTAGCGCGCGCCTCGGGGGGTGTCGATGGCCAGTGCGTCAGCTAAAGCGATCCGTGTCGACGAGAAGGAAGAGCTCGTCCGCGCCTTTGGCGAGTATGAGGCCATCTCCAATGAGACCCTACGACGCGAGATTCTGCTCAACAGCCGATTCGACCTGCTCGCGGAATACGTGCTTGGCATCGAGCTGGAGCAAGTCCACCGTGAGCTGATCGCATACGCGCTCGAACACCCGGAGTCTCTGCACCTTGCCTTCCGTGGTTGCGGGAAGACGACTTCCTTCGTCTGCGTGTACATTGTCGGCCGCTTGCTTCAGAACCCGGAGCTTTGTATCCTGATCGCATCGCGCGCCGGACAGTACGCCAAGGCGATCTTGAAAGAGGTCAAGGGCCACCTAGTCAGCGAGCGGCTGGTCAGGATCTTCGGCGAGCAGATTGGCGAGAAGTGGGAAGAGACCGAGATCGTCGTCGGGCGAAAGAAGCGAAATACGAAGGAAGCCTCGGTCACGGCGCTCGGCGCCGAGGGCTCGATGACCGGTCGGCACTTCGACATCATCTTCTTCGACGATGGCGTGGACTTGGCGAACAGCCGCACGCGTGGCCAGCGCGAGAAGATCAAGGAATTCTACTACACGACTCTCGACCCGTGCCTGAAGCCGGGTGGAGAGCGCAAGGTCGTCGGCACACGCTACCATCCGCACGACCTCTATGGCTGGCTCTCCGCTCACGAGTACAAAGGTTGTGCGCAGATCCTTCCGGCCCTGCACGAGGTCCGCGATGGCGGCGGATCGGTCACATACTACTCCAGCGCGCCAAAGCGCTTCACAGTCGAGTACCTCCTGGGCAAGCGATCCACGATCCCGACCTTCTCGTGGGTCACGCAGTTCCAGTGCACGGCGGAGCGGTTCCAGGGCAAGGTCTTCAAGCCGGAGTACTTCGAGGCCGAGGGCTTCTTCTTCACCGGCCCATTGCCGACCGGCCCTCTCTTCCAGTCCGTCGACCCTGCCGTGACCGAGGACACAAAGAATGACTACTTCGCCCACATGACTGGCGTCGCTGATCACGAGGGCCACGTATGGGTCGACGTCTTCCACAACATCCGTATCGAGTTTCCGAAGCAATCGCAGTTTTGCCACGATGAATTTGAGGCGCGCGATCCGGTGCGACTTGGTATCGAGAGCAACGCATACCAGAAGGCGCTCGGCCAGCAAATTGTCGCCGACTACCCGGACCTCAAGGGCAAGGTGATCGGCGTTCCGACCGACAAGGACAAGATGACTCGGGCCCTGAAGTTGACAGCCTATTTTGAGGCGGGCAGAATCCACTTCAGACCGGAGCACAAGGAACTCGTCGAGCAACTGCTGGAGTTCCCGGACGGAGAACACGATGATCTTTTCGACGCCCTGTATCTGCTAGTCTTGCTCGGGACGCGGATGCGGGTGAAGAAGAAGCGGCGCAAAGAGCCGGGCGTCCTTTGAAGGGAGCAGGCATGGCAGATCAGAAGGTGGTGAGGATGCGACGGCGCCCGGTCGTGGGCTCCGCGAAGTCTTCTCCCAGCGACGCAGTCGAGAGCGGTGCAGTTCACATCGTGGACCACGCGTCTCGAGCTGTCGTCAAGGCGCTGGTGATCGAGGCCGACGCGGAGAAGGTGCCGGTGCCGACGTCCCAGGTCATGCCCGACGATCCCTTTCAGTCGCTCCTCGACAACCGTCAGATCCTCGCGCCGCCACTCGACCCGCGGCTGCTCGCGTCGCTGTGGGAGTACAACTCCCACCTCGGCCCGTGCATCGCGACGATGATGGTCAACTGCGAGAGCTTCGGCTATCAGTTCGAGCCTCGCATCCGCGTCAACGAGGACACGTCGAAGGCGGTGCGCCAGCGCATCGAAGAGGAGCGCCTCATCCTCGACAACTTCTTCGGCAACTGCGTGATCGAGGGCGACGACAGCTTCACCGGTCTACGGATGCGGAAGCGGCAAGACGAGGAGGCCATCGGCTTCGCGGCGTGGGAGGTCATCGAGGTCAACGGCGACCTTCTCGGCTTCAACTACATGCCAGCTCATACCGTCCGGCTGACGGGGCTCGACGAAAAGCGGGTCCGTATCGGGCGCAAGCTCCTCGTCCGCGGGGCCAGCGGTGTCTTCTCCTACGTCGAGCGACCGGTCTGGCGGCGGTTCCGCAAGTTCGTCCAGGTGCGCGGGACCAAGATGAGGTGGTTCAAGGAGTACGGCGACCCGCGCATGATGAACGCGGACTCTGGCGAGTACGTCGACGACCCCGCCAAGCTCCCGGTTCACAAGCGGGCCAACTCCGTCCTCTTCTTCGCGCTGCCCGCGCCGCGCACGCCATACGGCATCCCGCGCTACATCGGCAATCTTCTCGGGGTCTACGGCTCGCGCGCGACCGACGAGATCAACTTCTTCACCTTCGAGAGCAACAACGTGCCGTCGATGGTCGTGATGGTCAGCAACGGGATGCTGACCGAGGGCTCGGTGGATCGGATTCAGAAGTTCGTTGAAGCGCAGGCCAACGGCCAGCGGAACTACAGCCGCTTTCTCATCCTCGAAGCGGAGACCGACAGCGAAGGTCTCGGCGACCCGGGCCGCGTCGCGCTCCATATCGAGCCGCTCACGAATCAGCAGCGGACCGACGCTCTCTTCACCGAGTACAAGAAGCAGTGCAAGTCCGATGTGCGTCAGAGCTTTCGCATCCCGGACCTTTTCTTCGGCGAAGCCTCATCGTCTGCCGGAGGCGCGGTCGGCGCGATGGAGATCATGAGAAAGCTCACGGATGAACAGGTCTTCATGCCGGAGCGCAACGCCTTCGACGACCGCATCAACAAGCTCATCATTCCGGCGCTGGGCGTGGTCTATCTGAAGTTCAAGAGCAACACGCCGGAGACGACGGACAACAAGGATCTCATCCGCATTCTCGCAATGGCCGAGAAGTCCGGTGGCGTCACCCCACGGATCGCTCGCGAGGTACTCAACCGCGTGGTCGGGCAGAACCTCGGCGACGTCACGGATATCGAGCCCGACGTCCCCTTCTCGCTCCAGGTCGCGGAAGCTGCACGCAGTCAAGGCGATCCGCGCACAGCGCTCTCCGTGCCCGGTACCAACTCGCTCCGCAGGATGGGCGCGACGACCCGCGCCGAGCTAGGGCTGGAGTCCACGGCCAAGGCGGAGGACGGCGACGAACCGTGGGAAGGCGAGGCCGTCATCGCAAGCCTCGGCTTGCTCCACAACAAGATCGCCGAGGAGCAAGCTCGCCGCGCTGGCAAGATGGTCAAGCGCGAGCGGCCGAAGCCCGTCGAGTAGGATCGAAGGATGATCCTCGCAGCGCGCAAGCTAGGTCCGATGGATGCCATCTTCCGGTCGATGACCGACGAGCAACTTGCGACCGCGAAGGCGGTCGCTCGCGAAGCTCTCCAGTGGTCGGGCGTACTCAAGGCGGCAGATGTCTATCTCGGCGTCGACGAGGATCTCTCCGCGACGCTCCTGCACAAGTGGGATGCCAAAGCGAAGGAGCAGATTGACAAAGGCGCCAAGGTGCTTGCGAAGGCGCAGAAGGGCGAGGTTGTCCAGTCCACGCTGAAGGGTACGTTGTGGAAGCTCGGCAAGGTGATGGGCGAGGAGTATGGCGAGGCCGTGTTGCCCGACTTCATCCGCGCGACGCTACTGACCTGGAGTCTGGCAAGCAAGGAAACGATGGGCCGACTTCAGCTCAAGTGGTCAACCGAACTTGTCGACCAGAACGCCGCAGCTCGGCTTTCCAAGTTCCACACCTATTGGGTCGGAAAGCACTACGAAACTAGCATTGCGAATTCGCTCCAGATCGCCACGCGGCAGACCATCATCGAAGGCGGACTTGCTGGCACGCAGGCAGCCAACGCCTTCCGCGACATCGCCTCGAAGTACTTGGCCGGCAAGGGCGAGTCCTTCCCCGAGGTTCCGAAGGGCTGGACTGGCACGACGGACGAGTACTTTGCTGGGCTCGCGAATCACGTCGGCACACAGGCCCGCGTCTTCAGCCGACTCGAATCCTACGAGCGCGTCGGGATCACGACCTACACCATCGTCGCCGTCCTCGACAACCGGACGAGCGATATTTGCCAGATGATGCACGGGCAGACATTCACGGTCGAGCAAGGTCTCGGCGTCGCGGAGACCTGGACGGAGGAGTACACTCCAGAGGCAGTCAAGGAGAAGGCCGGCTGGATGCGCGCGCAGGACGCAGCCAAGCTCGCCGGGCTGTCGGACTACAAGCCCGGCACGGTCTCACCAAAGATCAGCCCGAAGGGAATGGACGCACTGGCCGAGGCTGGCATGGCGCTTCCGCCGTACCACTTCCGCTGCCGGACAGACATCGTCGCGGAGCAGGAGGTCATGACCTTCCCGAGCGGCGGCGAGCCGACTTACAAGCCGGTGAAGCCGCCGAAGGCCGAATCGCCGAAGCCGCCGCCGGCCGCGCCTACGCCGCCATCCAAGGCGACGGGCGGATTCCCGTGGCAGATGTCCCAGCTCACGTCGGTTGAGAAGTCCGCGAAGGGAATGCACGCCAAAGCCTTCTTCCACGACCCGGACGGCAACGAGTGGATGTTCAAGCCCGCGCCGGAGGGGCTGCGTTTTCGTGCAGAGGTCGAGAAGCTGGCTGCCGATGCGGCGCGCGCGCTCGAAGTCGACACGGCCGACGTCTTCATGGTTGAGCACGAAGGAAAGATCGGGACGATTCAACGCCTCTTCAAAGACATCAAGCACGACGGGCTCACCAAGGTCGGCGTCCAGGGCTTGACGCAGGAGCAGGTCGCACAGCTCCAGCGCCAGCACATTTTTGACTGGCTCATCGGGAACAACGACGGCCACATCGACAACTTCCTCGTCTTGAAGGACGGCAAGCTCGTCGGCATCGACCGAGGGCAGGCCTTCCGCTATTTCAAGACAGACAAACTCGCGCTCGACTACAACCCCAATGCGCGCTATGGGATCAAGGTCTTCTACAACGACGTCTTCGCAGCGGCACGCGACGGCAAGTTGCCGACTGGCGTAGAGATGCTCGGGCTCGACGCGCCGGAGATTGCCAGTCTGGTTAAGAAGGCCGAGTCGCTGTCCGACGAGCAGTGGCTTACGATCTGGCGGCCGTACATCGACGGCGCGATGAAGAACAAGAGCCTCGCCTACGGCTCGCGCGCCGCCTTTGAACGCGAGCTACTTCGACGGAAGAACCAGCTAGGGAGTGATCTCGACGAGTTCTATCGCGGCCTCCTCGGAAAAGGACGCGCGGCGCGTCGGACAGCGGAGACGCAGAAGGGTGTCCTGACTCCGGTTGACAAGTCCTTCGTGAGTGAGATGCAAGCCGCGAAGAACCGCGGCAAGTCCGTGCTCGTCGCGTCGGAAGAGATCGAAAACGGCAACGTCCTCGTCTACACCTACGCGGACGGGACGGTCGTGGTCGAAGGCAAGATGCGGAAGCTCGCCGACGAGATGGTGCGGGCGCAGCTTGCTGGCCCGCAGGCTGCGGGCGCAACGCCGGGGACCGACTCGCTGTGGGACGACGTGCTCTCCTGCATCAAGTCTTTCAATCACCATCTCGGGCCAGGCGGCAGCGGTACGATCCCGGACAGCAAGCAACGTCTTTTCGTGCGGACGCTCAACGCGGCAAAAAAACAATGGGCCGAAGGCTGGACCGTACCGGGCGGGACGCAGGCTGGACAGATGGGTGAATACTACGTCAAGCTCCTCCAGCAGTATGGGACCGAGTCGCTCGGGATGCGGCTGACCACAACGACAAAGAAAATGCTCGGCGTCAAGAACCAGCCGTTCAAGGTGCCAGGCGTGAAGGCCAAGGCACTCGCTGGTCGCGTGAAGCGGTCGAGCATCGAGAGAATCTACGAGGAGGAGCGCAAGCTGGTCCGCGGAGTGATCAAGAACAAGCACGGCGAGATTGCGAGTCAGTCCACCTTCGGATGCGGAATGGATGAGACCAAAGAGATGATTGTGGCTGTGCTCGATGACGGCACGGAGATCCACTACATCCCACACAACGGATATAGGCAGGGCCAGGCGTACTCGAAGCAAGGCCGCTTCAGGATTAAGGTGCAACCGGCTACCGGCGCGAAGGACGTCACGCCGAAGCAAGTCCAGAAGGCACTTGACGCCATCGGTGATCTCGGCGTCTCGCCGAAGCTGATGACCGAGGCCGACTTCGAGTTGCTCTACTTGCAGAAAAACCAGTTCGCGATGGGCTACGCGAACGATGCGGCTTTCGCCAACATCCCGGCCAACGGCTCAACCGAGGAAAAAATCCAGGCGTACCTCGACGCCTTCAGAAAGAAGCTGCGGAAAAATCCGCGTTCGCTGCCCGGCTACGATCCGCGGCCGGTCTACTACAGCGGGGACAACGCGGGCATTCCGCGTTTCCGGCGTTTCGACATTGACCGGAAGAAGCTAGCAGAGGCGGACCTTGAATTCACACACAGAGTTCAAGGGGGCGCGGATGAAGTGCTTCTTTCGATCATCGACGGAGAGTCTGGCGGCTTGATCTCGACGGAGGAGAAGCTCCGTCGCGGAGTTGAAATCAGCGGGATGAGCCCTGGCGAGGACCAGATGACCGGCGGTGCGCAATACGTTTTCGCGCGGGCGAAGGGGATTGGCCGGGAGCGCAACTGGAACATGATCATCTTTAAGAAGGAACTGGCACTCGACACGAACATGGTCTCCTATTCGACAGACAAATTCGGGTGTATGGAGCCAGGCAGGAAGGAAGCGACTCGCGCGAAGACGTTTCAGAAGTTGATGGGTTTCCGCAAATTCGACGCTAATGAGTCGCTCATCAAAAACGAGATTCCGCTGGACATGTGGGAGCACGTCATCGTCAGGCGGTCCACGCGGGTCAAGCTACTCGATGAACTCGAAAAGCGTGGCGTGAAGACACTTGGCGGGAAGCCCGTCGAGGAGTTCGTGATCGGGCTCGGGAGGTGAGCACCGATGGGTCGGTACTCCACGCGTGGCGACAAGGCAACCATGGCCGCGGCGCAGGCGCACTTCAACCAGCTCATCAAACGATACGGCGGGGTCGTCGTCGAGCCGTTCTTCGCTGACGAAGACGGCTCCGAGTTCGCTGCTGCCGGCTTGCTGCCGACCGACCTCGTGATTTTTGATGAGGACGACCGCCGCTTCGGCTGGAGCTTCGGAACTTGCCCGCACGTCCTTCGGTTCCACGAGGCGCGGATCGATGACGTCGATCTGATCTTGCTCGGGTACATGCGCGGCGACGACGAGCAGTTGACGGGCGTGGTCGTCTCTGGCATCCTCTTCGGCGTCGACGCGGAGACGCTCAAGCAGGGGAAGAAGGACGTCGGCGGGGAGCTGTGGAAGCAAGCGGAGGCTGACTTGCTGGAGGCGATGAGTGGCTGACCGGACCTACACCGCGGTTTTCGTCCAGCGAATGGAAGCCGACGACCTCACTACCATCGCCGCGCTCGCCTTCTGGGAACGTGACGCCTGTGTACTCCCGGTCCCTGGCTTCGAGCAAGCCGCGCTTCTCTGGCACCATCGCCTTCTCGTGGCCAGACAGCACGGCGTCACGCCCCAGGAATTCTATGAGGAGTGGGACGGGCACAACGGCGTGACCTACGGCTTCGGACCGCCGGAGCGGGTGCGCGCCCGAAGCGCGGCTGACGCCTGCCGGAAGGTACTCGCACAGCACCCGAACTTCGGCGGCACCGTCAATTGGGATTCCGCGCAGGAGTTCGGCCCGCAGCCGTAGCGGAGGGGCGATGAGCAGAGATCCGCTTGTTGAGATCGAGCAGCGCTACCGCGCGAAGAGGCTCTCCGCTCTCGGCCTCGCCAGCATCATCAGACGAGCCTGCGACACCTTTGAGGCATCCGAGCGACTGCGCAAGCGTTGGTCCGCACGCAAGGCCGTGATCGATCAGGAGGCCGGTCGATGAAGATCAAGGACATCTCGCCGACTTCCTTGCGCGGAGTAAAGGACCAGGAGCTTCTCTCGCTCCACCTTCGGACTCATCAGCTTTACGGCGCGAACTTCGGGCCGGACGCCCCGCCAGAGCGCGGCTACCGCGACGACACGGGAGACACGGCCAAGGACGGCTTGAGGCTCGACGAGGAGACCGCGCGGAAGATCTGGCGCGGCGAGGTCAAGGCGGTCACCTTCTCCGACGACCCCGGTGACGTTGAGCGCGCTCTGTTCCTGCTGTCGCCCGGCTTCGCCTACGGCATCATCCGGCTTGACGAGACCGACACCGACGACCACAAGTACAAGGTCGACTACTTCCGCGCTTTCGAGGTGCCGCTCACATTCAAGGGCACGGGCGACGGCCTGCTCGTGACGGGAGTCGAGATCACGTCGGAGGAGTCGCCGCTGTCGCTGGAAGACCTGGTCCACGCTCACCAGTTCATCCTCGACGAGATGAACCGCCGGAAGATGCGCCACCAGTGGGCCTCGCAGCTCGACGACGAGACCAGCCCGGGCGAGGAGATTGAGAAGGCGACCGGACCTTTCAAGCGCTGGGGTGGGTCTGCCCAGTACGCAGCAAAAATCGCGAAGTACGTACCAGCGAACGCTGGCGCGTACATCGAGCCCTTCGCTGGTGCGGCCAGCGTGTTTTTCTCACTGACCGACACGCCGAGGAAGCGCGTGCTGGCCGACCTGGACCCGGAGCTAGTTCACGCCTTCAAGATGATCCAGGGCGCGGCGAAGAACGGGCTCATCAAGGCGCTCGAAAAAAAGGACCGTGTTGTCAGCGAAAAGCAGTGGCAGAAGTTGCGGCATCGGATTCCGAGCGGCGACGTCGAGCGCGTTCATCGGTTCCTGTACCTGCTCGGCGGATCGTGGTCCGGCGTGCGGAGTGGCGCGCGCCCGAACAAGAAACGAGTCGGTCAGATTTCCTACGATCCGAAGCGGCTGGAGAAGTTCATCAAGCCGTTGCAGGGCGTGACGCTCAAGAACCAGAACTGGCAGAAGACGCTGAAGGACAACGACGCGCCGGACGCCTTCTTCTTCATCGATCCGCCGTACCCGGGCGAGTGGGACAAGAACGCCGACGACACAGGCACGGACGGCAAGCAGTTCGACGTCGAGGCTCTTGTCGAGGCGATGAAGGATCTGAAGGGTGGCTGGCTTCTCGTTCTTGGCGACACCAAGACCCAGACGGATGCGCTGGCGAAACTGGAGAAGGAAGCCGGCGCATCTCGCTTCAAGATCCAGTTGAGCGAGGCTGCGAGTTCTGGTGGGCACAAGGAAGCCTATCGGTACTTCGCGATGCGCCCGCTTCAGTCCCGCGTGCGGAAGGCCGACGACGTTGGCGTGAGCCGCGACCAGGTACTCGACCTCATGGAAGAGGCCGGCAGCTTTGTGGTGGTACCGAGTTATGTGTCGCTCGTCGGCTCCGTCGTGACCGGCGAGGATGACCAGTCGGCACACGACATTGATCTGCTTGTTCGCGATGACGAGATCGATTCCAAGGTCGGGCTCAAGCTGGACCGCCTCTTTCCCGCGTCGATGCGCGACAAGGTCCACTACATCCCCGACCCGCAGGGACCGAATTGGGATCACCTGCCGCTGTACGATCTGGTCCTGCGGAAGCGCAGCGCGCTGGAAGTGGTCGAGGTCGATGAACCGGAGTACCACCCCTTCCTGTCCGGCGATGTGCGCCGCTACGGCGAGCAAGTCGCGAAGGGGAAGTTCACCATCGTCCGTGGAATCTGGGGCTCGCCCGGCGGCAAGGCTTTTCTCGCAAAGCGCATCGCCACCGTCATCCCGCCTCACAAAATCTACGTCGAGCCGTTCGCTGGCGGTGGCGCGGTTCTCTTCGCGAAGCCGCCGGTCGAAAAGGAAGTCGTCAACGACCTCGACAGCGAGATCGCCTTCGCGTGGCGGTTCGTCAGCAAGGTCACGGACGACCAGCTCGACGCGCTCCGCAAGATGAACTGGGTGGCGAGCGGCAAGCTGTTCGCCAAGCTGCGTGACATGAAGCCGCCGTCCGATCCGGTCGAGCGATTTCATCGGTTCATGTACCTCTACCGCTGGAGCATCAACGGCAACCGCGAGAAGACGCACACGATGCCGCCGACCTACGAAGGGCTCCGGCAGCAGGCAGTCGAAGCGGTCGAGCGGTGTCGCGAGCGCGTGCATGGCCTCATCGTGCGGAGCGCCGACTACGAGAAGGTTATCGACGAGTTCGACAGCAAGGACACCTTCTTCTTCATCGATCCGCCGTACAAGCATTATGATGCCCAGCTCACCGAGGAGAAGAAGCAAGAGGACTTCGACGAGGAGCGATTCGTCGAGGTGCTGAAGAAAATCAAGGGCAAGTTCCTTGTGACCTACGGAATCCGCAGCGGCACGGATCTCTTCAAGGGCTTCACGGTCCAGCGGTGGCAGCACCGAGGTCGGCCCGGGCCGGCCGTGGGCGGCAAGTTCCAGAAGGTCACGACGCTCATGGTCTCAAACTATCCGCTGCCGCAGCGGACGCGCAAGGCGAAGGTGGGGCTCATGCAGCCCTTCACTCCGCTGAAGGCGAAGGGCGGGTACCATCAGGGCGAGTTCTTCGAGGCCGACCCGCTGTGGGATCTCTGGGCTGGCCCTGCGATCAAGGACGGGAAGACCGTCGCCGTCGAAACCAAGTTCGACGGAATTCGGATGGTCATCCACAAGGAAGGCGACAACGTCGCGATCTACACCGAGGATAAGAAGCGCGACCGCGCGAGCATCCTTCCGGACTTGGCCGACGAGGTTCGCAAGCTGACAGTCGAGAACGTGATCCTTGACGCCGAGGTCGTCTGGTGGAAGGGCAGCAAGCCGCTGGCCCGTCACGACATGATGGCGCTCGTTGTCGGCAAGGACCCGATCAAGGGCGAGGATATCCGGGCCAACGTGTTCGACGTCCTGTGGTTCGGCGGCGAGGGCAGCCTGGCCGATGAGTCGTGGGAGGATCGCCAGTCGTACCTGCGCAAGGTTCTGCCGAAGGATGGGAAGCATCTCATTCGCGTGGTGCCGCGGCTGGTCAACAACCGGCGCGAGTTCGATGCCGCACTCAAGGCTGCGCGTCGAGCAGTCGGCAGCGAAGGCGCGATGCTGAAGCTCGCCAATGCGCCGTACGATCTGGAAGGCCAGACTGGCGCGTGGGCCAAGCTCAAGGACGTGTACGAGATCAAGTGTGTCGTCATCGGTGTCCGCAAGAAGATCCCGAGCGAGCAGGAGGACCCCGGCTTCAAGAAGGACCCCTCGCGCTGGAACTACGCCGGTATCAAGGAGCCCAGCGCTTTCACCTACCGCTGCGCCGTCCGTGGTGAGGGTGGCAAGCTCATCCCCATCGAGGGCGAGCGGACGTACACCGGCTCGGATCTCAAGGTGCGGTGGGTCGAGAAGGGCCAGAAGGACCCGGTGACGGGTGAGACCGCGAGCGAGAGCGAGTGGCGCGGTACCGACGATCCGAAGCTCTGGAAGATGGGGCTCGGCTTCAACAACCGCGACGTCGGCGACACCGAGTACGGCACGACCTACGGCACCGGAGTCGAGGCGAAGATCGGTGACGTCATCACGGTCTCTCCGGTCTTGGTCCGAGAGTGGGTCGGGGACAGCGGCCGGCGTCACTACTCGTGGACCTTCCCCATCGTGCGCGAATCCGACCCGACACGCGACGAGCCTGACCGCGTCGAAGACCTGCGGCGCATCGCAGCGGCGAGCCGGCAGCGCGCACCGGAGAAGATGCCGAGCGAGGAAGCCGTCGAAACCGCGGCGGTGTCGAAGTCCGTCGCGAGGATCGCCCACCTGCAGAAACAGCGGCGCGGCGACCTGGACCCCGACGAGACCAAGCTCAATCGCGAGGAGGAACGCGAACGGCAGGAGAAGATCACGGGCGACCCGTACATGGTCGAGCAGAAGGCCAAGGCCAAGGCACGGTTCGTCTTGCAACAACACTATCGCGGGTTCTGGTCGCCGGACGAGCGGAAGCAACTGCGAGACGGAATCACGCGGGCTCGCGAGCTGGCCGAGTCCGACAAGAAAGATGAGGCCAAGGATCTGCTCAAGGGTCTCTGGCAGGAGTACCAACCGCTCATGCTCAAGGCCAGCATCGCAGAGATCCGCGAGGCAGCCGAGGCCGCAGACAACGCAGGCGAAGGCGAGGTCAGTCCGGCGGTTGCGCGCCGTCTATCGGAAGCGGTGCCGATGTTCGATGAGCTCGAAGGGGTCGAAGATCGGATCGTCAACCGGGGCAACGTCCACACCGACCTTCGGATGGAGTCGCCGTCCGGCGACTGGCTGATCGGCTGGACGCTGGATACGCCGAAGCTGGCCCTGCAGACGCTCGACGGGAAGGCGCATGACCTCCTCCGGTCCTACGTGATTGACAACAAGCCGGACGACAACGCGCTCGCCCAGCGCAAGCTGGTCCAGCCCGAGAACTGGCTGGCCATCGTCAACGAGAAGAAGCCGATCTACCAGACCGCTCCGGGCGACGTCGGCTCAACGCGCGGCACCGCTGGCGAGTACCACTACATTGACTCGGGCGTTGTGATCTTCGGCGTGCAGAAGTCCGACTATCACGAGTACTTCTTCTTCCCCGAGAAGCACAAGGGCTGGGCCGGTCGGTGGGGGCTGCAGCTCATCGAGGGGAGCCCGAGCTACGCCCGCGCGCCGAGCGAGTTCTGGATGGCCAACCGGCCGAAGGAAACGCAGACCCCCTACATCCAGACGCACGACCTCGACGAGGAGGAGAAGAAGGCCAAGACCGACAAGATCGACCTCGTGTGGAACCCCGACACGGTCGAGGCACTGAAGGCGGTCGGGTACGAATCGCTCGCCGACGTGTCGAAGTCCGCTGGCGGCGAGCTTGAACCGATCAGCGTCAACGTCCGAATCGTGAAGGCGGCGAAGGAGGAGCGGTACGTTCTCGGCGTTGTGATGAAACCGGATGACGTCGACGCCCACGGAGAGATTACCACGGCAGCCGAGATCAGGAAGGCTGCCCACAATTTTCTTGTCAATGGTCCGAAGATCGGCTATCAACATGAAGAGACACCTGGAGGTCTGATCTTGATCGAGAGCTTCCTGGCCCCCGCAGAGTTCAAGCTCGGTGGCGAGACGATCACTGTTGGCACCTGGCTCATCGCGGTTCGCGTGAACAACGACAAGGTGTGGAAGGCCGTCAAGGAAGGGAAGATCACCGGCTTCAGCATCGAAGGTTACGCAAAGAAAGTGCCGCTCGAATAGCGGTCGGGATGGGCGATGTCGAAGAAGGCCGAGCGCGAACTCAAGGACATCGTGGTCACGAATGTGGACCTTGTGGACCGCGCCGCGAACGAGGAACAATTCGCAGTCGTGAAACGGAAGGAGGGCCGAGGGATGGCCGACAAGACCAAGGTGAAGAAGGACGAAGAGACCGAGGAGGAGAAGGTGGCCGGCGAGGTGGCAGGCGCCGCCGAGACCGAGACCGACACGGAGGCCAGCACCGATGAAGGCGGCGACGACAAGAGCGCGGTCGCCAAGACGGCCGAGGCCGTCACGGGCCTGACCGCGCGGCTCGACTCGCTCCTCGACCACCTGGAGAAGAAGGGCAAGACCTCGAAGCAGGACGAGGACGAGGAGGACGTCACGAAGGCGGACGGGATCAAGATGGCCAAGGACGCGCTCGCTGCGGCCCTCGTCGTCAAGAACCTGCCGGCCGACGCGAAGGCCAAGATCGAGTCGGCAATCGCCCTGCTCGACAAGATGAAGGCCAACGGCTACGGCTACCCGAAGCCGACCGAGGCCAAGAAGTCCGAGAGCGTCGTCGGCGACGCCGAGGCCGTGGCCAAGGCCGGTCGCATCCTGTCGAAGGCCAACCTCGGCAAGCTCCAGACCGCGGCCAAGGCCATGAACGACGCGACCGAGACGATCACATCCATGCTCAAGCAGGCGATGGGCACGACCGACGAGGAGGAGGACGAGGAGGCCAAGTCGAAGACGAAGAAGGCCAAGGCCAAGAAGCAGGACGACGAGGAGGACGAGACCGACGTCGAGGCCAAGAAGGCCAAGGGCAAGAAGGCCGAGAAGGCCGAGGACGAGGACGAGGAGGTCAAGAAGTCGCTACTCGCGATCTCCGACAGCCTCACCAAGATCAGCAAGCGGCTCGACGACGCCGAGGCCGCCGTGGGGATCACCAAGTCCCTCGGCGACGGCGAGGATGCTCCCGAAGGCGAGACGGTCAAGAAGTCGCAAGGCGGCCTGTGGGCCGGACTCGGCCTGGTGCCGGGGCGCTAGCAGCAAGGACAACCGACGCGTTGACCGCGTAGGAAGAACCGGGTGAAGGAACCCACGAGAGAAGGAGGCAGGAATATGCCGGCAGTGACCAACAGAGAGGCGCTCAAGAAGGCGGTCATCACGACGGACTCGATCACGACCGCCGGGAAGCTCAACCCCCTCCAGGCGGATCGGTTCATCGACTTCGTCTGGGACGTGACCAAGCTCAAGGGGCACGTGCGGACCGTCAAGTTCCGCAACGACGAGATGTACATCGACAAGGTCGGGGTCGGCACTCGCGTCGCGGTGCCGAAGGTCGAGGCCGTGGACCCGGGTGTCCGGCGCGGCATCACGACCTCGCGCGTGACGCTGAAGCCGTCCGAGGTCATGTGCCCCTTCGAGATCAGCTACGAGATGCTCGACGAGAACCTGGAAGGCGAGGCCTTCGCCGAGCACCTGGTCAAGATGTTCGCCACGCAGTTCGGCAACGACATGGAGGAGCTGTGCATCAACGGCGATGCGCTGGGCCCGGCAGTCCTCCAGTCCGAGTACGTGGCCGGCGGCAGCGCGACCAAGTACGTCAAGGACGCGTACCTCGCGCTTCACGACGGCTGGCTGACCCTCGCGCGGCAGGGGCACGGTGTCGACTTCGCCGGGGCCAACGTGAGCAACCGCCTCTTCAGCCGACTGATCAACGCCCTGCCCGAGAAGTTCAAGAAGGACCGGACCAAGCTCCGCTTCTTCTGCTCCACGGACTTCGAGCAGAACTACCGCGAGAAGGTGGCCGCCCGGGCGACCGGCAAGGGTGACGTGGCGCTGATGAGCGAGATGCCGCTGACGCCCTTCGGCGTGCCGCTCATCGCGGTGCCGCTGCTGCCCTTCCAGCCGAAGGTGGTCCAGCACATCGTCCTGACCGGCACCACGGCGACCGCGCTCCTCTTCAAGGATGTGACCAGCGTGGTCGTGACGACCTCGACCCTGGACGCCACCCCCGAGGATGCGTACACCGAGGGCGCGGGTGGTGACTACGTGCTGGATGCGGTCAACGGCACCATCGCTCGGACCGCCGGCTCGACCATCGGTTCCGGCGCGACCGTGAAGGTGACCTACAACGCCGAGGCCCAGGTCATCTGCACGCACGAGAGCAACTTCATCATGGCGCTCGGCCGTGACTCGATCCGGCTGGAGACGGACCGGGACATCTTCAAGTCCACGCTCCAGTACTCGCTGACCGCCAAGATCGACTGCGAGTTCGAAGAGGCCGATGCGATCAGCTTCGGCTACAACATCGGGCTCGACGTCTAGTCGGCCAGTGCTGCTCGACTGCTAGTGCTCGACGCGGGAGCGGCCTGGTGACGGGCCGCTCCCGCTCTGCTCTTTCAACTGCCAGACGAGGAGGAGGAACCTCATGGCCACGCGCAAGCCCAAGTCAGGGGCAAAGAAGAAGCCTGCTGCCAAGGCGAGCAAGCCCGAGAAGCCCGAGTGCTACGGCGACGCCGAGAAGCTGGACCCGTCCGATCTTGACTGTCTGGAATGCGACACCTTCGAGGCCTGCTCGGACGCGGTTTCGCTTTCACAGGTTCCAGAGCCCGAGTCCGAGCCCGAGCCCGAGCTCGAGGACGAAACCCAGGCCGAGCCGGAGCCGAAGCCAGAGCCGAAGCCGAGCGCGATCACCACGAGCGATCTTCCGCCGAAGCCGGGTGCACCGCGCCGCGCACGCCCGCCGGTTGATCCGATGTCGGGCGTGAAGCCGCCGGAGCATGGCGCCGTCGTCATGCTCCTCGTCGGCGCCAGCGATTCTCTGGCCGGAGGCCAGCGGTTCGTCAGGAACAAGCCGGTCACGATCTATGACCAGCGGCTCATCGCCTGCCTCGAAGGTAACCCGCGGTACTCCGTCGTGACGAAGAAGTAGGGAGGCGGCCATGACCATGACCTGGAAAGTCCGCACGAAGAAGCGCGGTCTGCACATGGTCGAGATCGGCAAGCGCAAGCTGCCGCTCGTCGGTGGTCGCTGGGTCCGCGTCTCCGAGGACGATCTGACGGAGCTGCGCGAGCATCCCGACTCCGCGAGCTTCGAGTTCAAGAAGCTGGCCAGCCCGCCGCAGGTCAAGCCGCAGGCGAAGCCGCAGCGGCCGACGCCCAAGCCCGCGCTCAAGGTCAAGCCCGCGCCCGAGCCGCCGCAGAGCCCGTCGCCAGAGGATTCCGCAGAGGCGAAGGCCGTAGACCAGGAGCGCAGACAGTCGCACCTGCATGACGACGGCGCGAAGGAGTCGCGGAAGAAGCGCGGCCGGAAGCCAACGTCAGATAGCGGCGACGAGGGTGCCGAGAGCTGCGAGGGCGAGTAGCTCGCCGCTCGCCCCGGGGGCGGCCGTGCTGAAGGTTAACTGTCGCGACGGCCGGACGCTCACCTTCGATCTCCTCGATGATCGTGGGCACGAGGACTGGCTGCGCTACCAGCGCGATCTCAATTTCCAGTCGCAGATCACAGCGGCAGGGATTCTCCACGATGGCACGCTTCACGCGCTGCCGCTTCCGGCTGGCTTCCGGCATCCCGTCTTCGAGGCCGACGTCCTCACTCGGGCGAACGGAGGTGGAGAGCAGAGAGTTGCAGGCGAGTGGCTCGCCTGCTACGCTGATCAGGTGAAGTTCACGCTGACGGTCTACTACGGAACGCGGCCGAAGGTGGTGAGGTTCAGTGGTGCGAAGGTGGGGAAGATGCGCTACAATCCGGCCATCCATGGCCCGGTGAAGGAAGGAGACAGACAATGACCGTTTACAGATACGAGGGCGGCACGCCCCACCTCGACGACCCGCGCCAGCTCGAACCGGACGCAGGATCTGCCGAGGGGCATCCCATCCAGGCGCCGAAGATCAAGACCAAGCAGGGCCAGCTCTCGGGCGTGCTCGTCACGGTCGGCGCTGTGCTGGAGCTGAACCCGCTGGAGTTCAGGGGCAAGATCGTCAGGCTCCAGGTCGAGCAGACTGCCGGCAGCGCGGCGAACTACACGGTTGCTCTGTTCACGCAGGACCCGGCCGCGACCACGTTCCACGACTTCGACACTGCGTATCCGGCCACGTCCTTCGCGGTTGCCAGCGATCCGGTCGACGTGCCCGTGGACAAGGTGTACGAGAATCAGGATGCTCCGACGATGAAGCGTTCACTCTACGTTCAGATCATCCCTGACGACAGCGCCACGCCGAACGACTACGACATCCGCGTGACCGTCGAACAGCGGGTCTGATGATCGATGCGCCTTGCACTCGCGACCGATGGCCGCTCACACGATGGTCTCGTGGTCGGGGTTCATGATCACCACGCACAGCCAGCAATGTTCTCATTCTCGAACACCTCGCAGAGTCTTCCGCCCGGCACAACTTACGATCTGGACGTTGCGCTCGGCCGTGACGACTACCAGCTCGCGACGATCCACATGATCGGGGCGCGACGCTATCCATCGACGACGAACTGGTACGAGACGGCTTGTGTGTACGCCACGAGAGTCGCCGCCGAGGCTATTGCTCGGAGTGCACGAGGCGTCGGCTACAGGCAGAGCTACGTCTCCCAGTACTCAAAGTTCGCTGGAGACGCGTATCTCACGCACAAGATTTTTGACTCGAATACTACCGAGGCGAACATCTACATCGCGCTCCAGGACGCGGTGCTCACGGGCTCCGTGCTGCGGCTGACGTTCAAGAACTTCTACGGAGGGAGCGCGACCCTCTGGGTGAAGGGCGAGGCGCTGCTGCGATGAGACTTAACGGACGCCAGATCGTGACCGACCACGACCTGATGCTGAATCAGGGGCCGGATGACCACCACAACCAGGCCACGAGCTACACGATCCTCGTCAACTCTCTATCGATCGCTCCGGGCGCGTACCAGTACCGGGTGTCAGTTGGCCTCGGGTTCAAGTGCGTCGAGACGAGTCTGCGAGGCCCCGAACTCGTGGACATCCAGGGCGCCGTTGGATTCTGGGGCGTGGCGACGGACACGGCCGGTCAGAGCGGCGGCGAGAGCATCCGACCCTACGGAGGCGGCTACTACACGTCGTACATGGGCGCATATTCCCGGCTCCACGGCGACAGCTACCTGACTCACGCCGGTCAGTTCGGGACGGGGATCTCACTGCGGGATCTCTGGTACGACTCTGCGACGGGCGAAGTGGTTCACGAGTTCTACAATCATGCCCTAGTGAATCGCAACTTGACCGTTCACGGCACTGGTCTGGTGAAGTAGATGCGCCTCGCGGACCCGCGCCAGCATCCGGCAGTTCACGCGGCGTTGACGGGCGTGCTGCCCGAGCAGCACCACATCCGTCCGAGCAACGTGGAGACGTCGAACACGTCGCTGGTCGTGCCGCCGCTTCCGGGCGGCCCTGGCGTCTGGGACATCTCTGTGCCCTATGACGCTCTCGTAGTCGCATTCTACTTCCGGTCTGCGCTCACCGTGGACGACGGCGGGGGCAAGGCGGGTGTCAGTGGTATTGCGACTCGAAGCCAGCTCCAGACGACAGCGCTCTCGCATGGTGGTGACTCGACGACGGCGATGACTGCGCGCAACGCCTGGTATAGCAAGGTCGCCGCTGCACTGAACCTTTCACACAAGGTCTTCAGCTCGGTGGGCGACGCCATCGCGTTGACCGACGCCTGGCTCTACGCGACTGGGCCGAGTACGCGAGTGCTTCGGACCTACTGGACGAACTACGGCGTGGCACTGAAGACGCTGAACTGCTGGGCTGAAATCGCGGTGCTCGGATGAGAGGGAACTTGACAGAGCAATTTTATGTTACGAGCGACGGTCTGGAATTGTACGCCTGTCTGTGGGTAAGCGGATGAGTGACAAGCTCCGCGTCCTGGCCGTCTGCCACGAAGACCCGGCGAACATCCTCGGCGGCATGGGGATGCACGTCCGAGAACTGTACCGGGCTCTCGGAACACGGGGCGACGTAGAGATCGATCTGCTAACCAGCGGACCGGGCGAGGGCTCACAGCTCTACTCGCCGGGGTTCACGCGGCACTTGTCGGACAAGCTCATCTGCTTCAAGCCGCGCGAAGCAAACCTGGCCGCGCTGCTCTCGGCGGACATCCAGTTGATCAAGACGTTCACACGGCTGCTCGCGGAGGGCAAGTGCTGGGATGTGCTGCACGTCCACGAGTGGAACTCGCTTCAGGTGGCGCGGCTGATCCGTGACACGCTCGATCTTCCGATGGTCGGCACCATGCACTTGTGCATGAGCAAGCTAGCCGAGGAAGATCCGATCGAGCGGTTCACAGAGGGCCACCTCTACATGCTCCAGCAGGAGGGAGCCCTTGTCTGCGGATCGGACGAGCTGATCCTCTGCTCGCAAGCCTACGAACGCATCGCTCGCGAGAAGTTCATGACTGACCGCAAGATCAACGTGATCTACAACGGCATCCGCTGTGACGAGTGGAGCAGGGAGCGTGGAGTCGGTGTGCGGGCGCGAGCGAAGCACAACCTGCCCCCGAGGGACATCGCGCTCTTCGTCGGGCGTATCGCCGACATGAAGGGCATTCGAGTCCTGCTCGATGCAATCGAGGCCGACGAGAGCGGGCGCTACTGCTACGTAGTCGCCGGTTCCGTCAACGCGGACACGCCCGAGCAAGGAGAGCACTGGGACGTGACGCAGAGGTTGCGTCAGATCGAACGCGAGCATCCGAGCCGGCTGCGCTGGGTTGATTTCGTTCACGGGCAGGACTTGCTCGACCTCTACGCCTGCGCCAGCGTCGGGCTCATGCCGTCGCTACATGAGCCCTTCGGCATCGCTGCGCTGGAGCACATGGCAATGGGCGTGCCTCTCGTCGCCACCGAGGTCGACGGCCTCGGCGAGATCGTCTGCGACGGTCTCGGCGGCGAGTACGCGATGATCATCCCGGCTGGGTGTCCGGTTGCGATTTTATCGGCGCTGGCCGAGCTTGACGTGGAGAAGCGGCAGGCGCTCTCGGCCCTCGGTCGGGCGCGAGCGGCTGCATTCGACTGGACCGAGGTTGCAGCGCAGACGCTCTCGGTGTACAAGAGGGCGGTAGGGAGGCTATGATGCTCGCGACCATCATCAACCCAGACCCGAACTCCCCGCTGGACAAGGCGAGAGTTGCAGCGTTCAAGCCGGAATTGAACAAGTACCAAGGAAGACTCTGGTTGGAAGTCTGGGTCGTGATCGGGAAGCTGCTCGACCCCGAGGATGAGGACAGCTTCGTGGAGTACCCGGTCCCCGGCACCGGGAAGGCCGCCCTGGAGTTCAAGATCGAAGACGGCGTGCATCCACTTCGGCCGGGCACCGCGCTTGGGAAGTGCCGGACTTGCGGAGCGTGGCACCCTAGGACGGCTGGGGTGTGCGGCGATGACGGCTGCGAGGGAACAGTCGTCATGTACGACGGATTCACCCGGGTTCGCCAGGTGCCGGAAGTGATCGAGGGCGACTGCTGCTTCTCGATCCAGGCTGACAAGATCCTGGAGTTCCTGGTCACGGAAGAAGTACCGGACCCAGACACCTGGGAGATCGTTAAGGTGTTCAACGCCACGCTGAACGGAGGGGAGTGACGTGCCTTCCGTCGTCCGCATCCAGACCGGGGCGACCGAGCGCATCGAGGCCCTGATCCTCGACGGCTCGCTGGTTCCGCTCGCGGGTAAGACCGACATCCTGGTATCGATCCGTCGGTGGAGCGACGGCTACTTCCTCGACTGGAACGACGACACGTTCAAGGCGAGCGGGTGGACCACGCGCCAGGTCGCCATGACCGAGGTGTCGGCAACGAACGCTCCCGGCGAGTACTATCGCGCGCTGGATACCTCGGCGATCACGAACCAGACCGCCGACGACACCTACGAGATCAGGGTGGACCAGAGCCCCGGGACTGACGCGAAGAACTTGCCGCAGGTTGGCGAGATCAAGGTCGGGCAGTTCGTTGATGAGCTGGACGCGGCCGTATCAAGCCGGGCCGCGCCGGGCGACGAGATGGCGCTGGTGGATGACGCTATCGAGGCTGGGAAGTTCGACGAGAGCACGGCGTTCCCGCTGAAGGACGACGACAGCGGCGCAACACAGGTCGCGCGTACTGGGGCAGACGGGGACACGCTGGAGACTCTGTCGGATCAGCTCGACGTTGCCCAAGCTGATCTCGACAACCCGAACCAGTACAAAGCCGATGTGTCTGCCTTGGCCTTGGAAGCGAACGTCGAGGGCCATGCAGCGGACGCGTTAACGACCTATGATCCTCCGACCAGAGCAGAGGCTACGTCGGATAAGAACGAGATCCTTGCCGCGATCCCAACGGCAAGCTCCGTTGCGGATGCGGTCTGGGACGAGCCGATGGCCGGACACACGACTGGCGGCACGGCTGGCGAGCAGCAGAATCACCTCGACGCGGATATCAGCTCGCGTGCCACGCAAGCCGACATCCTTGCCGACGCGACCCCCTTCAACGGGGCAGACATCGACGCAGCTATCAGCAGCCGAAGCTCCCACTCGGCAGCGGACGTGGACACCGTCCTCACGGCTGCGCACGGTGCAGGCTCCTGGCAGACTGCTGATCTCTCGACGATCCCGGCCCTAGTTGCGGATGCGGTCTGGGACGAGGCGCTAGCTGGTCACGTCACCGGAGGGTCTGCCGGCGAGGCCGTTGGCCGCGTCGACGTCCAGGTGAGCACGCGGTCCAGCCACACACCAGCCGACGTTGACGCGGCTCTTTCCGCTTCGCACGGCGCCGGCTCTTGGCAACCGGCGTCGCTGGCCTCGATTGCGAGCGCGGTCTGGGAGGAACTTCTCGCCGCGCACACCACACCAGGCACGACCGGCTTGGCACAGAACAGGATCGACGTCGCGGTCAGCAGCCGCAGCTCACACACGCCGGCAGATGTGGACACCCAGCTCTCGGGGAGCCACGGCGCGGGGTCGTGGCAAAGCGATTCGAGCGCTGTTGCTGACGCGGTCTGGGATGAGCTGTTGGCAGGGCATACCGCGGCGGGCAGCGCGGGCCAGGCGATGGCCAGAGTGGATGCGACGGTCAGTAGTCGGGCTGTGCCGGGCGACGCGATGGATCTGATTGCGAACGCAGTTGACTCCGCGAGTCTGGCGGCCAGTGGCGTCAATGAGATTCGCGATGGCATCCTCTCGGACTCGACGCCTTTTGCTGGTGCCAGGATCGACGCGGCGATTAGCTCGCGCAGCTCGCACACGCCAGCCGACGTCGACGCGCAGCTCTCCGGTAACCACGGTGCCGGGTCGTGGGAGAGCGGCCCGACGACCTCGCAGATCGCGGACGCCGTCTGGGATGAGGCCCTCGCTGGTCACGTCGTCGCAGGGAGCGCGGGCCAAGCGCAGGCCCGTGTTGACGTCGCGGTCAGCAGCCGCAGCTCACACACGCCGGCCGACGTGGACACGGAGCTGACGGCAACGCACGGAGCTGGAGCCTGGAACACTGGCGACCCGGGGGCCATTGCGGATGCGGTCTGGGATGAGGCGCTCGCTGGTCACGTCGTCGCAGGTAGCGCCGGCCAGGCGATGGGACGTGTTGACGTCGCGGTCAGCTCGCGCAGCTCGCACTCCGCAACCGACGTTGATACGGTACTGACAGCCGCACACGGCGCCGGGTCGTGGCAAGCTGCGAGCGTCGACCCGTCTGTCATTGCGGACGCCGTCTGGGATGAGGCCTCGGCAGACCACATGACCGAGAACACGATGGGCGGGCTGCAGAACAGGCGCGACGTCGGATCGCCCTGGGGTACCGGACTCTAGGAGGACGTCATGCCGAGCCTCGCACGCGGCGAAGAGAACACCACCTCGATTCTCAACTGGTTCATCCGGCAGAGCGGGGTCTTGGTGGATGTACACGAGATCGGTTACCAGGTCTGGGACATCTCTGGCGGCGCGCCCGGAACGCTGCGCTTTCCGAATCCGGCGGACCCGAGCGAGTGGGAGGACGTGACCAGCGGCGACGGCCACTTTGGGACCGGCTCGTACTACGCCTTCGACAACGACAACGCCAGCGGCTTCACGCCGGACCTCGGCGAACCGCTCGGCGAGCACTGGATCAAGTGGCGTTGGAAGTTCGCGTCTGGCTCCCCCTACGTCGAGGATCAGGAAGCCTTCACCGTCCTCACGCAGAGCAGCGGCTCCGTCTCGGATGAGTACTGTACCGTCGACGAAATCCACGACGAGGGTGTGCCGCTCGAAGTTGATGGCGGGCCGAGTGACACCGAGATTCTTGCGATCATCCAGCTCTATTCCTCGGCCATCGACAAGGTCACGCGTTCCTTCTTCGCTCCGCGGACCATGACGTTCTACCTCGACGGCAGCGGACACAACACGCTTTTCTTGCCGTACCCGATCATCAATATCACCGAAGTGGAGGCCAACCTCCTGCCGGGGCCGAGCCCGCGGTCCGGCACCGTCCTCGCAGAGGACGAGTTCTCGGTCTATAACCGGGACATCCCCAACGATAAACGCAACCCGCGGATCGAGCTGGTCCGTGGCGGCGGGTCGATCTACGCCGGCACCTTCAACGGGATCTTCCGCGCGTCCTCGCTCAACCAGAAGATCACCGGGACATTCGGCTGGCTCGAAGGCGGCGACACCCCCAAGCTCATCAAGCAGGCGTGCAAGCGGCTCGTCATCCGCAACCTCGGCAAGCTCGCGACCGGGGCCGGAGGGCCTGCGACTTGGGGTGGCGGCGGGTCTGCGGTCTCGGCGTGGGGCGTCGAGAAGGAGACCACTGACCGGCACTCGATTGACTACACCGACGCACGAGCAGGCGCCGGGCTTGGCGCCGATGCGACCGCGCTTCAGCTCATCAACGACTCGGTCGCCTACGCGATGATCATGCAGTACCGCGCTGCGACGCCGGCCATCGCCTGGTCGAGCAGGCCGACCGAGCGCCAGATGATGAGCGACGATTCCGACGAGCGGAGCGGTGGCGAATGGTAGCACCGAACCTCATCCACCAGATACCTGTCGTCATCGAGCAGATCGACAAGGACGCCACGCTTTACGACGAAGACGCAGAGGAGCCTATTGGCCGCGCCGAGTACAACCAGGTCAGGATCTCCGCGCAGGTCAAGTGGCGATCGATCGACGACCCGGACTGGATGTGGAGCGGGCGTCGGGAGAACTGGAAGGGGTACCTTCTTTTCCTTCGCTCGACGCTGGTCGCTCGTGGGCTCACCATCGCCAAGGGCGACCTGATCACGAGCATCGGTCATCGTGCCTGCCGCGTCTACGTCGAGAGCTTTGAAGATGCGGGCCACTACCCGGACATCGGCGGCAACGGACTCATGCTCGCGTTCTTCTCCGACCGAAGTCCGGCAGAGCCGCAGGAGGTCTGACGTGGCCACGGTCGAAGGCTTCTCCGTTAAAGGAGCTGGGCTCAAGCTCTCTGGCGACTGGAAAAAATACGGCGACACGCTCGACGCCTTCTCGGACAACTTCAGGAAGCTGATCGAAAGAGCCACGGAGCGGAACGCGATCCTCGCCCGCGACGAGATGCGGTTGCGGGTCAACGCGCGGAAGTACACGGCCAACGCACCGCGCACCGTGATCCTCAAGGGCGGCGACCTGCCGCTCGCGGGGAAGACCGGCTCGCCGGAGTCGGCAGCGGGGGCCTCTGGTGGTGGTACCGGGGCCGCGCTGCTCAAGTCTCTCGCGTATCAGATGGAAGGTCCTCTCTCGGCCATCGTCGGTGTGAACCGCTGGGCCAATTATCGCGGCCGGAAGAACATCGGCAAGATCGTCCACGATGGGGTCACCATCCCCGTCACGGAGCGGATGCGAAAGTACTTCTACTTCCTCGCCTTCAAGTACGGCAGCAAGGGCTTCAAGCCGCTCCACCCGCGGACGAAGAAGATTGTCATCCCGCCGCGACCGTTCATCAAGAACGTGATTGACGACCCGACGGTACAAGCTAGAATGAGGGCCCAGTGGGAAGCGGCGGTCGACGCAGCCTTCGGAGGTAAGAAGGTCTAATGCAGGAGCGCGACCTCATCAAGGCCTTCAAGTACGGCGAGGAATGGCGCGACGACCTCGTCTTCTCTGGCACGGACATTTACCTCGAAAGCACGAACAGCGAACGCGGCGTGATGCTGCGCAAGGACAGCGACGGCGACTACCCGGTCACTGGCGAGCAGTACGTCAGGCACCGCGTCACGGAGCCACTCGCGCTCCAGTCCTGGGAAGGCTTCGACTATGAGGCCGTGGAGCCGACCGGGACCGCGCTCGCCTTCAGGATCTCGGACGGCACGGACGACTACTGGTGGGACGGCGGTACGTGGGTCGTGGTCACGCCGGACCCCGCGGAGTGGAACACCAGGCAGGAGATCCACGACCACATCGCGGGCTTCCGCGCCGCTGTCAGCTCGCGCAAGCTCCAGGTCGTGACTCGTCTGACTACGACAGATCCGAGCTTGACTCCGCGGCTGACCACGACTAAACTCCTGTATCGAGCTTGGATCAACTTCACGGAGGATCTGATCTTGCGCTCCTTCGTCCCGACGCTGAAGGCGCAGATCCGGCCCTGGAAAGATTCGTCCTTCAAGGCCAAGTCTGCGACCGATACTTTCGCGCTCGGCGAAGGTGGCGCTTACACGCTCCGGCCGTACCGCGTGGAAGAGATCGTCGGTGTCTGGGACCACGACAACGACCCGCAGCACCTCGTCAGCTTGTTCGACTCTTACGACACCGGCACCGAGATCATGACGCTGACCAGCGCCGTCGCGAGCGGCACGCGTCTCTTCATGACCTTCAAGTACGCGCCGCGCGTGTCCGTCGCCAAGCACCCGGACTACATCGAGGTCGAAGACGACATCCCATCGCTGACGCTGGAAGGCCTGCGCGCTGTGCTCAAGATGCGCGGCAGCCCGGCGCGGAGAGATGCCATCATCAACCGAGCTGACTTTTCGGCGAAGGTCGTGGCCAGCGTAGACGCGACGACCTTCGATCTTGACATCTTGGTTTCGGCCGACCGCAACACCGACCGCTTCCGGCTCTCGGACGCGGTCCGCGACTTCCTCGAAGACAACCCGCTCCTCAACCTGGTGGGCGTCGACGAGGACACGCCAGTTCGGCTTTTGCAGGACCCGTCGTTCAGCGGGCGACCAGAGAACAGCGGACTCTTGCAAGAGACGATCACAGTTCGCTTCGACCGTGTACACTACTTCCCGCAAGCGAAGGACAGGTACTCGGTCAATGAAATGAATGTGGCACTGACGCAAGCCTAGCAACCCGGCTCGCGCGCAGGCCGCTCGAACAGAACGGGAAGGACGAAAGGTGGACCATGGCGCAGCGTAGGTTCGGACCTGTCCTCGGGGCTGGCACGGCGGTCGTCGAGAAGGAGTCACAAAAACAGATCGTTCCGGGCTCGCTCGGGAATATCGGTTACATCGGCATCCTGGAAAAGGGTCCGGTAGGCGAGCTGATCGGCTGCCTCAAGCGCGGCGACTTCGACAACAAGTGCGGCGGTCGAATCGACGAGTCGCTGGTACCCGACGCGGCCCAGGACTTCTGGAGCCTCGGCGACGGAGCCGGCGAGCTGTGGTGCATTCGAGTCACGGACGGAGAGGAGCAGGACGCGAGCGCCACCTTCTGGACCCGCCACGACGACGCCCACACCGGGAGCGGGACCTTCTTCAACGGCGCCGTGGCGTCGCTGAAGGTCGAGGGCAAGTCCGCTGGCATGTGGGCCGGCGGCGCCTTCCGCCACGAGCAGTCGGTTCTCGTGGCCGACGTGACCGCGACCACCATCGACCTCGATCTGGCACTCACGCCGATCCCGGTCGACATCATGATCGACGCCGAGATCTACGTCGAGGAGCCCTACGGTGCGGGGCGTGCCGGACCCTACAAGGTCACGGGCAACACGGCTGCGGGTCTGGTCTCCGTCGAGTCGCACAACGACATGGCGGCCGACTGGCCGACCTCCGGTGCCAATCCGAGCATCGTGATCATCGAGCGTGGAAACGTGGACCGCAAGGGCGACCCGCGGCACGTCTCCGTGATGTTCGGTGACGGCGTCGAGAACCCGCTGACCGAGTTCTCGATGACCGTCTACGTGAACGGCAACGAGGTTCGGACCTACGAGAACCTTTCGATGGACCCCTCTTCCGGTCGGTACGTCGAGAACGTGGTCAACAACGACACTGGCAACCACTGGGTCGAGGTGACGAACCAGTGGACCGGCGGCGTGACCGCGCTCGCTCGCCCGACCAACTGCTGGCGTGGCGAGTCCTCGGCCCTCACGGACCCCAGCGACGCCGACCCGGATCTGCTCACGGCCATCGTGACGGCCGTGACGCTTGGCGGCACCAACGTCGGAAACGGCACCGGCAGCGTCACGGCGTACAGCTCCGACTACCTGGAGGATTCGCTCGTCTTCACGTGCACCACGCTCGGCGGCGCAGGGGTCGGGAAGTTCAAGTGCGTCTCGACGATCTACGGCACCAGCGCGAACGATGCCGTGACGGACGGAACAGCCTTCTCGACCGGTGACCGTGGCGTGAGCGTGACGCTGGTGTCCGGGGCGACGCCGTGGGCGGTCGGCGATATCGTGACGATCAAGGTGTACCGCCTGGCCAAGAACGATGCGTTGGTCGGCGGGTACCTCTGGCCGGATGCGGATGGCAATCCCAATGACTCCTACCGCATCATCGAGAACACCGGGCACACGATCCGCGTGAGCGTCGGCAGCGACCTGACCTCCGTCGCCACCATCGGCGACACCTTCAAGGTGCAGGCGCCGCAGCAGCTCATCGAAGGCTGGGACGGCTTCGGCGGGCTCAAGGCCAACCTCAACCCCTGGCTGGTCGCGCTCGACCCGGTGACCTGTCCCTGGAACGGGCTGCGTGGCCAGGGTAAGGGCCTCGTGAAGCTGGCCTCGCCTGGCATCGCCTGGTGGGGCGAGGAGCACACGCTCCTTTCCGAGCTGGTCGAGAAGGCCGGCGAGGACTACGCGGAGAGTCGCGGGTACCAGTGGCACGTCGAGGTGCCGCCGTCCACGACCGACGAGATCAACGCGGACGCCTACGTCAACGGCACGGTCGGCAAGAATGACTTTGCCGTGACCATGATGCCGGGCTACTGCTACGTCCTCGACCCCGACTCGACGGATGGCGCGCTCAAGCTGGTCTCGATGGTCGGCATGAAGCACGGTCGCGAGGCCGGCGTCGCACGCGACTACAAGGGCTATCACAAGGCCGCTGCCGGAATCGAGGTCTCGCTGCCGCGCGTGGTGAAGCTGACCACGGACGGCCAGACGCTCAACGAGGAGTACCTCAACCCACGCGGCCTGAACGTGGTCAAGAAGGTCGGCGGCAACTATGTGATCTGGGGCGACCGCACCATCGCGCAGGACCCGACCTGGAAGTGGAAGCACCAACGCGAGCAGATGAGCCACTACGAGCTGTCGCTCATGGAGAGCTTCGACTGGATCATCTGGGCCATCAACGACCAGGCGACCTGGCAGCTCGCACTGACCGCGCTGTACAGCTTCTTCCTGCCAGAGTACCGGAAGCGCGCGCTGCAGGGCGACACCTTTGAGGAGGCCGCACGCATCAAGGTCGACGGCGACATCAACGACGCAGCCGAGCGTGCGGCCGGGAACCTCAACGCGCAGGTCACGCTCTGGCTCGCCGACACCGTCGAGCGGTTCGTGATCATGATGGGCAAGCGAGGGATTTTCGAGGAGGTCGCGGCCTAGTCGGTCGCGTGCCGTAGTGACCAACGCCTCGCAAAAGAAGCGAGGCCGAGAGGAGGAACGAGATGGCAAGCGGTGGCAGCAGGTGCGTGACAGGGTCCTTCGTCGGGACGGGTGCGGCGCAGGACGTGCCGGTCGGGTTCCGGCCGCGGGCGGTCGAGATCATCAACCGGTCCGGCAACTGCCGGGCCGACTGGTGCGAGACCATGCCCGTCGCCTCGATGGCGAAGATCGTGGACAGCGGTGCGGGCGCGACCGACCTGTCCTTCGTCACCAGCGGCGGCGTGACGCCGGCCGACGATGGCTTCGCGCTGGGGACCGACACGGATCTCAACGTGAGCGGCGAGGTCTGCTACTTCAAGGCCTGGGACTAGCCTGCGAGCCTGGCCTTCCTTTCCTTCCTTGGGGTCCGTTCACCGGGAAGGTCGGAGAGACGCGAACGGAGGAGGTGACGTATGCTCGGCAAGGCGACTCTGGAACCGGACCACCTGCCGGTCTCCAGGTTCGATCTTCTCGTGGTCGGCGTTCCCGTCCCGATCCACTTCGTGACCCTGTCGGGCATCGAGGAGGAGGGCGAGGTCGTCGAGCTGCCGGACCGGACGAAGGCGACCGGCGGACGCACGCGGGCCGTCGAGTTCACGGCGTCGATTCCGCTGCACCACACCGCGGAGTACCTGGCGTTGGAGCAGTGGTACGCGTCGGCGCACGACAAGGTCTTGCCCGACTACAAGCGGGCCGCGACCCTGTTGATCTGGAACCTCTCGCAGGGGCTCCCGCGGAGCTTCCTGCTGGAGGGCGTCTGGATCTCCCGGCGTGCGCTGCCGGACCTCGACGCCAACAACGATGGCGAGATGGCCGTGGTCGAGTACACGTTCCAGGCCGACAACGTGGCTATCGGGACGTGAGCTAGGCAACGGCACTCACGGTTGACCCAGGCTGACCTCACAACCGCTCGCCACGCGAGCTGACTTGGAGGGTGCCATGACCCAGGATCAGGAACAGACCTCGGGGAGCGAGAGCGAACGCGCTCCCGCTTTCACTTTCAAGACCGTTGCGAAGCAGGGCTTTCAGCTCCCCATCGGCGCGCTCGAAGGCGATGCGCTTGACAAGGCCTTCGCCTTTCGTCCGTACACCATGGCCGAAGACAAGGCCATCGCCAGAGACATCGCGCACGACCCGCAGGCCACGGAGTCGGCAAAGGTCACGGCTGCCCTCAAGCACACGCTGATCACGCTGGGCTCGCGCGACCTGTCAGAGGCCAAGCCCGAGCAAGTTGAAGCGGCAGTCAAGGGCATGTTCTTCGGCGATGTGATGTACGCGTACCTCCTCCTCCGCATCGTGTCGGTCGGCAAGGAGGTCAAGTTCCCCTACTCCTGCCCGTTCTGCCGGACGCCGTTTATCTTCACGGGCGACCTCAACACCGTGAGGGTGACGTGCTTCGATGACCCATCGCGGTTGGAGGACGTGGTCATGCTGCCGATGCCGTGGCGTGTCCGCGGGATCGACGCGCGGCGCGTTCTGCTGCGACCCTCGCCGTGGGGGATGATCGAGGGCCGGATGCCGACGCCGGTTCACTATCAAGCCGCGATCATGCAGGGCGCCATCGCTGGTATCGACGACAAGAGCGAAGGCCCCTTCGCTGGCGAGCGCATCCGCCTCGCACCGACCGAGGTCGACACGATGCCAAAGCGCGTGGTGAACCTGCTCAACGACGCGGTCGCCATCGCCAACGGTGGCCCGCGGTTGAACGTGACGACGGCTTGCCCGTCGCCGCAGTGCAAGGCCGATCTCGACGAGCCGCTGAACTGGAGCTTTGACAATTTTTTCGGCTGATACGGCCGGGCCTGGGGCTAACCCTTGACGAGCTGGTCGAGACCACGTTCCAGATCTCGTATCACACCAAGGGCGGTGTGCCTGCGCAGTACATCGACTCGCTGCCGCCGGCCGAGGTCGGCCTCTATATGGAGCACCTCATCGCGCAGCGCAAGCGGGAGAACAAGGAAGCGAAGCGGCTCGCGGGGAAGAAGTAGGAGCTAGGCCATGCCAACGCAGATGGGCCTTTTCGCTCGACTTCAGTTTGACGGCGGCAAGGCCGTCAGCGGGATGCGCTCGGCAAGTGGGGCCTTCAAGGGCCTCGCTGTCTCTGCGCGCGGTGCACAGCAGGCCACAGCCGGCGTCAAGCAGGCAATGGGAAGCCTCACCATCGCGTCGGCCGCGATTGCTGGCGTCCTCGGGATCGGGCTGAAGAAGGCAGCCAGCTTCGAGTCACAGATGGCCACGGTCAACGGACTCATCAAGCTCAACGCGAAAATCTCTGGCCAGTCGGCAGAGTCAGCGGAAAAGGATTTTCAGGATCTCTCGAACCTCGCCAAGAAGCTGGGAGCTTCAACGCGGTACTCTGCGACGCAAGCCGCCGAGGGAATTGAAATTATGTCGAAGGCCGGCTTCGGCGTGCAAGACGTCATTGCTGGCTTGCCGGGAATTTTGAACACTGCTGCGGCAGAAAATATGAATCTTGCGGATGCGACTGATATCGTTTCCGGCGTGCTTCGTCAATTCCGCTGGGATACGGGCAAGGCGGGAAAGATTGCGGACATCCTTGCGGCAGCAAGCGCAGCGACCAGCACAGACATGCGGGATCTTGGCGAAGCCTTCAGGTATGGAGGCTTACAAGCGGCCAACCTTGGGTTGAGCGTTCAGGAAACGGCGGCCCTCTTCGGTATTTTTTCGAACTCGACTCTTAAGGCTTCAGTCGGCGGCACCTCGTTGATGAACATGCTCCTCGGCTTCGTAAAGGGTGTGAAAGGAAAGGGTGGAGCCGCCGAGACACTTAAAAAGTGGGGCGTTCAAGTCAAAGACCAGCAAGGCAATCTTCGCAATATCGGTTTGATCTTTCGTGATCTTGCTGAAGTGATCAACAAGACCAGCGGCAATCTGACGAAAGCATCGGAACTCGAAACAGTCTTTGGAGTCCGTGGCGTGAAGGGCGTAATGGCCCTGATCAACGCACAAGGAGAAGCGAAGGACGCCTTTGGTAAGACTGCTAACGCCGTCGCTCTTTTGTCTGAACGACTCGACGTTGACGGCGCAGCCGCGATCCTTGCAGAATCCAAGCTCGACTCCTTGAGCGGGCAGCTTATCATCCTCGGTAGCGCGCTCGAAGGATTCGCGATCGAAGCAATGGAGCCGTTCCTCAAGGGGATGACTGGTGGCGTGAAGGGCTTTGCCGCAAGTATCGGTGACGCTGCGTCCGCGTTGCGTTTTCTCAATACGGATTCGAGCCAGCGTTCTGAAGACTTGCTCAAGACGTGGGATGCCCTGCCCGAGTCGACCAAGGAATTCGCGCAGGGCGTGATGGAGGGGATCACCGGGATCAAGGAAGGTTTCGCATCGTTGAAGCAGACCTTCAGCGGTGTGCTTGATATGTTCGGCGTCGGCGGTTCGCCACGCGAAGCCGCGAAGCTGATGACCCAAGTCATCGGTCTCGCACCTGCGATTCTCGGCCTTGCGGCTGCACTCAAGGTTCTTTCGCTTGGCTTCGGCGTCGCGGCCGGCGGCGTGAAAACACTTGTCGGCGCGACGAAAATGGGGGTTGGCGTTGGCCGTGCCGGGTATGGTGCGGGCAAGGGAATCTTTGGTGCGCTCGCACGCTTTGGCGCAGGTCGCATTCCAGGTGGTGCTCTTGCGGCAGCTGGCGTTGAAGCGGCGATGGCGCAAGGAACTCCGGTCTATGTCACGAATTTTCAAGAGCTGGCCGCGATGGGTATAGGCGGCGGCCCACTGTCGAGCAAGCTCGGGGGAGCTGCCGCTCCTGCCGGTGCAACTGCTCTAGGTGCAGCCAGCAGCAAGGCCGCTGCCGCGGCCGGTCTCGGACTTGGATCGAAGGCTGCGATGGCAGCCGGGCCGCTCGCGATCCTCACTGGTGGTCTGGCGTTGTTCGGGAACGCTGTCTATCAGTCGATCAATTCGATTGGCGACTTCGAGGCGCTCGTTGCGAAGTCCCCGCTTCGCGGAATGTACGAACAGGAGAAGAAGGCGCAAGAGGCTAGAGAAGAAGCCTTGCGGCAGCGTGCAAGAGCGGATGCGGCGAAACGTCAGGAAGAATTCGGCGGCAAGATGTCATTCGAGACACTTGCAATCGCCAAGCGCATGGGCGGAAAGTATCTCGAACGTGCTCGCACCGGGTTGCTCGGACAGGCAGAACAGCTCGCAGCACAAGGTGACGTCAGCAAGTCCACGCGTATCCTTCGAGAACTGGACATGCCTTTTCAGGTCAAGCAGGGCGAGCAAGGGCCGTCAATCGCAATGACGGCGCAAGCTAGAGGCCGGCTTGAACAACTCCGCAAGACGAAGACGATGACGTCACAGGAGCGTGGTGAGTACGAGCAGTTGAAAGAGATGCAGGCGCAGTTGCACATGATTGGGATCGCGCTTGCGTCACGAGGCGCGGCGGCAGAGCCGCTTGAGGCAACGGCTACGCTTCAAGTGAATGTACAAATGGAAGCGGAACCGGTAGCGCGCGCCCTGCAGAAAGCGAAGATGAGGTTCGACAAGAGTCGTGGCGTGGTTCATGAACCAGAGACGCAGCGCACGATGGAATATACCGGCTTTGAACCCGCGCCAATAGAGGCGAGTGTGCCGTAGAGGAGGACCGCCGTGGCGGGATATAGCTTCTTTCGACGGCCGACGACCTGGCGGCTCTGGAATACGGATACCTGGGAAAGCATTGAGTCCGGGCACGAGATCGACGGCGACATCACCGAAGCCTTTGGCGGCAACTGGGTCGAGGCAGAGGCGCCCGGGATGAACGATCCGCTCCAGCAGTGGACAGCCGGTCGGCAAAAAACCGTCACGCTCGACCTCTTCTTCTTTGCGGAATTCTTCTTCAGTGACATCGTCGGCAAGATCAACTTGCTGAAGCGGTGGGCCGAGCTGGACCTGCATCTCTCCCCACCGCGCGTGCCACGTCTGTTGCTCGACTACGGTGAGGCGTTTCAGATCCCGTGCAAGCTGGAAGCGGTCGGCGCGCTCCGGTGGGAAGGTCGGCTGCGTGACGATGGCACACCGCGGATCGCTCGTGTCTCGCTCACGTTGCGGAGATGGATCGACTCGATCCAGTACGAACCGACTGACCCGACTGCGCAGCCGCACTCCACGATCTATCACACCGTCCAGTCGGGTCAGACCTTCGAGCACATCGCGGCTCGTCGGTACGGATCGGAGAACGCGATCCTCGGCGTGCTCCTGCGGCAGGATAACCCGGCCAGTGTGCACCTCGTCGAGGGCGAGCAGATCGAAGTCACCGACCTGGACAAGGTCTCTGACCGCGTCATTGCTGGCACCTTCCCGCTCTTCGCAGACAGCGCTCTCGCGGATGCGGCTCTGAAGTCCCACTGGGATCTCCGCAGCGGCCAGGCGCAGACGGCTGATGGCCGTGGCGTTGCCGCGACAGACGCAGGTCTCTCCGTGTTGCCGATTCTGTTCGGCGTCGGAGGATAGTGATGGCCGAGACATTCGCCAGCGTCGTCTTCGAGCGGCTGGACGGGAGCACCTGGTCTAGAACTTCTGTTCAAGACCTCGGTTCGCTCATCGCCGGGACGCCCGGTGCTGCGGTCGATCTTCGCGTGCGGAACATCGGGAAGGATCGCGAGGACGTGTTCCTTTACTTGGCCTCCGAATCTGGCAGTCTCGAAGCCGCAGACTTGGCGACCATGCTCGCCTGGGGTGACGGCGGAGACGGCTTCCAGGTTCAGCAAAAGAACGGACCACTCGCCGGGGACTGGGGCGCGTGGACCAGCTTCAGCAACGCTGTCTCCTCGATGCTTCTCTCACGCTACGGTGTGGACCCGGTTCAAGCAAGCGACGGCTTGCTACCGAAGGCCAAGGCTTGCCGCTTCCGTTGTCGGCTCGCTGTGCCGAGTGGTACGGCGAGCAGGAGCAGGCGGTACAAACCGCGCCTCGGCGTGCGCTACGTTGCGGCGTGAGGTGAGTCGTGCCCGACTTCTGGGACGTGCAAGGGACTCCGACCTTCGCATTGAAGGTGAACAACATCCGCATCAATCAGGATATGGCTCGTTTGATCGAATCAGTGTCGTGCCAGTACTCCAACGACGCGGCGGATAGCATCAGCCTCACCATCAAAGACCCGGAATTGCGTTTCGTCGACGAGAAGGTTTTTGCCGAGGGCAACGTCATTGATCTTTGGATGGGCTACGACCATCGCAATCATTACATGGGCCGCGGGATCTTCTTCGAGCCGCCGAGCGGCTCTGCGCCAGGTAGTGGCGACTGCCAGATCCATGTGGTCGCGCACAGTGCCGCGCGTCGGATGATGGAACACGGGAAGAAAAAGGGAGGGCGTCGTTTCGGCGGGTATAGTGACCGGCTGCACGACAAGGAGATCGTGGACACACTGGCGCGCGACTACGCCTTCAAGCCCGCCACTGTCGCGACGATTCAGAAACGAAAATCGTTCAAGTCGCAGGGGATGAGCGACTGGGAATTCGTCCGGCGGCTGGCGCACCTCAACGGGTACCGTGTCTGGGTCGAGTGGATTCCCGAAAATCTCACGACCGACAACCGCGGAGACATCAACCAGGGCCAGTGGAATCTGTGCTTTCTCCCGCCCGGCCTTCAGCCTTGGCGTCCGCGTCACCTCGAACCGAAAGGTTACGAGTTCGTCTGGGGCACCACGATCCCGAAGCGTGGCAATCGCCTGCTGGACTTCTCGTGGAGCTTTGCGAGCGGCGGCGGTGCGAGCGAGGTCGAGGTGCTGCGCTTCGACCGCAAGACCTACAACTACGCCAGATATATCGCGCAGCTCGACGTCGAGGGGAAGCCATACGTCTTCAGCGGGCCGGATGCGCGCGAGCTGATCAAGGACGAGATCAAGACCGGTGCGCGGGTCGTGGCCTCGGTCTTCGGCAAGCAAGTTCACATCATCCGCGACAAGCCGTTCGCGTCGGAGCAAGAAGCGACGGAGTTTGCCAAGACCTACCTTGAAAGGATCGCGACGTCCTTCGTCCACCTGCAAGGCACGCTCCCCGGCTTGCCAGACGTGCGCAAGTACTCGCGGCACACGTTCAAAGGCATCCCGGCGCGGCTGAAAGGCGAGTACGAGTTCATGGACGTCGAGCACACGATGAGCCGCAGCAGCGGCTACATGATCCGCTTCTCCGCGCGTCGCGCACCGGAAGGCCTGCTCGACATGAGCGTGGATCGGGTATAGCAATGGCGGGCGTCAAGAGATTTCAGGCCGAGGTTACCAGCATCAAGGACCCCGAGCGGCGCGGTAGGATCAAGGTGCGCTGCGAGTCGTTGCTCGACCGCGATGCAGAGGCGGGAGAGACCGAGGCGCCGGAGTTGCCAGACTGGCTGGAGCCGATGTTCCAGACGGCGGGCAACCCGGACAGGAACGGTGGGCGTGCCTATGGTCACTTCTTTGTTCCACGAGTCGGAGACATCGTCGAGATTTTCGTGGACGAGGATGCTGGTATAGAAACAGAGGATGGCTTGCGCTGGCTCTGTGCTGTGTACCCGAACGCAGCCGCGTTGCCCCTGGTCTTCAAGGGTGAGGCGGCGGATCTGGCGGGATGGGGTACCCCGGATGAACTCTATCCGCTGATCCAAGGGTACATCTCTCCGCTCGGCAGCGGGTGGCTCGTAGCCGATCTTCCAGACAAGGACGGCAAGACCTACTCGTTCATGTCCCTGTTCCACCGTGCTGGCAGCTCTGGGCCGTGGCACGTCATCACGATGGGGGCGCAGAACGGTTTTAGCGGTCCCGTCATCTTCCTGGCTGACGGCCGTTTGAACAGCATCAGCATCGAGTACGACGAAGATCGGATCACCGTTCAAACTACAGACGGCCATCGCATCATGCTCCAGCCCGATGGGATCGAAGTCGAGCACAGCTCCGGAGCCAAGCTCTCGGTTCAGCAGACCTTCATCGAAGTTCTTTCTGGCGGTGGCGAGGCTGTCAAGATCGACGACGCAGGTGGCATCACCATTGGAACTGGTGCGACGGAGCCGCTCGTTCTCGGTACCTCGTTCACGAACTTGCTGCTACTCGCGCTCGGTGAAATTTTGAATCATACTCATGCCGGTGGGGCGATCCCGTCTATGGACCCGCCCTTCAGCTCGAACCTTGCAGCGGTCATCAATACGCTAGCTCTGAACGTCCACCTTTCCGACTTGGCGAAGACGAAGAAGTGATCTAGGATAGGCCGACACAGTCGAGCCTTTGAAGGAGGAGGAAGAAAGAAGATGGCCAACAAGAACGTGACATTCGGAGACATCGAGAAGATCGCGAAGTCCGCAGTGACCGAGGACAAGGAGAGCGTGGACCAGTTCTGCGACCGTGTGCAGGCGGCGTTCCGGCGGGTCTGCGACGACATCCGCACGGCCAACAAGACCGACACCGTCTTCGGCAAGTTGCAGATGAGCGAGAAGTACCAGACCAACGACATCCCGCGCGTGCAGACCTGGTCGCTCTGGCTCAATCGGTTCTATGCCGGCTTCGCCGTGGTGAAGAACTCGCACGTCGCCAAGTTCTACAAGGTGCCGATCAGCGACGACGGCAGCGACATCAAGTTCGATCTCGCCAAGGTCGCGGAGGTCCGCGAGGACTGGATCGCCAAGGCCGAGGGGTTCTGCATCGAATTCGAGCCCGCGCTCTGGTCGCCGCTCCTCTTCGGCACGACCGAGAAGGCGGTCGGCCCTGGTGGTCATGTGCCGGACGGAACCGGCCCACATGGTCGCGGCGTGGGCCCCGGCAAGGGCAAGCGCGACGGTTCGGGCATGGCCAAGGAAGAGGACGAGGACAAGGGCAAGGGCAAGTAGAGCAGTGACCGAGAAGACCAAGAGCAAGCTAGGGCAGTGGGCCGCAGTCTTGACCGGGCTTGCTGCCCTCGTCGGCGCGCTGGTCGCGACCTGGGCCACCGTCGTCGCTCCGCATCTCGAAGCGAACACCAAGGTCAACCAGGACCAGGGCGCGAAGCTCGACGGCTTCTATGGCTTGTTCAAGACGGTCATCGAGGAGCAACGCCGACAAGTCGACTCGCTCGCGGCTGACCTGCGCGAGCTGCGCAGGGAGATCGCGGACGACAAGCGTGTGCGAAGTCTGCGCCACGCGATGCGGACGACGGGACACGCGCCCGCCTCTGTCGAGCCTGCTGCAGAGCTGAAGGCTAGTCACGAGGAGAAGCCGGAGCCCGCGTTGCCCGCAAGCCTTGAGATCTTCGTCCAGAAGGCGTCGGCCCCGTCCGCGCCAGGAGATTAGAATGGCAGAGCCGCAGGGGGTCTCGCTGCCGGTCCGGCGCACATCACGCGGCGGCTTTGCCATCGCGGTCGGCGACAGCTACATCCGCGAGGTCGTCATGCGTGCGGTCTCGCCTAACTTCTCCGAGCACCCCTTCGAGGTGCTCTACATGGAAGAAGACACGGTCTTCGCCAACCAGAGCCCGGCGCTCCGGGCGAAGGTCGTGGACAGCCTGTACCGCGTCTTCGCGTACCTCGAAGGTCGCGGCATCGCCCGGCTCGCCGACTCCGGCGGGATCTCCTTCGAGAAGGGCGACGCAGACGGCGAGCTGAAGCTGGTCGTCGAGTACCTCAACCTCAAGACCCAAGACCCGGGTGTCGTGACGCGCACGCTCCGACCGCGGGCGACCGGGGTGTAGCATGGCGACCGTGACCGTGCCGAGCTTCAAGTTCGCCGTCTTCTTCTACCCGGAGATCCTCGCGGAGCTGCGGTCGTGGGTCCGGCTCAATGTTCCAGAGATCACGAGTGAGAACGACTACGAGGTCGCGGTCCAGCTTATCAAGGCTTTCGCTCTGGTCGGTCACCTCAACAGCGTGAACACGGACGCGGCGGCCAACGAGGCGATCTTCGGGACCGCGAAACTTCTGGAGTCCGTGCGCCAGCACTTCAAACTCATCGGCGTTGAGCCCGACACGGCTTCGCCGTCGACGACGCTCGTCATGCTTACGCTATCCAAGCACTTCGACGCCGCGACGGACATCGTCCAGCCTTACGCGCAAGTCGCCACGGAGCCCGCGGAGGGCGAGCCTGGCGTTGTCTTCGAGTACATCGCCGACGAGCCGCTTGGCGTGACGGTCTCGACGCACTGGCTCGCATACGTCTACGCCGTAGAAGCGTCGGTCTTCTCGGCCAACTTCGCGGCCGACGCGGAGAGCGGAACACCGTGGACCCCCTTCGCGAGTCTCGCAGCTGGTGACGCGATCTACTTCGGGCACCCCTCGATCTGGTGGCTCGGGATGGATGTGACCGTGAACACGCCAGGCGCAGACTACTTCGGTGTCTGGGAGTTCTATGCGGGCAACTGGGACCAGGGCGCGCCCGATGCGGTCACGGATCTCGGGAGTACGCTGCGCTTCGACTTGAACTCAATCCTCGGAGAGAACGATGTCAGCGGCGCGACTGTCCGCGTGATGCACAACCCGACTGGCGTGTACGAGGACGTCGTGAGCACCTTCCTCGCCTCGACCAACGTCATCGAGACGGCCACTCTCCTCGGACAGACCTCACCATCCACGGACCCGGCAGACTACACGGTCGGCGCAGCTTGGCGGCCGTTCTCGGTCATCGACGACGACTCCTCCGACTTCCAAGACGCCGACGTTCACAGCGTCGCCTGGCACGCGCCGTTCCAGGTCGGGCAGGACTGGCAGCCGGTGACCGTCAACGGCGTCGAGGCGTTCTGGGTTCGCTGGCGCTGTGTCGAGGTTGGAACGCCGACCGAGCCCGTGCTGGAAGAAGTCACCCTGGAGCGCACACAAGCACACGGACTCCGCTTCCTGGTTACGCAGGGCCAGCTCGTCACCCAGGAGCCACTCGCGACGGGTACTGGCGAAGCTTCGCAACAGTACACGTTGGCCCGGACCGGATACATCGGGAGCACGCTCACCGTCGATGTTGATGGCGACCAATGGACCGAGGTCGAGAACTTTCTCAACAGCAGCTCGCTCGACCGGCACTTCACCGTGGAGGTTGGCGCGGACGATCTCGTGCTCGTCACCTTTGGCGACGGAACCAACGGCGCGATCCCGGCCGTGGGCGCGACCATCAACGCGTACTACCGCATCGGCGCCGACACGGATGGCAACGTGTCCGCGTGGTCCGTGGTGATCAACCGGTCTGGCATCCCCTACGTCAACAGTCTCGCCAACTACATTGAGGCCACAGGCTGGCGCCAGGCTCGCGGAAAGACCGCGGCAGATCTCGAGCTGCTGAAGGTCGAAGGCCCGGCCGAGATTCGCACGCTGGGCCGCGCCTGCACGGACAAGGACTTCGAGACCGTCGCTCTCCTCTACACCGGAACCGGCGGCACTTCGCCAGTCGTCCGCGCCTTCGCCATCATCAACGAGCTTGGGCCGAAGACGGTCGGCCTTCACGTCGTCGCTGCTGGCGCCGGTATTCTTTCCGCGGACACGCTGGAGGATCTCGCGGACTGGTTCAACGGCGACGAGGACAAAGGATATGACCCGCGCATCCTTTCCAACTACAGCTTGAGCGCGCAGAACTACTCGCGTCGGCACATCACGGTCGAGGCCGTGGTTTACGCGAAGGGTGTGACGGAAGGCCAGGTCAAAGCGGCATTGATGACCTTCCTCAACCCGCTCGCGGTCAATGCAGACGGGGTGACCTGGCGCTGGGACTTCGGCGAGAAGGTACCGCGAAACAAGATCATCTCGGCCATCGACGAAGTCGCACCAGACAAGATCACGGACCTTGTCCTTACGCAGCCGGCCGCCGACGAGTTCCTCAACCCGGATGAGCTGCCATACTGCGAGGCCGCGGACTTGCTGATCACGGTGGTGGAGGGCTAGAGCGTGGCGACCACGACGACGGGCGAGACTGCCTTCGTCCGCGACATCTACAAGCTCCTCCCGCAGTTCACGCGGATGGTGGATCAAGAGCAGGGGCTCAAGCTCCTGGAGCGGTACCTCCAGGGGATGACCAACATCTGGGATTCCATGGCCGAGCGGATCGAGGATCTGCGCGGGTTGATGAACCCGCTCAACATCCCGGACGCAGTGCTTCGTCACGTCTTCCCGCTGCTCGGCTTCGGCGGGGATCTCTCGTACGTCTGGAACGCGCTCTCACCGACCGACCAGCGGCGGCTCATCTTCGCGGCCATCCCGCTCTGGCGTGCAAGCTCGACCGAGGCGGCGATTCGGATCGCTGCGCGGTTTCTGTCCGGCAAGCCTTTCTTCGTCCGCGGCGTCCACGACTTCTTGCCGGTTGCGGATGACCTCCTGATCGGCGTGAGCTACAACAGCAAGGCGATCTGGGTCGTGGGCGAGGACCCCTCTCCGTTCAATATGGACAGCATCGACCTACACATCGTCGACGAGGGTGACATTGATCACACCCTGCTGCGAAACTTGCTCGACATCACGCGGCCGGCTGGCGAGAAAATCGTGATCGTGTACGCAGACTTCCTCGACCGCTTCCGCGATGACACGCTCTCGCAGTGGACAGAGTTGTCTGGCTCGACCATCACCTGCGATGGCGATGGCCAGGTGACGCTCGGTCCCGGACCGGCTGCGTTGATCACGAACTCTGTCAACTCGCCTTTCGCCGATCTCTGCCTGCTCTGGACCGCAACGACGCGCGACACCGATCCGGCGTCGAATTATAGGATGGCCTTCGTCCGCGGCTCTGACATCGGCGGCGCGGCGATGGTAGGGTACATGTTCGCCTGGCTGCCGTACCCGGTCGCAGGAGCAGGGATTGGAACGTGGGGCGTCGCTCGCTTCGCAGCCGGTGTACCGACGATGCTGATGGGCGGTTCTTTCGCACTGGCTGACGACCATGAGTTCCACTTCTCGCTCTACTGCTACGAAACCACTGGCGGCACGCTTCTCCGCGCGACCATTGACGGTGAGATGGTGGGCCAGCACATCGACGCCACGCCAGGGCGGCCGCTCTCCGGGGACGTCGCCTTCGCGAACGAGATGAGCGGTGGCCCTGGCTCTGTCGAGATCGGTGCCGTCGAGGTGCTGCCGCAGCCTCCGGTCCTGGAGCTGGTCGCGCGCAAGCTCCAGGTCGCTCCGACACGCGTCACGCTCAACGGCGGCGAGACCCTCACGCTCACCGGCCGCGGCGGCGCGGAAGACTACTTCTGGTCAATTCCGATCAACAACTCCGGTGCGAGCGTCGTGAAGCTGGACAACGACGAGGCGGAATACTCCGCTGGCTTCCCGGGCTCGACCGTGGTAGATACGGTCCGAGCGACTGACGCGTTCGGAAACTCGGCCGAGATTCAAGTCACGGTCGAGCCGTAGGGAGGACGACATGGCGACGGGCGAGAAGCTCATCAACATGTACAACAAGAAGGTGACCACGGGGTCGCAGCTCCGTGAGAACTGGATCGAGTACTTCGAGCAACTCATCGAGGACAACCTCGCGGCTCTGTACCCGGCCAGCGGCTTCTTCTCCGCGCCGACGCTCTCATACCCGGGCGCTGGCACCTTCCAGATCAGCAGCTATGCCGGTCTCCAGTCAAGCGGCGTGGAACCCATCCGCCGATATGACTACGCGGGCGGCGACTCCGTCGTCTTTGAGGATGCGAACGGGACCGACTACTGGGTCCAGAGCTGGCTGTCGTTCTGCCCGGAGTTCGCCGCGGCTGGACTCGAAGGCTCGCCCGCGTTCGCGAATTATCACTACACGCACCTTGAAGAAAAGGTCGGCTTGCTGGACGAGCCGGACAGCGTGAGCGACCTCGGACCGGGTGTGCGGTTCATCATCGACGGCGTGCTGACCGCTGGCGAGGGCACGGCCTTCGATCAGTCCGGTCGTGAAGTCACGGTCATGCTCTGGCCCGATCCGAAGTCCCTCGATCCTGCTGTGGCCTTCCAGACGCTCACGGTTCAGTGGAGCGGCACGCAGAACTATGTTGACGCGCCCGACTACATGGGCGACGCGGCCATCCGCACCGCGAGCGAGTACCGCGTCTTCGTCCCGGTCTGCTCGGTCAGCAACGCCGCACCGACTGGCGACGGCAACTGGACCGCGAAGATCACGAGCAACGCGCCCGCCGCTCCGACCTTCGACTACAGCAACCAAGTCATCCTCGGCTTCTCGCCATCCACGATCTCCTCGGCGTTCCAGCGCGAGCACGTTCTGGCTGGTGGTGCGGACGACGGTCTTCACAAGGACGTCAACGCGCTCAACTACGGAAACCGAAGCGCGGCCGAAGGCGGCAGTGCCGGCATCAAGCTCGACTTTACGGCAGTCGATGCGAATGACTACGGCGACCAACAGGTCCAGCGAGACCACATCGGCGACCTTCGCTGGGCAGTGGATAGCTATGGTCGGGCGCAGCAGGTCGGCGACGACGCGGACCTCGCCAGCACCGACTGGCCGTTCCAGTTCAGTCAGGTCTTTGGCTACTCCGGCGAAGGAAAGAACGTACTGGCGCGTGCGCAACTTCTCGGCGAGGACGACAACTATATCCAATCGGACTCGTCGATCGTGCGGTACATCGGCGGCGGGTCGTATCCGGAAGGAATGACCGCAACGACGAAGACCGGCGGGGCCATCGACATCAGCGGCGTGCCGGACCTCACGACCGATGTGGTTCTTCCTGCCATCGGCGGGTTCGGTTTTCTGGTTCAGGTGGGCAACTGCGTCGATCCGACGCGCGACGGCTGGTACTCTGCAGAAGTCGCGGATGCAGATACGATCAACGTCTGGAAGCTGGACGGCAGCTCGACCGGGTGGAGCGGTGACCAGGCGGCCGAGGTGACGTTCTACCTCGCTCGGCGGTCGGTGCTCGCGAGGGAAGATAGCGACGCCACGGAGATGCTTCACCTCCTGACATCACCTCACCCGAGCGTCATGTGCCAGGGAAATTTCGTCGTCGACAACCCGCTCGATGTCGGTACGAATCAGTTTCTCGGATGGGGCTTCGCCTACTACGACCTCAACCGCGAGCGTTTCCTTTTCGAGGCACGCGCAAGCGGTGCTGCCGCGGCGATGAGCTTCGCCAGCACGGACGAGGTTCTGGCAGATCCGACGAGTGGTGTCACGGGACCGGACGAGCGATACAGCGGACTCAAGGCTGGCGGCTACGCGAGCAACGAAGGCGATCTGCTTCTCTTCACGGGCAATGATTCCAGTGGCGCGGTTTACCTGGGCCAGCCGCATGAAGGTGCGACGTGGAGCTGGCTCACGTTCGATGATCTCTTCATGATGCTCACGTCCGTCGACAACTATTCGATGAAGAACTTGCTGCCGTGGACGGCCAACCTCAATCTCGGCAGTGTGCTCCAGCCGTGGGATGTCTACGCTCACGACTTGCGCGTTGATGGCACCGTCACTGGTAACCTGGTTCCCTTCGCGGCCAGCAACGATCTCGGTGATGGCGCACATCCCTGGGACGCATTCCTGGACAACATCACCATCAGCGGCGAGATCACCGGCAACCTTGTACCGGTCTCGGCCGGAAGCGATCTCGGTGATGGTGCACATCCCTGGGACGCGTATCTCGACAATATCACTATCAGCGGCGAGCTCACCGGCAACCTGACGCCGAGTATCAACTCGGACGGCTCGACCGGCTACGACATCGGCGGCACGGCCGCGCGCTGGCGCGACCTCTACGCCTTCGATGGTCGCTTCTATGACGCGCTCGAAGCGGACGGGAACTGCGACTTCGGTCACTCAAGCCCGGCGACGACTTCGGTCCTCCGCGGGAACTGGAGCCTTGGCGGCAACGTCGCAGACGACTTCACCATCCTCGCGGAGGACTTCAACCCGGACGCGGACGACGCAACCCACCTCGGCCTTTACAACACCGAGAGCGGACTCCTGCGGCGGTACGAGTGGATCGTGGCCGTCGAGTGGTGGTGCGGCGAGAAGATCCACCAGGGCACCGAGTACGACAAGAGCGCCTTCACGACCGGCAGCGCGCTCTCCGGTGGCCGCGCCGAGGTCTACATCATGTCGGCCTATGATGCGAACTTCAGTTCGGGCGTCTGGGACATTGTCAACGATGCGTTGGATATGCCAGAGAGCACCAGCGGTGTCGCTTTCATTCCTATCGACTTTCAGGACGACATGATCGCCGAGAAGATCACATATCGGTACTATCGGGACGCATCCGCAACCTTGACCCTGGACTTCGGTTACTGGAGCGGCAGCTCATCGGCCGATTGGGCCTGGAACTCCGTGCAAGTGCTGACCACGGCTGGCTCTAGCTGGACCGGATACAGCGGCACCACGATGAACAAGTACGTCCGGCGGTCGCTCGGACGGTGGGGCGTCCGAATCGACGGCACGACCGGCGCGGGCGAAACCGTGAAACTTTCTTTCCTGCGGATCGACGGGCTGATCGATAACTGCATCACCCATTAACAGGCCGCGCGAAGCGGTACTGACTGGAGGTGCTCGCATGGGAAATCTGAAGAAGAAGATCGCGGCGCAAGTCGGCGGGGTCAAGGCGCGGCAGGCGCGGCACGAGCGCGAGCAGCCGCCGGACCCGAAGGCGAAGGTGGTCCCGCTCATGCCTGGCAAGCTGGGCAGCGTGACCAGCTCTGGCGACAAGTCGCTGGATGACGAGCTGAACCGCCTGCTCGCAGCGCCGCCGGAGAAGGTCGAGGACCCGGTGCTGGCGTACCTGCTCAAGCAATGGCAGCCTGCGGCCATCCTCTTCGGCGGGTCGCAGGGACAGGTCGAGCGGCTTCAACGGCAGCTCGATCTCGCGCGCCGCGAAGCGACCAAGGCGCACGGCGGCGTGAGCGCGGTCGAGAAGATGCTCTTCGACCGGCTGCGCGAGAAGCAGTCCGCGGGCGCCATCCGCTGCGAAGGATGCGGCGAGACCAGCGAGACCCTTCACGTCACGGGCCAGGGCGCGAAGCTCTGCCCGGCGTGCTACGAGAAGCAGGGGGCCGCGCAGCAGTAGCGGCCAGAAGGAGGAGCGGATGGAACAGGCAATCGCAACAGCACTCGCGCGTCTCTTCGGATGGGACGTGCTCTCGCTCGCGGGCGGGATCTACTTCCTCATGGTCGGGCTCAAGATCATGCTGGGCGAGGAGACCAAAGACGGACCACTGATCAACCGGCTCCTGTTCGTCGCGCCCTTCCTGTTCTGCATCGGGCTCGCCTTTCTCCCCGGCATGTTCGAGGACGTGACCGCGGCCGGTGCGAAGCTACGCATGGGACTATGGACTGGTGGCCTCTCGATGTTCTACCACCTCATCATCAAGTTCATCTTCGGCGACAAGGCCCGCGCCAAGATCCAGGGCAAGGTTAGCTCGCTGATCGAAAAGGGGAAGTGAGTATGGCCGACGACGCCAAGCGGTGCACCGCGAAGACCGAGGTCTACTCCCGTGTCTGCGGCTTCTACCGCCCGGTCCAGGAGTGGAACCGCGGCAAGCGATCCGAGTTCGCGGATCGCAAGACCTTCGACGTCGGGCGCGCTCTGCAGGTGGCCAAGGAGGGAAAGGAGGCCAAGCCGGACGAGGAGCAACCATGCTCAAGCAACGGCTGATCAACATCGCGCTGCGCCTGAAGCGCGCGAGCTGGAGGACGTGGCTCGTCGTCGCGGTTCTCGTGCTCGTGATCTTCGTGATTCTGCGATTCGTCCTCGGCGGCTTCCTGCGGCATCTCTTCTCGACGCCCGAGCAACGGACCCAGGCTGCGGCACTCAAAGCGGCAGGCCGGCTGGAGACCAGCATCGCCGCCACGCGAGATCGCATCCGCCAGGCCTCGGCCGAGATCGAGGCCCGCGCGGAGGAGCTCGACGAGATCAAGGCCTTGCCCGACAAGCAGGCCCGGCTCGCCCGGCTCGCCGCTCTCTCGAACCGCTCCGCTCGCGGGCGTTGACCCGCCAGGAGCCACGAACACCGGCTCTGACCGGTAAGGAGGTCGCAGATGGGGGAGATCGCCTGTCCTGGGCCACGCTGGAGCACCCTGGCCCTGGTCCTGACCGTTGCCTTGCTGGCAGTTCCGGCTACCGGCCGGGCAGAGGACTTGAACCTGCGTTCAGGTATCCGCGTCGAGCTGAAGGACCTGCCGGAGTTCCAGCTTCCGCAGGACCCGCGGCCGGTGCCCGCGCACGTCCCGGAGAATGTCCCGCTCGCCGCTGGCCAGGCCGCGCCTTTCGATGGAGTCCTGGTCAGCGAGGAGTGGATGCGCTGGCACCTAGAGCTTGAAAACCAGCGCGCTCGGCTGAAGGTCCAGGCCGAGGCCGTTATCTACCTTACCTCGCGGCTGCAGGCGCAATGTCTCGAAGGCCTCGCGGAGACTGCGGAGCAGGCCAAGACCCCGTGGTGGGAGTCGCCGTCGTTGAACCGGTGGGGCGGATTCCTCATCGGCGTGGCCGTCACCATTGGCGTGATTTTCGCCGCAGACGAGATCAACGACCACATCGACCGAAGCTAGCCCGAGCCCGCACCAGGCGCAGCTTGCCGCGCGCTGGTCATCGGCAGCCACCGTTCGCTAACCATCAGGCCGGAGCGGGCGCGCGCCATCGGAGGTTTTGGTGTCCGCAATCAAGCTCATCGTCGGCGACACGAAGACGACCATCCAAGGCGCGGACAAGGCGACGATCAAGCTTCTCGACGAGCGGACCTCATACCGGATCGAGGGCGCGCACTTCAGCTCGTCTTTCAAGCGGCGCACCTGGGACGGGAAGGTCCACACGCTCCGCTATTCCGCACGGTACGGTCTGCGCCTGTACACTGGGCTTGCGCCGCTGGCCGTGCGCTGGCTGGAGAACCACGGACACACCGTCGAGGTCATCGACTCGCGCCGGCCGCCGACTCGAACTGCGCGGCTGCGCTGGCTCGCGGACGACCTGCAGCTCTACCCACACCAAGCGAAAGCGGTCAAGGCCCTCGTCAACCCGAGCCGCGCCGTGCCTGGCCGCGGGATGCTCCAGTCCGCGGTGCGCAGCGGAAAGACGGTCATCGCCGCAGGCGTCATTTACACCACGCAGGCGAGGACGATCTTCCTCGTCGACCAGGAACGGCAATTCAAGCAGACCGTGAAATTATTTCGACGGATTTTCGGGTATGACGCAGTCGGCGGCGTCGGCAGCGGGCTGTCCGAGTACGGCCACCCGATCACGGTCGCGATGGTGCAGACCCTCTACCAGCGCCGGAAGTGGGCCGAGATCAAGCGGCTGCTGAGGTCGGTGGACTTGGTCTTTGCCGACGAGTGTCACCACCTGAAGAACGCAGAGACCTTCAAGCTACCGATGCGCAACTCCGACGCCTACTACAAATTCGGCCTCTCCGCGACGATCTACATCTCACACAAGGGCGACGACAACGAGAAGGGCGCGGTCTGGCTACAAGCACTGACTGGCCCGCGGCTGCACTCCGTCAGCACGCGCAAGCTCATCGAGCTCGGCTTCCTTGTGCCGGCCACGGTGCGGATGCTGAAGGTCAACGGACCCGAGGTCGTCAGCGGCGACTGGCACAAAGTCCAGGACGACGGCATCGTCCGACACGAGACACGCAACCGGCTCGCGGCGCTCATGGCGCGGCGCCGTCTAGCGTGCGGCCGACGCGTGCTCGTTATTGCGCATCGGCTAGAACATCTCGACATCCTCGAGACGCAGTTCGCCATTCAGGGCATTGCTGACCAGGTGGTCCGCGTCGATGGCCGCGTACCTTCCGAAGAACGCGACGAGCGCGTGCGCCGCTTCGTCAGCGGCGAGCGACCACTTCTGCTGGGCAACGTCTTCAGGGAGGCTGTCGACATCCCAGCTATCGAGGATGTCATCGTCTGCGAGGGTGGAAAGGATCGCAAGGCCGCGATCCAGAGGATGCGGAACCTCACGCCCAGCGACGGCAAAGCGAAGCGCGTGTATCTTTACGACTTCGCCGACCTGCACAACCCGATCCTCGCTGCGCACTCGGCCGCGCGGCTGAAGGCGTACAAGGCCGAAGGGTGTTTTGACTTCCAGGTGGTGGACTTCGAGAAGAAGCGACGCGCGAACGCGCGTCGTCGGAGACCTTGACAAGGACGACGGGATATAGTAGTGGACCCGATCACGCTCACGCTGAACCAGAACTGCACGGGAAGCGCGAGCGGCAGGACGTGTGAATGACCCGACTCGCTCGACGGCGTTCAGCCGTGTCTGGTAAAGACCGCGGCCCAGAAAGGCGGAAGCCTTCTCGCAGCGTCCAGGGCCAAGGCTCGACCGTGCAGGGCTCGGATGAGTCGCCGTCTTCTGCTAGTGGCCCCGGGGGCGTTCTCCCCCACGCCCCCGGGGCCACCCCGCCGCAACTCGCCCACCACACACACCGCAAGCTCATTGCCGAGCTTGCGCGCCTGTCTGACCGCCCGCTTGACCTGCTGCTCGAAGCACTGAAGCTCGACGCGAGCGAGCGCGCCGCGGAGCTGTACGATCTCGCTGTCCGCTCCGCGCTCGACGGCAGACCCTTCTCGCGCCGCGACCTGCTACTCGACGGCTGGACGCGCAGCGAGGTTGAGTGGCATCGGATCAAGCTCTCCGAGTACGGGATCGAGTTGCGTTTCAGACGGGGCACGCGCCGCAACTTCCTGATCGAAGTTCTCGACGCAGGTATCCCGCGCAGGGTGGCTTCGCGCTCGACGGAGCGGCGCGAGCTGGCTGCGCTCTGCAGAAAGAAGCGCAAGCGAAGGCATCCTTTTAGCAACGTGTCAAAGGCGAGTGAAGTTGGCGAAGCCACTACGCAATCCACATGCAACGTGCCAAAGGACGGAAGGCATCCTTTTAATAACATGCCAAAGGCGAGTGAAACCGGCGAAACGACGGAGCTTTCAGTCCGCAACGTGCCAAAGGACGACGGCGACCGCAACGTGCCAAAGGGCCGCAACGTGCCAAAGGCCATTGAACGCCGCAGGCCGCTTGCCGATTCCGCGGACGACGACCTCGCGCGCGCGAGAGCGCGCGTCCCGCGCGGAGTAGATCAAGATCAGGAAGAAGAGGAAAAGGAAGTCACCACCCGCCGTCGCTGCGGCGGCGTCGACGCCGCCGCACAGCAGTCAGTTTTTGGCAACCGCGACGAGCTGGTCCGTCTGCTGAAGCTCGAATTGCCGCGCGGTACTGACCGCAGCCGGCGGCAAAAGATCGTGAAGGCTCTCGGCGTGCGGTTCAATCGAGTGTACCGCGAGGCGTGGGAGAAGGCATACGGGAAGCGGCCGGCGTCGGACTACTCGCGCGAGTTGCAGGACCTCGCGGTGTGGTGCGCCATCGAGGACGTCAAGCCTGCGGACTTCATCGCAGCAGTGACCGCGGAGTACGCCTTCAGCGGTCGGCCGACAACGCCGGTCAACATCCTTTGTTCGCCCAAGGCCCGCGACCGCTACGTGGCCGCGAAGGCCAGGCCCAAGCCGCGCGCGGCCGCGAAGCACGCCGGCTTCGGTTACGACTACGCCCTCGACGTGCCGGACCTGAAGCGGCGGCTGGTGAAAGCGGGGCTCGACGGCGCGGAAGATCTTGACGAGAAGACGCTCGGCAGGATCGAGAAGCTCTGCCAGCACTGGCTCCGCGGCCGGCGTCCGGTGATGAGCGAGCGCGTCGAGCCTTTCGTCCGTTATGCGTACCGGAAGATCTATCGGCCTCGGTCTGGAAGGGAGGACTAGCGTGCTCAACTTCGAGCGGATCTCGCAGGAGGCCGAGCGTGTCCGAGACGAGATCGACAGCTGCCCCCTCTGCGGTGGTCACGGCAGCACGGCGCCGGACCAGGATGACATCGACCCGGACACGCTGGAGCCGCGGCTTGTCGAGTGCCAGTGCTATCGACGCGCGGTCCTCCAGGTGAAGCTCATCGACGGCAACGTACCACTGGAGTTCAGGCGTGAGGCGCCTGCCGCATTCAAGGCCTTTTCGGCTGGGCCTAACGCGAGCGTGGCGAAGCTCCTGCGAGAGTACGCCCGGCGGCTCGCTGCCGCTCGCAAGCACGGGCTCGGCCTCTTCCTCTATGGCGAGAACGGTGTCGGTAAGACCCTCTGTGCGTCGTGGCTCCTGGGCCGCGCTGCGCGTGCTGGCTTCGAGGTGTTCTACTCCACGGCCGACGAGTGGCTCGAAGCGCAAAAACGCGCCTTCCGCGACGAGGAGTTTGCAGAGTGGCTTGGGCAGAAGGCCGACGCGGATTTTTTCGTGCTCGACGAGCTGGGCAAAGAACACCGACGCGAGGACAGCACCTTCGCGCCTGCGCAGTTCGACCGCCTGCTTCGGTCGCGCGCCTCGGCCCTCATGCCGACCATCGTGATTTCGAACCTGCTGGATAGCCAGCGAGTCGAGGAAGTGCTCGGCAGTAGCTTGACCTCGATACTGTCTGGGCGACGCTTCAAGTTCGTGGAGTTCGAGCCCGGCGACTTCCGCGGCGCCGTGAGCTGGGAGGAGCTACTCGATGACGAAAGCTAGCACGCGCTTCGACGCGGACCTGGAGCGCGCGATCCTCTCGCGCTGCCTGGAGAGCTCGCGCTTTCTCGGCGAGGCATCACGCATCGCTGGCCAGCACGACTTCTCGTCGCGCCCCCTCGGGTGGATCTTCGAGGAGCTATCACGCCACTACAAGCGGCGGCGCGAGGTGATGTCTGGGCGCACGCTACTTGTTCGGCTCAAGTCGAAGATAAAAGACCCGGAGAAACGCGACGTCTACGTCCGCACGTTGCGCGAGGTGCTGACGTCCGAGGGTGTCGACGCGGGCGCAGCGCTCGACCTGTTGCGCGACTTCGTCCGATTCCAGCGGTTGCACGCGACCGCGGGCGAGCTGATCGACAAGCTGGAGTCCGGTGACCTCGACGCCGCGGAAGCCGCGGTTTCACGCCAGCATCGGCAGCGGGTTGGCGCCGCGGAGTACGAGCGTCTTGACTGGTGGGGTTCCTTCAAAACACGCATCGACCAGACACGCGTGGAGATCGAGGCCGGCAAGCGGCTGCGCATCCGCACCGGGATCAGGCGGCTCGACCGAATCATTCTCGGCAACCATCTCGGCGAGCTGGCGATGCTGCTCGCGACTACCGGCAAGGGCAAGACGATCCTTCTCTTGAATTTCACGGTTGCCGCCGCGCTGCAAGGCTACGGCGGGATCTTCTTTGCGCTGGAGATGCCGGCGCGTCAGATCTGCCGGCGGCTCGACAGCCGCATCCTCAAGACGCCATATGCCCGGCTCCGTGCGATGGATTTTACGCCGGACGAGGATGAGGAGCTTGCGTCAATGCACGCGCGTCGGCGCCGTCTCTTCGAGGGGCAGATCGACGTGGTCAGTGTTCCAGTCAATCGGTGCTCGACGTCGCTGCTCGAAGAGATCATCGAGGAGCGGCGAGCCGAAGGCTTGCCTGTGGACTTTGTCATGTGGGATTCGCTGGACCACGTGAAGGTCGACGGCCGCAGGCGGTACGAGTCGAAGCGCGTTGAGTCGACCGACGTCTATTGGTGGGCGAAGGGCTTGGCAATGGGGACGCCGGACATCCCGGGCCACGCGGCCTGGACCTCATGCCACGCGGGTCGCGAGTGGCGTTATCGTATCGCGACGCCAGAGGCTGCGGCCGAGGCATACGACAAGAGCCGCATAGCCGACACAGTGGTCAGCATCAACCAGAGCAGGGCCGAGGAGAAGGTCGGTCTGATGACCGCGTATCTGGCCAAGTACCGCGAAGGCCCGAGCTGGATTAAGATCCCGCTTTCGACCAACTTCGCCCTGATGACTTTCCGCGAATTGCGCGAAGCCGAGCGAGCCGAGCTGGCCAGTGAGGAGGATGACGATGACTGAAGCGCCGAAGAAGAACGACTGCGTCCACGCGACCGGAGTCGACCGCTGCCTCCTTGACCAGGGTCGGATCTGCGAGTCGCCCGGGTTGTGCAACAACTACCAGGTCCCAAAGACGGTACGACCGGAGCCGGTGCCGGATACGTGGTGCGTGCCAAGCTTCACGCCGACGCCGCCCGGCTGCAAGCCGGACTTCCCGGTTCCGTTTGATGAGTACCCGCGTTTACCAGTCGGCACCATTATCATTGCTGGCGACATGGTCTTCAAGGTCGCAGCGGTCAAGGAAGGCGGCGGTATGATCGCTTGCCACCTCTGCGGCATGACCTCGACGTGGGTGAAGCGGATGCGAAAGAGGTACGGCACCAAAGCTCTCCGCGCAGCCGAGATGGCGCGGCGGCGGCGGCAGGAGCGCAACAAGCCGTGAGGTTCGACGTCGCCGAGCACCTCGCGGCACACACCGAGTTCCGTGAGCGAAGTGGACACAGCGGGCCGCAGCTCAACGCTTGCGCCTGCCCCTACTGCGGCGACGAGGGCTGGCATCTCTACGTTAACGCGAAGTCGGGTCTGTGGAAGTGCTTCAAGTGCGGCGAGGGCGAGAACAGATCCTTTGTCCACCTCATCGCGAAGTACATGGGCGCATCGCTGTCGGAGGCCTTGGCCGTCCTTCGCGACGCGCCGCCGCTTCGCGCGCCAGCGCACGGCAACCTCGGCAAGCTCCGCACTGCGCTCGATTCGATGAGCTTTGACACAGGCGGCGACGTGCACCTCATTGACGCGCCGCTGCCCGGTCCGTTTGTGCCGTGCTGGGATGGGATGCGATGGCGAGTGCACGCTGCGATCAAGCGGCGTCGGTTCAAGCGGGAAACTTTGCGTGAGTTCGGGATCGGCTACTGTCTGATTGGCCTTTACGCGCGCCGTATCATCATCCCGATCAGGACAGGGCGTGAGCGCGCGTTCCAGGCTCGCGTCTTCAATTCCGAGGTTGCTGGCCCGAAGTATCTTTCGCCCGACGTCAACATGAGCCGGCTCCTCTTCGGCGAGCCCTGGCTCCTGTCTGGGACCGAGGAGGTAGTGGTCGTCGAGGGCGCCTTCGATGCGATGCGGCTCCACGAGTACGGGCTTCGCGCGGTCGCCCTCTTCGGGAAATCCGTCAGCGACAGGCAAGCCAGCATCATCGCGGACCGCGCGCGCGCTGCCGTGGTCATGCTTGACGCGGATGACCCGACCGCGGAGCGTGCAGCCTGGGACTGTGCTGCGCGGCTGGCTTCCTTGATGGGCCGCGTCCGCGTCGCCCGCCCGCCTGCTGGGAAGGACCCGGACACGAGCACTCGCGAGGACGTGGCGGTTGCGCTGCGCGAAGCCCTCGCGAGCGCGGAGCCCTGGCGGGCTGCGCGGCGGCGACTGGGCGGGCTTCGATCCTACTAGCCCGGCTGCACCGATCCTTGCGCGAGGAATTAAAGTTTTTGGAAGATATTTGAATCATTAGTGAATTTAAGTGCATTTTTTCCTTGCATCCTCGGCCTGACCTGATAGGTTGGAATTGCAAGCGGGAGGTGCAAGGTGGCCGCAAAGGAAACTGACAAGATGGGGCGCAAGCGGGTCGAGTGCCTGCTCTGCGGCGAGTTCTTCCACGCACTGGCGCCGCACTTGGGGCGCAAGCACTCGATGAGCGTGGAGCAGTATCTCGGATGGTGTGCGGAGCAAGGGGTCAAGGAGCCGATGACGATCTCGGCCTTCGCCAGCTCCAAGATCGACGCCACGCGGAAGGCGCGCAAGCGGGCGCGGCCGAATACCGAGACCGAGGCCAGCGCGCCAGGCACCGCGGCTGCCGCACCGGTCGAGGACAAGTCTGTCGAGGTGCTCGACTTCGGCGGGTTTGAGATCGGAGTCCGCAGCCTGAAGGCGATCCCGGAGCGGGCGCGCGCTCACATCCCGGCCCACGACGAGAAGTGGGAGCCCGACGCTGAGCTCCTCGCTCGACTCGCCGAGGCGGTGGAGTTCGATGACGTCGCGATGCTGGTAGGTCCGACCGGCGCTGGCAAGACCTCGTTGGTCGCGGAGCTGGCAGCCATGCTCAATATGCCGATGGTCCGTATCCAGTGCGACGGCTCCACGAGCTACGGCAAGCTCTTCGGCAAGGAAAAGGTCGGGCGCGACCCGGCGACTGGTGAAAAGGGGATGTACTTCAAGCGCGGTATCATCCCGACCGCGGGTGTGACCGGGGCCTTCATCGTGATCGACGAGGCCGACGCGCTCAACCCCGACGTTCGCATCTCGCTCCACGAGTGCCTGGAGAAGGACGCCCTCGGCCGGCGGAAGTGTACGCTCGAAGTCGGCGACGACATTGCCGAGGTGGTCTGGTTCCACCCGGCCACGCGGTTCTTCCTCACTGGCAATAACCTCGGCTCGGATTCCGATGGTCTCTACGGCGGCACGGATGGCGCGCCTAACCTCGCCTTCCTCGACCGTTGCGTTCGCATCCCGATCACCTACCCGGACCGCGCGGCCATCACCGAGATCTGCCAGTCGAAGTCCGGGCTGGACCGCCCAAGCTGCAAGCGCATCGCGGACGCGGTCCACGAAATCCTGGCAATGCACACGCAGTCGGGCCTGCCGTGGGTACTCTCGGTCCGCACGGCAATCCGGCTGGCGGTGCGGATGCGGGTATACCAGGAGCGCGGACTGGAGCGTGCGGTCGCAATCGAGCACGGCATCCTGGACCAGATTCCGGTTGCAGAGCTGCGCGAGGACGTCAAGGGCATCCTCCAGCGCGTGGGCCTCACGGCGTAGGGAGGAGCAAGCAATGCGCACCGAGAAGACGACGGGCATGAAGACGATTCGCGGGATCGAGGCCAGCACTGGCGGCTACTTCGAGACCCTGGCAAAGACGCTGACCCGCTCGACCGGGATGAGAATCATCCCGACGGTGGGCGAGTGTTGTACGGACTGCAAGACCTTCCTCAAGCTCCCCATTCTGGCGGAGTACCTGCCGGAGAGCGCGCGGCAGATCCTCGACGGTCTGCTCGACCACGAGAGCGCCCACGTCCGCTGCTGCAAGCTGGACGAGCAGGACGGCCGTGCTCCGCTCTGGAAAGCGTGGACCGAGATCGTGGCTAGCGGCAAGGCTGACCGGCACTGGCAGGGGATGGTGAACGCCCTCATGGATGCGCGCGACGAGGAGCGGATGCTCCGGCTCTACCCGGGCGCGGCCGAGAACTTCAAGGCTGCCATTGCGGATGCGACCGAGAAGCGGGTCAAGCAGGGCGAGTCGGCTTCGGCCGCGATGCTGTACCACGACATTGGCTGCGTAGTCTACGCCCGCCTTCGCGGCTTCGACTCCCGCGCATGGGGCACGGCGGCCAACCGGATTATCGACACGGTCCTGTCTGCCGAGATGGCGACCGCCGCTCGGATGGTCGCTGGCTTCGAGTCGCCCGTGGACTTCATCCGTCTGGCTCGCGAGATTCTGGACCGGCTGGAGGAAGCGAGCGAGGAGCAGAAGTCCGAGCCGCAAGGCGACCCGGGCGATGGCGATGGCGATGGCGCGGATGGCGATGGCGAGAGCGGAGAAGATGCGGACCAGGAGCAGGAGCAGGGTGACGAGGGCGATGGCACTGGCGACGACGGCCAGGGCGACGAAGACCAGGACGAGAGCGAAGACCAGGACGAGAGCGAAGACCAGGGCGAAGACCAGGGCGAAGACCAGGGCGACCAGAGCGAGAGCGAAGACCAGAGCGAGAGCGAGAGCGAGAGCGAGGACGAAGACCAGGGCGAGAGCGAAGACCAGGGCGAGGGCGAGAGCGAAGACCAGGGCGAGAGCAAAGACCAGGGCGAGAGCAAAGACCAGAGCGAGAGCAAAGACCAGGGCGAGAGCAAAGACCAGAGCGAGAGCGAGAGCGAGAGCGAAGACCAGGGCGAGAGCGAAGACCAGGGCGAGAGCGAAGACCAGGGCGAGAGCGAAGACCAGGGCGAGAGCGAGAGCGAAGACCAGGGCGACGATGAGGACCAGGAAGCTGCCGGCCAGCTGCTGTTGGAGAGCGAGGACCGCGACGCGCTGCGTGACGCGCTGGACGAGGACCCGGGTACGGAGGATCTGGTCAAGCAGGATGCGCGCGAGGAGCTGAAGCGGGAGGCGGGCGAGCTGGACCCCGCCGCGCACGACATCCACATCCCGGACCCCGCGGCCAAGGCGCGCGACCAGGTCATCGACCCGCTGGACAGAATGCTGCTGCTGCGCGACCGAGAGGTCGCGCTCAACCGCTTCAACGACCAGCGGGCCGAAGGGCGCCAGGCCACGGCACAGCTCCGCGCTCGTCTGCTGCGCGCGCTCAAGGCGCGCCAGGCACCGCGCTTGCGGACCGAGATGGAAGACGGTCCCTTGCCGGACGAGGGCTCGCTTTATAAGTTGTTCGGCCACGGCGACGACGACCGCGTTTTCCGCGGGTTCCAGAAGGGCATTGAAATCAGTACGGCGGTCAGCATTCTCGTTGACCAGAGTGGTTCGATGGCGAGTGGCAATCGGATTGACGTCGCGCGGGCCGCGGTCATCGCGCTGGCCGAGACGCTCAACGCGCTTCGCATCCCGTTCGAGATCATCGGCTGGGATACGACCCTCGAAGTCGGGCCGTTTATGAGCGGGTCCGGATTCAATCGTCCCTATCCCCAGCGGTATCGGATTTTCAAGGCCTTCGCGCAGAGCTACGACAAGGCGACAAAGATCCGTATCGGTTCGATGGAGGCGTATGAAGAGAACTGCGACTCCGAGGCCGTGGCCTTTGCCGCGGACCGGCTGGCGCAGCGGACCGAAAAGCGGAAGGTTTTGCTTGTGCTTTCCGATGGCTCGCCGTCCTGCCCTGACGTGGAGTCCAGCGTGGACGGCAAGAACATCCGCAAGGTCGTCAACTGTTGCTTCGACCGTGGGATCGAGGTAGTGGGCGTGGGCATTCTTACGGCCGCACCCGCTCACTTTTATCCGGTGTTCATCGCGGTCATGGAGTTGAAAGATCTCGCTCCGAAGCTGGTGAAGATCCTCGATGCCCTGCTCCGCAAGGGGAAGCGGCTTCTCAAGGTCGGCACCGGCAAGGTCGCGTGAGGAGAGGAGGACGCGATGCCAACGCTCGAAGAGATCCGCAGCCGCTTCGCGAAGTCGACAGCGACCGCCCGTCGTGAGGCCGAGCAGAAGACCAACGAGGAGCGGAAGGCCGCAGAGGCGGCAGAGCAAGCGCGCCTCGTTGAAGAGGCGCGCGAGCTAGCCGAGCGGTTTCGCGCAGAGCAGGAGGAGACCAAAGCCGAGATTCTCGAACGGAAGAGGGCCGAGCTTGCGCGGATGGCCGAGATGGAACGCGAGGAGGCCACGCGCAGAACGGCCGAAGCAGCTCGCCTTGCCGAAGAGCGTGACAGGGCTGCGGCGCGTGGAGCGAAGCCTCACGCCGTGGTGCTGCGTTCCGACGAGCATGCGTGCGAGGTCCGTCATCTGGAGTACCGCGGCGGCAGCTCGCGCAAGTTCTGGATGGCCGGCGTCGTCGGGTGTCGGCTGGTCCGTCGCTGGGGCCGGATCGGCACCACAGGCCAGGGCCAGTGGCAGGAATTTTCTAGCGAGGCGATGGCGCGGAGCGAGCTTGAGGATCTCTTTCGCCGGAAGCTGGCCAAGGGCTACGCCGTCGCGGATAAGAGTCTGACGCTGGTGGTTCGTTTTTACGTGGACGGGACGGTCGGCTGGCGGAAACTCCCGGACTGACGCCGGGCAGAAGGATCGAGGAGGGTGTCATGGGTGTGCAGTATACCAAGTGTCCGAAATGTGGCCATGCCGTCGTGCTGCCGGTCAAGATGCGGCGCGAGCTGGCACGGCGGATCGAGGGCGTGCCGGGATTGTGGATGCCGACCGACTACAACGGTCTCTCGCGCGGAGACGAGTTCCTGATCCTGCTCAACAACCTGGGCCGCGTCGGCCAGCGGTTCCTCCGCGGGTTCATCTTGCGGAAGTACCAGGGCATCGCGTACACCGTCGTCGGTACTCGGCGCGGCGGTCGCGGCTTCGTGGACAAGGCGACAGTTGCCAACGCGGCGGCGATCTTCTGCCGAGTGAGGGACGAAGAATGAAGGGGATTGAACGTAGACGCCCGGAGCTTGCGCCCACTGGGGAGAACGTGCTCCGGTTCGTGAACATGCTCCGTACTCAAGCCTTCAAGCTGGCGCGGGCAGAGCAGATCGAAGTGGAAGACGCGCGGCAGGAGATCGCGATCTGGGTCGCGGAAGCGCTGGCTCAATTCGACTCGCACGCTGGCCCGCTGCGTCCGTGGGTGAAGCGGTATGTCAGCTTCAAGGTGGTCGGTCGCGTTCGCATCGCGAGCGCGGTCAAGCGCGTGCCGACCCTCTGGGAGTACGAGCAGGAGATCGGCTGGCAAAGGATGCGTGCTCCGGTAACTGGTGACCTCGGCGTCATTGATGACCTGCCAGCGGATGCGGAGTCGGCGCCGACGCCCGAGGCGCTCCTCCTGCAGGCCGAGCGACGGCAGCGGTTTCGCGACGCTATCGACGCGGCTCGGGCTCGCCTGCTGGACGCGAGTACGCCGACAACGCGGGCTGTTGCGGAGCGGGTCTTCGACGGCCGCCTGCTAGAAGCTGTGGACAGCGGGCGTGGTCGTCGTGACGACGCGGTCAAGTATCTGCGAGATGAGCTGCAGGCAACGCGACCGCAGGAGCGGTACCACTGGTTGAAGGCCCGCCGCCTGCTGGAGCAGGAACTTCGGGCGCGTGGTGAATTATGTGGTCCGCAGGCGCGCTAAAGAGCGAACCATCAACCGCAAGGCGCGAGACGCCGCGAAGAGAAGAAGGAGGAAACGAGATGGCGAAGAAGGACGAGACCAAGAAGGAGATCGTGTGCCCGAACTGTCTGGGGCTCCACGCGGCCGACGTGACCTGCGACGGCGACTCCGACGCGAAGGACGCCTCGTTGCGCGCAGCCTGCCCTGCCAAAGCGACCTGCCTGCGGCTGCAGGAGTTCGCCGCGGAGGATGGCCGCGACCCGGACGAGCTGGTGGCGGGCAAGAAGACGCTCACCGAGGTCGAGGCGTGGCTCGACGCACAGGCCGACAAGGAGGGGTCCGAGCCCGACGACGCCGCGGATGACGACGAGGACGAGAGCGAGGACGACGACGAGAACGAGGACGAGGAGGACGACGAGGAGGAGGAGCCCGAGGGCGAAAACGTGAACGAGGATGGCGAGGAGGAGACCGAGCCCGCCAACGAGGAGGAGACCATGGTTCAGAAGGCCGAGAAGAAGGCTGGCAAGGCCAGCAAGCCGAAGGCCAAGCCCGAGGCCAAGCCGAAGGCCAAGCCGAAGGCCAAGCCCGAGGCCGAGGCCAAGCCCGAAGCCGAGGCCGAAGCCGAGGCCGAGCCGAAGAAGAAGGCCAAGGACGAGGAGCCCGCCAAGGCCAAGGAGCCCGCCAAGGCCAAGGAGCCCGCCAAGGCCAAGGAGCCCGCCAAGGCCAAGGAACCCGACTGCTTCGGCAAGCCGGAGGAGTACGACGGCAAGAGCGACCGCTGCCTGGACTGCTCCTCCGCCAACAACTGTCGCCGCAAGGTGTACGTCACGCGCGCCGTCGAGAAGCGCAAGGCCGAGCGCAACGGCGACGCGGCGCCTCCCGCGGCCGAGGTCAAGGCCAGCACCAAGCCCAAGGCCGAGCGGAAGCCGCGCGCGAAGACGGCTCGCAAGTCGGCCAAGGGCAGCGACCCGATCCTCGCCATCGCCAAGGCCAAGGGCTGGACGGTGGAGCAGTACGGCAACCACTACGAGGTCTGTCGGACCGAAGGGCTGACCGCGGTGCCGATCCTCCGCGTGTTTACCGACCAGGCGCTCGTCCGCGCGGGCCAGCTGCGCAGCAACCCCGCCGACGTGCTGGGCGCGGAGTCGGTCAGCGAGTCCGTGGCCGAGGGCTTCAAGTACGACATCGCCACGGGCACCAAGACGGTGGTGAACGCGCTGGCCAAGCTCCTCGACGCCGAGCCCGCGATCGTTTAACGTGCCGACCCTCGACGAGCTGCGCGCACGGTTCAAGCGCGGCCGTGCGCCAAAGCCCAACGCACCCCGTCCGGTCAAGCTGCCGGACGGGGTTGCGCCTTGTGCTGCGTGCGGCGGTCGCGGAACGGTCGACATCGACGGCGGACCAAGCGGCCGACTGCCGCGGTCCGTGAAGTGCGGGCGGTGCGGCGGCAGCGGTTGCGAGCCCAAGAACTTCGGTGCAGAGCCGGTCGAGGCGAAACGTGGCGAGGAGTTCGTCGAGGAGCACCCGCGCCTGGCTGGCGGGGACGATGATGCGCGCGCCAAGCGGCGCTTTGACCCGCGGAAGTTCGCAGAGCGAAGGATGAAGGTCAGCCGCGAGAAGTACAAGCTGGCGACGGACGCGCACGGCCAAGCGGACGCCATTATTTTTTTTGGCAAGCACAAGGGATCGAAGGTGTCGGAACTTGCCCACGCGGAACCGAAGTATCTCATGTGGATCTTGGGCGAGGAATTCGATGCGGAGCTCAAGCACGCCATCATCCAGCAGCTCGGCCTTGACGCGGAGGACTTCGGGCTATGACCTGGGCCAACCTGCACGTTCATTCGATGTTCAGCTTGCTCGACGGCGTGGGCTCATATGAGGACTATGCCGCGCGGGTGTTGCGCGAGCTGGAGCGGGAGAGCGATTCCGGTCCCGGTTACCTCGCCGCGACCGAGCACGGCTCGATGAGGGGACTCGTCCGGTTGAAGAAGGTTGCCGACGAGAAGGCGCTCAAGCCCGTCTTCGGGATCGAGTTCTATGTCGCGAAGGATCATAGAATCAAAAGCCTGACGGAAGCGGACCGCAAGCTGGTCAAGGATCAGCCGTCGAAGGAGCGGCGCAGTTTTCAGGCTGCGCTGGAGAAGTACCGTGGCGTCCGACCTCGCTACCACCTCACGGCGTGGGCGCTTAACAACGCCGGGCTCTCGAATTTGATCCGGCTTTCGTCGCGCGCGTGGGTTGATGGATTCTACTACTCGCCGCGGATCGACTTCGACCTACTGGCCGAGCACGGCGAAGGCATCGCGGTCGGGACTGCTTGTTTATCTGGTCCGCTCGCCGAACCAGTGCTGCGCGGCGAGCCACGTGTAGCTATTGAGAACGCGGAGCGGTTGCGTGACATATTTGGCGACCGGCTGTTCGTTGAGGTCATGCCAACTGCTATGCCAGAGCAGGACAAGGTGAACCGCGCGCTGGTCCGCATTGCAGAGCGGCTGGGCCTGCCACTGCTCGCGACGACCGATACACACTACGCCAAGCCGAAGGACTGGCGGCTTCAAGAGGCCCTGCTCTGTGTGCAGACCAACGCGAAGATGAGCGACCCGGATCGCTTCCACTTCACGGCTCGAGACTTCTGGTACCGCAGCGCGCGCGAGATGCGCGCAGCCTTCGCGGGTTATCATCCTTGGATGAGGCGCCGCGACGTGCTCTCGGCTCTCGCCAACACTGGCAGGCTAGCCGCAGCGTGCGAGGCGAACCTCGCCTTTGACCGTTTTGCTGCCCTTCTTCCGAGCCCGGCTGGCCGCGAGACGACGCCAGCCGAGGACTTCACGACGCTCAAGAACCTCTGCGTCCGCGGCTGGCGTGACCGCGCAGTGCCGGAGCGCGTGCGCTGGCTTGTCCGTCACGGTCGCGGCAAGTCGGAAGACGTCGATCGCCGGTATCGCGAGCGGCTCAAGCGTGAGCTATGCGTCTTCCGAGATCTGAAGTTCAGTCGTTACGCCCTCATCGTGGAGGACGCTGTGGCCTTCGCTCGCAGCCGCGGGATCTTTGTCGGCCCTGGCCGCGGCAGTGCTGGTGGTTCGCTTGTTGTCTTCCTTCTCGGGATCACAAGCATCGATCCGATTGAACACGACCTTCTATTCGAGCGCTTCATTGCGCCCGGTCGAATCGACTTACCCGACATCGACATCGACTTCGAGCAGGAGCGACGGCACGAGGTCATCGAGTACATGGTCGAGAAGTACGGGCGCGAGCACACCGCGCAGATCACGACCTTCTCCTCGATGAAAGGGCGTGGTTGTTTCCGCGACGTCGCGCGTGTGTTCGGTGTCGGGCCGGAGGAAGTCAACCGAGTCGCCGGTACGATCCTTCAGCGGTTACCCGGAGAGGAGCGCGAGGACCGAGCTATCACGGATTCGCTGAAGATCTCGCCGCAGTGCAAGCGCTTCAAGAAGAAGCGGCCCATTGTGTTCAGCGTGGCGCAGCGGCTCGAAGGCACGCTGCGACAAGTCGGGCTGCACGCTGGCGGCGTGGTCGTGTCGCCTGTGCCGCTGGACCAAGTGGTGCCGCTGGAGAGCAGGCCTGGCGAAGGTGGCTTGCGCGTGCCCGTCATCGCGGTCGACTTCCGCGACGCGCAGGAGTTGAGCCTGGTCAAGATGGATTTCCTCGGGCTGAAGAACCTGACCGCGATCCGGTACGCGCTGGGAGCTGTCGAGGAGCATCACGACGCCGAGGTCACGCTGGAGGATCTAGAGGCCAGCCACTTCGACGACGCCGATGTCATCGAGGCGTTCAACGACCACTCGAAGCTCGTCGGGATTTTCCAATTCGACACGACCAGCATGATCTCGATCATGCGCTTCACCGTCCGGCGCTTCGAGGACCTCGTCGCGCTCAACGCCCTCAACCGACCGGGTGCGATGCGGTCCGGCCTGGCCGTCATGTACGCCGCTCGCGCGGACGGTCGGAGCAAGGTGAAGAAGACGCACCCGATTGTGGATGAGATCACAGCCTCGACGCTGGGCGTGCTCACCTACCAGGAACAGGTCTCACGGATCTTCGTCGAGCTGGCCGGCTACGACCCGGGCGACGCGGACAAGATCCGAAAGAAGATCGGCAAGAGCGAAGGCGAGAAGGCCATCAAGCCAGAGGAGGCCAAGTTCATCGCTGGTGCGGCTGCTCACGGGCTGGACCCGAAAGACGCGGCCAAGCTGTTCGCGAAGATCTTGAAGTTCGGTGGGTACGCCTTCAACCGTTCGCATGCGGCCGAGTACTCGGCCCTAGCGTATTGGGAGATGCTGCTCAAGGTCCGGTACCCCGCCGCGTTCTACCTCGGCCTCCTCCAGTCGGAAGACAAGCCCGAGAAGACTGCGCGCTACATCGAGGCCGCGTCGCGGGATGGCGTTGAAGTCCTGACGCCGGACGTGAACCAGAGCCGCGATGTCTATGTGCTGGCAGACGGTGCAATCCGGCCCCCACTGATCGGGATCAAAGGCGTCGGTCCCAAGTCGACCGCGAGCATCCTAGCGCAGCAACCTTTCCGATCCTTCTCGGACCTCATCGAGCGAACCGACTCGCGCTCCGTGAACCGGACCGCCTTGTCCGCGTTGGTTCTCGGCGGTGCGCTGGACAGCATCATCCAGAATCGCCGCTTTGTGTACGAGGAGTTAGAGCGGCTAGTCAACGCAGCACGGAAGGGCGACGGCGCAGTCGTGGACACGGAGATCGCGATGAGCGGTAAGGGTTCGCCCGATTTCGAGCCGCGCGAGCGGGCTCGTCTTGCAATCGGGGCCGGCGTGGTCGGGCCTGGCCAGTCGATGCTGGACGCATACGCTGATCTCTGGGAAGCGCTGGAGGCAAAGGGTGTCGAGCTGACGCGGCTTGCCGAGATCGACTGGGGCGAGGCGTTGATCTGGGCCAAGGCGGTCGCGCGAGAGTCGAAGACGATCACGACAGATGACGGACGCGTCGCTTCGCTGGTCCTGACTGACGGGTCCGGCGTGGACCTCCGCGCCAGGATGGAAGCCGATGAGCTGGACGTGTACGAGAAGGCCGTGGCGCGAGCGCAGGGCAAGGTGGTCCTGGTCCGCGCAAGCCTGAACGCGAAGGCGAAGCAACTGCGCGCGCTGCAAGTCTGGGACGGCGCTGCGCTTCACGACGCATGGAAGCGCGAGGCGTTGACGGCCGCGCAGGCCGCGGTCTTCCGAAACCCGTTGCGCAAGTTCAAGCCAAGGTCTGACCTGCGGAAGGGGAAAGCGCTAGAGCAGGACTGGCTTCGCTTCACGGGTCGTGTCGAGGCGGTCAAACTCTGGAAGGATAAGAATGGACACGCGATGGCCTTCTTCGACGTGCAGGCTTATCGCGGCTCCGTATCCGCGGTCTGTTTCGCGTCGAGCTTCAACGCGTACCAGGCGCACCTCCGACCTGGTGTCGTGGCACGCTTCGAGTTGATCCGCGGCGGCGGTGGCGGTTGGCTGCTGGACGCCGACAGCGGGTGCCGAGTGGAGCCCTTGGAAGATGGTCCACACCGGGGCTAGCTTGCGAACCATGTAGCAGGGCCAACAGGCCCAGAAGGAGCAAGGACATGCAGCGTGAGGTTGTGGTGGTCATCCGCGACGAGGAGGTCAACATCACCAAGGAACTCGGCATCGGGCCGGACCTGGGCCAGGAGATGGCGAGCATCCCGGGTCAGCTCGCGTACTTCGGGACCATGCTCTCCGAGGCGCAAGCGAACCAGGCCCGCGTCGAGGCCGAGTACCGGGCCTGGCGGGCGAAGCAGATCGAGGTCTTCCTCGAGGCGGACCCGAAGCTGGCCGAGTGGAAGGTCCGCGCGCAGGTGGAGGTGCTGCCGCAGTTCATGAGCCACAAGGAGGCGCAGGCCAAGGCCGAGAAGTTCGTCCACGACCTCTGGGCCGTGTACGACGCCTTCGGGCGGAAGGCCGACATGCTCCGCAGCAAGGGAGCCCGCGAGCGGATGGATCTGGAGAAGGGGTACGGCGGGCTCGGTTGCGGCGCCAGCGACGAAAGCGAGGATGAGCGGCGCGAGCGCGTCGCCGAGATCACAAACAGGACCAAGGGCCGCAAGCGTGAGCGGCCGGAGTAGGAGGATCGACCGATGGGAAAGACAGATATCGCGAAGCTGAAGAAGTACAAGCGGGAACGCTCGACGGGGAAGTTCTTGCTCATCCCCGAGGGCGACTCTCTCATTTACCTGGCCCCCGCCGCGCGCGAGAACTGGGATCTCCCCTTCCTGGAGACGGCGGTTCACTTCGGGCTCTCCGGCACGGTCATGTGTCTGAACCCTGATCGCAACCCGCTGCTCAAGGACGAGGAGTTCCTCAAGCTCTGCAAGAAGGCCAAGGTGGACGTCACCGGCCCGTGCCCGATCTGCCAGGCGCTCCAGGGCAAGCCCGGCAAGCCCGGGCTCTGGGACACGGACAAGGAAACGGCGCGGAAGATCAAGTGCTCGCCGCGCTTCATCATGGCCGCAGCCCTGCTCTACCATCGCAAGGACTCGACGCTCGACTACGCGCCGCGCGAGCCCTTCGAGGTGCGGCCCATGCCGCAAGGCAAGAAGAATTGGGAAGCCTTCGTCGACGTGTTCATCGACCTCGACCGCGACATCACCGACCCGATGGAGGCCGTCCTGATCAAGATCCACCGTGACGGCACGGGCGTCGAGAGCCAGTACACCTGCGCGGCCGATCCCAAGTCCGCGGCCAAGCCGATGTGCCTGGCCAAGTCCGCGCGCGCCAAGATCCGCGAGGCGCTCCAGCCCGGGTCCGAGTGCGATCCCTACGTCGTCGCGCTCGACTGGGTCAAGCCGAAGTCAGAGCTGACCGCCATGCTCGACGGCATCGACATCGACGACGACGACGACGACGACGAGATCGAGGAGCCGGGCGGCAGCGAGGACGAGAAGGAGGGCGACGAGTGCTTCGGCCTCGACTACGACCCGCGCGACGAGGACTGCCAAGGCTGCGCCAGGGCCAAGGCCTGCGCAAAGGAGGCCGGGCACGCCGACGCCACTGACGACGACGAGGACGAGAAGTCGGGCGAGGACGACGACGAGGACGAGAAGTCGGACGAGGACGACGAGGACGACGAGGACGACGACGAGGACGACGACGAGGACGACGAGAAGTCGGACGACGGCGAGAGCGAGGAGCCGGGCGACGACGATGATCTCGACGAGCTGGAGAAGGCGCTCGACGAGAAGCGCACCAGCAAGTCCCCGAAGACGAGCACCAAGAAGTCCCCCGCCAAGGCGGCGACGGCCGCGAAGGGTGCGGCGGCGGCGAAGTCCGACAGGACCAAGCCCCGCAGGCGCCCGGCCTAGTCCGCGCAGTGAGTTCACCTTGCGGGCTCCCGCATCACGGCTAACCGCTAGCTCTCCCGCTTGCGATGGTCATCGGTGCGGGAGCCCGCGTCTTGTGTAGGAGGTCCACGTGCCCCGCAAGAGTACAACGAGGACCCGTCCTGGCGTTGTGTCGCTGGCGCGCGAGCTCGCCAAGGCTGATGCGAGCCTGCTAATCGGCGATGCGGCCAGCGCGCACATGACCATCCGCGGAGTTGTGCCGACCGGGCTGGAGAACATCGACATCGCCATCGGGATCGGCGGGCTGCCGTGGGGCCGGCTCTCGATGATCCAAGGACCGGAGGGCGGCGGCAAGACCTCCTTCTGCCTGTCGTGTTGTCGCGCGGTTCAACGGGAGGGCGGGGTCGCCGTGTACTATGATCCCGAGCGGAAGCTGAACAAGCCTTTCGCCTCCCGCAACGGGGTCGACACTGACGAGCTGGTCCTCGGCCACCCGGACACGATGGAGGCGATGGCGTACAAGATCATGAAGCTCGCCGACCGAGCCGTGGATATGGCCGTCGAGTACGAGCGGGACATCCCGGTCCTCGTCGTCGTGGATTCGATCACGGCGCTCAAGACCGGGCTGGATACGCCGCTCAAGAAGATGGTCGAGAAGGGCACGGCGCCGAGAGTCGGCGGGCAGGCCGCGATCATGTCAGCCCTGCTCCGCGAGGTCATCCCGAAGATCGCGCAGACTTCGCTCTCGCTCCTGTTCGTGTCGCAGCTTCGGACCAAGCTCACCAGCTTCGGCGCGCAGCAAGACTCGACGTGTGGCAACGCGCCCCGTTTTTATGCCTCGCTCATCCTTCAGGCGAGACCCGAGACCGAGTGGGAGAGCAGTCGGAAGGTGGGCGCGAAGGTCGAAGCGGAGGTCGTGAAGAACCAGGTGGCACAGCCGTTCCAGCGGGCTACTTACAAGATCAACGGCGCGCGTGGCCTCGACTACGAACACTCGCTGATGGAGGCTTGCCTCGTGCAAGACCTCGCGGCGAAGTCCGGGAGCTGGACTGTCTTCGACGAGGCCAGATTCGGCAAGCTCAAGGTGCAAGGTGCCCGCGGTCTGCGCAGGCTCGACAAGGCCAGCGGCGGCGAACTTTACAAGAAGATCCGAAGTGCGGTCCGTACCGCCGCGGGGTGGTAGCATGGCGAAGAAGCACGCAAGGCCGAAGCCAGTCAGCGGTAACCGATACCTCGTCTTCAGCGACCTGCACGCGGACAACCTGTTGCCGCTCTCGGTCTACAACGAGGATGGTCTCGGCGACCGGCTGGTGGACGCGGTCGAGGCGCTCACGCGAATCTGGCGCGTTGCGGAGGAGGAGGGCGTCCAGGCGATTCTCTTCCTTGGCGACCTCTTCAACCGACCGCGCGTTGACTCGATGACCATGACTACTATCGGCCGTGCGTTGTACAAGCTGCAAGATGCCTTCCAGCTCCCGCTGGTGTTGTTGCCCGGGAATCATGACTCCGCCGGGCGACTGACCACGTCCTCAACGGTGGACGTCTTCGGTGCGCTCGCGCTGCCGCACGCCATCATCGCGCGCGACGAGGAGCCCGCGGTATGGGATGCCGATCCGACCTTCTGTTTCGTTGCCAAGCGGTATGACCGGCCGGATGTGGCCGGGCCGAACTTGGCCGCGCACCTCGCGAGCGTGCCCGACCCGAGCAAGACGATCCTGCTCCTGCACCACGACATCAAAGGCGCCAAGGTCGGGAGCTGGATGACCGAAGGCCTGGATCGCGACGTGCTCAAGCGCTTCCGCCTGGTATTGTCCGGCCACTATCATCAGCCGCAAGTCCTGACGCCCAGCGGCGAGCGGATCGAGCCGTCGCCGGAATTCGAGAGTGTGCCCTTCGGCGACCTCGACTGCGGCACCGTGGTCTACATCGGGGCGCCGCAGCAGATCGACTTCGGCGACGTCGGCGGTGCGCGCGGTGTCTGGCTGCTGGAGACCTTCCCAACCGGCAAGGTGAGCCTGGAGTTCCGTCAGCTTGACGGGCCGCGCTTCGCGTCCGTGGACTTCGAGCATGACGCGTCCTATGCGGACGCGGTCAAGCCGCTGGCTGAACCGGCACAGGTCGGCGCGAAGTACGTCCGGCTCCGTGTGAGCGGGCCGAAGCATGCGCTCGACGCGCTTGACCGCGAACAGTACGAGAAGACCGCACGGCTCGCGCTGGATTCGGTTCCGCGTGCCTTCAAATGGGAGGTTGATGTGACCGCGCACCACAAGGCGCGGCTCGCGCTGGACACGCACCTCGGGATCGATGCGTTGATCGAAGCATACGTCAACTCGGACCTGGTGGCTCTCGGCGAGCTTGACCCGGAAGATGTGCTCGCCTACGGCCGAGCCGTGCTGGAGGATGTGCGATGAGAGACTCGGTTCACAGCGAACGAAAGGTCACGACTCCAGAGGCGTATCACGGCTCTGGCCTTGCCGGGCGTTGTCCGAGATGCGGTCGAGCGGCGCAGTTTCACGACTTTGAGCTTGGCACGGCAGGCGTCGGCACCATGGTCGATGCCGTGAGCGAGGCCTGCTGTGGCCTAGTTGCTATTGCCAAGATCAAGGTAGACGGGAGTCGCGTCGAGGAGCAGATCGACTGGATGGAGGTCTCCTGATGATCGAGCTGAACCGGATCGAGTTCGAGGGTTTTCTTGCCTACCGCAAGCGGCAAGTCCTGCAGCTCAAGGACCGCGGGCTCTGCATCATCCTCGGCCGCAACGGCAGCGGGAAGACCACGATCTACGATGCGGTAACCTGGGCCTTGTACGGCGAGACCGTGACGGGCGAGAAGACCGAGGAGGTCATCCACGTCGGCACAGACCAGGCGAAGACCGAGCTGTTCTTCTCTGATGTGGACTCGGCGCTCGACTACCGCGTACTCCGCATCCGCACGCGGACTGGCGGGCGTCTGCGACTCTGGCAAGCCGACGCCGATGGATCGGAGGTCGAGCTGACCGAGGCTGGAATGCCGCAGACCCAGGAGAGGATCGAAAGGATCATCGGGCTCGACTCGCTGGCCTTCCGTACCTGCATCCTTTTCGGCCAAGGCGATAGCAAGCGCTTTGCCTCGGATGCGACAACGGACGCAGAGCGCAAGCGGATCTTTCGGTCCGCACTGCGACTCGAAGTCTGCGAGGCCGCGCGGAAGGAAGTTGCGCAGCGGCGCAAGGGCTTCGAGCTGGAGGTCGCCGAGCTGGACCGCAAGTCGAAGTCCGTGCTGGAGCAGTTTGACACGGCGATGAACGATCTGAAGACCGCGCAGATGAACGATGATGCGTGGGCGACCCGCGCGGAAGAGAAGATCAACGGTCGCAAGACACGAATCGAGGAGCATTACTCCAGGATCGAGGAGCTGGAGGCGAGCGGAGTTGAAGACGCGCTGGTAGTTCTCGACGCACAGGTCGACGAAATCAACGCCAGGCTGAAGAAGGTGAACGAGCTGAAGGCTTCGCTCGCTTCGGTGTCGGTGAGACTGCACGAAGCCGAAGCGCAAGAGCTAGAGCAGACGCGCGGGCAGCACAAGGCCAGTGCGAAGCTCGAAGCTGCCAAGACTGCATTGAAGGCTTTGCTCGACGCGGCCAACTCCGGGCGGTGCGACGTCTGCGGTTCCGATCTCGACGCGGACAACGACGGCTTCGCGCGGGAGAAGGTGGCGCGCGAGACTGCCGTGGCTGACGCAAAGACCGCGCTAGCCGCCGTGGATCGGAAGTGGAAGGAGTTGACCATCGCAGCGGCGAACGTGCGCGCGGAGCAGGTGCGGATCAACGGCTTCATCGAGAAGGCCGGCGATCCGCAGGCCGAGCTGACGAAGATCGAGCGAGAGCGCGCAGCGCTGGCGCGCACCGCTTCGGAGATCGAACGGCTGCGAGAACAAGTCGCCGCAGAGCGGCAGGCTATCAAGGACGAGCGCATCGCGCCCAACCCGTACAAAGCCCAGGCCAAGGACTTGCGTGCGCGTATTGCCGAGTTGCGCCGCCGCGTGGGCCGGTTGCAGGCGGAAGGGCAGCAGGCACAGTCAATGCTGGAGTTGACCACGTTCTGGGTCAACGGCTTCGGCGCGCGCGGCGTTCAGTCCTTCGCCATAGACCACGTCCTGCCGCGGCTCACGTCCGCGTCGCAGGAGTACCTCGACGTCCTGTCGGATGGCGCGCTTCAGATCGAATACGACACGGTCAGCAAGCTAAAGACGACGGGCGAGGCCAGAGACAAATTCGAGATCCGCACGCGTATTGATGGCCACGAAGGAATGAAGACGAGCGGGGCGCAGAAAACGCGTGTCGCTCTGTCCGCGTCCTTCGGACTGTCGGATCTCATCGCAGAACGCGAGGGCGCGTCGATTGCTTGCTATTTCCTCGACGAGGCGTTTGACGGTCTTGACCAGGAAGGCAAGGACCGGCTCTGCGACTTGCTGCGGTTGCTTCGCTCGCGCCGCTCGACTATCCTTGCCGTGTCGCACGACCCGGACGTCGCTCGGCACTTCGATCATGTGATCCGGGTCGAGCGCGAGGACGGGGAGTCGCGGATCGAGGAGGGCGCGTGATGCTAGGCAGCTGTCTTCGGACCATGGTCGGATGTGCCGCGATGGGCGTAGCAGCGACCGCGTCTCTGATGGCCGCGTTGGTGGCTCTGCTGGCAGAGGTAGTGGATGATGTCGCCAGCCTTTTCGACAGCGGAGGAATCGACCCGTGAAGCCGCGCAAGCTGAAGCCCAGGGCCAAGCCGCGCAGTAGAGCCAGCACTGGCACGCAGAAGGGCGGTGTGTTTGAACGTGACGTCGCGCTTGCGCTCTCGGAATGGTGGGGCGACGCACCGGGTCTTCCGCACACCGAGCGGAGCTTCCGCCGCAGTCCAGGCAGCGGCGGAATCGATCCGCACGAATGGCCCGGTGACGTGATCCCGACGCGCCGCATCGCGCATCTCTGGCCGGTGGTGATTGAATGCAAGGCCCGCGACAGTGAGTTCGGAGATCTGATCGAACTGCTGACCGCGCCGAAGCATCCGCTGTTCACGTGGCTTGACCAGGTGCGGAACAACGCGCAGGGAGTGGGCCGGCAGTGGTGGCTTTTGGTGCGACGCGTTCACTATCCATGGCTCTTGTTCATGGACTGGCGCACCTGGTGTAACTTGACCGCCTCGGGTGGCATCGTCTCCCTTCCGCTGCTCGGCCCGCTCTTCCGTTTCCGCCAGGGCAACGATGCGCGCTTCGTGTCAATCTGCCTGTTCGACAAGTTCCTGGCAGCGGTCACGCCCGATGAGCTGTGCCGGGCGCTTCCGATCCGAGAGGTGCAGGATGTCAAGCCGCGCAGATAGTCTTGAATCGCTGACGGACTGGCAACTCCTAGTCCTCCAGGCGATCCGAGAGCTCTCCACTGACCTCGATGACAACGACGGGCTCACCCCTGGCGACATCGGAATGGGTGCGGGAGTCGACTACGATTCCGCTTCCAGCCGCGCTTGCTCCGCGTTGAAGGCGCTGGTGGAGCGTGGGTTCGTCGAGAAGAAAGCTCGCGGCCGCTATCGGCTCACGAAGCTCGGTTGGTGTGCCCGTGGGTGATCGAAGACCAGTGATCCTTTTCGACGGACTCAACGTCCTTTACCGCTGCGCTTATGCGATGATGCCTGGCGGGCTCTCGGTTGTCCTCGACGGCGAGACCACGAGCACGGGCGCAGCGTACCGGATGCTCCGCACTATCGTCGAGGTCCACGCGACGGAGCCGACCGCGATTCCTGTTGTCGTCTGGGATGCGGATCTCTCGCGCGCATCGCTGCGCCGGCACAAGATGGATAAGAGCTACAAGGCGGGGCGTGCTCCGAAGAACGAACTCGACCTTGACTTCCACCGCGAGGTCCACGACCAGCGCCGCTTGCTGAACCAGTTGCTCGCGCGGGTCGGTTGCTTCCAGGCCGTGGCCGGTGAGGGGTGGGAAGCCGATGACGTCATCGCAACCAAGGCCAGGCGGCTCTCGAAGCTGGGCTCGGTCCTGATCGTATCCAACGACCGCGACATGCTCTCGCTCCTGGACTTCGATGGCGTGCGCATCCTCAATATCGGTTCGCGTCGGCACTCGCAGCCTGGCGAGCTGTACGAGTACCGCGACCGCGAGTGGTTCCAAGAGAAGTACCCTGAGGTCGGGCCGTCGCAGTGGATCGAGATGCGCGCACTGATGGGCGACAGCAGTGACGGGATCAAGGGCGTGGCCGGCATCGGCGAGGTCTGGGCGTACAAGCTCATCCGCGCCTATGGCACCGCGCTCGATGCGGTTCGGTACGCGAAGGCCAAGGAGGAGGGACACGCGCTGCGAGTCCCCGATGGCCCGTTCGACACCGCGAAGAGCGTGCAAAAGAAGTTGCTCGGCCAGGAGGAGGCCGTCGAGAAAGCGATGAAGCTCCTTGCCCTGAACTACAGCGCGCCTCACGAGTGGATCGCGCGGAGCACGGACCGCCGAGTCGCGCTGCAGGAGATCCGCAGGTTGCGTTTCAAGTCTTTCCTTGCCGGCACGCTGCGCGCGCAGTTGTCGGAGTTGCTCGATGCTTGCGCCGCTTGACCGGCTGCGCCGCAACGTCGAGCGGTGCGAACGCTGCCCGGAACTGGTGGCGAGTCGGCAGCGCGTCGTCTTCGGCGATGGTCCGCCTGACGCGAGGTGGATGGTCGTCGGCGAGGCGCCCGGCGAGGAAGAGGACAAGCGTGGCGTCCCCTTCATCGGTCGTGCAGGGCAGAAGGCCAGGACGGTCATGCTTGCGGAGGGCCTCGACCCAGACACGGCCTTCTGGACAAACACGATTAGATCG